>Ga0172379_10000159_pt1 | contig 183335 bp, 199 predicted proteins | sample GrowelOW334metaG_FD_119756 | JGI IMG/M metagenome (GOLD analysis project Ga0172379, IMG submission 119756) | Groundwater microbial communities from an aquifer near a municipal landfill in Southern Ontario, Canada - Groundwater well OW334 metaG | ecosystem: Environmental > Aquatic > Deep...
AATTTACCATTTTCGCAAAGCTCTCAAAACTTTTTTACCGTACTACAATTCAGAGAGAACCCACATGGGAATCAGTTACCAAACACCTCTGGAGGTGTTGCGAAGGTCTTGATTAGTTAACGGTAGTCAAGCATTTGTGTCCGGTACCCGTAGCTCATTTCCACCATTTGAGCCGTTGGAGGGCCACAAGCTCTTGAATTTTGCGCGCGCTTGACTATATCTATAAAGCATGCTTATATTGATACAGACCAACGAGGGCCATGCTTCTGCCTGTGCCCCATTTGCACCTCTAAAACTCAAGACTGAAAGGATAACAATGCAAGTCGTCTATGCCCTTCAAGACATCCCAAGGGCCATCACCAAAAGCATTTTCTTGGCCGGACCCAGTCCGCGAGAACAGAATCATCTGAACTGGCGACGCGAAGCTCTCGAAATTCTCGAGGAGCTGGGTTTCGACGGGACAGTTTTTTTGCCAATCACTGGAGACGGATTGTGGAAACACAGCTATGTCGACCAGATCGATTGGGAGACTACGACCCTCAACTTGGCCGATCAAATTGTTTTTTGGGTTCCGAGAGATTTGGAGACCTTGCCGGCTTTTACCACTAATGTGGAATGGGGGATCTGGTTTGATTCTGGCAAGGCAATTCTTGGTTTTCCCAAAGATGCGCCGAAGATGCGTTATCTCGAGCATCACGCCAAAGCTCAACAAGTGCCGATTTACGATAGCCTCGGCGACACCCTCAAAGAGGCCGTTTCTAGATTGGGCGCCGGTGCCGAGCGAATTGACGGCGAGCGAGAAGTTCCGCTCCACATTTGGAAGTTGCCTCATTTCCAAAATTGGTATCAGCAGTTGAAAGTGGCCGGAAATCGTTTGGACGGTGCCAAATTATTGTGGTCATTCCGAGTCGGTCCCAACAAAGGTTTCGCCTTTGCCTATGTTCTGCAAGTGAATGTCTATGTTGCGGCGGAGCAAAGGAACAAGGTGAACGAGTTTATCATCTCGCGACCTGACATTGCGACTGTCGTGGCCTACCATCCACGGGCGAATTTACTCGCCACGGAAGTGGTCATCGTTAAGGAGTTTAGATCGCCGGTTTGCACCGAAGACGGTTATGTTCGGGAAGTTCCCGGTGGCTCTTCGCTCAAACCGGGAGTCGACCCTCTTGAGACCATGGTTCACGAACTTAAGGAAGAGACTGGTCTCATCATCGATGACCCGACTCGAATTATGAAGATTGGAGCGCGACAAATCTATGGAACACTGCTTACGCACCGTGCCCATGTCTTTGCGGTCAAACTCAACGATGAGGAGTTGGAGTTTCTGAAGAGACAGGAAAGTGGCAAGGTGGTTCACGGTGTCGAGTCGGAAACCGAACGGACCTATGTCGAAGTTCATCGGCTCTGTGACTTAATCGACTGTGATTCGAAAGCTATCGATTGGGGTACCCTGGGCATGATCTTTGGAGCCCTGCTTGGATAGTGAAAGTTTCGCAAGCGCACGACCTTCAGGTACGGCGCTTTTTTAATTTTTAATGCGCGAGGGTGAAAGCGATGATGGACTTAGCGCCGGAGGCAAGGAGGGTACGGCGGGCTTCTTTCAGGGTGGCGCCAGTCGTTGAGACATCATCAATCAAAATTATATTTCGGCCACGAACCGCTTCCGGCCTGGCCACTTCAAAACAGTCCGCCAAATTTTTGAGTCTCTGCTCGCGCGAGATTTTGGTTTGTGGCGAAGTGTCTTTGGTTTTTATAAAACTTTTGGTATCAAGCATCAGTATTTTTTGCGAATCATTTTTTATAATTTCTTCTGCCAAAAGCTCCGACTGATTAAAACCGCGCTCCTGCCGGCGTTTCTTTGACAGCGGAATCGGTATCAAAAGGGGACTATTGAATTTTTCAAAAATTGATTTTTCGGCCAGTTCGGCAGTTATTTCTTCAGACAGAATTTTCCCCAAAAGCGAGGCGACTTTGGGGTTGCCGCGGTATTTTAGCTCCCAGATTGCTTGGCGTATAAGCGGAGTGTGATAATCAAAACAAGAATTAATGAAATCAGCTGGTGGCAAGAGGACTCTTGAAGCAATCTTTCGGAGTTCGATTGGACTGGTTGCTTCCAACTCGGCTACCAAGGGTTCCGGTGGAAATATAAAGGAAATTATTTGTCGTCCAATCGCAAGTAATTTTTCCATATCTAATAGTGTAGAGTATAAATAATCAATAACCAAGAAACAATAATCAAACAAGTAGAGAATAATGAGAGCAAATAACCAATAATCAATAAAGAATTTTCAGTCTGTTTGGTTATCGGTGTTTGTTATTTGGTGATTCATGTTTCATGATATACTTTACCTAAATCGCAAAATACATGGCGAATCCCTTTTCTAGTATCTTTGGCAAAATTATGAGTAGCGCCACCCCGTCGAGTGGCAGTGTTTTGGGAATTGACATTGGTTCCTCGGCTTTAAAAGTTGTGCAGTTGAAAAAGAAGGGCGGTCGAGCAATCCTCGAAACTTACGGCGAGCTCTCGCTCGGTCCCTATGGTGGAGTGGAAATCGGCCGAGCCACCAATCTCCAGGCTGGTAAGTTGGCAGAAGCTCTGGGTGATTTACTTAAAGAATCCAAAACCAGTACCAAAACAGCGGCGCTTTCAATCCCAGTCTCGGCCAGCTTGATTACTTTTATCACGATGCCGGCCGTTGGTGAGAAACAGTTGGCCCAAATGATTCCCATTGAAGCTCGCAAATATATTCCGGTGCCGATTTCCGAAGTTTCGCTTGATTGGCTGACCGTGCCACAAGAAGACCGGATTATTTCTGAAGATGAAGACGCCTCAATGCCTGGCTACTCTCAAACTGCCAAAGGCGAACGGGTAGAGGTGCTTTTGGTTGTTATTCATAATGAGGCGATTGCCCGCAACAAGGAAATTGTCAGCAACTTGTCACTCTCGGCCACTTTTTCTGAAATCGAGACTTTCAGCACGATTCGCGCCTCGCTTGATCAGGGGATTGCGCCGGTTTTGATTTGTGATTTGGGTGCGGCCTCGACCAAACTTTACATTGTTGAGCGCGGACTTTTGCGCAATTCGCACACCATCAATCGCGGGGCTCAAGATATCACCATCGCCATCTCAAAGTCTTTAGGCATCAGTATGGATGAGGCGGAAAATTTGAAAAGAGAGTATGGGCTGCTCCACACCGGTAATAGCCGAAATATTGGCGAGGCGACCAGGCTGACTCTCGATTATATTTTCGCCGAAGTCGGCCGAGTGATTTTGAATTTCCAAAAAAGGCACAATAAAAATATCGGGCGAATCGTACTTTCCGGCGGTGGCGCTTTGCTCAAAGGTTTGCGAGAAGTGGCCTCGGCCAATTTCCAAACTGAAGTGGAGTTGGCGAACCCTTTTGGCAAAGTGGAAGCGCCGGCTTTTCTAAATGATGTTTTGCGGACTGCCGGGCCGGAGTTTGCGACAGCTATTGGTCTGGCCATCCGCAAATTGCAGGAGTTAGGCTAAAAGTGGATAAGAATTGGCCGACAGTTAGCTTTTTCTGGGTTATAATAAGCATAATACAAATCTACAAATGGTATACCAATCTACAAATATGCGAATCAGATTATTCGTAGATTAGTGATTGGTAGATTTGGATTGGATTTGTAGATTGGTATTTTTTAAATGGAACCACAGTTTCAATCATCTTTTATACCGAAAAAGCCTCTGACCTCGGAAGGAGCGAGGGGGAAGAGTGGCGTCAATCTTTTTTTGATAATCGCCTTGGCAATCTTTGTTTTGGCGGCAGCCGGCTCGGCCGGAGTCTTTCTTGGTAATCGCTACTTATCGCAACAACTGGACAATGACAAAAAAGTTTTGGCGCACGACGAGGAAGCTTTTGACCCAAACACGGTTCGCCAGCTCATCAAGTTGTCGAATCGACTGATTGTGGCCAAGGGAATTTTGGGTAATCACATTGCGCCGTCCTCCATTTTTAGTCTTTTGGAAAAGCTCACCATTCAGAGCATTCGCTTTAAGAGCTTTGATTTTTCATTCTCCAACGAATCTGGCGCCAAATTGGCGATGCGCGGTCAGGCCGAAGGTTTCAACGCGATTGCCTTTCAAGCCGATGTCTTCGGCAAGAATCGTTTCGTGAAAAATCCGGTCTTGACTGACTTAACCCTTGAAAGAGACGGTACGGTATCATTCAATTTCACAAGCTCGCTTGACCCGGCCATTTTGGCCTATACCGGCGCGTCCAAGACTCTGGGCATGGTGAATATTTTTAACCAGCCTTAAAATCGTATGAAATTTATTTTTCCGACAATTTTAATTTTGGCTTCAATCGGCGCTTTCTTGGGCTATATTAATCCGCAGTATCAAACAGTTAAGGCTCTGATGGGCGAGCGGGCCGGTTATCAAGAAGCCTTGACCAACTCGCGGGCGCTGATGGCCAAGCGAGACGAATTGGTGTCGACCTACAACACGATTCCGGGTAGCAACATCAGTCGGCTGGAAGAATTGTTGCCGGATCATGTCGACAACGTCCGCTTGATTATGGACTTAAGCAGTATTGCCTCAAGATATGGTCTGACTCTCACCAATATCAAAAACATCCAGTCAAGTGAGGCGGCCAAAGGAGAGATTACGACCGACAGTAGTGGTATCGGCTCGGCTACGCTCAATTTTTCCGTAAGCGCGCCTTACTCGACCTTCCAAGCCTTTTTGGGCGATTTGGAAAAAAGTTTGCGCATCGTTGATGTAAGTTCCATTTCCTTCTCGGCCTCTGACGGCTCGCCGAATTACGACTTTAATATCGGTGTTAAAACCTATTGGTTAAAATAAATGAAAGGCATTAATAAAAAAGTTATTATCTTGGTGGTGCTTCTGGTTATCCTGGTGATTTTCATTTACGGATTCTTTTTTAAAGGAAGTTCAGGTACGACGAGTGGCACAGCCTTGGTTTCGAGCGTGGCCTTACAGAATTCGGCCAGCCAGCAGAATATTGTCGGTCGGGAACTTTTGGCCAGTTTAAACCAGCTTCGATCGCTTATTTTAGATACCTCAATTTTTAACGAGGCTTCGTTTAAAAGCTTGCAGAGCTTTAATGTTGAGTTGCAGCCGGAGATTACCGGGCGAGTCAATCCGTTCTTACCAATCGATTCAGCTGGGAGACAAAGCGCAACGACGACAAGACGCTAAGGTTAAATGGCGGACCTTTGGTTTGGCGCCAAATAATTCAAATAAATTTTTATGGGCGGGATAATCGATATCTTGGAAAAAAAGGGAGTTATTAAAGCGAGTGATGCCGCTTCGATTAAAGAGGAAATCAGGCTATCCGGAGAAAATCTGGATCGCGTGCTTTTGAAGCGCGGGGTGAGCGCCGAGAGGATTTTGGAAGCCAAGGGTGAATACTATAATGTTCCGATTCGCGATCTGGCCGGTGCTACTGTGCCATTCGCTGTGCTCAAGGTGGTGCCGGAAGAATCCGCTATTCACTATCGTTTGGCGCCACTTGGAATCAAGGATAATGTTTTGGAAATTGGCGTAGTTGACCCGGACAATATTGAGGCGCGCGATGCTTTGAATTTCATTTCATCTAAGGCCAACTTGCCATACAAAGTTTTCTTGATTTCCGAAGACGATTTTAAGTCGGTGGTTTCGATGTACAAAGGTCTTTCCGGTGAGGTGACCAAAGCTCTTTCGGAACTCGAGACCGAGCTTTCCGGCGATGATCTTGAAGAACTGCTTAATTCCAAAAAACCCGAGGATATTTCAGATGCGCCGAAAGCCGAGACTAGGATTATCGAGGATGCGCCGGTGACCAAGATTGTGGCTACAATTTTGCGTTATGCAACCGAGGGCAACGCTTCTGATATTCACATCGAGCCGGAAGGCGAGCGGGTGAGAGTGCGTTTCCGAGTCGATGGCGTCTTAAATACCAGCTTGGTTTTGCCGATTAAAGTTCATAATGCTGTGGTGGCGCGCATCAAAGTTTTGACCAAGACGATGAAGCTCGATGAAAAGCGAAAGCCACAGGACGGTAGTTTCGAGGCGCGAATCGATGGGCGGAAGATTGATTTTCGTGTTTCAACCTTTCCGACTTATTACGGCGAGAAATTGGTGATGCGAATTCTAGACCAGCAAAAAGGTGTTCAGAAGCTCGATGAAATGGGCCTGACCGAAACCAACTTGGCGATGCTGAAGCGCGCCCTGAAAAAACCTTATGGGATTATTTTAATCTCCGGTCCGACCGGATCCGGTAAATCGACTACACTTTATTCGATGCTAAATGAAATCAATCGCGAGGAGAAAAATGTCCTCTCACTCGAAGACCCGGTTGAATACAATATCTCGGGGGTCAGTCAATCACAGGTCAGACCGGATATCGGCTACACTTTTGCTAACGGCTTGCGTACCACTCTGCGTCAAGATCCAGATGTAATCATGGTGGGTGAAATTCGTGATAGTGAAACCGCCCAACTTGCAGTCCAGGCCGCACTTACTGGTCACTTGGTGCTCTCAACAATTCATGCCAACAATGCGACCGGCATTGTTCCGCGCCTCATTGATATGGGAGTGGACCCGTACCTCATCCCCCCGACTTTGATTTTGGGTATGGCCCAAAGATTGGTCCGCACTCTCTGTCCAGGTTCGGGTAAGCCGATTCCGGTTGAGGGTAGTGTGAGAATGATTGTCGATAAGGAGTTTGCCGATTTGCCACCAGAATTCAGGGCCAAACTGCCGATTGGGGACAAAGTCTACGAGATGGAACCGTCTCCAGAGTGTCCAAACGGCACTCGTGGCCGGACCGCAGTCTTTGAGGCTTTCGAAATGAGCAAGGAGGTGGAAAACATGATTCTAAAAAGCCCGGTAGAATCGGAGATTTTTAAAGCTGTTAGGGCCAAAGGCATGGTGACAATGCGAGGCGACGCCATTCTAAAGGCCTTTAAACGGGAAGTGCCATTTTCCGAGATCAATTCACTTACTATTGATAATCTCGACCTCTAGTTTTTTTACTTAACTATAAGTGCTATAATTTCCCTATGACCAACCGTAGCTTAAAAGTTTTAATCATCGACGACGACAAGTTTCTCCTTAATATGTATGCCCTGAAATTCAAGAAATCGGGGCTTGAAGTTAATGTGGCGACCGGTGGCAATGAGGCTATGCGGATAATTAAAGACGGCTTCATGCCGGATATTATTCTTTTGGACATCGTGATGCCGGTGATGGATGGTTTGGAGCTGTTGAAAAATATCAAAGAGCAGAAATTGGCGCCGAACGCTGTGATCATCATGCTTACCAATCAGGGTCAACCAACCGACATCAAGAAGGCTCAAGACTTGGGCATCGAGGGATACATCGTTAAAGCCACCACGATTCCTTCAGAAGTTTTGGACGAGGCGCTCAAGATTTATAAGGCGAATCGGGGGTAATTAACACGACACGAATTACGAATTAGCTCGAATGACACTAATGAAGAAAACAGATTCCAAGTTCCATTCGTGTAATTCGCATGCATTCGTGGATTAGTGTCGCATTGTCATATGGATTACAAAAAAGAATTGGCAGAACTTTTGGGGACAGTAATGTCGGAAGGCGGGTCGGATTTGCATTTGTCGGAAAATCGCCAGCCAACAATTCGTGTTTCTGGTGCTCTAATTCCGCTTCTGCGTAAAGAAAAGCTAGCCAAAGCCGATGTGAAGGGTTTGGTTAAAGAGCTTTTGTTGCCGGAAAATTTCGAGAAATTTTTTGCCGAGAAGGAAATTGACTTCTCCTATGACTTTGAAGGCAAAGCCCGTTTTCGTGGCAACTGCTTTTTTCAGCAGGGCGCGGTGAGTATCGTTCTGCGTCTAATCCCAAAGCAAATCAGGACTTTTCAAGAATTGAATTTGCCGCCAATTCTCGAGACATTTTCTCAAAAGCAACAAGGCTTTTTCTTAGTAGTTGGCCCGGTTGGTCAAGGTAAATCAACCACGCTAGCCGCTTTGATTGAAAAGATTAATCAAGACCGAGCCGAGCACATCATCACCATTGAAGACCCCATTGAATATGTTTATGAGCCGAAGAAATCAATCGTTGACCAACGAGAAGTGCGTAGTGATACGGCCGACTTTGGCACGGCACTCCGAAGCGTTTTCCGCGAAGATGTGAATGTGCTTTTGATTGGAGAAATGCGCAATGCCGAGACAATTTCCACGGCTGTGACGGCGGCCGAGACCGGCCACTTGGTGCTTTCAACCTTGCACACCAATACCGCTGCGCAGACTGTTGACCGCATCATCGACTCTTTTCCGGCCGAGCAACAAAATCAAATCAAAAACCAACTGGCCGGTAGTTTGATTGGTATCTTTTCCCAGCGCCTAATTCCAAGAATTTCTGGCGGGTTGATTCCGGCCTATGAATTGCTCATCAACAACAGCGCGATTGCCAACTTAATCCGTGAGTCTCGAGTCCACGAAATCAATACTGTCATTGAGACCAGTTTAGGGGAGGGAATGATTGACATGAACCGCTCGCTCATGGAATTGGTGAGAGCCGGCGAGATTACTGTTGAGAATGCTTATCAATATTCGCCGAATCCTAAGATTTTGAGTAAGCTTGTTTCATAAAATACCAATCTACGAATTTTACACCAATCAACTAATATCCGAATGAAAGTCCTAATTATTTGTTATCTGTAGATTGGAATGAGATTTGTAGATTAGTATTAAAATACTATGTTATTTAATTACAAAGCTTTAGACAATAAGACGGGGCAGGAATCGACTGGTGGAATCGACGCCGTGACCGTGGATGTTGCCATTTCTTCGCTCCAAAATCGTGGCCTAACCATTTCCGAAATCCATCCAGCCGAGGAAAAAGGCTCGCTATTGGCCATGGGGAGTATGAAGTTTTTCGAGCGGGTCAATAATCGCGACATAGTCATTCTCTCCAGACAAATTGCCACACTTTTCGGCGCCCAGATTTCAGCCCTCCGAGTTTTTAAACTTTTGTCGGCTGAAGTTGAAAATCATGTTTTGTCAGAAGCGCTTTCTGATGTGGCCAACGATATTCAAGGTGGTAGCACTATCTCTCGGGCCTTGGGAAAACACCCAAAAATTTTCTCTGAATTTTATGTGAACATGGTCAAGTCGGGTGAAGAGTCGGGCAAACTCGATCAGACCTTTTTATACTTGGCCGAATACTTGGATCGCAGTTATGAGATCAGCTCCAAGGCTCGGAACGCCCTGATTTACCCGGCCTTCGTCGTGGTGACCTTTATTGTTGTTATGATTTTGATGCTCACGATGGTGATTCCGAAGGTAAGCGCGATTTTGAAAGAATCCGGCCAAGCTTTGCCGATTTATACTCAAATCGTTCTTGGCATCAGCAATTTCTTTGTTGACTATGGCTTTTTACTTCTCATTCTGTTGGCTATCGGCGGTATTTTCTTATGGCGTTACGGCCGAACTCCGGCCGGCAAGCTGGCTTTTGCCAGCGTAAAAATTTCCATTCCGGCTTTAAAAAATCTTTACATCAAGCTGTATCTCTCCAGGATTGCCGACAACATGAACACTATGCTTACCAGCGGTATTTCCATGATTCGCGCCCTCGAATTGACTGGGGCGGTTGTCGATAATGAAGTTTATCGGCAAATTTTAAATGAGGCCTCGGTCGCGGTGAAAGGTGGCAGTTCGGTTTCAGATGCGTTGAGCAAACATGAGGAAATCCCGGGTATTATGGTGGCGATGATTAAAATTGGCGAGGAAACCGGCGAATTAGGTTCAATCTTGAAGACTTTGGCCACTTTCTACATTCGCGAAGTCAATAACGCGGTGGATACTTTAGTAGGGCTCATTGAGCCGACTATGGTGGTGGCGCTCGGTCTTGGGGTCGGCGTATTGCTATCCTCCGTTTTGATTCCAATCTACAATATTTCTTCCAGCTTCTAGGCCACCGTCTGCGGTTCGTCGCGTTATCCACAAGGGTGTTCTCTCTAGCTGACAAGCTTGCTATAATACTGAATGTGGAATAAAACCTCGATTGCGAGGCTAAACAGGTCGAAGTTCCCTGAAATCTGCGCGAATTTCAGATTTTCGCAGTTGTCAGGGAAAGTAATTATTAAAAATAGTTAGTTATTAATTAATTTAAATTATGAAGAAAAATAAAGGTTTTACATTGATTGAACTTTTGGTTGTTATTGCGATTATCGGTATTCTTTCGTCGGTTGTCTTGGCTTCTCTTAACACCGCTCGAGATAAGGGTAATGATGCTGCGGTCAAATCAAACTTGACCACCGTCCGAACCCAAGCTGAATTGTGGTACGATGATCACACCAACAGCTATACGGGGATGTGTGAGGCCGATCCGATTTTGGGCGCAATTAATGCCGCCAGAACCTCTGGAGGTAACGATGCGACCTGCGTCGTTGCTACTGATGGTAATAGCTGGGGAGCTGAAGCTCAGTTGAAGGCCAGTACCAACTTTTATTGCGTGGATAGCACCGGTAAGAGTACCACTACCGCCGCAACATCAGGACTCGCAGCTGCCACTCCGTTGTGTGACTAGTTTTCTAATTTAAGGAAAACAATCAAAAACCACCCGGCCTAAAACTGAAAAGTTCGGCCAGGGTGGTTTTTGATTTGGGGACAAGTTGTTTGGTCTCATTCTAGATATGCGCTAAGATGGACCTATGAAAAACAAAACCACCCACTACCCACTACCCACTACCCACTATTCTGGCTTTACGCTCATCGAGCTTATCGTGGTCATCGCTATTATCGGAATTCTTTCGTCGGTCGCGATGGGATTTCTTGGCGATTCTAAGATTAAAGCGCGCGACGGGAAAAGGCTGGCTGACCTCAAGCAGATTCAACTCGCTTTGGAGCTCTATCACGATGTTTATCGAACTTATCCGGTGACTTTGGACAAATTGATCCCACCAAATAACAGTTTCTTGCCTGAAGTCCCAGTTGATCCTGATAAACAAAGTTATATTTATGTGCCGATTGGTAGCTCTGCCGGCATTACTCCACAATGCGGTTCGTATCATCTCGGCACTTACTTAGAGAAGGCCGGTAGTAGCTACTTAAAAGTTGACCGAGACGCCACTTCCAGGAGTAGTTGTGATTCAACCAAGACTGATTTTGCCGGTAATTCCAACAAATGTGTCGCTGGGGCGGCAGAGGCTAATCCGGAGAATTGTTATGATGTGACACCCTGAAGAAGTTAGTAGCCCCGACGCTTTGTCTCACAAAGGTTGGGGTCCCGACTTCTGGCGTCGGGATGGGGTAGTGAGTAGTTAAAGATAAGATTTAAGAGCCCGAGGTCGCGCGGCGCGACCTCGGGCTTTGTTCTTGTTCGATTAGGTTTTTGAGCTTAAAAAGGTTAAAATTATTTCAACCTTATGTCGGTGTATTTACTCCAATTGGAAAGAGAGCGAGCGAAGATCAGAAGCCATGTCGCCCGCTTTGATGCCCATGTTCACGAAAAACAGGGTGGAGGTTTTACTTTTATTGAACTTTTGATTTCGATTACCATCATTGGAATTTTTTCGACTATCGTTCTGGGTACTATCAATTCAGCGCGTCTGAAGGGGCGCGACTCGGCCATTAAGGAACAATTTCACAGTGTTCGAACCCAGGTCTCTCTTTATCAAATTGATAATGGCAATTATGGCACGGCCAATAACACCGGAGGTGGCGCCAGTTGTTCCGCTTCCGGGTCGGTATTTGTGAGCACGAAGATCGCGGAGCTCTTGGCCTCAGTCCAAAACGCTTCTGGCGGGTCAGCAATTTGTGCTTCTGACCGCAGTAAGTGGGTCGCGTCTGTGCCACTTGCGACCGATGCTACCAAGTCCTGGTGTACCGATTCCGCGGGTTTTGCCGGTCAGGGTTATGCTGACACAACCTCAACGGCAATCAAATGTGTGGCGACCGATCCGGGCGGTGGAGGTGATACCACTGATTCTGATGGCGACGGTCTCACCAATACCGCCGAAACCACTATCCATAACACTAACCCAAATTTGAGCGATACCGACGGCGACAATCTGTCCGATGGCGCCGAGGTGAATACTTATCACACCGACCCTACTCTCATGGATACCGACGGCGACGGTTTTTATGACGGGGTCGAGGTCTTAACTTTCGGCACCGATCCGCTTGATCCGAACAGTTACCCTCAAGGCGATCCGCCTTTCGGCAGTGATAATTACAGTAGTAATAATTAACCGACACAATGAATTATCTAGTTGGCACAGCTTTTTTCCTGCTTGGTCTAATCATTGGCAGTTTTCTCAATGTCCTGATTTTGCGATATCGCACCGGCCGGACCGTGCTTGGTCGGTCCGCCTGTTTCTCCTGTGGGACGACTCTCATTTGGCAAGATCTGGTTCCGGTTTTCAGTTTTTTAGCAATTGGGGGTAAGTGTCGAAGTTGCGGTAGCAAAATTTCAATCCAGTATCCACTAGTCGAGTTCCTGACCGGCTTAATTTTTTTGGCAGTGTTTTGGCAGGTTGGTCTTAGGTTTGGTTTGGAGTCGCTGTTCTATCTGATTTATTACCTAATCATTTGGAGCCTGTTGATTGTAATTTTGGTCTACGATCTAAGGCATAAAATTATTCCCGACGGTTTCGTTTACACTTTTGCGATTTTGGCGTTGGTTAATTTTCTGGCCATTACACCATTTGAACAGCTATCACAGTCTTCCGGACTTTGGGAGCTTTTGGCCGGTCCGATTTTGTTCCTGCCTTTCTTTTTGGTTTGGTCGCTGTCGCGTGGCCGACTGATGGGTTTGGGAGATGGTAAATTGGCCTTGGGTATCGGCTGGATGCTGGGACTTGCCAAGGGTGGCACAGCAATTATTTTGGGTTTTTGGGTTGGAGCAGTAGTAAGCATCATTTTGCTCATTCTCTCCAAACTCGGTTTGTCTTTGGGTGGTAAACCGCTTACAATTAAAAGTGAAGTCCCGTTTGCGCCCTTTCTAATTCTTGGAATTTTGATTGTCTTTCTAACCGGATTTAACCTATTTGCAATCGGACTTTGAAATATGGATATGCGAAAAACTACTCACTACTCACTACCCACTAATCACTCTTCCGGGTTCAGTCTCATCGAGCTTTTAGTGGTCTTGGCCATTTTTTCTGTCATTACTGCCGTGGTGTTGGTACAAGGCAACCGTTTTGATAGCTCGATTTTGTTAACTAATTTGGCTTACGAGACGGCGCTTACTGTCCGTGAGGCCCAAGTGTACGGTATCAGTGTTAAGGGTGAAACCAGCGCTTCAGCACTGGCGTTCCAGCATGCCTACGGAGTGTATCTCAACACTCTTGATGATAAGTCGATTACCTCGTTTGCGGACCGGAATGATAATCAAGTCTACGATTCTGGCGACAATGCCTGTGGCGGAGGAAGTAGTGAATGCTTGGATATTCTTAAAATGAGTCGCGGTAATCATCTCGGCAAGATTTGTGCCATTTCAACCGGCGTTTCGGCCACCGAATTTTGTAGCGACACTAACGGCTCATTCAATGATTTGAGCATTACTTTCAAAAGACCCAATCCGGATGCGGTTATTAAAAATGGTCTAGGTACTTATCAAAACGCCTCGATTTATCTAACCTCGGCTGATGGCTTGGGAACCAGAGTTTTAAAAATTGAATCAACCGGCCAAATATCCATTGAATAGGTATAGAGTATAAGGTATATGGTATAGAAAAAAGAAAATGAAACTTCCAAAATCAAAAACTACTCACTACTCACTACCCACTAATCACTCTTCCGGGTTTACCCTCGTCGAAACTATCGTGGCAGTTTTCATTTTTACAATTGTGATGACTGTGGCGGCCGGCGCGATCCTGAATATCATCAGTGTCAGTCGGAAAGCCCAGTCGCTAAGCTCGGTAATCAATAATCTGAATTTGGCGATTGATACGATGTCTCGCGATATCAGATTCGGTACCGAATATGTCGGCAACCGCTGTGTCGATTCGATTTGTCAGGAGATTCGATTCGTCAACAAAGACGGTGCGGAGACTTCTTATTATTCGGATAATAAGCAACTTTTTAAAAAAACCACAGTCTCCGGTGCGGTCAATACTTCTGTGGTGACGGCCAAGGAGGTTCTTCTGGAGAGGATGGATTTCTATCTGACCGATGCGACCGGCTTGATCCCCAGAGTTCTATTTGTCGGCAAAGGGGAAGTGGTAAGTAAAGGGGTGGTCCTGTCATCTTTTGATATTCAAACGACGGTCACTCACCGCACTATTTAACATAAACTAAACATGCTAAAAACTACTCACTACTCACTACTCACTACGCACTCTACAGGCTTCACTCTGATTGAGACCTTGGCGGCCGTGTCGATTTTGATGATTGCGGTCGCCGGTCCGCTAACTCTGGCCAATCGCTCCCTTAGCTCATCAATCTTTGCTAAGCAACAATTGACAGCTTCGCTTCTGGCCCAAGACTTGGCCGAGTATGTGGTGGCTGGGCGGGGTGCTAATGCCGGAAAATCCGACACGGCCTGGTTGGGCAATTTGAGTCAGTGTACCGAAGCTGACCCCTGTGGTCTCGACACTCTTAAAGGTTTTGATGTCAGTGGCAATTCTCAAGGTATGGTCCAGTGCTCAGCGCCGGATTTTGAAAGTTGCCGTCTGACTTTCAGCTCGACGAGTGGCACTTATGGTCACGACTTGTCGATGCCGGGTAACGGCATTAACAAGTCGTCTTTCGTCCGAACTTTTGCCTTATCTTCGATTAACGATCGGGAAGCCCAAATACTTGTGAAGGTCTTGTGGGATCAGGGTATTACCAGAAGGAGTATCATTTTACGCACCAGCCTTTTCAACCTGTTCAAGGAAATTTAAATTTGTCTTATGACCTCCAAACTTTCAAACTTCCAAACTTCAAAACTAATAACACGCGCCTCGCGTCGTTCCGGTTTTACCATGCTCTTTGCTGTTTTGATTTCAGGTGTTTTGATGGCGATCGGAATTTCAATTTTCAATATCTCAATCAAAGAAGTTCGCTTGTCGTCGACGGCGCGCGATTCCAATCTGGCTTTTTACGCTTCTGACACTGGCCGAGAGTGCGCTATTTACTGGGATATGGCCGCCAAGAAGAAACTGAACGGCACTGACGCCTACGGTTTTGCCACTTCCACCGACAATAGCGTGGCGATTATTTCTGCGGACCAGTTTAGTTGCGGTGGCCAAATTAAAGATTTTCAGATTACTGTTCGGACCAGTGATAAGGCGACCACCAAATTTACAATTCAGCTTGGGGGTGATTTCGATCTGCCTTACTGTGCTGATGTGGCCGTCACTAAGGTCAAAAATTATGATACTGACACTTTTGATACCAATATCTCCGCCCAAGGCCACAACACCTGTGATTTGACCAATCCGGTAATAATCGAGCGAGGCACAGAAGCCAATTATTCCCAGTAGTCGACCGGGTGCCAACCAGATTTTTTTCGGTTATGATAGAAGCTAATGGCAGACAAAATTCCTAAGGAGATAAAAGACCGCTTAAATAAGCTTAAAGAGGCGATTGAGAGACATCGCTACAATTATCATGTCCTGGACAAGGAAGAGATTTCCGAGGCCGCTTTGGATTCTTTAAAGCGTGAATTGGTTGAGCTTGAGGCCAAATATCCGGAACTTTTGACTCCCGATTCACCTTCGCAAAGAGTGGCCGGCAAGCCCTTGCCAGAATTTAAAAAGTTTACTCATATCGTACCGCAGTGGTCTTTGGGCGATGCTTTTACGATTGAGGATATTAAAGATTTTGACGCGCGAGTCAAAAGATTTTTGAAGGCCGAATATGGCAAAGAGATAATTCCTGGCTATACCTGTGAACTGAAGATCGATGGACTGAAAGTGGTTTTCCATTACGAAAATGGCAGTTTGGTCCGCGGTGTGACTCGGGGCGACGGGGTAGTGGGCGAAGATGTGACGCAGAATGTGAGGACGATTGAGTCATTGCCTCTGAAACTTCACCGACCGATTGATTTGATAGTCGAAGGTGAGGTCTGGATGAGTAAAACTAATTTTAAGAAGCTAAACGAAGCCCGCAAGAAGGCCGGCGAAGAACTTTTCGCCAACCCACGCAATGTCACTGCCGGTTCAATCCGTCAGCTTGATCCCAAGATTGCCGCTTCTCGCAGACTTGATACTTTTGTTTACGATATTGACCGAATCAGCGTAGATTTACCCAAAACTCAGATTGAAGAATTAAAATTGCTTCAAGACCTAGGATTCAAAGTTAATAAGAATTTTCGAAAGTGCGCGACCATCGAAGAAGTTGTGGCCTATTGGCAGGAATGGCAAAAGAAAGCGCCAAAAGAGAATCACTTGGTTGACGGCATCGTGGTCAAAGTCAGTGAAAGAGAATATCAAGAAAAGCTCGGTTATACCGGCAAGTCGCCCCGTTTCGCCATCGCCTTCAAATTTCCGGCTGAGCAGGTGACCACAATCGTCGAGGATATTGTCTTCCAAGTTGGCAGGACCGGTGTGGTGACTCCGGTCGCTCATTTGAAGCCGGTACTGGTCGCAGGCTCAACGGTCTCCCGGGCCACACTTCACAACGAAGATGAAATCAAACGCTTGGATATCAGGATTGGGGATACCGTTATTTTGCAAAAGGCTGGTGATGTAATTCCCGATATTGTGAAAGTTCTGACTGAATTGAGGACAGGTAAAGAAAAACCTTTCAAATGGCCGACTCAAATTTCGGCCTGTGGAGGAGATGGTAAGATTGAGCGAATCCCGGGGCAGGCCGCTTGGCGTTGTGTTAATAAAAATTCTTTTGCTCAAGAGAAGCGCAGGTTTTATCATTTTGTTTCTAAAAAAGCTTTTGATGTGGCAGATTTGGGTCCGAAGATTATCGACTTGCTTCTGGAGAATAATTTGATTTCAACTTTTGATGACATTTTTACTGTGACGAGAGGCGATTTGTTGGCTTTGCCTCGTTTTGCTGAAAAGTCGGCTGATAATCTTATTTCTGCCATTGAAAAAGCGCGCTCGCCGGAGCTCGCGCGTTTCCTCGTCTCACTCTCAATCCCTCAGGTCGGTGAAGAAACAGCTTATGACGTGGCTGAGCATTTTAAAACGATTGAAAAAATTCGTAATGCCAAGTTTGAAGATTTTGATAATCTCGACGGAGTTGGCCCGGTTGTCGCCAAGGCGCTTTTTGATTGGTTTCAGGATAAAGACAATTTGAAACTGCTTGACCGTCTGCTCAAACAAGTGAAAATTAAAAAAGTCGAGACCGTTTCTGCCACCGCCCGCCCTCTCGCCGGCAAAACTTTCGTGCTCACCGGTACCATGCCAAACCTTTCCCGTGATGAAGCTTCCTCACGAATCCGCCGGGCAGGTGGCGATGTCTCAAGCTCCGTCTCCAAAGCGACTGATTATGTCGTCGCGGGGGAGAATGCCGGTTCGAAACTCGATAAGGCCAACGAATTGGGTATAAAAATACTCTCTGAGTCGGAATTTTTGACTCTTTTAAAATAATTTCTCAAATTGTATAAGGAGATAGTTTGTAGGGCGCACCGAAAGCATAAGTCAGAAATTAATCGGTGTTAAGTCTGTACAACTGTATTTATTGATTCCAAATTGTTCTAAGTTTGAAAATATTGTCCTTGAAGTTGAGGCTATGTTTGCAAGGTATTCTTTTTCGTAACGAGTAGCTTCACTGTTGCCGCTGATGGTTACTACAAATGGTTTATAAAATTGGCCCTGGTCTAGTTGTTTATTCACAAAGGACATATTGTGTATCATTGTTAGAACGGAACTTTTGTCCCCGTGTCTTGATAAATAATTTACAGCCCTATCCATATCGTTTGTATATACTTCAGTCAAGTATCTTGCCAGTACATTCTCATTTTCTGCCGGTCCAAGTGAAAAGTGTTTTGCGGTTCTCCAGTTTAAGCAGGAAGTAATCTTAACAGTTTTATTGGCAGATAAATCTTGGTTGTAATATTGCATTACGGCAATCATAACTCCAAATGCGGCAATAAATGGTCCCCATTTACCGAGGAACTCATTAATTTTTGCTAAATAATTTTCTTTGTCTGCTTCTTTCATTTGATTGATTATTTAATGCTAATGCTATCATCTTCACTTACAAAGTAAATCGCTTCAAAAAAGGCTGATTTTAGGGTATTATTTAAGCCTATGGATGAAGCGGGAATAGAGAAATTGGCCAAATTGGCCCGGTTGAAGCTTTCGACCGAAGAGAAGAAGAAATTCGCCAAGGAAATTGGCGCGATTTTGGAATATGTCGGCCAGATCAAGGAGGCTGGGGCAGAAACGGCCGAAAGGAAAATTCCTGATTTGAGAAATGTCATGAGGGCCGATGATGCATCTCACGAAAGCGGAATTCATACCGAAGACCTGCTTAATTCAGCGCCGGAGAGAGAAGGGCAGTACATTAAAGTGAAAAAAATTCTCTAAGCACCAAATGACAAATTACAAGTTCCAAATAAATTCCAAGCATCAAATCAATAATAAGTTACCTTGTAATTTTGAATTTATAATTTGATTATTATTTGGAACTTGAATATTAGAATTTGAAATTTTAAATAACTGTCGGTTTGAACATGATTAACCTAAAAGAACTAACAATCAAGAAGGCTAGAAAGCATTTAGACGATGGTGATTTCACTGCGGTTGATTTGGCCAAAGCTTATTTGAAAGAAATTGAAGCTAAAAACAAAGAGCTCAATGTTTACTTGGAAGTGTTTTCTGATGTTTTGGAGCAAGCCACAGAAGCTGACCGACAACTTCAAAACTTCAAAACTTCAAAACTTGAAACTCCGGCTCTGCTCGGTATTCCTCTTGCGATTAAGGATAATATTTTAATCAAAGGCAGAAAGGCCGGTTCAGCTTCAAAGATTCTTGAAGGTTATGTCGCAACCTATGACGCGACTGCAATTAAAAAATTGAAAGAGGCGGGAGCGATTTTCTTAGGCCGAGTAAACATGGACGAGTTTGCCATGGGTGGTTCGACTGAAAATTCAGCTTACGGTCCGACCAGAAATCCTCACGATTCGGGAAGGGTGGCCGGTGGCTCTTCCGGTGGTTCAGCGGCGGCGGTAGCGGCCAATCTGGCCCTTGGCGCGCTTGGATCTGACACGGGTGGCTCGGTACGACAGCCAGCAAGCTTCTGCGGGGTAGTGGGTTTGAAACCCACCTACGGCTCAGTTTCTCGATCAGGACTCATGGCCATGGCCTCATCGCTTGATGTCATCGGTCCGGTTGCCAAAACCGCCGAGGATGCGGAAATAATTTTTAATGTTATCAAAGGAAAAGATCCGCTCGACAGCACTTCTTCTAATTTCTCAACTTCTCAACTTCCTAACTTCTCAACTTCTAAACTAACTATCGGGATTCCGGAAGAGATTTTAAAAATTGAGGGTTTGTCTCAGTCTGTGAGAGAAGTTCTTGATTCTGCCAAAGCTAAATTCGAGTCACTGGGTTTCAAAATCAAACCGGTTTCTTTGCCAAAAATAAAATATTCGCTTTCGGCCTATTACATTATTGTGCCGGCCGAAGTTTCTTCCAACATGGCGCGTTTTGACGGCGTGAAATACGGAGCCAAAGTCCCGGGCGCTGATCTTCTGGAGGACTATCTTAAAACTCGGGGAGAGCTTTTGGGTCCGGAAGTTCGAAGGCGAATTATTATCGGCACCTATGTGCTTTCTTCCGGCTATTATGACGCTTATTATCACAAAGCCAATGTGGTTCGTGGTTTTATCGCGGATGATTTTGCCAACGCCTTTAAGGATGTCGATTTGATTTTGATGCCAACGGCCCCATCACCAGCCTTCAAAATCGGGGAGAAGGCTGCCAATCCTCTAGAGCTTTATCTGGAGGATGTCTTCACGGTTCCAGCCAATCTGGTTGGTCTACCGGCGATTTCCATTCCGGCCGGTTTCGCGGAGGCAGATGGCAAAAAGTTGCCGGTGGGGATTCAGCTCATTGCTCCAAAGGGCGGTGAGGGAGTAATATTTAAAGCAAGTAGGGAGTTCTTGAGTGAAAAATAATTATGGACGCCAGATTTTTAAATCTTGAATATTTTTTCCGGGCCATTTATGACGCTCTGCGCCATCTGACTTTTACCGGAATTTTGGATTACCTCTCGAATATTTTGGCGATTATTACACCTTACTCGATTATGATTTCAGTCCTGCTTCTGGTCGGGATTGTTTACTGCTTAATGCGAATCAAACAGTTGCGTGAGGCCGAGGAAGAACAGTTTGCTCAAAACAAGGAGGCGGCGGCTGAGGCCAAGTCGGAAATGGTCAATAAGAAATGGCAAAGAGTTTTGGAACACATCGGTTCGGCCAATCCGGGGGATTGGCGTTTGGCGATTATGGAAGCTGACATTATGCTTGATGAACTTTTGGAAAAATTGGGCTATCAAGGTGATGGGATTGGCGAGAAATTAAAGAGTGTTGAGAAGAGTGATTTTACCTCAATTGATCAGGCTTGGGAGGCACATAAGGTCAGGAATCAGATTGCGCACGAAGGCTCGGAATTCCAGTTGAGTGAACGCGAGGCCAAGAGGGTAGTCAGTCTTTTCGAAGCAGTCTTCAAAGAGTTTAAGTTTGTGTAGCTAAAATTTTTCAACATGTTTCCGAAAGGCCGAGATAGAACCCAACACTTCTCTTCTTAAATCTGTGCCCAGTCTGACTTTGACTCTCAAAGTCCCAAGGTAGTTTTCGTTGTTTCCATATACCTTTTTTATGGGGGTTTTAATTAGGCTCGGCTTGGTAAATTGTGTTTCTGGTATGCCTAAAATCCTCGACCATTTCGAAGTTATCTGCTCGAGCCTTTTTTCGTGTACTCTGTTTATGCTGATACGCAATATCAGTCTGTGCTTGTCGATTGAGTGTGTCGTCTGTAGCCAAACGAGTATAATTTTAATTATGTCGGGATCGCTGTTGGTGATCCCAAATTCCTCGTTGCCTTTTTTATATCCTTCCGCCCAATATAGTGCCAAACCTATCATGTTTAAGTCACGCTTAGTTATCTGACCGATCTTGTTGAACCCAGTTTTCGTAAGACTGGCAATTTTTTGCAGCCGATTTCTTCTAAGTCTTTCAGTGTGGGCGGACAGGCCTCTTAAGCCACTTATTTTAAGCCTGTTCTTTATCTCGGTTTTTTGTTTTTGTGTAAGTGTAATATCTCTACACCAATAACTGACCGTCGTCTTGTTTGCCGATAGCAATAATGATATCTCGGTTATTGTTTTTCCAGCTTTTCTTAGAGATCTTGCTTCTTCTTTTTTCTTAATTTGTGCCATGGTGCTTAGGCAATTGTACCGTACTCGTAATTACAGTGCTTGCTAGCGGCCGTCTTTTGGGTTATCCTTTACCTTGCAGAGAATATCGCGGGGTAGAGCAGCGGTAGCTCGTCAGGCTCAATTGGGCTCACATATGTAGTAATGCTATGTGGAATATCTATCAAACTCGGTGAAACTTTACCTGCCTGTGGCAGCTAGCAATACCGAGCCAAGCCCTGAAATATCAGGGAAGGTGTAGAGACTAGACGGTAGACCCCTTTAGGATAAAGGGTGAAGGTATAGTCCAGACCACAAACCGAAAAGGCAACGAAAGTTGTAGTGGTAAGCATAACCTGAAGGTCGTTGGTTCAAATCCAACCCCCGCAACAATTTAAGAAAAATCGCCCAGAACGGTGGCGATTTTTCTTTGTAAAAATTTTATGTTATCTTAATTTCATTGTCGGGGTAGCTCAGTTGGTAGAGCACAGGACTCATAAGCCTGGGGTCGTGGGTTCGATCCCCACCCCCGACACACGAAGTGGTTAGGCCGACACGAGTAGTGTCGGCGGGGGATGGGGTCGAAAAGCTTCTCCCATATTTTTGAGGATTTCCTAATCTGAAAAAACGGGAAAGCTGTACTGAAGCTGCAAGCTTCGACCCCCACCCTCGACACAAATTTTTCTCTGTGCACAACCGGCTTGCTTATAAAAAGCGAGTTGTTTTGCTGTATCCACAGACTGACTACTTAAATTTCCGACTAGGAGTATCATTATTGTCAGAACCTCAACCAAAGGATTCGGTTATGAAAGTTATTAAGTTCGCGGTTGTTTTGTTTGTCTCAATTACGGCGCAGGCCCAGACTAACGCACCATTTGCCTTTGCTAAACTTTCCGACAAGCCGAGTTTACCACTCGTATCTCCGGAAGGCCGGATTATTGAGGCCAGGATCAAAAAGCTTGACCAGTCCGCTTTTGAAAAACGCGTTGCCAAACTCGGCTTGCCCCAGCTTCAGCAGAAACCTGAGCCAGCCGGCAGTTTTCAGAAGATTTTGAATGGTATTGACCTCGATCTGCCTGAAGGTGAGGGCCCTGAGATGATCAACATCGAGACGGTGAGCTTTGGTCGCGGCAATGCCGAGACTTTTTACGACCGGGTTGATGTCTTCGAGTCAAATCTTTCGCCCCGAGTTTCCGTTTGCTATCCGACCTTGATCTTCGAATCTTCGAGCCGAGGCGGCAATGACGGTGCCTTTTTCCTGCTTAATCTCAAGTTCTAGTTTCATTCAAAGCGACCCAACCGGGTCGCTTTTTGTTGCCCTAAAATGAAAAATCTGTTAGATTTTGGTAGTTAGAAATGCGGTTGTAGCTCAACGGTAGAGCACTCCCCTGTCACGGGAGAGGTCGCGGGGTCAGCACCCGTCAACCGCGCAAACAAAACCCCGCAAGGGGTTTTTGCTTGCGCGGTTGAAGAAATGTCTGGGAGACATTTCGTCGGGTGCTGACCAGCGGAGCGGGCACCGGCTCACCAGAGCCGGGCGCGAGCTGGCGGTTAAACAAAGTTTTGCGACGGCAAAACTTTAGTTGGAACCAGCACCCGTCAACCGCGCACTGATTTCGTTGCTATTTTAAGCCACGAAGAATTCATGGGTGCAATGGACTTGGACCATGTTATAATTTCCTTATTCATTCATTATTAATTACATACAAATAGTCATATGGAACAAATTAAAAAAGATCCTAAAATTGAAGGAAATCAAGGCTTGGATGTTATTGTCTCCAGTCTAGCTTCAAGTGGGGCCAATCTACCAGGTCTTGAATTAGCTATTAATGATGTTCGTCTGGCAATGCGTGATCCAAGTTCCTCAGACAGACCGAAAGCCAATGCCTCCTTAGACTTATTAGTACAAGAACTGAATGATAAGGGGGTAGACTTGACTAGAGTGCAGGATCAAGTAACTGCAGTAAGACAAGCAATCCGAGGATAATTTTATCCCAAATTGGGTATTATTATAGGCATACTCGTTGTGGTCTTGAATAGTAGTTCCTATCTCGTCCACTAGTCCGCGCAAACAAAAACGCCTCCGGGCGTTTTTGCTGTTCTTTTTTGCAGAGAACCCCGCCCGACTCCCTCCGCCCCGCGGAGGGCGGGGTGAATGCATCGGTCTAAACGCGAAGCGCGACCCAAAGGAAACCCCGCATGACCGAGTCTTCGAGGAAGCGCGGGGAGGACGTCCGTTTGATTTTTGCCTCGAAGTGAGTAATATCAAAGTAGAGAAAACCTAAACAGAAAGGTAGTGTGTTATGGCATGGCCGAAATTGTTAGTTTTGGTGAGACACGCAGAGTCGGAAGGTAATGTGAGAACTTCAGCCGAGCGGGCCAAGTACCCAGTGAGTACTTGGGAGTATCCGCTTACGCCTCATGGCGAGTGGCAGTCTGGTTGGGCCGGTGACTTTGTTAAGAGGGAGTTCGGCCAATTTGATGTTCGGTATGTTTCCTACTACGAACGGTCAAGGCAGACGATGCGGATCATGTTTCCCCACGGCAAAGTCTATGAGGACCCCCGCTTGGCCGAAGCGCAGAGAGGAATTTTTCACACTCTGACAAACGAAGAAGTGGCACAGAGGTACCCGGAGGAGGTTCGACGCAAGAAACTGGAAGGCCTCTATCATTACCGGCCACCCGGTGGTGAGAACTGGCCGGATGTGGAGTTGAGAATTCACAGCTTTCTCGGGACTTTAAATCGCGATTGCGACGATAAGAAAGTGATCATGGTGGTTCACGGCAACTGGCTCATTCTTTTTCAGCGCCTGATTCACCATTTCTCAATCAAGGAGGCTGTTAGGAGATATAAGAATGCCACCTTCGATAACGCTTCTGTCACTTGGTACGAAAGTCGAATCATCAGAGGTCAGTCTCGATTGATTCTCGTTGGTCAGAATGTTGTTCCTTGGGCCGGTAAATAGTCATCGGTCAGCCGCCTGATTTTCGGGCGGCTTTTAATTATTTCGTGAGAGATGGATGTCGGTGTGTCTTGGGTTTGTGTACTTTTTTCTTGAAAGTATTTTAGATTGTGCTATTTTAATAAATAGAAGAAAGGTTGCTATGAAAAAATCATTTGCCGTTAGAATTAGCCGTTTACCTATCAGATCAAGAGATCAGAAGGAAGATTGGCAAGATCTGGCTAAAATTGAGATTGGTGGGTCAGTTCCCGAAGACTTTGTTGGGTTGTATATGGCCAAGGCCAAAGTTTTTGTCAGTCTTACCACCATGCTGTCAACATTTGTCGATCCGTCTTTTCTTCCTGAATATAAGTTAAATCTATCTGACGGCAGTCCGTACCTCCGCTTTACTGGGTCTCATCGGGTAGCCTATGCCAAATGCGATGTCCATAGAGTTAATGGGGCGGAAATACAGCTGTTTTGGACACATCTCGCTGCTGTGGCGCGACTTCACGATTGGTTGGAAGTGGCTACTTGAATCTGTATTTAATAATACCGATTTGTCTCCCTATCTCGGCCCCGATTAAGCGGGGCCTTTTGTATCGTCATCTGATAATATCAGCTAAGAGATTTTTCCTGACCTACTTGGTATACTTTCTCTATATCTAATCTCTTTCAATGACTCAAAGCGAAGGCCGGCCAGAAATAAATTTACAAAGAGAAACCCTCGATTACTCATATCGGGCGGTGGTTTGGGATATTGCCATTATGGTGATTTTGATTGCTGTCTTGATTTTGAATCCTTTTGAACCAGTTGCCTGGTCCTCGAAAAAAATTCTGCTGTACTTGGCCTGTTTAGTCGGTTCTTTACCGGTGATTATTAGTGCGGTTCGCGAAGCGTTGCAAAGGCGACTCTCAATGGATTTGCTTTCCGGTCTGGCCCTGGTGGCGTCCATTCTTGCCGGACAATTGGTGTCGGCAATTTTTATCGCCATGATGCTCACGGCTTCAAGGATGTTGGGGGATTGGAGTGATCGTTTGGTCAGGCGAGGAGTCCGTAGTCTGCTGCGTCTGCGTCCGCATAGTGTGAAGGTTGAAATTAGAGATGAGATTTTTGAAAAGCCGGTCCACGAGTTGAGGCCGGGTGACATCGTGATTGCCGAGTCCGGCAAACGGATTGCCGTTGACGGTCTGGTCATTGATGGGGCGGCGGCAGTGGACGAGTCTTCACTTACGGGCGAGTCTTTGCCGGTCCGAAAGGAGGTGAATTCGCGAGTTTTTAGTTCGACCCTAGTCGCTGAAGGGCATTTGAAAATTAGAGCAGAAAAAGTTGGTCGGGATACTACCCTTGAAAAGATTGTTAAGTTGGTAGAGGGTGCTCAGGCTCAAAAGTCCCGTATGACCACTTTGGCGGAGAAATTTGGCAAGATTTATATTATTTCCGTGATGCTGGTCTCGGTAGTGATTTACTACTTCACTCACAATTTCAATCTGGTGTTGTCGGTAATTTTGGTTGTCTGTGCCGACGATGTGGCGGTGGCCGTGCCACTTGCATATCTTATTGCCGCCGGCAAGGCCTCACGAGTTGGAATTATTATCAAAGGTAGTACTTATCTTGAGTCGATGGGTCGTGCGAAAGTATTTTTGTTCGACAAGACCGGGACTTTGACTAAAGGCGTTTTGAAAGTCGATTCATTCGAGGTCTTAGATGGAATTGACCGGCAAAATATTATTTCGGCGGTCGGCGATTTGGCGAGTGAGTCGTCGCACCCGGTTTCCAAAGCAATCCATAAGTTTGCCGACAAAAATGGCGCCAAGCCGATTGATGTTAGCGACATTACTGAAACTAGTGGCAAAGGGACCCGGGGTGTTTTTGAAGGTAAATCGATAGCAATCGGCAATCGTGCCTTTTTGCGTGATTTGGAAGTTAAAATTAGTGAAGCTGTCGAGAAGCGGGTTGTAGAAATCGAAGAGCTCGGTCAATCGGCAGTCTTTTTTACTTACGACGGTCAGTTGGCCACTCTGTTCGCAGTCTCCGATGAAGTCAAAGCCAATGCCAAAGAGTCGACCGAGCGTTTGCGTCTAGCGGGGGTCAGTACAATGATTATGATTACCGGCGACAGTGAACGGGTGGCGCTCAAAATTGCCAAAGCAGCCGGCCTCAAAGATTTCCGCGCCAAAGTTTCGCCGGAGGACAAATTGGCAGAAGTTAAAAAACATCTTTCGAAGGATTACACGACTGTGATGGTGGGGGATGGCGTTAACGATGCCGCCGCCTTGAGTTTGGCTGATGTCGGGATTGCGATGGGGCACACCGGCTTTGATGTTGCCATCGAGTCGGCCGATATTGTCTTAATGCATGACGATTTGTCAAAACTGGTTGAGACGATGGAGCTGTCACGGAAAGTCCGCAGCGTGATTAAACAGGATTTTTGGATTTGGGGATTAAGCAATGCTCTCGGTTTGTTTCTGGTTTTCGGTAGTTTTATCGGACCGGCTGGCGCCGCGGCCTACAATTTTATTTCCGACTTTTTCCCGTTGGCCAATTCGGTCAGAATCTTCTTTTCCGGTAAAAAGCCTTTATAGTTGACAGAGAAATTTTTTGCAGTATATTGTTGGTAGAAAAAGAAAGGCGATTATGCGTTATGTTCTCCAGATTTTTCTGAATCTGTTTGACCTGTTTCTTATCGGCGTTTCCGCTTGGAACATCTATAATGCCAATTACGACCTGTGTATGATTGGCATGGTCTTTTGTCTCGTAGTTGTATGGAATGCGCAAGGCGGTTTTATGGTCTGGCGACCATCGAATGTCCGCCAATTTATGAAAAACGCCAGGGCCGCCGGTCTTTGATTTGTGTCAGCCGTTCCGAGTGGAGCGGCTTTTAATTTTGCAAAACTGTTCGATATCTTTTAAAGATTTAGGCTAAATTTGGAGCCGAAGGCCAGGATTGAACTGGCGGCCCCCACTTTACGAAAGTGGTGCTCTACCAACTGAGCTACTTCGGCTTATTGCAAATGCCCGCCCACGGGGCGGGCATTTGTCTTGAGCCGTTGTCCAGGATTGAACTGGAGACCTCGTCATTCGTTTGCACCTCTCTTTGCAGGAGGACTAGACTGTATCTTTTTCCGTATCATAGACGGAAACCCTTGTCAGTCGTTCGGGCGACTTTATCGCCACGGTCTTATCCCAGAGGGACTTTAACCGTTATTCGGGATTCATAAGGAGATTACTCTCCAAATGGGCAGGGGGGTTACGACCCACCAATGACGTGCTCTACCGACTGAGCTACAACGGCTTAGCACCCACATAGACTATTATATTTTCTAGATATTATCAATCTTGTCGCACAGTAGCCTTTTAAGTTTGATATTGTTGAAGTATACCATCAGCACACCATTCTCAGATTTATATTTATAGGTTCCACTTCCTCTGACTTTAGAAATTATTATCTTATAAAATTGTTTTTTGCTAACTTTCAAAGTTTTGGTCCAAAAACTCAGTGCCTTCTCTGGTGAAATATCGCCAAAAATTTGAAGCCCAAAGTGTAGGCTCTTTTTGTTGATAGAATAAAACACTTCCAAAAAATCAATAAATTTTCTAATAAGATTGGCATCGGTGTTTCCAAGTCGCACTCCGCCGTTGCCACGCTTTGCTCCCTCTCCCCAATAAAGGCCAAGACCTAATCCGTAAAGAACTCCCTCGTCTACATTTTTTGGGAATGTCACCATAAAAGGATCACCAAGCGGATTATGTTTTTGGTATATAGCTTCAGAAATTGATCTTTTGCTTATTTCGTATTTGCTCAGCCAGTAATTCACCTTACCTTCTGAGCAATTAATCTTTTCAGCAATCTGTGCTGCAGAGAGTTTGCTATTCTGATACAGTTCAGTTAATTCGCTTCTTTTAATCATGGTAGATAAGATACATATGTACTTAGTCTATCATGATTAAGTGTATCGAGGAAGTGGGTTTACTGCCTTGCCATTTTGTTTGTCTCGTAATACCATTTCTGGAGTGGAGAGTCGTGTGAGAGTCTTTACTCCGAACAGCTCGCTTTGCCATTTGAGCACTTAAAGGCGTTTTGTTCGCATCCTCTCCCGTTGCGCCTGGCCACCCTTTCGGGGGCCAGGCGTTTTATATTATTAAAATTCTGATAGACTAATGCCTATGGAAGCTAAAAATCAAAAATTGGTGGAATTGGTGGCGGAAATGCAGGCGCCCGATTTTTGGGCGGACAAAAATCGGGCGCAGTCAGTCATCAAGGAAATTGCCGATTTAAAAGCTGACTTGGCTGGTGAAGGGAAGTATGACAAGGGTGACGCGATTATGACGATTCTTTCCGGCGCCGGTGGTGATGACGCTGAGGACTTCTCCAGGATTCTTTTTGAAATGTATCAGAAATATTTTGCTAAGCAGGGTTTCAGTTGTCGACTACTTCATGATAATGAAAATGACCATGGTGGTTATCGTAATCTAACCGTCGAAGTTTCAGGTAAGAATGTCTACGGTACTCTGAAAGGCGAATCAGGCGTTCATCGCTTAGTGAGGATTTCGCCATTTAACGCCAAACAACTTCGGCACACCTCTTTTTCAATGGTTGAGATAATCCCAAAATTTGAAAAGACTGCCGATGTGGTAATACCTGACGATGAGTTGAGAATTGAATTTGCGCGCGCCGGCGGGGCAGGTGGTCAAAATGTGAATAAACGAGAGACGGCTGTTCGGATCGTGCATATCCCAACCAATCTCTCGGCCCATGTCTCAAGTGAGCGTTCGCAACACCAGAATCGCGAAAAAGCTATGGATATTTTGAAGGGTAAGATTTACAAAATGCGCGAGGACGAAAGGTTGGCCAAAGAAAAGGGAATGTATCTGTCTAAAACCACTTCGATTGAGTGGGGGAACCAAATTCGCTCCTACGTATTTCATCCCTACAAAATGGTTAAAGACCACCGCACTAATGTCGAAACCGCGCAGATTGATAAGGTGTTAAACGGGGAGCTCGACGAGTTTATTTTAGCCGAACAGCAGTTATAGGCTGAGGCCGAGCAGAAACAGTTTGGTAACTAAAGCTTTTATAAACCATATACCACAATGAAACAGGATATTATTTTAGGCTCGAGCTCATCCGGTAGGAAAAAAGTCCTTGCGGATTTGGGGTACAAGTTTTCTGTAATGAGCCCGGGTATAGATGAAAAGGCGATTCGCCACGATGATCCCAAGAAGCTGACTTCGCTACTCGCCAATGCCAAGGCCGACGCCTTGCTGGAAAGGATAAAAAGTCCGGCAATCCTCATCACCTCAGATCAGGTGGTTGTCTGTAATGGTCAGATTTTAGAAAAACCAGAAAGCCCCGCCCAGGCTAAGGATTTCCTAAGTCGTTATGTAGACCATCCGGCCGAGACGACTGCTACCGTGGTCGTGACTGATACGAAATCTGGCAAGAGATTCGAAGGGTTGGATATCGCGAAAGTATTTTTTGACCGGATTCCAGATGAGCTTGTTGACCGACTTATCGAGAAAGGGGAAATCATGGAAATGTCGGGCGCCTTTATGATTGACGAGCCTTTATTACAAAAATACATCAAGGAAGTCCAAGGTGAACCTGAAAGCGTGTTCGGTCTACCTAAACAACTGACAAAGCGTCTTCTCGACATGGCCCAGGTCGCATCTGTAAAAGTGGCCTAACGGGGCCATTTTTTTGGTATCGAGCAGAAAGAAATCGTTTTTGGGCTTGACTTTCTAATTGAATATGCTATCATAGGGCTTTAGACAAGTCGGAGCCAAAAAACACCGGCGAATCGGCTTGTAAAATCTCCAGCACCTTGAAAAAGGGTGCGCATCCAATCTTCAAGACTTTAATGAGGCCTGAGCACCCCGCTCAGGCCTTTTGTGTACCCAAACCTAAAACCCAAACCCGCTCGGCAACGAGCATAACCGAAAAAACATATGGGCCTCGAAAGACTAGACCGTTGGTGTGATCAGTTGGAAATGAAGAAGCAATACTTTGGGCAAAGAAAGAATTGGGCTCGGAGTTTCGCCGAACAAAACGGACTTGCTAATCCCGGGGATAGTGCAGTCGGAATGTTCTACGCGCGTACCTATCAGGTGATAATAGGTCCACGTGGCGGTCTGAATATCCACGGACAACTACCTTGGCAGGATTCGAACGGTTGGCGCTGGTTTGAGAAGACGCCTAAGCAGCGCAAGAGGGCTGAAAGGGAGGAATAGAAAATAGGGGTTCGGTTCGATCCCGAACCCCTTTCTGTCCCGAGATGAGTGTCTCGGCTGATGAGCTCAAAAGAGCGAAACAGAAGTTCTTCGACAACAAAATAAAATGAAGGGAAAAACTGATGAACCAAATCATAACAGTATTGATTAATCACACCTCGGCCTGTTCCAAAGCACGACAACTTCTCGAGGATCTTCTTAAAATTTTACCCAAGGATAGTACCACAATACGTGAACAGCTAGAGGCTTGTCTGCCGGAACTCAAAGTTAAAGAAGTAGCTGAAGAAAAATGGCAAGCAGAACTTCGAATGGAACAGGTACAGCGAGCACACGAGGAGGAGCATTTTAAGTTTAAGCACGGCCGCGAATGGGACCCGCGGGATGACCCAGACTGGAGGCCTTACTAAAATCTAGTCACACTGGCAAACGAAAGTTTGCCAGTCTTATCTTTTGGGCAGATAGTGGGGTATAATTTAAAATATGATTTTAACCCGCGACATAATTTTAAAAGAGATTGAAAAAGGAAATATTAAAATTTCAGCTTTTGAGGAAAAACTTTTGGGACCAGCCTCTTATGATTTGGCTTTGGGGAAAAGCTTGAGAATTTTTACTAAACAAAAAGAAGCTTATCCGGTTCACGACGATGCCGATTTCGCTCACATTACAGAATTGATTGAGATGACTGAAGCTGGTTATACGATGCAACCTGGGGAAGCGGTGCTCGGGGTGACTGAGGAGAAAATTACTCTGGCACCCAACATTGCCGGCTGGCTGGAAGGGCGAAGTCGTTTTGCCCGAGTAGGTCTTATGGTTCATATTTCTTCACCATTTATGCAACCTGGGATTGATAGTCATCAGGTTTTAGAGATTGCTAACTTGGGACCGACTCCGCTTACGATTTTTCCCGGCACCAAAATTTGCCAATTTATTTTTGAATATTGCGAAGGCGGGGCAGAATATAAAGGGAAATTTTCCGGACAAACGACTCCTTGACAAGTGGTCGTTAATTTGCTATACTTCTGCCAGTCAAGTCGGAACCAGGCAATACCGGCAAACCGGCTTGTAAAATCGAAAGCACCTTGAAATGGTGAATTCGGATCGGCAACAAGCCGGTCTTTTTTGTCCCTGAACCTAAACCTGAAGAAAGGAAATCCGAAAGTATGACGATAAACCTAGCGCAGTCGATTCTTGGACTCGAGGAAGGTATCACGGTGATTGTGATTACCGGTGGTCCCTGCAGTGGCAAGACCACCGGCCTGTCATACCTCAAACAGAAGCTTACTGACCGGGGTTACAAAGTTCTGGTTGTTCCGGAGACGGCGACAAAATTAATCAGTGGCGGTATGACCCCGGGTGAGTTATCCTGGCCGGAATTTCAGGAGCACATCCTCTTGGACACGATGGATCAGGAGGCACGATTCTTCCAGATTGCCAGTTCCTATCTCAGGCAAGGCAAGAAAGTGGTGGTGCTCTGTGACCGAGGGATGATGGATGGCGAGGCTTATGTCGGCGAGAAAACTTTTGGGCAGATGCTTGAACGATTCAGTCTGGATCGGCTCGCGGTTCGCGACGGTCGCTATCACGCGGTGATGCACTTGCAGACGGCAGCAATCGGGGCCGAGCAGTTCTACACCCTCGAAAACAATGCCGCAAGGATCGAAACTCCGGCGCAGGCGAGAAAGCTGGACGCAAAGACGCTTCAGGCCTGGCAAGGGCATGCTCATCCACGGGTGATTGATAACAGCACGGATTTCGAGGGCAAAATGAAAAGATTGCTCGCGGAAGTCTGCGGAGTGCTTGGCGACCCGGTACCGATTGAAAAGGAAGACAAATTCCTAATTAAACCGGTCGACCTCAAGAAGTTCAAAGTCTCTTGGACCGAGAGTCAGATTGTCCAAGATTACTTGGTGTCTCCGGCCGAGGGTGAGGAAAGACGAGTTCGGGCCCGTGGTGATGGTAAAAACTTCTCCTACTACTACACGGTCAAGCGCGAGCTTCGGCCTGGTGAGCGAGTTGAACAGGAGAAAATGATCACCGAGCGGGAGTACCAATCTCTGCTTACTCTCAAGGACCCGAAGATGCAGACGATTCGGAAACGGCGGATCTGTTTCTTCTGGAAAAACCAATTCTTCGAAGTCGACATCTTCGAAGGGTCGGCTAGGGGTCTCTATTTGATGGAGGCCGAAAGAACCGACCGGGCGCCGGAATTGAAGCTGCCACCCTTCATCAAGGTGGTCAAGAACGTCACGGGGGACAAGCGGTATTCCAACAAGCGGATTGCTGCCGGCTCCGTGAACTGACCAAATTCACTACATCCGCCCAAGTTTGCAAGAGCAAACTCGGGCGGTTTTAATTTGCCATCAGGCACTTGACAAATTGCTACACAGCAGTATTCTACAAATGAAGCCAAGCTAGTTCCTTTTAACAACCAAAGAAAGGCAGATTATGAAGTTGTTTGAATTCCGAGGTAAGTTACCAGCTCGTGCCGGCAAAGCCGAGTTGAGATTCGGAAATCCTACCCACGCTGATTTCGTAGCCTTTCGAGACGGGAAAACAATCCGATTGGTCGGAAGAGCTCAAGATGAGTTTTATCCCTTACTCGATGGACGACAATTTATTTATCGGGCCCCGAACGACGTGGTGTTTTTCGGGGGCACAGATGAAGAACCTTTTTTGGTTCAGTTGAGTCGTCGGCCGATGGATGTTTTTATTGAGGACGGCGAGGAAGCCTTTTTTGAAAGTCTGTTCCCGGATCAAGCCCGCTTGGCGGAAAAACTTTTCGGGACAAAAACCGTTCGTCAGGGAGATATCTTTGCAACCCCGGTCGGTATTCCGTGGGAGGAATTGGAAAGGTACGAGAAGCTTTTTTCCGGCAGAGAAATTCCAGTCGCGTCAGGGAAGTCTCTGTCCCCGGTCTTGAGTACACGGCATAGGTTGAAAGGGAGGATTCACCTTACCAAAGTTTTCGGTATCTCTGACGGCCAAGTGGGGGAAGGTCTTCTCAGTGCCCCCGATCACGAATCCAAAGAGTTAAAGGGTGTTCACACCCTTCATCAGACTAGTTACCTCTTTTCTCCTCTTCAAGCTGATTGAGTTTTGGACCCAACGCATTAGATGCGCTGGGTCTCTTATTTTTATGCTATAATTTTCCTATCAGTCGCTAATTTTTGCATTTTCTCAGCTCCCTATACCATATACTATATACTTAATACCATATACTTCCCCATGATTTACTTCGACAAAGTTTCAAAAATTTATCCAGACGAGTCGATTGCCCTTTCCGAGGTTTCTTTTTCGGTCGAGCCGAAGGAATTTGTCTCAATTGTTGGCCATTCCGGTGCCGGCAAAACTACTTTGCTCAAGATGCTTTTGGCTGAAGATCGGCCGACCGAGGGTTCCGTTTTTTTTGAATCAACGAACATTCACAATCTCCGCAAGGCCGATATGAACACCTACCGTCGGAGAGTTGGGGCGGTTTTTCAAGATTTTCGCCTCTTACCTCACAAAACTGCTTATGAAAATGTGGCATTCGCTATGGAAGCGGCCGGCAAGACCGATGAAGAAATCGAGTCCGATGTTCCGCATGTTCTGGAGCTCGTTGATCTTGGTCCTAAGATGTGGAATTTCCCTCACCAGCTCTCCGGTGGCGAGAAGCAACGAGTGGCGATTGCGCGGGCGATTGTAAACCAGCCGGATATTATTATCGCCGATGAACCGACCGGAAATCTTGATCCGGTCAACACCTTTGAGATTGTCCAAATCTTAAAAAAAATCAATGACCTGGGGACAACCGTGCTTTTGACTACTCACAATAAAGGCGTTATTGATTCTCTAGGGCACCGCGTGATTACCATGGAGCGTGGTAAAATTATCCGTGACGATAAAAAGGGAAAGTACGCCCTCTAGTCTTAAACTACTCACTACCCACTACTAACTACTCACTAATTAAAATGCTCTGGATCAACCTCAAAAGAATAGTCAAAACCGGTTTCGTTAATTTTTGGCGCAACGGCTTCATCTCGCTCTCGACCGTTCTGGTTATGACTGTCACTTTGTTTGTAATCGGTTCAGTTATTTTTTTGAGCGTTATTTTGCGGTCTTCACTTACCGAACTGAAACAGAAAGTTGATGTTAATGTTTATTTTGTCACTTCCGCGCCCGAGGACGGTATTCTGACCATCAAGAAGTCGCTCGAGGCTCTGCCGGAGGTTTTGGGCGTGGAGTATGTTTCCAAAGACCGGGCGCTCGAAAATTTCAAGAAGCGCCACGAGAATGACACCTTAACCCTACAGGCGATTGCCGAACTTGGCGATAACCCTCTCGGCGCCGTGTTAAATGTTAAGGCCAAAGAGACTTCCCAGTATGAGGGTATTGCCAAGTTTTTGGAAAGCAAGACCGTTCTCTCGAAAGACGGTGCCTCGATTATTGATAAGGTTAACTACTACCAAAACAAGATTGCCATCGACAAGTTGACCCAGATTATCGATTCGGCCGAAAGATTGGGTGTTGCCGTCACGGTTATTTTAGCGATTCTATCAATTTTAATCACTTTCAATACCATCAGGCTCATCATTTATATTTCCCGAGAGGAAATTTCTGTGATGAAGTTGGTGGGGGCGAGCAACAAATATATTCGCGGGCCGTTTATGATTAGTGGCATTATGTACGGACTGTTTTCCGGAATAGTCACTCTCGTAATCTTTTATCCGCTAACCTATTCGCTCGGTAAAGTGAGTGCGAATTTTTTTGCTGGCATCAATATCTTCAACTACTACATCAGTAATTTCTGGCAAGTCAGCCTGATTATCTTGGGGGTCGGGGTTGTCCTTGGCGCAATCTCAAGCGTTCTCGCGGTATCGAAATACCTGAAGGTCTAGAGAGGTATATGGTATCAGGTATATGGTATATGGTATGGACCAAAGATAAAGATGGAAAAGATACAAAGATTTAAGGATTTAGTTGCCTGGCAGGAAGCCCATAAGCTAGTACTCAAGGTATATCAGCTTACCAAGTTATTTCCAAAGGATGAAATGTTCGGGCTGACCAGTCAGTTAAGAAGGGCCGTGGTTTCTGTGTCTTCGAACATTGCCGAAGGTTTTACAAGAAATTCAAAAAAAGATAAATCTCACTTTTACTCAACGGCCAAAGGCTCGGTGTCGGAAGTTGAGAGTCAACTACTGATTGCGAAAGATTTAGGATACATTTCCCTGAACGATTTTGAGAATTGTGAGGTGCAGTTGTCTAGAGTAGACAGACTGGCTTCTGGGCTGATAAAATCAGCCCAAGATTGGAAGTGACATTTCTTCATACTTATACATATACTTTATACTTATACTTTTTATGTCTCATAAAAAAACCCATAAGTTCATGTTCGTAGTGGGCGGGGTGATGTCTGGAGTCGGGAAGGGTGTCACGACGGCTTCAATCGGCACGATTTTGCAGTCCAAAGGTTTTAAAGTCAGTTTAATTAAAGCCGATCCGTATCTCAATGTGGATGCCGGCACGATGAATCCGACTGAACACGGGGAAGTTTTCGTCTTGGATTCGGGCCTTGAGACTGACCAGGATATGGGCAATTATGAGCGGTTCTTGGGTCAAAGTATGCCGGCCGACAACTATATGACGAACGGCATGGTTTTCAAATATGTAATCGATAAGGAGCGGGCGCTAGGCTATAAAGGTAAGTGTGTCGAGCCGGTCTATCATATTACCGAAGAAATCTTGCGCCGGATTAAGACCTCGGTCCACAAAACTGACGCTGATATCACAGTGGTTGAAATCGGGGGCACGGTTGGCGAATATCAGAATGCGATTTTCTTGGAGGCCGCTCGAATTCTCAAACTGCGTCATCCCAAAGATGTGATGTTTGTTTTGGTAAGTTATTTGCCGGTGCCGAACAATATTGGCGAGATGAAAACTAAACCGACTCAAAATGCGGTTCGTCAGCTCAATTCTTATGGCATCAACGCCGACATGATTATTGCGAGAAGCGAAGTGCCGCTCGATAAAAAGCGCAAAGAAAAAATTGCACTTTCGACCGGTGTGCCGATGGACAACGTGATTTCGGCTCCCGATATTGAGAGCATTTACGATGTGCCTATAAATTTTGAGAAGGACGGTCTTGGCAATCGAGTTTTGGACATTTTTGACTTGAAGCCGAAGCACAAGGACCTGGTTGAGTGGCGACGAATGGTCTCAAAAATAAAAGGTGCTAAAGAGAAAGTTAAGATTGCCATTGTTGGAAAGTATTTTGATACCGGCGATTTCGTTCTTTCCGATGCCTATATCTCGGTCATCGAGGCGATTAAGTTTTCGGCCGGAAAAGTTGGGGTGAAAGCGGAAATTTCTTGGTTGAATGCTAAAAATTTTGAAGGCAAAAAATCCGATGCCTCTGAACTGAAGAAATATCAAGGCATCATTGTACCGGGTGGTTTTGGTGAGTCCGGTATTGAAGGCAAACTTAAGGCTATCCAATTTGCCAGGGAACACCAAATTCCTTACTTCGGTCTTTGCTATGGCATGCAACTTGCGGTGGTTGAATACGCGCGAAATGTCTTGGGCTTGGTCGATGCCAATACTACTGAAATTAATCCAAAAACTGCCAATCCGGTAATCGACATTATGCCTGATCAAAAGCAAAAGTTGGCGGAAGGTAATTATGGCGGCTCCATGCGCTTGGGTCTTTATCCGGCTACGATTAAAAAGGGGACAGTCGCCTATGAAGCTTATGGCGCGACCACAATCAAAGAGCGCCACCGCCATCGTTTTGAAGTTAATTTTGAATATGTTGAAGCGCTAGAGAAAGCCGGTTTGGTTTTCTCCGGTGTCTCGCCAAGCGGCAAGCTGATGGAAATTGCCGAGTTGCCGAGATCCAAACACCCATTCTTTTTGGGGACTCAATTCCATCCTGAGTTTTTAGCCCAGCCTCTAAAACCTCATCCGCTTTTCACTGAATTTATTAAGGCTGCTAAGAACAAAAGATAGATTCAAGAATCTGGATTTAGGATTCAAGAATTAAATCATAAATTATGAACAACAAACCTGTAGCCTTTAGGTTGGTTCTCATGTTCTCGGTTGCCGGACTTCTTTTTGCCGGTTATTTAAGCGGAGTTAAATTATTTACCAGTACCTGTGCCTTTAACGAAACTTGCCCTTATTTTCTAGGCTATCCGGCTTGTTGGTATGGCTTTGCCATGTATTCGGCCATGACTATTTTGGCCGTTTTGGTTTGGACCGGAAAAATGAATGTGGCTAAAGGACTTAATTCCATTCTCGGAGTTTCAATCTTGGGAATTATTTTTGCCGGTTATTTTAGTTTGATTGAAATGCCTCGACTTCTTAGCGGCGGTTTTACCGCTTATGTTTTAGGCTTGCCGACTTGCGTACTCGGTCTAATTTTTTACATTTTGATTTTAATCTGCGTCTTAATCACCAAAAAGAAAGTCACCGATTTGACAATAGGTAATTAGACTATGAGCATGACCCAAAGATGAGTAAAATTTTCTTTAGATTTCTGCCGTTCTGGGCTTTCCTGGTTTTCTTTAAGTTTGGCGGCGGCCTTCATTATTCACTTGTCTCTCCTCTTGGTGAAAAATTGTTTCCTTTGTGGTTAGTCGGTTTGCTTATGGGTGGTGGTTCGATCGTGCAGCTTCTTTTGGATGTTCCCGCTGGACACATTTTGGATCGCTACGGTTACCGCCGTCTTTTAAAATTGACAACTTTCGTCTTTTTGTTCGCGGCGTTGTGTTTTACATTTGGCCTGACTAAGACAACCTATCTTTTGAGTCTGGTAATCAGCACGTTTGGCTGGCTTTTTTTCGGTCCTGGCGTCAATGCCTATATTTTGTCACACGCGCCTAAGGAAAGTGCCGGCCGGTTCATATCACTTCGGGACGTGTTTGGTTCGGTCGGTATTGTTTTGGCGAGCGCGGCGCTACCTTTAGTACTTTTAATTTCTTCAAAAGGGATGGGTTACTTATTATTTTTCCTTTTGTTTGTGTCGCTGATTATGCTTTTCTTCAGTCCGAAGGATACGGTTTCAGTGCATTCGGAGATCAAAATCCCGACCCATCATCACTATATTCGTCGCCACTCCTTAGTTACATCTTTAAAAGCAATAAGCCGGCTTAATCCAGCGAGTGGTCTGTTACTCCTGCTTAATCTGACAGGCTCGATATTTTACGGGGCTATTTGGTTTACGGTGCCTTTGGTTATGGCTGGCCAAGCAGATAACGGGTTGCTCGGTATCGGTCTCGGCATGTTTGATTTTTCTATTGTTTTGCTCGGATTTCTGCTTGGTAATTTGGCCGATAAGGCAAACCGCCGTTCGTTGGTTTTCTTCGGGCTTATGATTTTTTCAATTGCAGCCATGTTTCTTGGTTTTAATTTTGGGTGGCTCTTTCTGCTCTTCGGTTTCTTGGCTACCGCTGGCGATGAAATGGCCGGTATCTCGCTCTGGTCATGGTTGCATTCCCTCGATAGAAACCATGATAACGACGGTGCGATTTCCGGTGTAATTAATTTGTTTAACGATTTCGGCTGGGCAATTGGCCCGATCATGGCAGGCTTCCTGTATAGTTCGATTGGGGCGACCTGGACCTTGGCTCTGAGTGCGATTCCGATTTTCATTCTCTGGATTATTTATCAGCTTTTAATTCATAAGCATAAAGTTTATTCTCAGGTTACAGCCTCGGGTGTTCCTGTAAAGCCACATCGCGCGAGACACAGGGGATAGTGGGCAGTTGACGTTATAATTAGTTTGGTTTTAATAAAATAATCAAAAATTATGGATGTTTCAGTAGGAATCGGCTTGGCTTTTGTGGCGATGCTTTGTTGGGGGTTTGGTGACTTTCTGATTCAAAAATCTACTCGGAAAGTCGGGGACTGGGAAACTCTCTTTGTGATTTGCGGTTTCGGCGCATTAATTTTGCTGCCATTTGTTTGGCGCGATTTGCCGGCGATTTTATCCGGTGACGGGAGGTCACTCCTGATTTTGCTTGGTACGGGCATAATTCTGTTCATCGCGGCGTTGTTCGATTTTGAAGCGTTGAAAAAGGGTAAATTGGCGGTAGTTGAGCCAATCTGGTCACTTGAGGTGCCGGCGGCCGCAATCTTAGCATTCCTGATTTTGGACGAGAGTATCACTTTAACTCAAGGCTTTCTGATTGCAGCATTAATTATCGGTCTGATCTTGGTCTCAATTCACACCGAGCATTCGCTTAAGAAATTCCTACTTGAGAAAGGAGTTCTAATCGCATTTTTTGCGGCATTTATAATGGGTGCAGCTAACTTTTTCTATGGCTGGGGCGCTCGGGTCTCCGATCCTCTGATGATTAATTTTTTCGTGAATGTCTTTGTGACAGTTGCGACAACAATCTATCTGGTAGCCACCAAGAAGTTTGGCAAGACTCTTAAAGATGCAATTTCCTATCGAAGTGTGCTTTTGCCAATGTCGATTTTTGATAATGCGGCATGGATTGCTTTTGCTTTTGCAATGAGTCTTGCGCCGATTGCGATCGCCACTGCACTTTCTGAGAGTTATATTTTAGTTGCCGTGATTTTGGGCTTGGCAGTAAACAGGGAGCGTATTGATTTGCATCAAAAATTTGGCTTAGTGATTGCTTTGATTTCTGCGATTATTCTCGCCGTCGTGACCGTTTAAAAAAACCGCCCCTAATTATGGGGCGGTTTGCTTGCTGGCTTTCGCCATTCTTTTTTCGACGATTCGGTCGAGCCAAAGGACGATTGGGCGCGGCCGCGGCGGCCGCGCTTCAAACACCGCTTCGGTGGTCTCCTTCCGATGAGTGAAGACCTCGCTCCAAGGCGCGTAAGTGCCCAATATCAAGTCGGCAAGCGGGATTCCACAGAGGAAACCACTGATGCCTTCGTTGGCCTTGATATCGGCATGGTGGCGCAAATGGAAGACATAAAATTTCTGCCAGAGTGAGCCGAACAATCGGTGCTCGATTTTCTTCTGCCAGAATTTCTCGTATGAGAGGTGCTCAGTGGCGTGGACGATTTCGTAGAAGATAATCGACCAAGTGATTGCCACCCAAACCATCAAGATTACCGGCGAGGTGGGGAAGGCAATTTGGAGCGGGATTATAAACGGCAAGGAGAAGAGGAAGAAGCCCGAGAGTGTGTACCAAGGAAAGTACGATGCTTCGTGCTGGCGTTCCTCGAGAATCGGGTAGCGGTTGAATACCCATCTTTTGCCGTCTGGCGAGTTGACCAATCGCACCGTAGTTAGGGCGTGGTGCAGAGTGTGCTGTTTACAAAGTCGCTTCAGGAATCCAATCGGGGCGGCGTGAAGAATGTACCGGTGGAAGAACCACTCGGCAAAACAACAGGTCACTTGTCCAAGAATGAAAATTCCCAAATACGAAATCCGACTTGCGCTGAGTTGGTTTTGCCAAGTAGTCGGGCAGGTGAGACTGAAGGCTGTTAGGAACAGGGTCAGGGTCGTGCCGACCACGATGGCAAAGCGCCAAACTGAAAATGGTCTTTCGGGTGGAATATTTTTTTCCATAATAAAGAACTGTTTAAGTTTTTCCCACGGTATTCTATCATGCGAGCGCTTTTAAAGCTTGGCTGAGAAGAAATTAAAAACCGCCCAAGTTTCGACGGTCGAAACCTGGGCGTGTGCTACCGCACTTGTCTAGAAGATATACCGAACACCTTGCTCGACCCAACCGGCGAAGCCAGTGATATCCTGGGTTTCCCAGTTGTCGGCATAGTGCATCAAGTGCATCTTCGCTTTGACCTCAGGAGGCAAGGTCCGTAGTTCGGCCAAAGGGGCGTGAACTGCGCCGGGGAAGAATTGCACATCATGGAACATGACGCTCGAACGGTCAGCGTATTCGTGAATCAGGTCTTCGTCAAAACGGGTGTCCATCGAGATGAACACATGACCGTCAATGAAGAGTCCGAAGCTCACGAACGAGGCTTGCCAATCGGGTGCCTTGTCAGGAATGTGCTTGGTCCGGAACATCTCAATGTGCATGCCGCCGAAGTTCACTTCGTAAACTTCGCGCGGTTGCTTCTTGAGCCAACCGGGTCGGATCGGATCAAAGAAGTCGGTGAAGCACAACCGTTTGTGCGAATTCTCTTCTTCCTCGTTCCACTCCATTCCGCCCCGCAGGCTCCGGTCCCACAAGACTTCTTGATAGGCCTCGGTGATTATCATCTTGAGCTTCGGTCGCTTCTGGAAGGGGATACCGACATAGCGCCGATTGAGGGCGAGGCACTCGAGACCGCCGATGTGGTCGGCGTGCGAGTGGCTGATGAGGAGGTTGTTAATCTCCCCGTGGTCGAGACGGGCGGTCGTGGCTAAGGCCAAAGGCCCGGTCATCCCGAAGTCCACCATGAGGTGTTCTTTTCCTTTGATGAGTAGGAGGTTGGTCTGGAAATGCTTTCTGGCAAAGGCCGAGCCGGTGCCGATGAAAAACACTTCAAGATTACCGTCATTGGTGAGGGACAACTTTTCCGTAGGCGCGAGATATGCGGTTTTCATAGAACTATCCTTTCTTTGTGTGGAGTCGCAGGATTGCGTCTCTGGCTCAAGTGTAGAGGATTGACTGGACTCCAACAATAGGTTTTGTCGAAAAGTTCGACAGAAAATTTAGGGTGTGCTAGACTAGTAAACATGAAAAAACCAACTGATAAAGAGCTAGTGGAACTCATCAGTAAGCTCGGCTTCTCGCCCAAAGCCGCCAAACTTTATTTAGCTTCACTCGAATTGGGCGAAGCCACAGTTCAGGACTTGGCCAGACAAGCCAAGGTTGAAAGAACCACTGCCTATTACACGCTTCAAGAGCTCAAAGAAGCCGGTGCAATCTTTGAGACCAAGCGTAATAAAAAAGTTTTCTTCTTGCCGGAGATGCCACGCAATCTTTTACGGAACACTCGCGAGAAACTTTTGGACTTTGAAGATGGTCTGGAAGAGTTGGAGGAGAGAAAGCACGCTATTTATCGTAAGCCGAGAATTTATTTTCTCTACGGCGCCAGCGGTTTCAAGCATGTCTGGGATATGATTTTTAAATCGGAAGAAAAGGAGTTTCGGATTATCACCGAAGGTTATAGCTTTTTGGATTTCGTCAAGGAGAAGTACATTTTGGATGAAATAATTAAAAACAAAAAGAAACTGGGCATTAAAAGCCGACAGATTATTACCGACTCGCCTTACGGCCGAGATATTGTGGCCAAAGACACGCAGGAGAATAGGGAATCAAGGATTTTGCCGAGCCGGATCAAGGTGCCCTTTACCGAGCTCATCGCCGCCGACTTCGTGGCCTTTATCTCACCGCGCTGGGACAATACTCTCTTTGTGATCGAAAATGAGAACTTTGCCGAAACCCGCCGCAACCTCTTCGAGGCGCTTTGGGGCACTTTGCCTAATCCGTATAATAAATTTGGCGAGCCAGAGTAAGGGTGGGTTGACCCCGTTAGAGATATTTTGCTAAGACTTTACAAATATATCTAACCTATTTTTTGTTTAGGCTCGTGAGCACATTTGAGGCAACGGTCATCTTGGATGACCTATCTCTAACGGGGTTGAATAAAAGCCAATTTTGAAGTATCTTTCTATTATCTGAAAAGGGTTTGTGCCTAAAGCTGCGGGATCATCTAATGGTAGGATGCGACCCTCTGGAGGTTGTCATCTTGGTTCGAGTCCAAGTCCCGCAGCTTTGGGTGGAAATTGTGATTAATCTCATTAATTTATGACAACGATAATTTTTGAAGCGCACGGAACAACCTTTGATAATGAAGCCCATTTGGCTTCTGGGCATAATGATGTGGCCCTTTCGCCACTCGGTATTCAGCAGTCAAAAGAAATGGGGGAAAGGTACAAGGACGATCATTTTGATGCGATATTTTGTTCAGATTTGCAGCGGGCGTACAAAAGTGCAGAGATTGGTTTTGGTAGCAAGTGGCAAATTATAAAAGATGCTAGACTCCGCGAGTGTAATTATGGTGATTTAACCCAACACCCCGGTGAAGAGGTTGGTAAGGAGAAACCCCTTAGAATTAAAACTGCTTTCCCTGGTGGCGAAAGTTACGAGCAAACGACGGCGCGAATGAAATCATTTCTTGAGGATCTCTCAAGGAATTATCCCGGAAAGAGAGTCATGATTATCGGTCACAGGGCGACACAGTATGGTTTGGAAAATCTAATAAACCATGTCCCACTTGAGAAACTTGTGGCCGCCGATTTTAAATGGCAGCCTGGCTGGAAGTATGTGCTAAGGTAAAATTATAATAGTGAGATTAAACCTTGCCGAGCTGGGACCTAAATCTCGCGGAGTTTTACAAAAAGTGATAACATTGTGGAATCATGAGCGAAAAGGAAATTTGGCAATATTGTTGGGACAGAAAAGTTTCTCACTCACGACCCTTGGATAGAGATTTTATCTGGGTCACTAAAGAAGATTTCAGTTCGGTAGAGAACCATTTCACTAAAGATATTAATTTCTTGCATTACGGCAAGAGCCAGCGGTCTCGCGGTTTATTTTTTCATCTTCACGCTGTTGTTCAGGACGACCATGTTTTTATTCATCGAGATAACGGCAATCTGGCCCGGTTTTTACCGCTAGGTTTGATCCACCTGCTACTTGATGTGGTGCCCTATGTCATATTTTCTCAAGTGAAGAGAGTCCCGATGAGATTAATTTTTGCTCGTCCGAAAACTGAATCGATCAATGAAACTGAAGAATGATAGATATAAAAAGGTCAGGGGCGGGTACTCCCGCCTTTTGCAAATTGGTTGCCAGAAATGTGGCGAAGTCATTTGCTTGTACCAAAAAGATGGGCCGGGTAATCTCCGCCGGATGTATCTGGACCGCATAATCGAACCGGCCGTTTCTCTTTCAAGGAAGGATTTATCTTGCCAGAAAGGCCATCTGCTTGGAGTAAAGATAATTTATGACAAGGAAAAGCGTCCAGCCTTCAGACTTTTTGTTGATTCGGTGACAAAGAAGATAGTTAAAATTTAAATTATTAACTTTTAGCCAGGTCTCATAATTACTAAATATCAACTAATCTCTATTGCAGTGTTTTGCAAAACACTGCAATAGAGAAGCGCGTGCTTTTTGTGTCGCTACACTGCTGTTTTAAGGACACCACAGAATGGGCTATAATACTTGGTATGAAACTATTTCTCGCCTCATCGTTAAACGAAAGTGCAGTCCTCTTGCCCAAAGTTTTACATTTGGACTTGAATGGTAAGAAGGTTTTGTTTAGCGCCAATGCGGCCGATGACTATAAAACCGATAAATGGTGGGTTAGGGCAGATCGGGAAGCTTTTATTAAACTTGGTGCTGAAGTCGTTGATATAGATTTTCGCTCGCTAAGTCGGGATGATTTTCTTGCGCACCTAAAAGGCTCTTTTGCGATTCACTTTTGTGGTGGTAGTGTCTTATATCTGATTTCTTTGCTCAAGGAAAAAGATTTTGTTGGTTTGTTAGTCGACGCAGTGAAGAAGGAAAAGATTATTTACTCTGGCACCAGTGCGGGTTCAATGATTGTTTCTAAAGATTTAATTTTGTCTAAGCTCGACTCGGATGAGAAGGCATATCTAGACAGGGTTAAGGATTATTCCGGTCTGGGGCTTGTAGATTTTATGGTTATTCCACATACCGATAATGCCAGTTTTGCCGAATCAAATGCAGAAATGGTTAAGGCTTTGCCCGAATATCCTCAAGCTCTCATTTTGTTAAATGATAAGCAAGTGGCCTGGGTCCAAGACGGTAAGGTTGAAATTTTGTCGGCTTGATCAAGTATTCAATGCGGTCACCTGATGGGCTATAATACCTGGTATGAAGCCTAATCTGGAAATTGTCGCTTTTGATTTGGATGACACCTTAACCTTGAGTCGTGCACCACTTGATGAAGAGATGGCCGAGCTTTTGTGTCGGCTTTTGGCAATTAAGAAGGTAGCGGTGATTTCCGGCGCGTCTTTCGAGCAATTCAAAAAGCAATTTATCGGGCGACTGACTTGTGTTGATCTAAATTTGAAAAATTTGCTGATTCTACCGACGAGTGGTGCCAGTCTCTATGGCTATGATGGCGAATGGAAGCAAATTTATTCTCACAATCTTTCCGAAGCAGAAAGGCAAAAGATTTTTTCCGCTTTCGATCAGGTTTTCAAGGACACCAATTTTGAAATGCCGGAAAAGATTTATGGCGCCTTGGTAGAGGATCGTGGTTCGCAGGTGACTTTCTCCGGTTTGGGAAGTGAGGCACCACTAACTTTGAAGACATCTTGGGACCCAACTCATGAAAGACGGAAAAAGTTGGCCGAAGCCTTGAAGAAATACTTGCCGGATTTTGCCGTGAGTATCGGCGGGGCGACTTCTATTGATGTGACAAAAAGGGGGATTGATAAGGCCTACGGCTTACAACAACTCCTCGGGTACGCTCATTTAAAGCCGGAAAATCTGCTTTATGTTGGAGATGCCTTGTTTCCGGGTGGCAACGACGCTTCGGTTTTAGGTCTTGGGGTAGAGGTGGCTTCGGTTGGTGAGCCCGGTCTTGAGGATACCAAGCAGTTAATCACCAGTCTCTTGTAGACACTGACAAAACAAGAGAGGTATAATGGTAAGGATTTTCTCCTGAGACTTGATTTGCAGGAGCCTAAATTTATCAATGACACCTTTTACAGAAAAGCGTCCTTGGGGCGAGTTTCGACAGTTTACATTAAATGAGCCGGTGACGGTTAAAACCATTTTGGTTAAAAAGGGTGAGGCTTTAAGTTTGCAGAACCATCACCTAAGAACCGAATTTTGGAAAATAATTTCTGGCCATCCCGAGGTGACTATCGGTGAAAAAATCTTTTCAGCCAAAGCTGGTGACGAATTTACCGTGGGGATTAAGACTAATCACAAAATTGAGGCACCTAAAGACGAAGTTTTGTTGTTGGAGATTTCAAGTGGGGAATTCAAAGAGGACGATATTGTCCGCTTGAGTGACAAATATGGCCGGGCATAAGAGGATTCGATGTTCAAAACAATTTTAAAAAAATTTGATGGTGATTCCCAAAGGAAGCCATTAGTTGTCGGCAATCACGGCAAAGGGTTCTTCATGCTGGCTCTCGAACATTCAAAATCTAAAGCGGAATTGGTAAAAATTACAAGCAAGGACGGAGTTGATTTTTCGGGGGCCGCGAAGCCGGTTTCCATCACCCATAAGAGGCAAAAGGTAAATGTTCTAAAATGTGATAATTTTCGTTTGTTTTGTCACGGCGCAGAAACTTTCTTGACTTACACCAAGACTGATGCCCGAGGTATTAAATCGTACTATGCGGCCTCCAAAGATTTTATAAAATGGCGGGTAATTGGGGAGACTTCCGGCTTGCACAGTTCGGCCCTTTTTGTGCCGAAGTCAATCCAAAAAAGCTTGCCGGCCATTTATTTTGGCAGTGAGCGGGTTCGGGTGGCAACTCTGGACAATCAAAAGAAGTGGAAGGTCACCGAACCTTTCCGGGTGCCGAGCTGGCATTTCTTTGAGAATGCGCCCTTTCGGATAATTGGCGGTTATCCGGCTAAGGACGGGACAGTCATATTTTTTGAGGCCCAAATCGTAGCCGATATTTTTCATGACTCAAGCTTGCGCGACGAAAAGGTGGGCGAGGAATGTTATCTCAAAATTGGGATGGCGATTTTTGCCAAACATGATCCCGTTCAGCTGTTGTGGCAGACTGAGCTGCCTTTAATCGAGTTGCCACTTGAGTCTGGGGCCAAGATGTCGGTGATAAGTGTGGTACCGATTAAAAGCAAGCACAAGGTTTTCTTTCGATTTTATACAGCTATAGCTGATGGGAAGATTGGCTTTTTCGAGTTTGATGAAGATGTAATCAGTGACCACCTGAATCGCAAGCCGACTGCCCTTTTGAAATCGCATAAAAATCCGATTTTGCGCCCGACTGCCCACAATTGGGAAAGCGAAGGCGCCTTTAACCCGGCAGCTTTGCATTTGGATGATAAAGTTTATTTGTTATATCGAGCCGTTGGCAATGATGGCTGGTCGCGAATTGGTTATGCTTCGAGCCAAGACGGCGTTAATTTTTCCGAGCGTCTGGCAAAGCCGATTTATAATTTACATGACCAGTTTAATATCGATAGGTCGAAAGGTTTTGATCAGGGGCTGTTTCACTCGGGGGGCAGTTGGGGAGGTTGCGAAGATCCGAAGCTCACACGGATTGGTGATCGAATCTATTTAACTTTTGTGGCGCATACCGGTTCGTGGCCGACGAGAACCGCGCTGACTTCGATTTCAGTTTCTGATTTCAAAGCCAAGCGTTGGCGCTGGGTGAGGCCGATGCTGATGTCAGCCCCGAATGTTGGCAGTAAAAGTGTGGTCATTTTGCCGGAGAAGGTGAACGGCAACTACATTGTCTTTCATCGAGTTTGGCCAAACATTGTCGTCGATGCCGTGCCCGAGCTTGAGTTTGGCGTCAATAAGAGGTGGCTTCAGAGCAAGCATTTTATTCGTCCGCGAAAGTCTTTTTGGGATAGTCAAAAGTTATCGATGGGCGCGGCACCAATCAAGACTCCGAGAGGTTGGCTGGCGATTTACAACGCGGTTGATCGGCGCGATTCTTCCAAGTATAAGATTGGGGCGATGCTTCTGGATTTGCTCAATCCGGCCAAGGTTATTGCTCGTAGCCGTCGTCCGATTCTTTCGCCGGATCTTTGGTATGAAAATGATGGCAAGCCAGGTGTCGCTTATCCCGGTGGGGCAGTCGAGATCAATGGAATGCTCCATGTCTATTATGGCGGCGCTGATAAAGTTAGTTGCCTGGCCACCATCAAAACAGCCGATTTGGTTTCGGATCTGTTGAAAGATCGAATGCCGGAGTTTAAGATTAAGCCGATCAGTTTGTAATCAATAAAATAATCTACTTCAATGTTTGTTGCTAAACGATCGCACCACAATCCGATTTTAGTTCCTGACCGAGATCACTTTTGGGAATCCACGGCGGCTTTTAATATGTGTCCGGTGAAATGTGGCAGTAAGACACTCGGCCTGTTTCGGGCGATTTCCGGCATCGACAATTTGGTTGAGCCGCACCAGATGTCGACGATTGGCATTGCCGAGAGTACTGACGGCGATCATTTTGACAAGCGGGCGCAATTTATCACCCCGGAAGCTGAATGGGAAAAATTTGGCTGTGAAGATCCACGAGTCACTTTTTTTGAGGGCAAGTATTACATTTTTTATACGGCCCTTTCAACCTATCCTTTCTCGGCGAGTGGCATTAAGGTGGCGGTGGCGGTCTCGACTGATTTGAAGAAGGTCTCTGAGCGACATTTGGTGACGCCTTTCAACGCTAAGGCCATGACGCTTTTTCCAAAGCGGATTAACGGCAAGGTCACGGTAATTTTCAGCATCAACACCGATGCACCGCCGGCTAAAATAGCGATTGCTCAAGCTGATTCGATAGAGGAGTTCTGGTCACCGGAATTTTGGGAGAAGTGGAGGCTTAGCACTGGCATAAATTATCTCGATCCACGCCGCAATGAATTTGATCATGTGGAGATCGGCGCTCCGCCCCTTGAAACCAAATGTGGCTGGCTCTTGATTTATTCTCACATCCAAAACTATTTCCCCAACCCGGATCATTTTGATCGGGCTTTCGGTATTGAGGCGCTTTTGCTTGATATCAATGAACCGCACAAAATTATTGGGCGCACCAGCGGACCAATCTTGGTTCCGGAAGAGCCCTATGAGCTTTTGGGTTTTGTCGCCAATGTAATCTTTCCAACGGGGGCAATGATTGAGAAGGATACCCTCAATATTTATTACGGCGCCGCCGATACAACCGCTTGCCGAGCTTCGGTGAGTTTCCCCGATCTTTTGGCTAGTATTCGGCCGGAGACGACGAACGATTGGCGATTGAAGCGCTATCAAGATAATCCGATTCTAGCTTCTAATACTGGTAATGTCTGGGAAGATAAGGCTGTCTTCAATCCGGGAGTTTTGGATTTGGACGGTAAAATCCATATTTTGTATCGCGCCCTTTCCAATGATAATACTTCGACGATTGGTTACGCTTCGACGGTTGATGGATTTACGATTAGAGAGAGACTAAGCGCGCCGGCCTATTTGCCTCGTGAAGCCTTTGAAATGAAAAAAATTGCGAATGCCAACTCGGGTTGTGAAGATCCGCGCCTCACTAAAATCGGCAAAGAAATCTATATGTGCTACACCGCTTTCGATGGTATCGGCCCGCCACGGGTCGCGGTCACTTCAATTTCCGAAAAGGATTTTCTTGATAAGAAGTGGAACTGGAAGATGCCGGTTTTGATTACCCCTAAAGACATTGATGACAAGGACGCCTGTCTTTTCCCGGATAAAGTTGACGGTAAATATTTTATTTTGCATCGCGTCGGCAGTGACATTTGTGGCGACTATTTAAACTCTTTAAGTTTTAAAACCGAGAAAGTCGACAAGTGTATTCGGGTCCTTGGTCCGCGAGTAGGCACTTGGGATAGTGCCAAAGTCGGCATCGGCGGTCCGCCGATTAAAACGCCCAAAGGCTGGCTTCTGCTTTACCATGCAGTCTCAAAAAATCACCACACTTATAGAATCGGCGCGGTTCTGCTCGATTTGAAGGATCCGACCGATGTTTTGGCTCGTTCGACTGATCCGATTTTTGAGCCGGTGGAAATGTATGAAAAATTTGGCTTGGTCAATAATGTGGTTTTCACCTGTGGAATGGCGATTAAAGGTGGCACGCTTTATGTTTATTACGGCGGGGGAGACAAAGTTGTGGGAGTGGCGACAATGAAATTAAAAATTTTGCTTGATGCTTTGGTGCGGGGTTCTAAACTATCTTTTACCGGACACTGGTATTAAGGGACTATGTATTTTCTTTATATTCTTGAATGTGGTGATCATTCTCTCTACACCGGGATAACCACTGACCTAAAACGCCGGTTTAAAGAGCATCAAAATAAACAAGGCGGGCATTACACCCGCGCCAGAAAAGTCTTGCGAGTTGTGTATACTGAAAGCTATAAAGACCGTTCGTCAGCCTCGAAAAGAGAATTGGAAGTCAAGGGATGGAAAAGAAGCAAAAAGCTTGAATTGGCTAAACTGGCAAAACGAAATCACTAATACAGCTAAATACTGAGGCCAGCAGGCTGAACGTGTCAGAGATTAAAAGTTGGCCCAGAAAAAGTAAATTGGAGCTAATCAAATCTTGTCATAGATGATAAGGTCAAATTTTGTTATAATTTAGTAATGAATATATTCAATCCACATGAGCAAGCACAAGAAAAGATTCCCACAAATGGGGAGGTTTTAGGAGTCATTATGCGACAGGCCGAAAAAGCTGTGGTTGTCCGTGAGTTGTCTGACGAGCAAGGTCTCTATTTTCTTGAGGCAGAAGTAAAAGGTGAGAAATTGGGAGAAATCACCCGATATGAATACTGTAGAAAAGGGCATTTCCCGGACGGTAATAAGTCAACAGGAACTGTAATTCACGTTGTGTTTTATGAAGGCGACACGGCGGTTGGTGGTCACAATATTGCCGACTTTAATTCAGAGACAGGAGAATGGAAGTATACAACATAAGAGCGAAATCATGGCCAAAATCAAATTTGCCAATTTTGCGGTATTTATAATTTTTTTTGGGGTTGCCTTTGTTGAAGCAATTCAAGAAAATAATTGGCTAGAGGCGAGTCTTTTTATGCTACTCGGCGTAATATCTTTTCGGGCTGATTTTCGGTAGACAGTGGTTAATCTATAAATGAAGGACTGCGGGCAGTACTTACACCAGGTGCTTTACATATTATTAATTGTGTGCTAGTCTGGTTTCAGAATGAAAACCAAGCTAGTTCCTACCATTGAAGACGCAATTGCTTTTGCGGCTCTGAAGCACAAGGGCGCCAAGGATCGAATCGGAGAACCATACATCCTGCATCCTTTGAGTGTGATGCAGCGAATGAAGACCGAAACTGAACGTATTGTTGCGGCCCTTCACGATGTGGTCGAAGATTGTGGAGTTTCTATCGAAGAACTCCGCGCGCTCGGCTACAGCGAGGAGGTTTTGGAAGCGCTCAGTTTTGTGACCAAACGTCCCGAGGAGCTCGACGATTATCCGGTTTTTATTGGTCGAATCAAAAACGGCCCGACTCTCGCTATCAAAGTGAAGTTGGCCGATTTGGCCGACAACACTGACCCGAATCGTCGGACAGTCGATGGTGAAGCGACTCGGGCGAGGATGGAAAAGTACCGTCAAGCTATCCAGGTCTTGGAGCACGAGCTCGTTTTAAGGGGTGAGTTCTGAAGATGTAAATAAACAACTCGACGCCGAAAGGTGTCGAGTTTTTAATTGCAGAATAAGCCTGCCGGCCCTATCATTAAGGTATGAATGATTTTCCTGCTCCTTCGGAAAAAGAATTACCCCGCCCGCCCGGCTTAAGGCACGCGATCGGTGTTGGTATTGTAGTGGTTGGAATGGCAATGGGCACCGGCGAACTGATTATGTGGCCCCACTTGGTCACTCGTTATGGTTTGGTAATTCTTTGGTTTGCGCTCGTCGGTATCACGATTCAATATTTTATTAATCAGGAAGTGGCTAGGCACACATTGGCGACCGGTGAAAGTTTCTTCACCTCTTCAGCGCGAGTTTTGCGTTATTCGCCGATTTTCTGGTTAGGTGCGGCGGTCTTGCTTTACATTTGGCCGGCGTGGGCGACTGCTCTGGGTACGATTTTAGCCAAGCTTTTTGGTTTCGGTGGTTATCTGTTTTGGGCCTGGGCCTCGCTTCTTTTAGTGTTAATTATCACTTTCTCTGGAAAAGTCGCCTATCGTGTTCTTGAACGGTCCCTTAAGATTACTGTGCCGGTATTTTTTGTTTTGCTGGTAATCATCAGCTTCAAAAATCTTAATTCAGAAATCATCTCGGACGCGGTACGGGGTCTCTTTAATTTTGGTTATGTACCGGCCAATGTTGATTGGTCAGTACTTTTGGGTGCGATTGTTTTTGCTGGTGCTGGTGGAATGTTGAATCTTTGCGTTTCGCTTTGGTATCGAGATAAGCAACTTGGGATGTCGCATTATATTGGCCGAATCGCTAATCCGATTTCGGGGTTGCCGGAAGCGGTTTCGGTCACTGGGCACTATTTTACCGATAGTCAGGAAAATCTTTCTCGGTGGAGGGGTTGGATGAATTATGTGCGGATTGATCAAGGTCTAATCTTTTGGTTTTTGGGCCTTTTAACTTTATTTCTACTTTCGGTTAACGCCTATGCCGTGCTTTCGCCTTTAGGAATTGTTCCGGCCGGTCTCGATTTGGTCTCAGCCCAGGCGCGGATTTTCTCTGACAGTTGGGGATCAATCGGGGAAAAGCTTTATCTGGTGATGGCTTACCTGATGCTTTTTTCGGTGATGTGGACGGTGCTCGATGCCTTGACCAGAATTGTTTCTGATATTATTCACACAAACTCTCGGGCCGGCAAATTGGTGGCAATTTTCAAATCAGCCGAAAGATTTTCGATTCACCATTTATATTACGGTCTTATGGTAGTGTTCGTATTTTTGAGTGCTATCTTGGTGCCGTTTCAGCAACCATTTGTTTTCTTAGTGATTACCTCGGTTTTGGGAGGTTTGGTCACAGCGCTCTATATTCCACTCTTGCTTTATTTGAATAACCGCAAACTTCACAAAAGTCTCCGGCCGAGCTGGGGGACAAATCTGGTTTTAGTTTTGAGCGCAATTTTCTATTGGTACTTTGTTTACAACGTTATTTCCAGTTTGTTCTAAAAGATGTAAGACCACAAATGGCGCAAGCGCTCCATGCTATAATTTGGAAATGATTAACGTCGACGAGCTAAAAGCTTTAATTAAGGGGGAAGTTGAAACCTCTGATTCTGAAATTGAAATGGCGAGTCACGACGCCAGTATTTTTGAAGTCCGCCCGCAAGCCGTGGTTTACCCGAAAGATGTTGAGGATGTGAAAAAGTTGGTTCACTATGTAAGTGAAAAATCGAAAGCGGGCGGACCGCCGGCACTTACGCTTACCGGCCGTTTGGCCGGCACGGACATGTCCGGCGGTCCGCTTACGGAGTCACTCGTGGTGTCGTTTCTCCGCCACTTCAATCAAATCAAAGAGGTCAAAGAAGAGTCTCAAGGTCACCTTTCCGGAGATTATTCCAAAGTGGAAATTACCGGTTATGCCGTGACCGAGCCGGGAGTCTATTATCGTGACTTCGAGAAAGCCACTCTCTCGGCCGGTGGCCGGATTATGCCGAGTTATCCGGCTTCGAGGGAACTCTGTACCGTCGGTGGCATGGTGGCCAACAATGCCGGTGGTGAGAAAACCTTGCGTTATGGCAAGACAGAACTCTATGTCCGTCGTTTAAAAATGGTTTGCGCCGATGGCAATGAATATGAATTTAAACCTCTGAATACTGGCGAATTAACAGCCAAAAAGTCATTATCGAATTTTGAAGGTCAGTTGTATCGAAAAATGTCAGAGCTGATTGATTCAAATTTTGCCAAGCTTCAAGCGGCCAAGCCGGCAGTCTCTAAAAATTCTTGCGGCTATTTTCTTTGGAATGTCCGGGACAAAACGGCTGACACTTTTGATTTGACCAAGCTCATTGTCGGTTCGCAGGGGACTCTTGGTCTGATCACTGAAATTGAATATGGTCTCGTGAAGTTACCAAAGTACTCGCACCTTTTGGTGGTATTTCTTACTGATTTAAAACAGCTAGGTCAAACGGCCTCAAAAATCTTGGTCGAGGGCCCGGAGAGTTTCGAATCCTATGATGACCAAACGCTCAAAGTGGCTTTCAAGTTTTTGCCCCAATTACTGAAACAAATGGGGGGTAATTTGCTGACTCTGGGTTTGGAATTTGTCCCAGAAATGCTCTCGGTCCTTACCGGCGGTCTGCCAAAGTTGGTTTTGATGGCCGAATTTACTTCTGATTCTGATGCCGAGGCCTTGGCTAAGGCGCAGAAAGCCCAAGCCTCGATTCGTGAGCTTCACGAAAAGACGCGTGTCACCAAAACCGCATCTGACGAAAACAAATACTGGGTAATTAGGCGCGAAAGTTTCAATATGTTGCGCAAACATATTCACGGTGTTCGGACCGCACCCTTCATTGATGACTTTGTGGTGCCTCCGGCTGAGTTGTCAGAATTTTTGCCCCGTCTCTATCAGGCCCTAGATGTTTACAAAGGCGAGCTCACTTACACAATTGCCGGCCATGTCGGTGATGGTAATTTTCATATTATTCCCTTAATGAATTTGAACCAAGAGAGATCTCGGGAGATTATCAAAGATTTGTCGGTAAAGATTTACGAATTGGTCCACGAGTTCGGTGGCTCTATTACCGGGGAACATAATGACGGCATTATTCGTACCCCTTTCATTAAAATGCAGTACGGCGAAGAAATTTGTCGGCTATTTGAACAAACCAAGAAAATCTGGGACCCAAAAGGTATTTTTAATCCCGGCAAAAAAGTCGGAGGCACACTCGAATATGCTTTTAGTCACATCGTGAAATCATCCTAATGATTATGTTTAAAAAAGAAAACACAGTTATTGTTGTCTTGGTTGTAGTCGCTGTCATTTCTGGTGGTCTAGCCCTTTGGTTTAACGAGATAAGTTTCGAGAGGGGACAAATTGCTTGCACTATGGAGGCTAGGCTTTGTCCGGACGGTTCATATGTTGGTCGGGTTGGACCTAAATGTGAATTTAGCCCGTGTCCTTCTTCGGCGGATAAGGAAACTAAAGGCTGGACCACTTTTACTGATCCGGCCGGAGCCTATTCTTTTAAATATCCGGCCGACTGGCCAACCGATTATGTGGCGACAGTTGATTGGCCGCCGAAAGTTAATTTTATAAGCGGGCCATTTACCTGTACCGAGGGTGGTTCACAAATCGCTCGGGCCGGAGAGACGGTGAAGAAATTAATTGCCGGACGAGAATATTGCATCACCAAAGAAGTCGAAGGTGCGGCGGGGACCATGTATATCCAGTATGTGTACGCGACGGAGTTTGGCGATCGCACGGCCTATTTTACTTGGACAATGAGGCAACCACAGTGTTTGAATTATGACCAGCCTAGACAAGGGGAATGTCTGGATGAAGAAAATGCTTTTGATCCGGATAGTCTGATGTCTCAAATTGTCGGGACATTTAAATTGAATCAATAATAAATTAAAAAACTCCGTCACCTGACGGAGTTTGAGTTTTTTAGATGCTTAAAAGCATCTGGTTCGGCCGTTTCCACCTAAAGTGGATTGTGCGACCATCTTTAATTTCGGCATAACCCCGCCGTCTGTAGAGAGGTGGGGAGATGAAGCACTCGAAGATGTGCCGGTGATAGGCTGCGAAGAGATTGGGCCACTTTTCCGAGGGGACTACCGGCCGGGTTTCAATCTTGAAGATTTCGGATAGCTGGTAGAGGCTCGGATCTCGGAAATTGAGCTCCTCGGCTAGACAGCGTCTGGCAGTTTCAATGGGAATTTCTCTGCGTCCCATCGTCTCACCGATACCATCAAAGGTGTCTCTGTGCAGAATACTGCCGTCAGGGAATTCCTGACGATCCTCGTAAAGTTCGAAGGTTCGTCCACGACTTTGGTAATAAACTAAGACCATAGCGACATTTACATCAAGTACCAGCCTAGACTCTTCAGGACGAAAGAAAAGCTGGTCGCGTTTATGATGGTTGAGTAGGTCCGCAAAACTTCTGGCGGTGCCATGTCCCCATACATCAGTCGAGATGCCGTAGGTCTGAAGTAAGTCAGAAATGGCCCCTTGAGAGAGTAGCTGATCTCTCGGTTCGGCCACCAATTCGGCAGTGGGCATACTTATCCTTTCTCGGTTGTCGGCGCGCGGAAACTTCCGGCCAATTTTGCCATTTCAGCTTTGCGCCTGACAGTTATGAGGGCGGGGATGGCAAGGGCGCGGAAAGAATTTCTTCCCGAATTGAATGTGCCAATTTCACGGCCCTCTTCGGTTTGTTGAATTGCAAATTCCAGTAAACAAAAAGCGTCATTGAAATACGCCTTCATAGTGGAGTGGCCTAATCTTCTTCGCGTGGCTTCAAGAGTTGCGGCCTCTTCGTCGCTTATTACGAGCTGTAAACGAACCATAATTGAACCTTTCGCTTTTTAAGGTGATTCAGTTTCTGGCCGAATGATACCACAAATAATTCTCCAGTCAAATTGCGGCCGGCAATAGGACTGGACAAAATTGTCTAAGTATGCTATAAGGGTAATGGAAGTACTACATAAAAGAAGAAAGGAAAAAAATGACAAACTGTAATCAGTTGGGGGAGTTAACGCCCTCCGGCGCCGGTATTATTATGAAGGAGATGGTTCGCCGGGCAATCGTGACAATCCGCAACCAGAGGCAAGTTTTTGAAGTTCAGACCAAGGTTGGCCACAGTGGGCGATTGGATGACATACTGACCTCGGCCGATAAACTGGCTCAGCTAATCTACCTCCGTTCAATTCAAGAATGTTTCCCTGGCTTTGGAGTCATTGCGGAGGAAGACGGTTTGAGAATCTTGCCTTCTAGCTGTGTGGCCAAGCTCGCCTTCACAGTCGATCCACTTGATGGGACTAAGGCTTTTGTTCGCCGTCAGTCACATGGTGTCGGGACAATGATCTCGCTCTTTTGTGACGATGGATTCCTGGCGGCCTATGTCGGTGACATCAATACCCAGGAAATCTACGGGTTTCGTCCTGGTTCACAAAATGTCCATCGGATTGATGAGTTTACCAATAACGAGACTTTGACTATCCAGCCTAAGCCACTCAAGAAGCAGTATGTGATGCTCCGTGATCCTGAAGTTGCTTACGGTTCGGTTTTGACTCGGAGACTCATCAATTCCGGCTTCAAAAGTCAGATTATTGACGGTGGCAGTATTGGAATCTGGCTGGCCAGGTTGTGGAAGGGCGAAGTTGGAGCGGCCCTTGTTCCATCTGGAGTGGAAACTCCTTGGGACGCCAATCCGGTGAATGCCATCTCCCAAGCGCTTGGCTTTGTGCACATCAAGCCTTGCCCGGATAACTTGAGTTGGGAAATCTGCCCGATTCAGCCGATTACCAAAACGCAGCGTCGCGAGCATGACCTGGTGATTGTGCACCAGTCCAATGTGGATGAAGTCATGTCTGTCAGTTTGTAAAGCGTACCTCGAGCCGGCTGGAAACAGTCGGCTTTTTAATGTAAAAAACGCCTCGCAGAAAACCTGCGAGGCGTTGTAAGGACTTTTGTGCCACTACTTCGACGTTTGTCGAACCTTCCGGTACTCCCGGAGGCAGTCCATCGTCGACGAATCGACTCCGTAACCGCCGTATGACATACCCTCAACCGCGAAGAGGGCACCGCCGAAGGTTCGGTCTCGGCCGAGGTGAAGCGATTCACCCTCTTCCGGGATCCGACCGACCCAACGGACAAGCGGAACCGAGATGGTCCGGAAGCGGTTCTTCAGAACCAGGCATTCCAGATCGGGCGAACCCTCGAAGCCGTCGAGGATTTTGGTGGTGGCGATGACTTTGTAGCTCGCTGCCTCGACGTAGAGGTTATCCGAGATGACTCGGAATTGCCCCCGGATTTCCTTGGCGAATTCCGTCCAGGATTTCAAGCTTTTGATTTCCTGTTCGTCACCCTCTTTGGGGTAGACGAAATAGGCCGAGTCGGCGTCGATCCGATACGCCGTGATTTCCAACTTTGTGAGTTCTCCATCCGGCGCGAAGTGTGCCAGCATCTGAATGGCCGGGGTCTTGCCGGTCTGCTTCCAGATCGTGAGGACCTGGCAGATCGAGTTGTTATTGGCCAGGATCGTTGGCTCGACCGAGAACGACCGCCCCGTCGGCGGTGCCGGTTGGGCGTAGGCAATCGTGGTGGCAATGAGCAGAGAGCAGAGGAGCATCAGTTTCTTCATCTTTTTCCTTTTGGTTTGAGCTGGATTTTGTCGGTTATTTTTGGGTTTTCCAGCTTTCTATGTATATTATATCAAATTTAAACCAGATTGTCAATACACGCAAAATCCCTTAGAATATGAGCTTTTGCGTGATAAAATTCTAAGATGACAATAACCTATGAGGATTTTGAAAAGGTGGATATTCGGGTTGGAAAAGTGATTCAGATTTCTGATTTCCCGGAAGCCAAAAAGCCGGCTTTTAAGTTGAAGATTGATTTTGGCCCAGAAATAGGAACCAGGGTTTCCAGTGTCCAAGCAGTCGGTCCGCATACCAAAGATGAACTTCTGGGGAAGTTGGTTTGTTGTGTGATAAATTTCCCGCCTAAAAGTATTGCCGGTTTTCAGTCGGAGGTGTTGACTCTGGGTTTTAAAAATAATTCCGGTCTCGGCTGGGTCCTGGTCTCGCCACTTAAAGATTCGGTCGATCCTGGTAGCAAATTGGCCTAGTGAAAATCTTACTTGCTGTTAAAATAAAATTGTATGATTGAGAAAATTGCACAACCGGTAGGACTTGATTTTGAAAGTCAATTTGTCAGACGCGAGCAGGTTGAGACTGCCGGCGGCACGGCCGAAGTTTTGGACTTAGAACCTGAAAACCCAAAAGAAGAGACCCCTGTCTTTTTTGCTCCCGGTTGGGGTTGCAACTCTGAAGTTTACAAGTTTGCCTTGAAAGAAATTTTTGATAATGATCGGCGGACAATTACCGTCAATCATCCGAGAGTTGGCGGGCAAGCGCCGATGGATTTTAGGCATGCCAGATTGTCGCCGGATTTTCCTAAAAATGAGGTTCGCAAGGCTCTGACAATTCTCGATGTACTCAAGGCCGAAGGTGTCGAAAAGACTGATATGATTATGCACTCTGAATCAGCGATCAACGGAATTATCGCTGCGACACTTGAACCGGAAAGATTTCGCAACTTGGTTTTGTTTGCGCCATCCGGTCTTATTGGCAAGGATACTTTTCCCAGATTGCTCCAAGGTTTTTTTGAGCAAGGAAAAGGCCGGGCGGAATCGATGAAAGAGTTTCCAGTGACGGAAAAAGAAAAATGGGCGGCGGAAACCGCACTGCGCGAATCAGTTAAATATGCTCTCAAGAATCCTCTGCGCGCCACGATGGAGGCGATGGATATTTCGGAGACTCAAATTGATGAAATGCTCCAGGCTCTGCGTGAGCAGGGAATTGGCATTGTGGTCATGGCGACTGTCGATGACCCGGTCTTTCCGATGGAATTGGTGCAAAAGGCGGTGGATACTAAAAAAGTTGATGGTTTTATTTCGTTAAAAGGTGGCCATGGCGCGATTGGCGAACACCCTGAGAGATATGTGGCTTTGGCACTAAAGATGCTCGATGCCTTGAAAGCTAAGGCGGAAAAGTAAAATCTTGCTTTTGTGCTAAAATGTGCCCATGTCTGACATGCTCCAGAAATCGCCTAAAAAGGCCTTATTTTGCATTAGTTCACTTGGCCTAGGTCATGCAACCAGAACCCTGCCGATTGCAAAGATCTATGGGAAGACCCACGAGCTTCATGTTGTCTCAACTGGCTCGGCCTTAGCTTTTCTTAGGCAGGAACTCGCTTCAACCGGGGCAGTTTTTTATGATTTTCCCGATTATCCGCCAATTGAAAGAGGACGAGGTCTGAAATTTTATCTTTATTTCATTTTTGACTCCCTCAGGATTTTTGGTGTCATTCGCCGAGAGCATCGTTTTGCTTTCGACCTGGCCAAGAAAAATAGTTTTGATTTTATTATTTCTGACGGTCGCTATGGCGCCTATGTCAAAGGAACGCCGTCCTTTTTAATTTCACATCAGATCAGTTTTGTAGCGCCGGCTTGGTTTCGGCCATTTACATGGATTTCCGATCTTTTCAACTACCGGCAGTTTAGGAAGTTTGATGAGATCATAATTCCTGATTACGAAGATCCTAAATTTAGCCTGGCTGGCCGTCTGTCTCATCATCCGATGCTTAGAAAACTTAAGCATAATTTTGTCGGTGTCCTCTCGTCGATTGAGAGGGTGGAGGTGACCGAAGAGGTCGACTATCTTTTTACTTTGAGTGGTTATTTACAGGAACACAAAGAGCCGTTTCTCAAAGAGCTTTTTGCTGAGGCCGAGAATTTGTCTGGGCAAAAAGTTTTTGTCCTTGGTAAGGCGGAAGTCGGAGTTATTACTCCAGAAGAAAAATCTGCCGAGATTACGGTTTATCAGAATGCCACCGGCGATTTGCGCGCCAGGCTTTTCAGTTCGGCCAGGTTTATAATTTCCCGAGCCGGTTACAGCACCATTATGGATTTGGCGGAATTGGAGAAGCCGGCTTTTTTGGTGCCGACACCGAATCAGACTGAACAAGAATATTTGGCCAAGCATCATTTGAGGCAGGATAATTTTCTTTTCCCGCCCGCCAAGCTCGGCGACCTAAGTGGTACCTCGAAGCCGGCTATCAAAGTGCCTTGGAAAACAGCCGAGTCGGTAAGGCGAGTGAAGAAAATTGTTGACAGTTATTTCCGACAGCCGTTCTTTTCGATTATTGTTCCGGCACACAACGAGGAGAAGTATCTTGGTGATACTCTGACGCATCTGAAGTCTTTGGACTACCCCAAAAATCTTTATGAGGTAATCGTGGTTGAAAATGGTTCAACTGATCGAACCCTTGAGATTGCCCGCCGCTACGAAGGTGAAAATATTAAGGTTTGGCAAATGACAGGGAAGGGAGTTTCTCGGGCGCGGAATTTCGGCTCCGATAAGGCGAATCCGGAGAGCGATTGGCTGATTTTCCTTGATGCGGACACTGTAATAGAGAAGCCACTTTTGCTTGAAATTGCCAAGCATTTAAAGGCTAATCAACAAACTAATTTCTCAATTGGTACGACCGAGGTTGACCCGCTCGGTGACCTTAGGCTGAAAGCCAAAATTTGGTTTTGGATATATAATCTAGGGCATCGCCTTACCAAAACCTCCTTTGCCGTTCAGATTTTCAAGGCCAAACTTAAAAACCAGGTTCGCTTTGATGAAACCTTGACCTTGTCAGAGGATTTGAAATTTATCAAAGATGCTCAGGCTTTTGGGAAATTCTTTTATCTGCCAACTCGAAGTGTTCTGACTTCAACGCGACGGTTTGATCGAGTTGGTTGGTTAAAATTATTTATTGAGTGGAACTTCCAGGCTATTTTTATTCCGGAGCAGAAGAAGCAAAAAATGCAATACAAAGTAATACGTTAATTTAGATGGACTTTCTCGATTCAATTTTGACGGCAATCGGAGCTTTTATCGGCGCGCACACCGTGCTCACTTACGCCATCCTTTTCTGGGGCTCATTTTTTGAAACCTTAATCGGCATCGGCTTCTTTCTCTATGGTGAGCTGATTTTTATTCCAGCCTCGCTCTTGGCCGGTGCTCATGTATTAAATATTTGGTTGGTCAGCTTTTTCCTGATCGCCGGTGGAATTGCGGGGGATAGCGCCAGCTTTTTCATTGGTCGCAAATATGGCGTTAAGCTCTTCAAGGAGGAGCACCGCTTTCTGAATCATACTAATAGGGCCAAAGGTGAAGAGTTTTTCAAAAAGTATGGTGATAAGGGAATCTTCCTGGCTCGTTTGCTTGGTCCCTTGTCCTGGATCACACCTTTTTTGGCCGGAATTTATGCGGTGCCCTACAGTCGTTTTCTAAAGTACAACATTCCCGGAGTTTTTGCCGGCATCGGAGAATTTCTCATTGTTGGTTATTTCTTCGGCAGCCGTTATAAAGAAGTTTTATCCTTCATTCAGACTTATGTCGCGATCATCATTTTTGTAATTTTGGTTTCGGCAGCGGTTTATCTGATTGTCAAAAGAAATTATCCGCAACTTTTGGCTCAGGTTCGTAATCTTTGGCAATATGAAAAACGCAAATTGTTCAAGAGTGTTTTAAAACATATGGCTGCAGTTATTCTGATTGTGTTTCTGATTTATGTTGCTTTCCTTTACATCCTATTTTTTGTCGAAGGTGGAACTAATAATCAACCGACGAGGACTAATTTGCCGATTTTTATGGCACTTAACGAACTTCAAAGTGAGACTAATTTTCTGGTATTTCGAGACGGTGCCAAACAGCCGGTCCAGCCGGTGAATGTGATAATGGTTTTGAAAGGTGATGTCGAGGACCGTTTTCAAAATAATAACTGGCTCAGAGATGTGCTGTTTTCTGAAGCCAACCTGACGGCCAAAGCCTTTATTAGACTTTGGCGGGATCATGAGCCACCAGTTTCTGATTTATTCCTGGACGGGTACCCGCAGGAATTGGCGTTTCAGGAAAAGACTCAATCATCCTTGCGTCGTTTACATATTCGCCTCTGGCCGATTGGTTTTCTGGAAAATCAAGAGACTCGAGTCTATTTAGGTTCGGTGAGCAGCGATGACGGTCTAAGCCTGGCAATCTACAATCATTTTCCGGTGCCATTTCATCAAGTGAGTCCAGATGCCGATTCGGCAAGAGATGCGATTGCCACTGCCTTTTTGGGCGATCTAGCCTTGGCGAGCAGTACCTATGAGACTTGGGGTAAGGTTGTTGCCAGTACCAAAGACGATGAACAGGCGTATTTTACCGATGGACGAGTTTTATTGCTTCAGTTTAAATAATCAGTTTGGCAATTAGACAGGCCTCATCCCCGGTTGCGGCTTTTTGATTAGGGAAGAGGATTTGGCTATTTCTGCCGGCCCGATATTTAAGATTTCCACTGGTGGCAAAAATTGTGCCAGCCTTTAGTAGGGCACAAGTGTAATAAGTTTTTGAGAACTTAAAATTCGCGCTGTCTTTGCAAACCCTTTTTTGCAGTTTTGAATAAATCTGGCGCTGGCGAGGTTCTTTTTGTTGCCGACTCTTTGTGGCTCCGTAGTATTCCAAAAACTGCCTGACGGATTTTATGGCTAGGGGTAAATACTTTTTGGCCTTAGAATTTGGACCCAATTCCAAGCAGATTGCGGGTTTACCCAAAGATCGCATATAGCCATCGGTCGAGCCGATGTCAAATTTGTCCCAACCGGAGATGACAAACTGAAAGTCCATTTTTCGGGCTAAGTCGTAGGAATCTTTTTCGCCAATAACAAAAGGCGAACCCTTCCTGTCGCTGAAGGCGTGGAGATCTAAAAAAGCATCCGCCTTGTCTAAAATGCGCATCAGAGTCCGGGCTCGATTGTCCTCGTAAGATTTCCCGCAGTTATTAGGCAAGCAGGAACGGTTCAGGTCTTTCTTGATTTTTCGAGTGTTGGCGAGAATAGCCTCGGGATTGGCATAGACAAAATAAACCGTGCCGAATTCTATTTCGATTTTAGGAATAATTTTATCAAGTGCCAGTACGCCGACTTTTTCATTGCCGTGAACGCCGGCAAAAACCGCCAGGGTTTTGCCGGGCTTTTGTCCCTTTTTGATGAAGATAGTTTTTTGATATTTCATATTTTTTTCAGCGTCCTAATTATTAAGTAAGGCGCTGGAGAAAATGGGGAAGGACTGAACCTTCCCCGTGTGCTTACAAGGAACTAATGAAACTGTCGAGCATCTCCCAGTTCTGCCAAACTGCTTCATCTCTGCGTCTAGCCAAGGTTCGGATTTCAATGCAGAGGCGATTATTGTAGCGCCTGAGCCTAAAGTTCCACCAAACCGAGCGGAGGAACAAGTCGATATCTTGGTCGGCTTTCTCAAATGGCACCAACTTGCCATTTACAACTACTTCATGCTTGGCCAATTTATCCACGTAGTCTTCAATCGACTCCGGTCTCACTACTCCGTACCGATCAGACCGGTATCCGGCCTTTGAAGTGGCGATATATTTTCGCCAAAGTTCCTCCTGAGGATAAGGATTAGATTCGAGAATGTGTGGCCTGAATTCGGCCAAACTGTTGATGAGCCGGATCGCATGATTCGGGTCGTTTGCTTCAATAGTAAACTGTACCGAAGCGGTTCTGGCGAGTAGGGCGAGTGATTCTCGTCCATCGAGCTTAAGCCACGAAGCATCTCTTTCATCTGGGATGATCAAAAGATCCTCGTCTGTCTCAATGATGGGCTGAGGCAGAGGATAGATGCCGTAGCGTCTCGTGACTCGATATAGCTCTTGGATTGTCCTCAGTGGAGGCGAATAGGCACATGTGTGAGTAACTGGCAAAGTGGCCAGTTCGATATTTTGCCGGCCGAGTTCATAGAGCAACTTGTTGCCGTCTTTGGTAATTTCAGCAATAAGTTGACCTTTAGTTTTACTCAGCGACCAACCTTGCGAAATTAATCTCTTAAATATCGCTTGGGAGGCGGCCAGGGTAATCGGTTGCGAGGCTCCATCCACGAAGTGCGTCTCAATTTCGGCGCCGACGAAACATCGCCGGTCCGTCTCGAGCCCTTTGGTGAAGTAATCTAACAGGTCCGGCTTCTTCATTGCTGATCCTTTCAAGGAACTATGTTGGTTGTCTACTTTAGGTTGAGCCAGGCCAGACAAAATAGCCCTCTCCAAGGTTGGAGAGGGCTATTTTCATTTTTTAAATGCAAAAATGTTAAGACAACCCCCTCCCGGCTTGGATAGAGTTGTGATGATGGATTCGACCGATAACAGTTTTGTAGCCGCGACCCTTACCTTTGAGCCACTTGGCGACTCGGGAAATTGTGGCCGAGCTTAAGCCGGTGCGTTCCTCGATAGCGGAATAAAAGGCCCCATTGGAGAGCATCTCGGCAGCCAAAAAACGCTTGGCAAATTCTTCGATTTCGGATTCAGTAAGCAGGTCGCGCAAAAAACGCTCGGTTTCGTCTCCGGTTTTTAGTGCCAAGATGGCTTTGACCAGTTGCTTATATTCGGTTGTATTCCAATCGACTTTTTTCATATTTGATCTGATAAGTACCACTTTAGTCTAGTAAAGCGCTTTAGTCAAGTAAAGTGGAAGTTCGGGTGTGGATAAGTGAAAAATATAAGAGTAAGCAAAGATAAATGAGAAATGAGATACAGGAGGCGGTGATAGGCCCGAGGAATCAATTTTTTAGATTTTGAGGGCAATTAAAAACCGCCCGAGACTTGTTTTGTGGGCTGTCCAAAATAAGTCTCGGGCGGGTGAGGGAAGTTAACTTCGCAAGATCAGGCCGAAGGCGACTCCGACCCAGAACTGCCAAGATAACTTCTTAAAGACCGTACTCACGATTTTCTTACTGCGAGCGCTGTACGCCCCACCACAACCGAAGGCTTTGGCGAAGAAGTAGCCGGCGCCCCACAACAAGAGGGTCGTGAGTAGGAAGGAAAGAACAACGGGAGAGTTAGCGTTCATGTCTACCTACATTATAGCAAAAAATGGAGCTTTTGTCAACTAACCTAGTAAGTAAAAAGGGCGCCCGGAGGGCGCCCTTGGAAATGCTTAGGAAAGACTGGCCATTTTGGCCAAATGAGCGGCCACGATCGGATCAGTGATGTCTCGGAGTTCTTGCCAAGTGAGACGTGTGCCGGTTAGTCGGGGTGAGCCACCGATAAGACTTGAGCCACTCCATCGGCTTCCTTCCGTCAGTCCCTCGGCCTGGTTGTAGGCTTCATAAAGTTCTTCAACCGGGAAGGGAGTGTACTGTGAGCGACGACCAACCGAGACCACATGCTTACCGTCAGGTCGCATTGCTACAAAACTGATGCAGGCGCACATACCCTGATTGAAGAGATGCTTTCGGGCTGTAGTGCCGCCTATTTCACGAATGATTTTGTAATACGGAGAGTTGTGCAGAATGTCACAGCGCAGGTCCGGTTCAATTTGCCCAGCCTGACCCATCATGAGATCGGTGATGCGACTCATCACGGCAAGCAGGTTGTCGTGGAGAGTCTGAGGCCCAGCCTTAGCCAATTCGCCAGACCTTCGCAAGTTGGTGTAGGGTTCGAAGACCCAGAAGCATTGTTTCGCTAAGTCGCTATCCAAATCAAGTGGGTAGGCACCACCAGTGATGTCCCACTTACTACTTAGGTTGAGTAGGCGGCTTATTGGCGGTACTGTTCTTGTCCCCTCAAGCAGTTTATGGTTGACGAGTTGCCAAGTCGCGAGGGAAGTGTCTTCATCGGTGTCGTTGAAGTAGATCTGGCCCTGTGGTTCGCCGTTGACCGCTAAGGCCTCCATCAAACCGGTCTTAATGGCAATCTCAACCTGCATGGCGGTTGACATGGTCGCGTCGCGCACGACGCCATGATGGTGATCAAAATTAAAGTGCAGAGTTTTTGGATCAAAACAAGGCGGGCCCTTGACCATTCCGTCTAAGGCGATTGACCGTGCCGGTGTGTTTGCTACGAACTCCGGCCAGGTCATTTCCTGTCTCGGCAAAGCTATCAGTTTAAAGGATCTGTTCATAATCTATTCCTTTCTTGACTCAAAATACTTGAAATAGGTGAAAAGTCAACGCCAGTTGACTTTTCACCCAAATTTGATATAATCCGCGAAGAAACCTCAAAAAAGGAAGTACTATGAAATATTCAGAATTGTCTGAATCTGGCAGGTCAGATCTCGAGCAAGTCAATCTCTACAAATTAGCGATGGATGTGGCCAAGATTCTTGACGGCCCCGATTTTACCGGTTTTGCTGGTGAGAAGGCTGGCGACTACGAGAAGCGACGCGCCGCTGACGAGCGAATCAAGTTTTTTGACTTGTTTTGCGCCGTCTTCACTAAAGCTGGTTTACCCCTTCCGCCATTTGAGCCGATTTTTGTGGAGGAGTTTCAGGACGAACCTTCGGAGAAGATTCGTACGGTGATGGAGCGGCTTACCACCGAGATTGATAAATTGGCACCGAAAGCTCGTAAGCTTGACGAAGTGTTGATTGCGGGAATTGCCGGACTTTTCGCATCCTTTCCGCATCTTTGCTCCGATTACGGTTCGGTCAGCGGGGCCGATTTGCTCCGGCTCGTTAACAGGCTTTTGATTCTGAATGACCTGAAGCCGATCCGGCCTGATTATTCTGATTGGAAGCCCGGTCCGGCTCTCGCCATGTCGAACACCTCGCAACCAGTTCGGGTCCTCATCTTTGACGATGACCGTACCGAAATTGCCAGAACTCTTGTCGGGTTGGTAGGCTGGCCTGGTTTGGACTTGGTGTCATTGCAATATCGTCCAGGCGTAGGTAGTCGCCGTGGTGATGTTGATGCCAAAGTGGCCGCGATGCAAAAAGCAGCCGAGTCCGTCATCGCACTTGATCCGGATGTGGTTTTGATGGATCAAGGTCTTGTTGATTTTGAAGGGTCGCAACTGATCCCTGTCATTCGACAGATTGCGACGAAGGAAATCATCTTTGTTGCCAACACTGGCGGCGAGGACGTTGATTTGCGACGGGCAGGGGCTTACCCCAACTGCGGGAAAGGCCAAAAACTGGATGGCCTACGTGGTGCCCTGCATTCAATTCGGACGGCGGCTCAGTTGTCGGCGCTTTGAACCGAGCTTGCCCCACACGCATGTGCGCGTGTGGGGCTTTTTTATGCTACGATTTGGTTATGGAAAAGAAAAAGATGACTAGAACAAAGGAATCAGGGACTTCTTGGAGTCAGGTTGCAAATTGGTATGACCAAGTTCTTAATGATCCGGACTCTTATCAAAGCCAAGTGATTTGGCCTAATTTGAAGAGGATATTGGGAGAGGTCAAAGGACAGAAGATGTTAGATTTGGCCTGTGGTCAAGGATTTTTTTCATTTGAAATCGCCAAACTGGGCGCTTCGGTTGTGGGGGTGGACATCTCTTCAGAACTAATTAAAAAGGCGCAGATGGAAAGTGAAAAGGCTAATCTAGGAATTGATTTTCAGGTGGCGCCGGCCGATAAACTGGATTTTCTTCCGGCCGGACTTTTTGATACGGTGGTAATGGTGCTCGCGGCGCAAAATATCAAGGAGCTGGATCGAGTTTTTGTCGAATGTGCCCGGGTTCTCAAAAAGTCCGGCCGCCTCATCTTGATTCTAAATCACCCGGCTTTTCGAGTGCCTCAGTTCTCTGATTGGCATTTCAATGAACTTACTAAAGTTCAGGGTCGAATAGTTGATAAGTATTTATCCGAAGCACAGATTGAGATTAAGACCCATCCTGGTCGGGAGAACAGTTCGCAAACAATCTCTTTTCACAGGCCACTTCAAGTTTATTTCAAGTGGCTCGCTAAAAATAGTTTTGCCGTAGTTCGGCTGGAAGAGTGGATTTCTCATAAGAAGAGCCAGCCGAGTGCTTTGCGCGTAGTCGCCGAGGACAAAGCCCGGAAAGAAATCCCAATGTTTATGTGTTTGGAAGCTAAGTTGTTAAATTAATATTACTCTGACTAAATAAAGGGGCGAGTGGGGCGATGGAGGAGTCGCCACGATGGCAATGGGGTTTGCCAAAGTCGGACCAAGACAAGGATTCAGGCCAAAAGTGATATAATTTTGCTATGTCGGCTTACTCTTGGTATTCACAACTCATCAAACCCTCGTGGGCGCCACCTTCATGGCTTTTTGGCCCAGTTTGGACTTTTCTCTATGTTCTAATCGCAATTTCCTATGGCACAGTTTTCTATAAAGTTTTTACTAAGCAATTACCGGCTATTGTTGCTTTGCCTTTTGTCCTCAATCTGATTTTTAATTTCGCTTTTACGCCAATCCAATTTGGTCTCCAAAATAATTATTTGGGAGCAGCCGACATTTTATTGGTACTCGGAACTTTGATTTGGGCCATGATTGTGATTTATCCACATTTTAAGTGGATTACTTATCTTCAAATTCCATACTTAGTTTGGGTTCTATTTGCAACAGCTTTGCAACTTACCATAACCTTTCTCAATCGTTAGGCTTTCTATTTGGCTCAAAATGGGATACTCTATGGGCCCATGGCTCAAGATGAAGTAATATTTCGATTCGAAGATGTCAGTTTTGAATATGGTCACAACAAACCCATCCTAGATGAGGTCAATTGCTCTGTTCGTCGTGGTTCAAAAATCACGATTATGGGGCAAAATGGCGCCGGTAAAACTACGATTTTTGGTTTAATTTCCGGAGTCTTGAAGCCGGAATCCGGCAAAGTCGTTGTCGGTAATGGCGTGACTATCGCCGTTTCTAGACAGGTGGTGCCGCGCGACGAACTTGAGCTTTCCGTTCGGGAGTTTTTCCTAAAATGTTTTCCTAAAAAAATTTATGATATTGATCCCAGGATTGATGCGGTGCTTGAGGTTGTAAACCTGAAAGGTCATACCAAAGTTCATGATCGAATCATTAAAAGTTTTTCCGGTGGCCAGCAGGCTCGGCTACTTTTGGCTTCAGCTTTAATCCAAAATCCAGATCTTTTGCTTTTGGATGAGCCGACTAATAATTTAGATAAAGCCGGCATCCTTCATCTGACCGAATTTCTCAAAAATTATGAGAAGACAGTTATTGTAATTTCTCACGATGCCGAGTTTCTTAATGCTTTTTCAACCGGTGTGCTTTACTTGGATATCTTTACTCGCCAGCTGGAACAGTATGTGGGCAATTATTTTGACGTGGCCGAGCAGATTACTGCTCGGGTGGAAAAAGAAAATCGCAAAAATGCCCAGCTGGCCAAGGAAATTCAAGAGAACAAAGACAAGGCCAACTTTTTTGCCAACAAAGGTGGCCAGATGCGCTTGGTAGCCAAGCGGATGCGAGAGAAAGCTGAGGAACTTGAGGAGTCCAAGGTTGACATCAGGCGCGAGGATAAAACTATCCGCCCTTTCACCATCCCGACTCAATCGGATTTACTCGGTGACATTTTGAAAATCACAGCTTTCTCAACCATGAGTCCTAAAACTCACAAATTACTTTCTCGCAAAACCAATATCACTTTGCGTCGCAATCAGCACTTACTTTTGCGAGGACCAAACGGTATTGGCAAAAGCACCTTGCTCGAATCGATTGCCAAAGGTGAATCAAAAGGGGTGACCATTATGAGTGGAGTTAAAGTCGGCTATTATAGGCAGGATTTTTCGACCCTCAATTTTGAAGATACGGTCCATGATTCACTGCTGTCAGTGATGGATAAACACATTGAGGAGGTGATGCGATCGACAGCCGCCGGTTTTTTAATCAACGGGGAAATGATCAAGAGTAAAATCGGCAGTCTCTCGGAAGGGCAGAAGGGACTGGTGGCTTTTGCCCGTTTGGTTTTACAAAAACCCGGTCTTTTGATTCTCGATGAGCCGACGAATCATATTAATTTTCGTCATATTCCAATTATTGCCGAGGCGCTTGATAAATATGGGGGCGCGATGATTTTGGTAAGTCACGTGCCAGATTTTGTGAGCAAAATCCGGATTGACGAGATTCTTGATTTAGAAAAATAGTTGGCTATAGATTTAGGCCAGAGAGAAAATCAGCCAGTTCTCTGCCGGCGAGCTCTCTTACGGTGCCGGATTTAAGGGAGCCGAGCTTGATATTCATAATGCGGATACGTTTGAGGTCGACGACTTCGTTGAAAAGGGCCGAGACCATGCGCCTGACTTGGTGGGTCTTGCCTTCGGTTAGAATAATGCGAAACTTTTTTTCGCCGATTCTCTCGGCTTTGGCCGGTTTGGCAATTTCGCCCTCGATTTTCAAACCACTGGCGATTTTCTCTTCAAAATTACTGCGCAGAGGTTGCGCGGTTGTGACCTCATACTCTTTGTCATGTTCAAATTTTGGATTAAGCAGGCGATCAGTCACTCGACCGTCGTTAGTCAAAATGATGAGTCCGTGCGAGTCTTTGTCTAGTCGACCAATTGGGAAAATTTTTAGCATTTGCAATTCCTTGGGTAAGGAACTTATGATGTCGAGATCTCTTTTGCCGTGTCTTTCCGGTTCGGCTCCGGTCGGCATGCCAATCGGTTTATTGAAGGCAAAGTAGGCGAATTTCGGAGCGGTTTTGCCGCGATATTTTACCTCGACGGTATCGGTTTCATTCACCCTGTCTCCGAGGACGGCGAGACGGCCGTTGATGAAAACTTTTTTGGCTGAAATGATTTCGTCGGCACCGCGGCGGGTGGAATAATTTTTTAAGGCGAGGTATTTGTTAATGCGCATAGGAAATTGCGCCGGATTATTATTCGGGTTAGCCGGGGAAGGCGGGTTATTTTGTCGGCGGTGATTGTCGGGGGATTTTCTCATGATTCGCAGTGTAGCATTGCAGTTCAAAATTTACTAATGGAAATTTAAAGCCCCGCAAAACAGTTGCTGTTTTGCGGGGCGGAGCTTTCTCAAGACAGAAGATACCCGACGGCATCTGTGGCACTGTATGAATCATCTGCCTTGGTCATCAATTTTCGCAAGAAACTGACATCATCACCCAAGGTGACAATCGGTATTTCGTCGTCACTCAATCCGGCGGTGGCGTAGAGACCGTTGCAAAGACAGCCTCGTCCGGTAGTCTCGGCCAGGTCACCACCTTTGCTCACAAATCTTTCGATTGGTTCGCCAGGGCAACGATAGCCGATACTGCCATCAGGCCTCTCGTAGAGAATTGCTAGGGCACCTTGGTCGCAGACTCGCTCTCGGCTTTGGTAGGTAGCCAAGTCAGAGATAGTGCCATCAAGGAGAACAACCTTAAACGGAAATCCGGTCGGGGAAATCCGCATGTCGGTTCGCACCTGTAGCTTGCCTTCGAACCCGAGCTCACGAATTTTTTGCCTGATGTCGGGTCGCATGCCGGATTGTTCGCAAAGAGCAAAGATACTGCCGGCTTGAATTCCGGTTGCTCCGACAGATTTAGCCCATTTGAGTTTTTCCGGTGAGGCGTAAGAACCGCCAATCCAGAATGGCAAACCAAGCTCGGCGATTTTGGCGTAGTTGACTACATCTTTTTCGCCGTAGGTAGGCTGGGGGACACCAGACTCGTCACGGATAATTTTTCTTGGTGGCGCATTGTGTCCGCCGGCGGTCGGCTCTTCGACCACGAAGCCCTGGACACTCCCTGGCGGCAACTTCTTGGTGAAGATTGTCGCCAGTAGGTTCGAGGCGATGATGGGAATGAAGCCGGGACGGCTGAGCTCTGGAAGTTTTTCACCAAAAAAGGCTTGAGGGTCAAAACTCATCGTGTATCCGGTAATCGTCTTACCTTCGACCGGGATGCGATAATTCAACACCCGATTTTCTGCCAGATTGGTCAGCACCTCCGGAATTTGAAGCGGGATGCCGGCACCCATGGTGACGAAATCCACACCGGCGAGCATGGCGCCCGTGATGGCGTAGATGTGCGGCATCGCAATCTTCTCCAGATAGTTGATGCTGACAGGGTTGCTGTGGCCTTCTTTGGCAAGCCAGACAAATGCGAAGTTTGCCGTTATTGTGGCGGCAATAATGCGGGACGAAGGTTGAATGCTCCAGATTGGGGCATTGCGATAAAGATCGCCTTTGCGAATGCCACCTTCGATAAAGTAGGCATCCAAAACTTCTTGGGCAATTTTGGGAAACGGGAAATGTTGGAGAGCGCGACGCAAGTGGCCGCCACAGTCGCCATCTTGGAGTTGATGGACCATTACTCTCTCCAAAGATACTCCGGAAACTGTACCGCGCTGTCCGAGCGCTGAAACTGCGCGAGCTAAGGGCCAGCTTGAGATGTTGAATCCCATGCCGCCTTGAATAATCGGCTGAGATATCGAGACATTCATAAGAGTCACTTTCTTTTAAGGAACTTTCAGATTACATCATAGCAGAGTGTCAAAGTTATGCGAGAAAATCGGGGGACAGGGTGGCTATTTTGACCCTGGCTTTGGGAGTGGCGTCCCTAGGGGAAAGGGTGTTAAAATACCGGGGTATCAATTAACAGTCTAAAAATATTATGGCAAAAGAAGCAAAAGCGAATTCGGCGTTTATGAAGCCGTTAAATGTTAGTCCGGAATTGGCAGCCGTTGTCGGTAAAGGTCCAATGCCTCGATCAGAGGTCGTTAAGGCTCTCTGGGTCTACATTAAAGGCAAGAATCTTCAGGATCCTAAAAACAAGCGAAACATCAACGCCGATGCCAACCTAAAAGCAGTTTTTGGTGGCAAGGCGGTTGTGAACATGTTTGAAATGACCAAGTTGGTTTCCAAGCACTTGTCCTAAGAAGTTGGGAGTGGGTAGTGGGTAGCAAGTAGTTGGGGAAAAGAAAGAAAAAACAAAAGACCGGCGCGCCGCGCGCCGGTCTTTTGTTTTGCTTGCTTTCATTCGCGTCTTGCGTATTATTGAAACAGAAACTGAACGAAAGGGAAACTATGAGAGAAGCCTTCTTGTTCACCAAGACTGATGTCGTGGTGGCCGAAAATTGCGCGGATCAGGATTTGAGGAGGGTGATTGCTCTCGCCATCGACCGGACGGTGATTGTTAAGACGCCGACGGTAATCGGCTCGGCGACAGTTATTGCCGATAAAATCATTACCTCGCTTCTTTTGGTTAGAGATTGTGAGATGGTTCGAGTTCGATTCTATCAAGGCAAGAGTGTGCCGGCGTTTGTGGTCAGGCGAAATCCGGACCTAAATTTGGCGGAGCTATTACCGACTGATCGAAGTCTGGAGGTCCCGAGCGCGCGAAAGCCTCTGGTCTCAACACCAAACCCGGACTTGGGAAAATTTGGAGCAATCGGAGACCCGCTTTTGGTAGTTAATACCGAGGCCGGAACCCATTCGGTCCGTGATGCTGGGGCACTCTATTCGACGAGAGTCTCCGGACGATTTGAAGAGTCCTGGAAAATCAGACCCAAAGCACCCAGAGGCTTAATTGGAGGGGGCGTTTGGGATCTTTCCGGAAGGTTTGTCGGGCTGGCAATCGGAGAAAAAATTCAACCGGACCCGGCGACTCTGCGTCTCGGTCATAGTCGATTCTCGGAACTGCAAGGCGAATCGGATGAGGGTGTCAAACTTGATCCGGCTGATTGTCCAATCCCGAGCGTCTATGCTCTGCGGGCTGGCTCGGTTCTGGATTTTGCCGAGTCATCCAATTAGCGAGTGACCCCTTACCTTAAGATAGGTAAGGGGTTTTTGATAAATTTGCTATTTTTCAAAAATAGTGCAGAATAGGTGAATTAGTACAATCCTAGCTTTATATCTATGGCAAATTTTAGACAAGGTGGAGGCAACAGGTTTGGTGATAATCGTGGCGGTTCGCGCTTTGGCGGTGGCGACCGTGGTGGTTTTCGGGGCGGTGACCGAGAAGTTAAGATGCACCAAGCAATTTGCGCGGAATGCCGAAAGAGCTGTGAAGTGCCTTTTCGTCCTACCAATGAGCGGCCGGTTTACTGTAAGGACTGCTTTATGAACAAAGGCGGGCCTTCGGGGGATAATCGTGGACCTCGACCAGATTTCAATAATCGCAGTTTCAGCAAGCCACAATTTGCTGGCAACCAAGGGGGCAATCAGGGTGGGGCTGATATTAAGCGTCAATTGGAAATGATTAATTCCAAATTGGACAAGCTGGTCGCGGCGTTAAGTCTGAATGCCGGACCCAAAGTGCCGGTTGTGAAAGAGGGGCTAAAGGAATCGGTTGCCGTAGCCACCAAAAGCGAAGCTAAAGACGTCCCGGTCAAGGCTAAAAAAACTGCCAGTAAAAAGTCAGCTAAGAAAAAGTAAATTGCCAGAAAACAAAAAACGCCAATTCGGCGTTTTTTGTTTGCCGGCTACTCTTTGAGCCAGGCGATGGCCTCGGTTTCAGTTGGGAAATTTTTTAAATTATCCCGTTCAGCCATTTCCTCAAGGATTTGTTGGATTAGCTCGTGGGTTTTGGTCCCGCCATAAGTTGCAGTCTTGTAGACGAAGGGCTTATCGGCTTTCATTAGTTCAACTAGGGCAGAGAGAATTTCTGGCGAGTTGTAGCCCTCAAGTTCTTGGATGTCGAGGAGAATCGCTATCGGTCGATTGGTTGGACAAGAGTGTTTTCGAGCCTGCTCGTTTAGCTCTTGTCCCCAAGCCTGAAGCGCCGGCAAATCACTAAGACCGAGCAGGCCGGAAGCGGTGGCTTTTACCACTTCACGCTCCGGAGTTAGCGGTTTAGCTTCTTCAACTGTTAAGGTCACTTTGTTCATTTAAGTCGGCTAAGTATAGCACGTGTCGAGCTGGTTACATTCGGCCGGTGTTAAGGGTTATAATTACCAAATGAAAAACTCCCAAATTTTGAAACCTGCCTTACTCCACGCATTCGGTGCTGTAGCCTACATCTATTTGGTGGCGACCTTTATGGGTAATGCCGAGTATATTTTGGGCCCTGCGCAAGAAACCTTAGGAGGGGTCCTTTTTCTGCTTCTTCTTGTGGTTTCAGTTGCTACGATGGGGATGCTAATTTTTGGTCGGCCAATCCTCTGGTATCTGGATGGGCAGAAAAAAGAGGCGGTTAGTTTGGCCATAGCCACAGTTTTGGTCCTCGTTTTAATAGGTATCCTGGTCTCGGTTATCTTAATTTTAAACTAAGGCTTAATCTCTAAATAACCCATAATCTAGGCCGTATTTAGGTTAGTAGTAAAATCGACTTGACAATTATATTGTTTTAGTATATACTTGTCAGCGTGTATTTATAGCACAAGAAACCAAGAGCCCAGCTCAATCGAAATTAAGCTTAGTTTCTATTGAGTTGGGTTCTATCGTCGAAGTTTCCAAATAAGCAAAAAATTCAAATGCAAGGAACAATCAAGACCTTAACTCCGAGAGGCTTCGGTTTCATCGCTCGAGAGGGCGAGACCAAAGACCTCTTCTTTCATTCAAAGGAATTGAAGGGTGTCACCTTCGAGGAATTGAAGGAAGGAGATACTGTCACCTTTGAAGTTGTCCAGGGCGAAAAAGGCCCGGCCGCTGTAGGTGTCTCACGAGCTTAATGCTCAACGAAAAACCACCCGAGTAAAATCAGGTGGTTTTTCGTTATAACGGTTTTTGTTGACAGCAAAGCTACTATTTGGTATAGTACTAGGGTAACTAAATCTCACGGTTTTTGTTGATTAATTATCTAAAAACTCTCGAGACGGACTCGTCGCCAATCACTTAAAGACGAGAGGTTATAGATAATCAATGCATCAGAAATCAAACAACAATAACGGCTACGGCCGAAACTCTTTTACTCGGCACGGCACCTCTAGGGCCGGGCAATTTTCTCGTTTCCGCGGTGGTGGCGGGGGTAATTTTGGCGGGCGTGGCAAAATGAGGGGCGAACACATCAACCCGGCGAAATTTATCAACAAAGCCGTGATTACCGAAGAGGTTGAACATTTCAAACCCGAGCACGCTTTTGAAGATTTTAAGATTGATCAAAAACTGAAACTGGCGATTGTCACCAAGGGTTTTAAGCAACCAACACCGATTCAAGACCGGGCGATCTCTCACATTTTGCAGGGTCGGGATGTCGTCGGTTTGGCTAATACCGGCACTGGTAAGACCGGCGCTTTTCTAATCCCTTTGATTAATAAGGTGATGCAAAATAGCAAGGAGCAGGTTCTTGTAATTGTGCCGACCCGTGAGCTCGCCATCCAGATTGATGCCGAACTCAAGGCCTTAACCAATGGTCTAAAGATTTTCTCGGTAGTTTGTGTTGGCGGGGTAGGCATCGGTTCGCAGTTAAGAGAATTGCGCTATCAAAATAATTTCATTATTGGCACTCCTGGGCGCTTGAAAGACTTAATTGAGCGGAAGGCCCTTCGGGTGGTTGAATTTAATACGGTAGTTTTGGATGAAGCTGACCGGATGCTTGATATGGGTTTTGTCAAAGATATGCGAGCCATCATGAATGGTATGCCGAAAACTCGCCAGACACTTTTCTTTTCCGCAACACTTTCAAGCGACATTGAAAAACTAATTACCGAATTTTTGCGTGAGCCGGTGCGAATTTCCGTCAAAACTGGCGATACTTCTAAAAATGTTGACCAAGATGTTATTAAAGTTGGTCTCGGCACCAATAAGCTCGAGATGTTGCACGATTTGTTAAAGCAGAAAGAATTCAGCAAGGTTCTAATTTTTGGTCGTACCAAACACGGTGTAGAAAAACTCTCGCAAGTCTTGGCCAAGAAAGGCTTTAAAGCGGAATCAATTCACGGCAACAAGAATCATTCTAAGCGCCAAAAAGCTCTTGGCCTTTTCAAGCAGAATCATATCCAAATTTTGGTGGCGACTGATGTGGCGGCTCGCGGTTTGGATATCCCCGATGTCAGCCATGTGATCAATTATGATATCCCGGCGACTCACGACGACTATGTTCACCGGATTGGTCGAACCGGTAGGGGTGATAAAAAGGGCAAAGCCCTAACTTTTATCGAATGAATCCCGTTAGAAATGTTTTGTTAAGAGGTACAGCACAAGAGTAAATGCTAAAAAATCTTAATCAAAATATTTCTATCGGTATTTTACGGAAACGCCCTCAAGTAAAACATTTAGTATGAACAACCGATTATCAAATTTAATAAATAGAAAATTGCTCCAGCCACGTGGATTGAGCGTTTCCTATTTCTAACGGGATGAAGCCTCACAAATTAAAAAATAATCTTTCAGTCTCTAAAAAACATTTTCAGCAAGACGGGAAATGGGTGGTTAAGCCGGTGAAAACCGTGATTTTGGTTTGCAGTTGCGGCAATAAATACATCAAGACTCGTCCTGACCAGGAGGCCTGTTTGCGCTGTCTGGTTGTTGTTAGGACTGCTTAAAAAACTCCAAAAATCTGGCCGGATCGATCGAAACGCCGCTAATTTTTATACTTAGATGCAAATGCGGACTTAAGGCGTAGCCGGTTTCACCACTTAGGCCAATTTTAGTTTCGCGGCCGACCAATTCTCCGGCCCTTACGTTCATTTTGGAAAGATGCATGTAATAAGAGACAACATCAAGACCATGATCAACAATTATGGTGTTGCCGTAGATTTCAAATTTTTTTGCTAACCTAACTATGCCGCGATTGATGGGATAGACGGCAGTGCCGACTGTGGCTTTGAAGTCCGTGCCTTTATGAGGGATTGAGTAGTAGCCGGTTTTTCTTAAGTAACCATAAATGTCGGTGATTTGAGGAGTGGGAACCGGATAACGGAAAGGCTGTGTCCAGTATCTCTTGCTAGTAGAAAAAATATTATTTAATATCAAATTTTCCTTGGTGAGGTTTGAGACCAAATTGTTTGCGGCTTGGGGCGTGTCGCCACCAAGTTTCTCCGGAATGCCGAGAGGAGCTTCAATTTTTTCTCGGGCTTGAACCTCGAAAGTTTTTTCAATTTTGGCACCGTTTTCAAGTACAACTTCAACTTTCCTTGGTCCGGCCCTGGCATAAAGGTCGATTGGAGCAAAGGCTGTCGGTTGTCTTTTAAATTCAAAAAACCAGAGTGATCGGTTTTCAAGTTTAATTCTCGCCACCTCATTGAGTCCGGCGTTTGAGACGGTAATCATTACCGGTTCGCCTTGAGCCGGTTCATTCGGAATGACGGAGATTGTCGGAAGTGTCGCCGCGGCCAGAACCGCGGCGCTCCCAAAGCCGAAAAATAGGACTAAGAGGCCGATGGCTACGAGATTTTTCATAAGTGAATTATAGCACCGCTTACCGGCAGGTTTTTATGGTAAAATTCTCTTATGTCCTACACCACAAACATTGTCAAAGCGACTGAAGAGAATGATAACTTTCGTCGAGTACTTTTTACTGGTGATAAAAGTCAGCTCGTGGTTATGGAAGTTCCGCCTGGCGGGGAAATCGGTGAGGAGGTTCATGCCCATGTCGAGCAAACTTTATTCTTTCTAAGCGGTGATGGTAAGGCCATTCTTGACGGCAAAGAAACTCCGGTTACTGCCGGTGATGTGGTCGTGGTAACCCCCGGAACCAAACATAATTTTGTGAATACCGGCTCTTTAGCCCTAAAGGTCTATACTGTTTATGCGCCAGCCAATCATTTGGACGGGCGAGTGCATCGGACAAAAGCGGAGGCGGATAAAGATGCGGATGATGAGGCTTTTGGCGAGGCCGTACGGTAGTTGCGGTGTTAGCCCAAGAAATTTTGACTTCGGGAGCATTTTCTGATATTGTTTAACCCCGCTTAATTGGCGGGACATTTAATTATGGAAATCAGAAATATTGCAATTATTGCCCACGTTGACCACGGCAAGACCACCCTTACCGATGCGATTTTGAGGCAGACTGGTGTGACAGGAGAGGGTGTCTCAATGGATTCAAACAGTTTGGAAAAAGAACGAGGAATTACCATTTATTCTAAGAACACCTCGGTTCCTTACAAAGGAACCAAAATTAATATTGTTGATACCCCCGGACACGCCGACTTCGGCTCAGAAGTCGAGCGGGTTTTGCGCTCAATCGACTCGGTGCTTCTGGTGGTTGACGCTCAAGAGGGTCCGATGCCGCAGACTCGTTTTGTTTTGAAGAAATCTTTGGAGCTAGGACTTCGGCCGATTGTTGTTATTAATAAAATTGATAAGCCGGCGGCTGATCCGCACCGAGCAGAGGAGCAAGTCCTTGAGCTTTTCCTGGAGCTGGGTGCCAATAACGAGCAGGCTGATTTCCCAGTAATTTATGCAATTGGGCGTTTGGGCATCGCCAAGAGAAAGTTAACCGACGAATCGAAGGATTTGACACCACTTTTGGATTTGATTTTAGAAAAAGTTAAGTCGGCTTCTGCGGAGACGGCCTCGACAACTTTGCGCCTCCAGTCGTTCAATCTTGGTTATGATAATTTTCTTGGCCGATTGGCGATTGGTAGAATTTACGAGGGGCACGCTAAGCCAAACCAGAGCGTCTTTGTTAAAAGGCCAACTGGCGAAACTCGTACCGGCCGAATCACCAAAGTCTTCAGTTTTAATGGTTTGCAAAGAGTTGAGACGGAATCGGCCGAGACCGGCGATATTGTGATGATTGCCGGCCTGCCGGATATTTACATCGGCGAGACTATTACTAATATTGAAAGTGTTGAACCTTTGCCGGCAATTGCAATTGATGAGCCGACAATTACTTTGAATTTTTTGGTCAACAATTCTCCTTTCGCGGGTCGGGATGGAAAGCTGGTCACTTCGCGCCAAATTCGCGAACGATTGGAAAGGGAGCTGGAAATCAATGTTGGCCTGAAAGTCGATTTTTCCTCCGGTGACACTTTCAAGGTTTACGGCCGAGGTGAACTCCATATTGCGATTTTGCTGGAAAATATGAGACGCGAAGGTTATGAAGTCCAAGTCTCAGAACCGCAAGTCATTATTCGCGAAGAGAACGGGGTGAAGACCGAACCTTTTGAGGAGGCGGTGGTTGATGTGCCGAGCGAATATCAGGGTGTGGTTATTGAAAAGTTAGGCAAGCGCGGTTTTATTATGGTTGACTTGAAAATTCACGGCAACACTTCACGTATGATTTTTACCGGACCAACTCGCGGCCTTTTGGGCTATCGCAACCAATTTATTATTGATACCCGCGGTGAGGGAATTTTGTCGTCAAGATTTGTCGGTTTCAAACCTTATGCCGGCGAAATTACCAAACGCCATGTCGGCTCGATGATCTCAATGGCGAACGGCAAAGCTTTGGGCTTCGCTCTTTGGAATTTGCAGGAACGCGGAGTTTTGTATATCGGACCAACTACCGAAGTTTATGAAGGTATGGTAATCGGCAATACCTCAAAAGGCGAGGAGATGATGGTTAATCCGACCAAGGGTAAGCAGTTGACCAACATGCGGGCCTCCGGTTCCGACGAATCGATTGATTTGGTGCCACCTTTTGAAATTACGATTGAGCGCGGATTGGAGACCATGTCAGAAGATGAATACTTGGAAATTACTCCGAAAAGTGTCCGCTTGCGCAAACAGCTTTTGACCGAGCTCGATCGCTCTAAGGTGAAAAGGAAGGTCTAAGTCCAAAATTGCCTAATCGGACCGCCCCTTAGGGGCGGTCTTGACTTTAGGCTTTTATTTGGTTAGAATAGTCCCTCGTTCTTTAAAGACAGTAAATCATCAAATGAAAGGCAAAGTGTGAGTAAGGCAAAAGATTGTACGGTGAAGGTGAAGCGGGCGAAGGAAAGCGCCAAGTCGTCGCATGACAAATTCTCGATTATTGTCGGCTTGACCCAGTCCAGAAACAACCATACCTATGATTGGGGTGAGATTGGAATCTCGTTGCTTCATTGGGTGGAGCACCACCCGAAATCGGTCAAACGACACTTCGACTGGGAGATTTCTCCACGGCTTATCATTTCTTGTGTCGGGCCAAATATTTCTGGCCAGGATTTTGTTGCCATGTCACGGGCGGCCAAATTGTCCGGCAACGCGGCCGACCTCGATACCAAGAGTGACAAGAAACTCAAGAAGCTGGTTATCGGTTTGGCTGTTATGTTGGGCCAAAAGTTTGAACAAACGACGGTTCGCCTGAAGTGGCGCGGCCGGTCCGAGTCGCTCTCGGTTTCCAAAAGTTTGGCCGAGCTTGTCAGGAAGTTCTAAGCATGTCATCGCAAACCCGAGATTTTCTCGGGTTTTTACATTAAATTTACCAAAGGTGTATAATTAGACGGCTATTATCAGCTAGTTTAAAATCTATGATGTACTATTACTATCCTCACACCTTTAATTTTTTCGGTAATCTTCTGGAAGTTATTTTTTGGATTGCGATTATCTTTTTGATTATCAAAGTAGTCAAGAATCTGAAAGCCGGTCACCACAGTTTCAATTTGGGAAAATCAGCTCTCGATATTTTGAAAGAGCGCTATGCTAAAGGCGAGATCGAGAAAGCAGAATTTGAGACCAAAAAGAAAGACCTTTCTTAGTTAACTATTTTTACCAATATGCCCAAAACTGCTCTAGCCACTTTCGCTGCCGGTTGTTTTTGGGGTGTGGAGGCATTATTCAGGAAGATTCCCGGAGTTAAAAATACGATGGTTGGTTATACCGGTGGCCATAAAATCGAGCCAACTTATGAAGAGGTTTGTGCCGGTGAGACTGGCCACGCTGAAGCGGTGCAGGTTGAATATGACCCGACTGAAGTCTCTTATGAGGATCTTCTAAAAATTTTTTGGACCAAACATGACCCGACAACTCGCAATCGGCAAGGGCCGGATGTTGGCGAGCAATACCGCTCGGCGATTTTCTATCACACCGATGATCAAAAGAGGATTGCCCTTCGGGTTAAAAAAGAATTTGATGAATCGGGAAGATTCAATCGGCCGATTTTGACCGAGATTACTCCGGTTGGTACATTCTGGCGAGCTGAGGAGTATCACCAGAGATATTTTGAAAAGGGTGGAGTGGGGGTGTGCCACATCTAGGATGGTATAGGGTACATGGTATATAGTATAGGGTATGCAGAACGGAAAAAACGACAAAAACTACCCGACTACTATTGTTGTCTTTGGGGCGACGGGGGATCTGTTTCAAAACAAACTCGCACCGGCGCTTTTTGATTTGTTTGTTAAAGGCGCCTTGCCGAAAGATTTTCGGTTGATTGGTTTTGCGCGCCGGCCGTTTTCGAATGAGAGTTTCCGAGATTTGATTAAAGAAAGTTTGGTTCAAAAGGGGCGCGTGCTTGGTGTTTCGGCGGCACGCGATTTTCTAGGAAAGATTTTTTATCATCAGGGTCGGCTTGACTTGGCGGAGGATTATCAGAAATTGGGCAAATTTCTTTCTGATGCCGATCGGAAGCTTACAGTTTGCACCAATAAGCTTTTCTATTTGGCCGTACCACCGGATCTCTATGAGACCATTTTTGACAACCTGGCCACCTCCGGCCTAGCGACACCTTGTGCCCCCGGATTTGATAATGAGCGTTTGGTCTGGACCAGAATTTTGGTTGAGAAGCCGTTTGGTCACAATCTCGCGACAGCTAAAAGGCTTGATCAAAAATTAGGAAAGTTATTTAAGGAAGAGCAGATTTTTCGAATCGATCATTATCTGGCCAAAGAGACAATCCAAAACATTTTAAGTTTCCGATTCTCTAACAGCCTCTTTGAGCCAATTTGGAATGCGAAACAAATTGAGAGTATCGAAATCAAGTTTCATGAGAAAAATTTGGTTTCTGAAAGGGGTAAGTTTTACGACGGCGTCGGAGCTCTCCGTGATGTTGGGCAAAATCATATGTTGCAAATGCTCGCGGTGGTGGCGATGGAAAATCCTAAAAAGTTGGATGCCAATCTGATCCGCCAAGCCAGGGCCAAGCTTTTGAAAGCGGTCGTGAGTGGGGGCAAAAGAACCAAAGATTATGCCATCAAGGGTCAGTATGAGGGCTATCTTCAGGAAAATGGAGTTGGACCGGACTCTAAGACCGAGACCTTCTTTCGTCTGAAGCTTTTGGTTAAAAATCGTCGCTGGCGGGGTGTACCTTTTTATCTCGAGGGTGGTAAAGCCCTAGACTCTGGTAAGGCTGAAATCGTAGTTTACTTTAAGCGACCGATCGACTGTCTGATGAGTCAGGATTCTAAGGGTGTTTGTGAACAAAATGTTCTGACTTTTCGGATTCAGCCGGACGAGGGTATCGAGGTCATTTTTTGGGCCAAGAAGCCAGGTCTTGATTTGGCCCTGGAAGCCAAGTCGCTTTCTTTTAAGTATCGCGAAGACAATTTGGTCAGCAAAATTCCCGATGCTTACGAAAGAGTTTTGATTGATGCGATTCGTGGCGACCAAACTCTGTTTGCTTCAACGCAGGAAGTTTTGGCCGAGTGGAATCTGATCAACCCAATTTTAGAAGGTTGGCAGACTGATTCGATTTACGAGTATCCGAAGGGTAGTCGGGGAATTGATATTGGTAGAATTAAAAATAATTAATTACAAAAATATGAAAATCGGTTATATCGGCTTGGGAAAAATGGGTCTTAATATGGTGGAGCGTTTGGTCAAAACCGGCCATCAGGTTTCGGTCTCCAACCGCAGTCCGGAGCCGATTAAGAAGGCCGAATCTCTTGGGGCCAAGGGGTTTTATTCATATGAAGAGTTGGTGAAAAGTTTAAAGGCTCCAAGGTTAATTTGGATTATGGTTTCGCATCAGGCGGTTGATGAGGTAATCGAACGGATTTTACCGCTTTTGTCTAAAGGTGATTTGATTGTCGATGGTGGCAATTCGCCATATTTGGAAACAATTAAACGGGCTAAAAAGATTGAGGCCAAGGGATTTAAGTTTATGGATGTAGGCACTTCCGGCGGTCCTGGTGGGGCCAAGAATGGCGCCTGTCTCATGATTGGTGGCCGAAAAGAAAATTATGAAAAGCTAAAACCACTTTTTAAAGATTTGTCAGTCAAAGATGGTTTTGGTTATTTTGGCAGGGCCGGCGCCGGGCACTTTGTGAAAATGGTCCATAACGGCATCGAATACGGCATGATGCAGGCGATTGGCGAAGGATTTGAGGTGATGAAGAAGTCCGGCTTCGATTTGCCTCTAGAGAAGATCGCCTCAATCTATAATCGTGGCAGTGTGATTGAATCTCGCCTCGTGGGCTGGCTCGAGTCGGCTTATAAAGCCTACGGCGAAGACTTAAAAGAGATTTCCGGTGAGATTTCTCATAGTGGAGAAGGTCAGTGGACAGTTGAAGTGGCTAAGCGGCTGAAGGTTCCGGTGCCAATAATTAAGGGCTCTCTAGATTTTCGAGTGAAGTCAAAAGGTCATCCGAGTTATACTGGCCAAGTGGTCTCGGCCTTGAGAAATCAATTTGGCGGGCATAAGGTGGACAAGAAATGAATCAGGAATAATGAATTAGGAATTAGGGAAATTTAATATGTCCATTCCAATAAAATCTTTTAGGGACCTTGACGCGTGGAAAGAGGGACACGCGTTGGCGTTGCTAGTCTATAAGTTAGTAAAGTCTTTTCCCAAAGAGGAGATGTTTGCATTGGCGAGTCAGATGAGACGGAGTGCTGTTTCTGCCACTTCTAATATTGCGGAAGGTTTCAGTCGCCAGTCATATAAAGAGAAGGCTCAATTTTATTCAATCGCTCAAGGTTCAGTTACTGAATTGCAAAGTCAGTTTGATATTGCACTTGATGTTTCATATATAAATAGCGATACTTATCATAATGCAGACAACCAATCGATAAAAGTTCACAAAATTATCAATGGGCTTATTAAGAAATCGAAATTGTTTTCTGTTGACGCGCATAATTCTTAATTCATTATTCATTATTCCAGCCTTATTATGAAGATAATTGACATTTCACTGCCCCTAAATAATCAAACTGTTGTCTATCCGGGCAATGTGCCATTGGAGATTTCAGTGCATCATGAAATGCCGGAGCACGCGACGCATCTTTCCAAGATTGTCATGGGTTCACACACTGGCACTCATATTGATGCGCCAGCTCACGCAGTGATTGGTGGTGTGAGTCTTGATCAGATTCCACTTACGATTTTAATTGGGCCTTGTCGGGTTTTGGATTTTAGCGAAGTCAAAGAGTCGGTGAAAATCGAGGATTTGAAAAAGTTTTCTCCTCAAAAAGGCGAGCGGCTTTTGGTTAAAACCTCAAACTCTAAACGCGGTTTCGATAAATTTTATGACGACTATATTTACCTAGATGGCGATGCGGCCGATTATCTGGTCTCCCTAGATATCAGTTTGTTTGGGATTGATTATCTCTCAATCAAGAAGCGGGGCGGTAAAGACCACCGTCCACACACTTCGCTTTTGGCTAAAGGTATTCCGATTATTGAGGGTATTGATCTGTCGAAAGTTGAAGCCGGAGAATATAATTTGTTTTGCTTGCCCTTAAAATTTACCGGAATCGAAGGTGGTCCGGCGAGAGCAATTTTAACCAAAAATTAAATGGAAACTGAAGTTGAAGCAAAATTCTTGGATATCGATGTGGCTGGGCTTAGACTGAAGCTGAAGGAAATCGGCGCGACTTTGGAGCACTCGGAAAGACCGATGAGGCGGAAAACTTATGATGATAAGGCTTCGAGTTTGCGCAAAGTTGGTGGCTGGATTCGCCTACGGGATGAGGGTGATAAGATTACTTTAAGCTACAAACAACTTAACGACCGCACTCTGCACGGAACCAAAGAAATCACGGTGATTGTGAGTGACTTCGAGACCACCGATAAATTACTCGGGATTGTCGGTTTTGAAGAGAAATCATTTCAAGAGACCAAAAGAGAGAAGTGGGTTTTGGCCGAATCGGAGATTACGATTGACACCTGGCCATGGATACCGACTTTTGTAGAAATTGAATCGCCAAATGAAGAGGTTATTAAAAAAGTATCTAGGCTTCTCGGATTGAATTGGGGTGAAGCGCTCCACGGTAGTGTTGAGACTGCCTATCAGAAATATTATAATGTGACGGAGGACGAGATTGACGATTGGCGGGAAATAACCTTTATTCCTGTGCCAGATTGGCTGGAAGCTAAAAGGAAAAAACCCTAAAACAATCGGAACTGCTCAGGTAAGAAAAACCCCGCCTAGAGGTTCTTCTGTGTCGGGTGTAGGGCGAAGCCACAACGCAGATTCCAATAGGCGAGGAAAGGTGCCCTTCGGCGAGCGAACATGACAGTGGCAAGCGGATTCGGGATAACGCAACCCGAGAACGCAAGGAGGAACCGTTAGATGTGCCACCGAAGGGCAAAATTTCTAACATTACTATAGACCTATTAAACTTGGCGTCAAGTTGCCAACCGGGACAAGCTTCAAAATACGGCTAAAAGGCTGGATTTGCTGGGTGTGTTCCCGTTAGAGATAGGTCGCTAGGTGACCGTTGCTTTTGATAAATCTCCGGCATGCTATAATCGGCGGTAATTTATTGTTTAAGTGAGTATTCTTAACAAACAATCTCTAACGGGATGATATCCTGTTAGAGATAGGTCACCAAAGGCGACCGTAGCTATTAGCTAATATCCGTTAGCCGATATCGTGAAAGGTGACACTGAACTGTCACCCTTAACAAAAAATCTCTAACAGGATGATATAATTTAAAAATGAAGAAAATTTGGATTTTAATCATAGTCCTGTTGCTTGCCGGGACAATTTGCTTGTTGGCAATTTTTGATGTTGGTAGAAATGCTGAAACTGGTCAAAATTGGTCTTCAGATTATAATTCTCACAACTATCTTTTCCGGACCGACTCGGTTAAAATTAGCGAACCACTACCGGATATTTTACTGGCCGATCAGATTAGGATTTCCGGTTTTGCCAGGGGTAATTGGTTTTTCGAAGCTTCATTCCCGATTGAGCTTAGAGACGGGTCGGACAAAGTCGTCGGTCAAACAATTGCTACGGCTAAAACTGATTGGATGACGACCGAGTTCGTGCCTTTTGAAGCGAGTCTCACCTTACCGAAGCATCTTCTTGGTCGAGGTGCGATTGTTTTCAAGAAAGATAACCCTTCCGGTCTACCGGAATTTGATGATTATGTAACTCTGCCCGTTTTGTTTTCAACTTCAACTCCAGCCGTGATTATAGATGAACCGGCTACTACCACTCCAGAATGATTTTTTGAATTTTCTATAAACTATAAACTATAAACTACTAATTCCGACGTCAGAAGTCGGGACCCCGACCGAAGCGTCGGGGCTAACTACCCACTAATTTATGATTATCTACACAAAAACCGGCTGTCCTTGGTGCAATGAGGCCTTAGCTTTTTTGAAATCTGTCGGCGTACCTTTCGAAGAAAGAGAGGTTTTGTCTAATCCAAAATTCTTTGAGGAGATGAGGGCTAAGTCTGGTCAAAGTAAAGCGCCAACTCTTGATATTGACGGAGAGATTTTGCCGGATACCGATGCGAAAGCAATCGAGATCTATCTGCGCGCCAAGGAAATAATTAAATAGAAATGAAAAGCGAATACACGCTTAAATTTTTAATCACCCTTCTAGTTTTGGTTTTGGCGCTTTTGGGATATGTCTTGCTGGCTAGTGTCTTTAATTATTCGCCGTTTGGCTATGAGGGACCACTTACCAAGTGGCAAACTGCTCCGGTTAAAGTTTATTGGAGCAAGGCTTCGGGTCAGGACTGCACGAAAGTGGAAGCTACGGAAAGACAGGTGAGTGTCTCGGTGCATCGAGCCAAAGCGGCAGTTCAGGCCATAATCGACGGGCCAAATGCGCAAGAAAAGGAACTCGGGTACTTCAGCAATTTGGCAACCACCACCAGACTTAATAGTTTGACGATAAATAACTCCCGAGCTTACGCTGATTTTGATGAAGCTCTGGATTATGGCGTAGCCGGTTCTTGTCGAGTTATCGCCATTCGTTCACAAATTGCCGCGACCCTAGAGCAATTTCCAACTATTAAAGAGGTGGTGATTTCGGTGAATGGGAGGACGGCGGAGATACTACAGCCATAGGGAGGTGAACTAGGAATTAAGAATTAGGAATTAGGAATGGTAAGCTAGGTCAGGAAAAGAAAACCCCCGCACACTTGTGCGGGGGGGGGGTGAATCTGCTACTCTTCTTCGTGACATCGGCACGACTCTCGTGGAAGGCTGCAGCCAGGGCAGAGGCCATGAGCGTCCTCAAGCCACTGAGGCATTTCCTCGTCTTCCTCTTTGTCGGACTCTGTGCATTGTTTCTGGATGAGAGTTATTTCAGCGACTTCGTCCTGTTCATTCAGATGACAATGGCAGTCCCAGACTGATCTGCCGCAATCAGGGCACCTGTCGCGCTCTCGAATAGTGTCATCCTGAATCTCTTGAAGAATTTGGTGTTCCTTTTTCGTGACCGCTTCTGCTAGTCTTTCCTCAAGAATTTCAAGCCTAGTTCTTTCCTGTTCCTCGGCCTGTGCTTCCAGGTAGTCTGCGAATCGCCTCTTTTCTTCTTGTTGCCAATTTTCTTCTTCGGCAACTTGTTGAGCGCGCCATTCCCAGGCAGATTTCCAGCCCTCTAGCCAACGGTAGACTTCTTCGTCCAATTTCCTTCTTTGATAGGCCTGTAACTTTTCTTTGATGAACTTGATGATACACATAGTATTCCTTTCTTTTACCGACAAACACTGCCGATAAAATCAGGAATACCCATTCTTTCTTGCATCCTAAAGGATGTGGGAGAATGCTAGCTTTGGTTCGCCACCGTACCCAGTAATTGGCAAACTGTGACTCCTTAAAATACAGAAGTGCGCTAGATTAGTCTGTTGAAATTATACACCCAAATTCGCTTATTGTCAACCATCAAAAAACGGCCTAACCAAGCCATTTTTCTTCATACCATATACTTTATACTATATACCTATTTTGTGTCCTCAATCGTCAGGCTGTATCGGAGACCGTAAAAAGTGATCAAGCCCAAAATTACAAAGAGTTGGCTCATTGGTAGGAAAATAAGAAGGAGTGAGGCAATAATTGGGGCGATAACGCCGGCAATCGGACGACTCATTCGAAAGACACTCAAAAGGTTGGCGTCGTTCGAGGAGGTCTTTTTGAAAAAATATGTTTCGTTCATAATCTCAATCATACTGGCGCCGATTCGGGTGAGGAGCAGGACAAAGGCCCAGACCCACATACTGCTTGAGTCGATAAAACTGATTGAGGCGGTGGTAATCGCCATAATCACAAAGCCGATGGAAAGAATTTCTTTTTCACCTAATTTTTTATCGGCCAGAAAACCGAGTGGCGCTTCGATCAGCACAAACGGCAGGAGCAAAATGGTGAGGATTATGCCGATTTCGTTCCAGGGCAGACCAATATAGTTGTGAAGGTAAATTGGCATATAAATAACCATCCAGGCGTAGAAAAACTGCAAAATAACGTTGGACATTACCACTTTGTAGATATTTTGGTCCCGCAGGATTTCCTTGGCGGTGGTAATGAAGTCGGTTTTGCGGTACTCAGAATCTTTAAAGCCCCGAAGACTCTGGAGCGATAACAACCAGACCGGCACGAGGATGATTCCGCTAATGGCATAAATCTTCCAATAGTCACCATCGGTCAGGATCAGACTTACCAAGTACTGACTGATAATCCAGGCAATATTGATGATGCTCAAAAAAGTTCCTCGAATTGAGCCGGTTTTGTCGTTGCTCGAATATTGTTCGAGAAACAAATCAATATTGAACCCGATTAAAGCTCCGGTGATAACTGAGAAAATAAAAGCTCCGGTCAGAATCTCCGGGTCCTTACTGATGGCCAAGATCAGGAAAGCGACAAATTCGAGGCCGATTAGGGCCTGCATAGTTTTGAAGTTGCCAAAGCGCTGTAAGATCCGGTTGATGGCGATAAAAGCCAGAACTGACAAAATCGAGGCGGCGGTGTAGATAATCCCGACAGATTTCTCTCCGATCAAGGTTGAGAGAAAAGTGGAGCTGATGTAGGTCGGCAGAACCGCGTGGAGCGTAAACAGGAAACCGAGCGCTGAGATGGCTCGGATCTGTCGATGGTTGGCTAGGGTGGCTGGATCCATGAGTAAATTATACCGCAATTAGAACCGGAATGACGATTGGCCGTTTGGCTGTTTTCTGGAACAGGAAGCGGGAGACATTGTCCGAAAGCGAGTTTTTGACATAGTCGAAGTTGATCGGGTTCATGCCATGAGTCGAATCTTCGATTGATTTCTTGATCACATTGCGGGTATCTTGGAGCAAATTTTGAGATTCACGCAGATAAACGAAACCGCGGGAAATCAGGTCTGGGGATTTGCGCAGTTTGCCATTGGTGGCATTGATGCTGGCTACAATCACGAACATGCCGTCTTGGGCAAGCATTTGGCGATCACGAAGCACGACTTCCTGGGCGTCGCCGACGGCAAAACCATCAACCATCATCATTGAGGCAGGAGCTTTCTCTTTTAGCACTTTGAATTTGGTGCCACCGTCGTAAAACTCAATGATGCTACCGTTGTCCGGCACGACAATATTCTCGGCCGGGGTGCCAAGATTTTTGGACATCTCGGCGTGAATTTTCAACATGAAGTGATGGCCGTGAACCGGCATGAAGAATCGATAAGGAATCTGCTTGTGAATCCACTCTAGCTCTTGGCGTTTGCCGTGGCCGGAAGTGTGCACATCGGAATCCAGATAAGTGATAATTTTGCAATCGTGGCGGTAAAGATTGTCTTTAAGGGCGGTCACCGATTTCTCGTTTCCGGGAATGATTGAAGATGAAAGAATAATGGTGTCGGTCTTGTTGAGCTTAATCTGCTTATGAGTGCGGTTGGAGATGCGCATCAAGGCCGCAAATTCCTCACCTTGGGCGCCGGTCGCCAAAATCATCAACTTGCTTGGCGGATAAGCTTCCATGTCTTCAACCTGGATGATGTGCTTGGTTTCGGCCAACTTGAGGTGTTTGATAATCTCAATGTTGTTTTTCATACTGCGACCCTCCACGACAACCTTTTTTTGATATTTCGCGGCACTGTTTATAAATGAAATGATTCTTTCGACTTGAGAGGCGAAAGTAGAAATGATGATTCGGCCCGGCACGGTACCGACAATTTTCTCGATGTTTTTAATTACCAGTTCTTCGGACGGGCTCCAGCCGGGCTTTTCGGCGCCGGTCGAGTCCATGCACAAGAGCATGACCTTCCGATCCTTGAAGAGCGCGTAGTGTTCGACTTCCTCTTCGACTGGTACGCCATCTTTGTTTTCAACTCGCACATCACCGGTTGCCACGATATCACCGAAAGGTGTCTCCACGATTACGCCGGAAGAATCAGGGATTGAGTGGGTCAAGCCGAAAAAGCGGACCTTCAGGTGTTTGGTGATTGGAATGGCGCCGTCATCCTTGCCGACAATTTTAAAATTCAAAGCCGGCAGGTGAGGGAATTCACTGTGACGCTTTTTGATTAAGAGGGCGCCAAATTCGCGAGTGTAAATTGGCGGATTGCCAAGTTTGTCCATAATGTAGGGAATCGCGCCGATGTGGTCGAGGTGACCGTGGGTAATTACCAAAGCTCGGACCTTGTCTCTGCGGTCTTCCAGATATTTGGTGTTTGGCAAAATAAAGTCGATGCCCGGAGTGTCGGTGGTGGCAAATTGCAGGCCGGCGTCAATGACGATAATCTCATCTTTGTATTCGATGAGAGTCATATTTTTGCCGATTTCTTCAACGCCACCCAAAGGAATGACACGGATGCTTTCACCGGCTGAAGGAATGACTTCGTTTGGTCCCGCCTGTCTCACCAAAGAGACTTTTCGGCTCGGACCGCGTCTGCCGGCGTCTTTTCGTCGCAAGGGTGAGCGGGCACCATCGTTTCTGGAAGCGCCGGCTCCGGCTGGGTTGTGGTTATGGGTGCGATGTGCTGCACCTGGTGTCGTTTGGCGCCCACCGGTTGGAGCGACCCCTGCCGGCCGATTGCCGTAGTGTCCGGCGCCTGGCCTTGGACCTCGAGGTCGAAAACCGCCTGTTCTGTTGTTGTTTAGTGGATTCATTTAATTAGTTAGTAGTAAGTAGTGAGTCGTGCGTAGTTGAAGAGAGTCTCTTCGGGCGCCATCTTCACTGGTTAATAATGTTTTTTTAATTTTGTTCTTTTGGGGCGAAGATTTTCCAGACTCGTTCAGTGCTTAAATACCAATCTTGGATGTCGGCGAAGCGCTCGGCCGGAGTGTTGATGGTTCCGAGAGTAAGACCTTGCAGAGATTTCGGAATTACATAAATAAAATCTGGCGAGTAAAGAAAGATGGCTGGCAGATCATCGGCGACTAAATCTTCAAATTGACGATATTTGTCGATTTGGATGGCTCGGTCGGAAAGCTTCCGTCCGTCGGAGAGTAATTTGTCGGCTTTGATACTGGCGTAAAGCGCGATATTGAGCCCCGGGTCAATTCTTTGCGATGAGTGCCAAAAGGCGAACAAATCGAGGTCTCGGCCAACGACTTCGCCAAACAAGAGTGCATCATACTTTCTTGGACGAATAACATTCTGGTTGAGATCGCCAGGTTCAAAAATTTTAATGTCGACTTCCGCACCGATTTTCTGCCATTGATTTTTCAGGATATCCGCAGTGGCTTTGAGCTCGGGCGTGTTGGCGGTAGCGATGGAGAACGATAGAAGCTGACTCTCTTTTTTGGACTTCTTTTCGTAAATGCCACTAGTGTTTTTCTTCCAACCGTTTTTCTCGAGGGTGCTCGTAGCCAGGGCGAGTCTGGCGTTGTCAAAATCATCGGACTCTGAAGCTGTGTCATTTAAGTTGCTACCCAGAAAGCCCGGGGGAATCGGACCGGTGAGTTTGGTCGCATAGCCGTCGAGAACCTCTTCGACAATCGAGTCTTTGTTGGTGGCCAAATTTAGAGCTTGGCGAACCTCCTTGTTGGCGAAGATCGTGGCTTGATTTTGATTGAAAAAGATTCCGAAAATTCTTGGCAGGGCAGTTGTGACGACATTTTCGCCACCGGATTTTAGGCGCAGGGCATCGTGTGGGGAAATAGTGCTTAGACTGTCGAGCTCTTTCATTTCAAGAGCGGTTAGCGCCTTGTCACTTGTTGTGTAAAATTTTGTGATTAAGTTTAAGATGTGGGGTTTGCCTAGAGCGTAATTTTTGAATGGGACTAATTCATAAAATTCAGGCAGGCCACTTTGGTCTCGACTTAAACTTTTGATTTTGTAAGGGCCGGAACCGACTGGTTCGGTATTTAGGGTGGTAAAGGTAAATTGGTCAGCGCTTACATCTTGCCAGAGATGTTTCGGCAAAATTCCCAAAGTGGCATTTTCTAAAAATGGCGCATAAGGCTGGCTTAAGGTGAAGCGAATCTCTAAGTCGCCGATTTTTTCAATTTTCACGCCGTCCCAGTTTGGTCGTTTCGGACTCTTCAGGTTTGGGTCTTGGGCCTTGAGGATAGTGAAGGCGACATCGTCGGCGGTCAAGGGCGCGCCGTCTTGAAAGGTTAGATCTTTTTTAAGCTTGAAAGTGTAAGACAGACCGTCGTCGGAGATCTGATAATCTTCGGCCAGGTTTGGCACGAGGCCGGCGCCCGGTTCATAGGAAAGCAGTCCGGAGTAGACCAGGCCGGTCAAATCTCGGTCGGCGTCGGAAATGGCAAAGAGTGGGTTGATGAAGCGCGGAAAACCGACGATACCCTCGCGTAAGGTGCCCCCGTCTTTTGGAATCTCTACGGTGAAATAACGATTAGCCGAAGTGAAAAGTGCCAAAGCCGAGAACAAAAGGCCTAAAGCCAGGATGAAGAAAATCACCTTCTCGACCGGGCGGAAAGTCTGGCGGATTTTCTCGGCTTTCGAAATGGCCGGAATCGACAAATGGGAAAACAAAGCTGACCAAATTTTATTTTTCACAAAGATATTGTAGGCAGTTGACGCCCGGAAGCAAAAGATTGTCTATATTAAAGACTAATCAGACTAATAAAGTTTTAGAATTAGATGAAATGGTTTCTAGCGATTGAGGAAGATTGCGGTAAAAGCGGAAATCACGAAAAGAATGGCAACAATAATCGTAGCGTAAAAGAGGAATTTCTCAAAACCTCGTCTGGTGTGCATTCCTGAACCAAAATTGTCTCCGCCACCAAAAGCGCTACCGGCACCGGCGTCGGACTGTTGGAGCATGACTCCGATTGTGAGCAGGATTGCGAGCGTTATTTGAATGTAGGGCAGGATGGTCGCTAGGTTCATTGATTTGGAGAGTTTAGCATAAGCCCAGAAACTGGGCAAGCGGAGCGAAGTATAGGTATGGGAGGGGGAAAGGTATTAAGTATAAAGTATGTGGTATCTGGTATGAATAAAAAAAGGACCAGCCATGCTTCATGTGCTAACTGCACTAATTGTTGCTATCGCTACAATTAGTGCAGGGTGAAATTTTGAATTTAATGTTAGGTATGAAAAAGGCGCGCGAGCGGCTCGCGCGCCAAACCCAGTCAGTCAAATGCCCAAAATTACTTCGCCGGTCTCAAGGTTGAGCAGATTGGCGAAGCCGTTAGCGGTTTGAAAGCACCCTACCTTTTTACCGAATCGTGCCTGCGAAAAAATGTTGAGAATCGCGGCCGGAGCTTCAAAATGAGTGACGATGATGACGATGTTTGCCTCATGTGATTTGACTCCTTCAACAATCCAATCTCTTAGTTGAACATTTCCAAACATATCGTAATTATCGTAAAGGAAGACGCCAAGGGGTTGATTTGTGACACCAAACTCGCCAGCAATAATTTCCCCGCTTTGCTTGGTACGGAGTGAGGTTGAACTTAAAACCGCGACAGTTGATTTGTTGTAATCACCCAAAATTAACTTAAGTCTGGGGACCAAATCGGCAATCTGCTTTTTACCCTCTTCGCTTAATTCTCCCCATTGATGATGGCCGTGCCGGACCGTGATGAGTTTTTGCATTTTCAGCATTGTTTGAGGTTCGAGTCTGGTTTGAGGATATAACTTCACGAAAATCTGTCAAGTTGTGATGGGCTGGTAGGCGAGTATAATTCACTCACACAAACTAAGGCAGAGATCTAGGAAAAGGTCTTTGTTTTTGTAACTTTTATCAATTTAATTTTGTTTGAAAGATATGAAAAATAACAAAAATAAAATCCAACCTTTGGGTGATCGGGTTTTGGTCAAGCCGGTCTCAAGTGATGACCGCAAAAAGACCAAATCGGGCATCTTTATCCCTGACACGATTTCTAAAGAAAAGCCGGAGCAGGGTGAGGTGGTCGCCATCGGCCCAGGTCGCACTGAAGATGGCAAACTGGTGCCGATTAAGGTCAAAGTCGGCGATACCGTGATGTTTTCAAAATATGGTTATGACGAGATTAAAATCGATGAGGTCGAGTACTTCATTATTAAAGAGGAAAATATTTTAGCAATTATTAATTAACACGACACGAATTACGAATTAGCGCGAATGACACAAATAGTTGGGAACCCTTACAAATAGGGCACACTAATATTCGTGTAATTCGTTTTCATTCGTGGATTGGTGTCGAGATAGGTATGAGCAAAAAAATTATCTACAACGAACAAGCTCGTAAGGCTTTGAAAAGAGGCATTGATGCGGTAGCTGATGCCGTAAAAATCACCATCGGTCCGCGGGGCCGAAATGTGGTACTGGACAAGGGTTATGGCGCGCCAACGATTACGAATGACGGCGTTTCAATTGCCAAAGATATTACTCTGAAGGACAAGTTTGAGAATATGGGGGCGGAAATTGCTAAAGAGGTGGCGACCAAGACCAACGATGTGGCTGGCGACGGTACCACGACCTCCGTGATTTTGACTCAAGCGATTGTTGAGCAAGGTATGAAGCAGACGGCCATGGGGGTTAATGCGATGGCACTCAGAATGGGGATTGAAAAAGCTTCACAGGCTGTAGTTAAGGCACTGAAGGAAATTTCCAAGCCGATTAAAAGCGATGCGGAAATTAGGCAAGTGGCCACTATCTCGGCCGAGTCAGAAGAATTGGGCGCGACGATTGCCGACACGATTAAAAAAGTTGGCAAAGACGGCGTGGTGACAGTCGAAGAATCGCAATCCTTCGGCGTTGAGTCGGAAGTTGTTGAAGGTCTGCAGTTTGAGAAGGGCTATGTCTCACCCTACATGATTACTGATGCGGAAAGAATGGAAGCGGAATACAAAGACCCGGCTATTCTGATTGTTGATAAAAAAGTTTCTTCAATTAAAGAAATTTTACCACTTTTGGAAAAATTGGTTCAGTCCGGCAAAAAAGATTTGGTGATTATCGCTGATGATGTTGATGGTGAAGCCCTTTCGACTTTTGTGGTCAACAAATTGCGTGGTTCATTCAATGTCCTGGCGGTCAAAGCTCCGGGTTATGGTGACAAGAAAAAAGATCTGCTCGCTGATATTGCGACTGTGGTTGGCGCGAAAGTTATTTCTGAAGATGTTGGTGTGAAGCTCGAGAGCGCCGAGTTAAATATGTTGGGCAAGGCCAGTAAAGTCATCGCGACCAAAGATAATACCGTGATTGTCGGAGGTAAAGGCAAGAAGGCCGACATCGAAGCCAGACTGTCCCAGCTCCGCAAACAAAAAGCCCAAATGGAATCAAAATATGATTTGGAAAGAATGGATGAGAGAATCGCTAAGCTTTCCGGTGGCGTGGCGGTCATTCGAGTCGGAGCCGCGACCGAAACTGAAATGAAGTATTTGAAGTTGAAAATCGAGGATGCGGTTAATGCGACCAAAGCCGCGATTGAAGAGGGAGTCGTGGCCGGTGGAGGAGTCGCGCTCATTAAAGCTGGTGAAAAAGCACGGGTCGAACTTTCGAAAAATAAGACGATGAGCAAAGAGGCTGAGGTTGGAATGCAAATTGTTTTGAAAGCTCTGGAGGCGCCACTGCGCCAAATTGCCATCAATTCCGGCAAGGATGATGGCTCGGTGATTGTTGATGAAGTTAAAAAGGGCAAAGGCAATCATGGCTACGATGCGCTCAAAGATGAAATGGTCCCTGATATGTTGCTGGCCGGTATCATTGACCCGGTGAAAGTGACAAGAAGCGGGGTAGAGAATGCGTCTTCCGCGGCGGCGATTTTGCTCACCACTGAAGTGGCGATTGCGGATGAGCCGGAAGAAAAGAAAGAACACTTGCATCAGCCGGTACCGGAATACTAGAATAGCCCAACTGTGCTATCATTTATGGATATTAAATTATTAGTTGGTCAAATCTAACCAAATCCGTAAAATTATGTCTAAAAAAACTATCTACATTATTATTGCAGTTGTTATCGTCATTCTATTGTATGTTTGGGGTGGCTATAATGGCTTGGTCACGACCAATCTCGCGGCCGACACTCAATGGTCACAAGTTGAAACACAATATCAGAGGCGTTTTGATTTGATTCCTAACTTGGTCGAATCCGTCAAAGGTGTGATGAAGCAAGAGCAAGCGATTTTCACGGCTTTGGCTGACGCCAGAACCAAATATTCCGGCTCAACTTCTGCCGATGCCAAAGCTCAAGCGGCCGGTCAAGTTGAAACTGCTTTGGGACGGCTTTTGGCGGTTGTCGAAAATTATCCAACTCTCAAATCTTCAGAAAATGTCCAAACCCTGATGTCGCAATTGGAAGGCACGGAAAACCGCATCAGTGTTGAACGCAAACGATTCAATGAGACCGTCATGGCCTATAATTTGAAAGTTAAGACCTTCCCGTCAAGCTTGCTTGCTAAGACATTTGGCTTTGCCGACCGAGCACTATTCGATGCCGTTTCAGGAAGCGAGGTTGCTCCGAAGGTCAGCCTTTAGCTTGAACAGCTTAGAAGTTTTAAGTTAAGAAGTTGAGGAAATCTATGCCAAGCCGAACCGCTTCATTTGTCTTAAAGATTGCCTCGATTTTGGCGCTCGTCGCGCTTTCCGGTAGCGTGGCGAGCGCTGCCGTTTCTTATCCGAGCCCAACTGGCTATGTGAATGACTTTGCCGGCGTGCTCAAGCCGGAAGAAAAAGCCGGCCTGAACAACAGGCTGATTGATTTTGAGAAAACAACCGGTAATGAAGTCTCGGTGGCGATTATTAAGTCGCTTGATGGTGATACGGTCGAAAATTATGCCGACGAATTATTTCAAAAGTGGGGCATTGGTAAGAAGGGTCAAGATAACGGCGCCCTGCTTTTGGTCGCGATTGATGATCGGGAATTGCGTATCGAAGTCGGCTACGGCCTTGAGCCGGTTTTAACCGATGCAATTTCCTCGCAGATAATTAGGAATGTCATCACGCCGGCTTTCAAATCTGGTGACTACTATGGTGGGGTGAGCGCCGGCGTGACCTCAATCATTAAAACTATTTCCGGTGAAGTTGATCCGAATTTGACTGTAAGCGAGTCGTCAGCTACTCCATCGAGTGACGGTGTGATGTCTATTCTCTATTTGGCCGTTATTTTTCTGACCTGGATAATCAGCGCGTTGGCCCGCTCAAAATCTTGGTGGGCCGGCGGGGTTTTTGGTGGCATTTTAGGAATTGTCGTAGGGGTTTGGCTAGGTTTTATTTATATCGGTATAATAGCGATTGTTGTTCTCACCTTGCTCGGCCTACTCTTCGACTTCACGATTTCCAAAGCTTACTCCAAAGCTAAGCTTACTGGAGGAAAGGTTCCTTGGTGGATTGGCGGCGGTGGTTTTCATGGTGGTGGCGGAGGATTTGGCGGGGGTGGTTTCGGCGGAGGTGGAGGTTTTGGTGGTGGCTCATCCGGCGGCGGCGGTTCGTCCGGGCATTGGTAATAATTTATGAATGGCGAAATTCTACAACCCAATCGGCGCTTAACCTTCGTGGAGAGGGTTTTGAATGTCACCGAAGCGCGGGTCAAATATTTGACCAAGCCGAACAAGATTGATTTTTTTCTGGACAAGACTTTTTTGAAACTGATTCCAAATTCAGTGACGCCCAATCAGATGACTCTTTTCCGTTTTGCCACAATTCCTTTTGTTTTAGGTTTGCTTCTCGCCAAATTTTATCTGCTCGGTACAATTCTTTTTTCCATCTCGGCTTTCTCTGACGCTCTCGATGGTGCGCGCGCCCGAACTACCGGCCACATCACCAGCTGGGGGATTTTGGCCGACCCTTTGGCCGACAAGCTTTTGATCGGACTTACGGCGATTATTCTGGTCTCGCAATTTATTGGGCTTTGGTTGGCTTTTCTAATTATTTTTCTCGAGTTGGCTTTAGTTTTTTCCGCTTACCACCGCTATAAAGGCAAAGTCGTACCGGCCAAAATCAGCGGTAAAATTAAAATGATTTTGCAATCGTTCGGTCTGGGCTTTTTGTTGCTTTTTGTGATGATAGGCAATCCAATTTTGCTTTTGATTGCCACTTATCTATTGTATGGGGCAGTGTTGTGTGCACTGTTGTCACTTTTTGTTTATCGATCGGTGTGAGGGGTGGAATTAAGAATTAGGAATTATGAATATAGAGAAAAAAATTGAAAAGCCGGAATTCGAGGTTCCAAAAGAGCTGATGGAGGGTTTTTTGGGGGAGATTGCCGAATTCAAGAAAAAAGAAGAGATTGGTAATGTTGGTAGCGGTCATCTGACCGGAATTGTTTTGGAAGATTTGACTGGCGAAGATTTTGCCATGTGGCAGAGAATCAAACATTATCCGCAGGTTGGAAAATTTGACCAAGGTGATCTCGATGCTTATGCAAAGGGTGTTGTGCAGGGTGGTAATAAATCTCGCTTGCAATTTTTTGCCTTTATTCGAAATCGGTTTACGCCTATTTGGATGATGGAGGATTTCGACAAAATGAAGCCGAAAGACTGGGGCGATGAGGAATAGATCGGTTCGATTTGTCTAAGTTCTCAATTTAAGGCAGAATATGGGCTGTCTTGTTAGGTATTTAGGTATAAGGAGGGTTCGCATAGTGGTCTAGTGCACCACGTTGGAAACGTGGCGTGGGGAAACCCACCAAGAGTTCGAATCTCTTACCCTCCGCCAAAAATACCTGTTATCGGATGACCCGAGTATCTCGATAACAGGCCGTAGTTTGGAATAGTTCGAATCCCGCAAGTAATCAACCTCTGCGGGATTCGAACTATCTGTTAGAAACGAAAACCTAGTAAGCTTTGATTTTCGTCTTTGTCGGTCAATGTGATTCGGATAGCGTCGTTAAACTTTTTAGCAAAATCAGTTGAAAATTCACCAGAAGGAATGTCGTCTGAATTGATTGTGCAAATATACTGAAAACCAAGCCTTTCTGATTCTGTTGCGGCGAGCTCAAGTGATTTTGCGACCTGTCTTTCGTCTACCCCGTCAAATATCGTACTATCATGTATGAGAAGGTAATTTTTGACAATACCTGACCATAGTTGTGACAACGTAAGGTCGTAACAAAAGACCTTCATGTAGTCCACGCCTTGACTGCCAGATCTCTCAATTTCCACATTGAACTTGTAGCCACTTTTTTGTATGTCGATAGTCAAACGACCCGGCTTTGAATACAGGGAGTTCGAATTTTTGTTAAACAAACTAATAGCTTTTTCTGAAAACTCTGACCTCTCAACCATGTCCATTCTGGCTTTTTGAGTAAGCTCTTCATGCTCGATTTTTAGAGCACTTTTACCTTCTTCAAAACTACTAAGATTTTTAATAGCAGACTTCACTCTTTCGAGTTTTTCTTTTATCCCGGTTTTCTTTCCTTGCAGTGAATCGTACTCTTCTAACGCGCCGTGGGACTGGAGGAGTCGCATTGTTGCGGACCGTTCTTCAGAAAACTCTTCAACGGTCTTGCGATCCTTAACAATTGCCTGTTCTAATCGTTTAATTTCGTTTTGTAAATACTCCTTACGATTAACGACTATGGTTTCGTGAAAGTTCTCAACATTTTCAAGAGAACGAACAAGTGTGTCTGAGAAGACAACCCCTGCCTTAGTATATAAATCCTGGACCTTTTTTATAGAAACATCCTCTTCAATTTGTATTGTTTTTTGATATTCCCTTAGAATCCTTTCGTTTGTATTAATTTTATTTAAGAGTGCGTGTATTTTTTGTGTGAATTCATCAGCCTCTTTCTGAACCTCTTTGTATTGGGGATGAACTTTGAAATCCTTTAGCTGAGACTCGAGAGTAAGCAACTCTTCGGCCAATCTAACTCTTTCAGCATGAAGTTCACCCATAGTACCTACAGCGTCCTCTAAGAGGCCTTGCCGAGCGGCCTTTCGTAGTTCATCGAGAGTGTTTTCTCTGTCTTTTATAACCTGAAAATCCTTTGCGTATTCCCAGTTTATTCCGAGTAGATAATTATTGTTTATTTGCACACCCCACTCTCTTTGCTGTGGAAAATATTTAAATGGGTTATTAAATGCACCCATACCTTTTCTTGCAGAATATGAAAAAAGGCTTCTGAATGTAGGTGAATATTTTCCTCCCTCTATTGGAAGTTTGAATTTAAAATAACCAAGAATACTTTTCCAATCCTCAATAGATAAACGATTCGTCTTCGTCGTGCCACTATATTGTGGTTGAAGTGGCCATGAAGAAAAATCCCCCTCTATATCTACAGAGCCGTACTCCAAGACACTTCTGTGGACGATAATATTTTTATCGTCCAATACCAACTCTAGACTAAATGTGAATTCATCTAGTTTGCTAATCAGCAGGCCCTTACCAGGATTTGCGTCTGCACCAAGACAAAAATGTATTATCTCAATGAGAAAGCTTTTACCAACTCCATTTCTGGAATCCTTTTTTGTAGACCCGAGAGCCTTGTCTGCAAGCACAACATTAAACCCTTTTTCAAAGGTCACTTCTCGAAAAGATTGCTTATTACTAAAAACTCTTTTAATCATATTGAATTAAAATCCCTTCTCGAATATCCACGGCCTTAAGTATGTATAGAAAATCGAGAGTCAGAATATATTTCTCAAAAGTGTTTATCTCAGTGTCACTACGAATACGCTCCCAGAGTGAAGAAACCGTGTCTCCTCTGTGGAATTTTTCTAGGATAATCGCCCCTAGCCCGAGGAGCGAATTTCGAAGATAAATATTTTTGTTAGGTAATATCATATTTCAAAAATGTCACATATCTCAAAAAAATAAACAATGACTGAAAGCGCGGAAGCTTGGGCCTTGCTGTTTCTTGAGTTGCCTGAAGCGAATCTCAGCAATTCAATGAAAATTGCATCTCCGTCGATATTTTGATTCTTTAATTCATTATACTTATAAACTAATCCGGTCTTTAGCTTATCCGCAAAAAACATATCGGGGTTAGTGTTCAGATAATTTTTAACCTCTTGAACACGACTCATACCTGTCGTGATTAGATTCTCAGTATCTATTGAAAGGCTATTTTTCTGTATTTTATCTTTTGGTTTAATGAAAGAAATTGAGTCATCAGAAACCCCACTATTTTGTATTAAATAACTTATGGTTACCTCTAATTCTGCAAAGGTCACGTTTGGCATTTCTTCACGAATCGCATCTTGCACTGACTGCTCGTGATCTTTTTTGATACTCCTCAATTTTTCAACTACATACTCCGTCTCATTTTTATCGATCTTTGTGTGATCTGTCGGACAAAGTAAAATAAGATTATCCTCGGCATCACGCTGTATTTCAGACATTGCAGAATCGTAACGAGCTGACCCAGGCTGATCCCCGCAGATATGTGCTTCTTCACCAAGAATTATGTCCGTTTCAGTTGAATCTTTCGTACGCTCGAAAAGCACAGTCTTGCATATGGAACATCGGCCACCACTTTTACCCCATAATTTTTTACGAACAATAATAGTGATTCCCATGTGTACATTTTATCTCACTTATTCTTTTTTGTGAACGTATGGATGACGGTATTTTATTCAGTGCTTACTCAATTGTCACCACCCTTTTCAGGACTTTGATTCTTGATTTGAAACACCCCATCAGCTCACGCCTCTCCTCATTCGTTCCTTCCCGTAGTATGTACTTGGCGTATGTTTTCAAATCGATATCTTCATGCTCATTGTTCATTTTTGAGAAACCGAGCACTCCGCGTTGGAATTTATTGAAACGTTTCAATTCTTCTTCAAACTTTATTTGTATACCAACCTCATTGATGTTTATCTTGTCCAAGATTTTTGTCAGTTGTTCTGTCAGCTCGTCCTCTCTTATATATGGATTTTTACAGTGCCGGTCTTTTGATCTTCCACACCCATAGTAAATATATTTTGCTACAGTTCCATCTTTGAGTTGTTTATACTTCTCTTCTGCTGATATGCCTGATTCACATAATCCGCAAACCATCAGTTTGGTAAATGCGAATTCATGACTCTTTCTTTTAATGTTATCTCGCTTGAGTTGTTCTTGTACTTTATCGAACAATTCTTTCGTCATGATTGGTTCGTGTTTACCCTGATACCAGTTTCCTGATTTTTTTGGATATTCAAATGTTCCGTAATAAATTGGATTTTGTAATGTTCTAAATACGTTACTTAGTGCCATGTTGTGGTTGCCTATGCTTTTGAAGTTAATTTCAAATTTGAGCCACTGATGTATTTTTCGACCCGACCATTTATCATGCGCCATCTTCTCAAACATCCTTTTTACAATCGGCGCACGTTCGGGGTCTATAATAATTTGGCACTTCTTGTCCATGTGCTTCTGATTGAGATAACCGACTGGTGCAACTCCGGGCCACAACCCCATTTCAACCCTCGTTCGTAGTCCACGCTTCACGTTGATGCCTCGGTTATCGTTCTCGAGCTTGGCTTGTCCACCCAATATAGTGAGGAGGAATTTTTCGTTTGGATTGTCTCTGAAGCTCTGACTGAATGTTCTGATTTCCGTGAGCTTCCCAGCATCCATCAGATCTACCACCCGAATAAATTCGTAAGGTTAAACCTTACGGAAATATATAGCACATCCGGAGTTATATGCACCATGGATGCTTGTGCTTGCGCTTGTATATCGCAGCCTCACAACAATTCTTGGCGGATATATCACAGCAAGACTTGCCCCTACGAGTCCGATGCGTCATGTTTATGCACTAGCTGTGCTTGGATTTGTCGGTGGTGTAGCGGGAGCTATAAATGGGTGGGGCTATGGCAATCATTGGTATCCAGTTTTGCTTGCAGTTACCGGACCATTGTTTGTGTGGTTTGGCGGAAAATGGCAAACCCGCTCGCGGTTATAAAGGTATAAATGGGACCGGCCACTATTTGAGACTATGTAATCCCTCTCAAATATGGGACAATTTTGGGTATGACGCAAAATGAAGCTCTGGATATTTTGAAAACCGGGGCGAATGTGTTTTTGACAGGCGAGCCGGGGAGCGGAAAGACTCACACGGTAAATCAGTACGTCGCTTGGCTTCGTGAACGAGGAATTGAACCTTCGATTACTGCTTCGACCGGCATTGCCGCCACTCACATTGGCGGTTTTACCATTCATTCGTGGAGTGGAATCGGGATTAAACGAAGGCTCGACCAGTATGAGCTCGATAAAATTGCCAGCAATAAAAGAGTCTATCAGAGAGTTTCCGGCGCGCGGATTTTGATAATTGATGAAGTTTCGATGCTTTCCGACAAGACGCTCGGTATGGTGGATGCGGTTTGTCGGGAAATTCGACGGAACGATGAACCGTTCGGCGGTTTGCAGGTTATTTTTGTCGGAGATTTTTTTCAGCTTCCTCCGATAAATAAGCGTGAGCGAAATGATGATGATGGGTTTGAAATGACCCAGGAATCTTTTATTGAAGAAAATACGCCATTACAATTTGCTTTTGCTTCCTCGGCTTGGCAGAAAGCTCAACCGCTCGTCTGCTATTTATCGGAACAACATCGGCAGGAGGACGTGGAATTTTTAAATTTTCTTTCGGCGGTACGGCGAGGCGAGGTGGAGGAGGCGCATATGGAGCTTTTGCGAAAGCGTTACTCGAAATTTCCGAAAGATGATATTACTCAACTATATTCGCACAATGCCGATGTTGATAATTTGAATTCGGCCGAGCTTTCCAAATTGCCGGAGAAGGAAAAAGTTTTTGAAATGGAAGACGCCGGGCCGGAGCCCTTGGTCGCGTCGCTCAAACGTGGCTGTTTGTCACCGCAATCGCTTTGGCTCAAAGTTGGCGCGCGCGTGATGTTTACCAAAAATGACATTGTCATGCGGAAATTTGCTAATGGTACTTTGGGGACGGTGACCGGCTTTGCCAGGGCAAGCGGAATGCCGATGGTGAAGATTAAATCTGGACGGACGATTGAGGTGGAGCCCACGAGCTGGAATTTGGAAGATGGCGGGCGAATCCTGGCAACTATTACGCAAATTCCTTTGCGGTTGGCTTGGGCGATGACGGTGCACAAAAGTCAGGGGATGTCACTCGATTCGGCGCATATGGATTTGTCGAGCACTTTTGAATACGGACAGGGCTATGTGGCGCTTTCAAGAGTGAGGACGCTTGATGGTTTGTCTTTGGCCGGGTTAAACGCGCGGGCGCTCCAGGTGCACCCGGATATTTTGGAGAAAGATGAGGAGTTTCGCGCCGCCGCCGCGGCGGCGCGAGAAAAGTTCTCTTCGCTTGATTCCACGGAGCTCACCAAATTCCACCACAATTTTATCCGTGCCTGTGGTGGCAGTCTTGAGCCGATTTTCGGTGGCAAAAGGAAAAAGTTGACCAAATCGAAGAAAGTCCCAACCTACGAAGTCACCAAAGGGCTACTTTCTCGCCAGCTTTCGCTTTCGGAAATAGCCGAGGAGCGGAAAATGACGGTCGGTACAATAATGTCGCATCTGGAGACCTTGAAAGACAAGGGAAGTATTAAGCCCGAAAGAGATTGTGGTTATTTACGACCTTTACCTTCCCGCTTTCAAAAAATCGCCAAGGCTTTTAAAACTGCCGGCAAAAAGGATGGCGAATATTTGTTGACCCCTGTCCATGACATCCTTGGCGAGAGCTTTTCTTTCGAAGAAATCCGTCTGGCGCGTTTGTTTATGTAAATTTTAGAAGTGCTTGCTTGTGAGGCAAGGCCTCACAAGTTATGAGATATCTGCTAGAATATAGGATAAATGTTTAATCTGGTACTTTTAGTAATCTCTCTAGTTGTCGTAATCAAAAGCGCGGATTTTGCCATCAAGTACGCGAGCAATTTGGCTACGACCTTGCGGCTACCGAAATACACAGTCGGTTTTATCATCGTGGCCGTGATTTCAATTTTGCCTGAAACTTTCATCGGGATTAACTCGGCGATTCAGGGTGTGCCGGCGTTTGGACTTGGGACGCTCTTCGGTTCGAATGTGGCTGACCTCACTTTAGTTTTTGCCATTATCATTTTTGCCGCCGGGCGGGATATCAAAGTTGGCAGTCGGATTTTGGCAAACAATCGGTTTTATCCTTTTCTTCTGGCTCTGCCGATTTTAATCGGGCTCGATGGTCACTACTCGCGCAGTGAAGGTTGGTTGCTGATTGTTGCCGGACTTTTATTTTTTCTTTGGACTTTGAGACGCGGGCGAAAAGTTTCACCCTTGCCCGGCAAAGGTAAAAATCATTTTTTTAGGAATTTATTTTCTCTGATTTTAAGTATGGGTGTGCTACTGTTCGGCGCATCACTCACGGTGCGTTTTGGAGTAAATTTTGCCGAGGCGATTAAAATTAATCCGGTTCTGATCGGCATGCTCATTGTTGGACTCGGGACAACTCTGCCAGAATTATTTTTTTCTTTGCGTGCCACCAAAGGGAGCGGTGACAGTATGGCGCTCGGCGATGTCTTGGGTACGGTGATTTTTGATGCAACAATCGCGGTTGGTGTGATGGCGGTCATTCGGCCTTTTGATTTTCCGGTTGAGATTGTTTACATCACCGCCGCTTTCATGTTTCTCTCTTCAATTTTGCTTCTCACTCTCATGCGGTCGGACCGAGTGCTCACTAAACACGAAGGTCTCATCCTTTTTCTTTTTTACATCGTTTTTGTCCTAACCGAGTATCTATTCAGTCGATAAATAAGTAAATTTGCAAATTATATATCTCTAATTCGCGCGAATGGTTCCATAGATTGGTTTAGGTTGGTAAACATTAAAGTTTTATGGTCTGGCTGCCCTCGAATTTCAAGAGGTGTATAATATTGAGTGAATTCCTGTCATTAGTTGTCGGTTATTAGTCATAAGTTGCTCTAAATTATGCTCGAACTTGAAAAAACCTATTTAATCAAGTATTTGCCGGCTGATTTTGCCCAAGCTCCAACGAAGGAGGTTATTGATATCTACTATCCTATTTCCGCCAAACATGCGGTCTTGCGTTTGAGGAAGAGCGGTTCCGAGTACGAAATGACCAAAAAGACCGATACCGGGGCGGATAAATCGCAGAAACTGGAGACAACCATTCCTTTAGATCAGGCCGAATACGAGGCGATTGCCCAAGCGCCCGGCAAAAAAGTCAGAAAGATTAGATACTATTATCCTTACGAGGGACTCACTGCCGAGGTTGATGTGTTTCAGGATGAGCTTGCGGGTTTGATCGAAGTTGATTTTGAGTTTGAGACTGCGACCGAGCTCAAAAAATTCGCTATGCCGGACTTTTGTCTGGTCGAGGTGACTGATGAAGATTTTCTCGCTGGCGGGATGCTTTGCGGGAAAAGCTATCGAGATATTGAAAAGGAACTCGGAAGGCTGAAGTACAAGAAAATTGTATAAGGTATTAAGTATAGGTATGGGGAGAAGGAGAAGGTATAAGGTAGATAGTATATGGTATATGGTATGAAGAGAAGAAAGATGGTAATAAATTAAAAAAGAAAAGAGAAATAAGAAAAGAAAAAATGGGGAAGGATTTTAAAAAAACTGAAGAAGATTTAAAGAAAGAATTACCGGTCGACTTGTATCGAGTGGCACGCGAGAAGGGAACCGAGCTGCCTTTCACTGGAAAACTTTTGCACAACAGAGAAAAAGGATTTTACACTTGCGCGGTTTGTGGTGCGAAACTTTTTTCTTCGGATGCGAAATTTGACTCCGGCACGGGTTGGCCAAGTTTTGACCAGCCGATGAATTTAAAAAATGTTGAACTAAGAGAAGATGAAAGTGATGGCATGTCACGCACTGAAGTAATTTGTAAAAAATGCGGTTCACATCTTGGTCATGTTTTTAATGACGGCCCGACTAAAACCGGCGAGAGGTACTGCATCAACTCGGTTTGTCTTGGTTTTGAGAAAGATAATCAGGAAAAAATATGAATGGTAGAAGTGAAGCAATAAGAAGATTGATTTTGTTGATAGCCCTCGTGGCTTTTCTGGTGCTTTCTGGGCTGGCTCTCAAAAAAAGCTTATTTGATAACGCCAAAGAGACGGCCAGTCAGATTTATGAACGCACCGGTGGGGTTTTAGGTGAGCCGAAAAGTGGCGCCGAGACCATCAATGTTCTGATTGCCGATGATGACGCCAAGAGAACCTTAGGTCTGGGTGGTCGCAAGTCTTTGCCGGATGACTCGGTGATGCTTTTTATTTTTCCCAAACCGGATTCGTACGGGATTTGGATGAAAGATATGAAATTTCCGATTGATATTTTTTGGTTAGATGAAAATTTTTCTGTAATTGATGAAAAAATCAATGTCGCGACTTCAACCTATCCGGAAATTTTCTATCCAAACTCAAAAGCGAGCTTCGTGCTTGAAGGAAATGCCGGTTTTGCCGAAAAACGGGGGATTCGAGTTGGTAGTGTTCTGAAATTTTTGAAATAGGTGGTCTAAATTTTTAAGTGGCTGCTCGTTTCTCTGGCTGTGCCGTTTACAGTCGGTTTTTTTTGTTTCGTGGGCGAAAAAAGGTTGTTATCCACTGTTTTTTTCTTTGAAATTTGAGCTACAATATTGATACAAAATTATTATCAAAGTTTTAGGTCGCTCTAAAAAAATTTCTTAAGCTCACATGCCAAAAGACAAAAAAGATTCGAGCAAAGAGGTCGTCTTTATCAAAACAATTCAGAAGCGCGACGGTTCCGTCGTGCCTTTCGAGCTGATTCGCCTTGTCACCGCCATTCATAAAGCGATGTTAGCTTCTGGTGAGGGTTCCGAGAAGGAAGCCGAACTCGTGGCCAACAAAGTTTTTGCTGATTTGGTGCGAATCGCCAGAAAGCACAAGACTTTTCAGCCGACCGTTGAAGGTGTTCAGAACACAGTCGAGACCGAACTGATGCTTTCGGAGTATGTAAAGACTGCCAAGGCCTACATTCTGTACCGAGACAAGCGCGCCAAACTCCGCGAAAAAGGTTTTCAGGTTCCAGCTAAAGTTAAAAAGTTGGCCGAGGAGAGTCAGAACTATTTCCACAACCCTTTGGCCGAGTTTGTTTACTACCGATCATACTCGCGTTGGATTGACGCTGAAGGGCGACGCGAAACTTGGATTGAAACTGTTGACCGCTACCTGGCCTTCATGAAGGAAAATGTTGGCAAGAAATTTAAGGACAGCGAATACAAAGAGTTGCGCGAAGCAATTTTGAATCAAGAGGCGATGCCGTCGATGCGACTGCTTCAGTTTGCCGGTAATGCGGCGCGAGTTTCGAATGTTGCCGCTTACAACTGTTCTTTCATCGCTCCTTCTAAGATTGAAGACTTCGCCGAGATTATGTATATCTCGATGTGTGGAACTGGTGTCGGTTTTTCTGTCGAGAGTCAGAATATTCAAGCTTTGCCACAAATTAAAATGCAGACCGGCAAGATGAATAAAATTTTAACTATTTCTGATGACAAAGAGGGTTGGGCCGATGCGCTTACTGCCGGACTCAGAGCTTGGTTTAACGGTGAAGATATTGCCTTTGATTATTCTCAAATCCGACCGGCTGGCGAAAGATTGAAGACGATGGGTGGCCGAGCCTCCGGACCGGAACCGTTGCGAGCACTTCTGGATTTTTCTCGCGAGAAGATTATGCGCAAGCAGGGCCGACGACTTTCCAACATCGATGCTCATGACATTATCTGCAAGATTGGCGATTGCGTGGTAGCCGGCGGAGTAAGACGAAGCGCTCTGATCTCGCTCTCTGACTTGGATGATGAATTGATGCGGGATTCTAAAAAGGGCCAATTCTATCTGACTGAACCACAAAGAAGCATCGCCAACAACTCGGCCGTTTATACTCATAAGCCGACCAACCCGGAATTTCTTTCTGAATGGGTGGCGCTCATGACTTCCGGCTCCGGCGAACGAGGTATCTTTAACCGAGGCGGTCTGGCTAAGACCCTGCCGGAAAGGCGAATTAAGGCCTTAAAGGGCTATTTGGGCGGCCTTGGCACCAATCCTTGCGGTGAAATTATTCTCCAAAGTAAGCAATTCTGTAATCTTTCCGAAGTTGTGGCCCGCTCTACCGATACCGAGGCGACTTTGATGAAGAAGGTGCGATTGGCAACAATGCTTGGCACCTATCAATCGACTTTGACCAACTTTAAGTATCTTTCAAGTGAATGGAAAGAGCACTGCGAAGCGGAGAGATTGCTCGGTGTCTCGATTACCGGCCAATGGGATTCCAAGGCGGCTCGTGACCCGAAGATTTTGGAGAAACTGCGCAAGGAGACCATTCGGGTCAATCAGATTTTTGCCAAGCGCTTTGGTGTCAATGCTTCGACCTGTATCACTTGCGTTAAACCTTCCGGCACACTTTCTCAATTGGTAGACTCTTCTTCGGGTATGCACCCGCGACATGCTCCTTACTACATTCGCCGAATTCGAATTTCTGCCACCGACTCGCTCTTTAAGATGATGAAGGACCAGGGCATGCCTTTCTATCCGGAAGTCGGCCAAAATCTTGAGAATGCCACGACTTATGTCTTCGAGTTCCCGGTCAAAGCTCCTGAAGGTTCGATTTATAAAGATGACCTCACTGCGCTTCAGCAGCTGGAGCATTGGAAGGTTGTGAAGACCAAGTACACCGAGCACAATCCGTCAGTCACGATTTCAGTTGGCGATGATGAGTGGATTGCCGTAGCCAACTGGCTCTATCAAAATTGGGAAATTATCGGTGGCTTGTCCTTCTTGCCCCGCGACAACCATGTCTACCGTTTGGCCCCGTACGAGACGATTGACGAGAAACGCTACCATGAAATGCTCGCCAAGATGCCAAAGATTGACTTCTCAAAAATTATGACTTATGAAAAGCATGATGAGACGGAGGTGAAAAAAGAATTGGCATGCGTAGCAGGAGTGTGTGAGATAGTCTAGGAAGGTATAAAGTATTAGGTATATAGTATATGGTATAAAAAACGGCGACCACTCTGTGGTCGCCGTTTGGCGTTTTGTCAGAAGACTCAAGCGACTTTCTCGGGCAGTCGGAGTCCTTTGACCTTGTCTGGGTCAAGTTTGCTGCTATTGGGCGGAAAGAGGATGACGGTTTCGCCGGTTATTGAGGAGTTGAGGCAAAGCCGGTGATCGCCATCGATATGACCGCTCGGGCCGATATCGCTTACCGTGTAGATTTCAAGACTTGCGGAGTAGTCAAGGTCCTCCGGGGCGTTGACCCAACTTTTCGGAAGCGGGGGAAATCCTTCACCTTTAGCGAGCCAAGCAAACCTTACATGGAGCTCGTTGGCACTCTCTTCCACTGTAGCGGTCTGGATTTCACCTCGATATAAATAACCCTCGCTTGGGTTTTGAATTTCCATTTGGCCGCCAATAAAGCGGGCTACGGTCTGGGTTGTCAATCGCATAAGGACCTTTCAGGTTGTATCCGTCTCATTTGGATGGGTCTGTACTTGTCTTACCATAAAGTGTCATGCGAGTCAAATGTTTGGATTTGCAAAGGAGACTAAATTGTGCTATACTACAAGGCAGATTCGCGTCGGATAGTTGCGCCAGTTTTGTAAAAAATTGGTGAGGAAAGTCCGAACACTTACGCTCCCGCAAGGGAAGTTAAAATGGTAGCAGCTCCGACGCCCGAAAGGGTACGGAGTCCCGACCGCCGTAAGGCGCGTCGGGGGTAATGCCTGTCTGGAGTAATCCACGAGGTGCGAACAGAGACGCCGCAGACGAAAGAAAGCGGCATCCAAAAGTCGCAAGATTTTTGGATGAGTCTCGATGGTGACATCGAGGGTGCAACGGCCAAACCCTTACCCAAGTGCAAGATCGCACCGCGCGAAGCGCGGAGATTTCGATATTTCGATATATCGATATTTCCGCGCTTCGCGCGGGGAATCGCTCGAGCCTAAAAGCGATTTTAGGCCTAGATAAATAACTATTCATCAATCGCAAGATTGAGGACAGAATTCGGCTTATAGACGCGAATCAACAAAGTCAAAATCCTCCGCCCAAAGCGGAGGATTTTGCTTTTGTGGTTTTTTAAATGTTCTCTCGTGCTCCTATTCGTGTGCCCTATTCGTAAGGGTTCTTAACTGTCTTTATATTCGTATGCCCTATTCGTAAGGGTTCCTAACTTGTTTTATGCCCCGTATCTAATATAATTAAGCCATTATTGATAAGTTTTGAGGCCCATGACAACTATAAAAATTAATACTCCTGGCTCGACTCCGGTAGCGAGCTCGAGTCGTCCTCTACCTTCGCCGAAGTCTTCATTTTTGGAGAAGATTTCTTATCTTCTGATTATTGCCGCTTCGGTTTTGAGTTTGTTGGTCCTAGCACCTCTGCCTTTTGTCTCCCAAAACTCTCTTAAGGTTAGTCTGGTCGCTTGGCTAGTTGCCCTGGCTTTTTGTCTTTGGATTGTCGCCAGACTCAAAGATGGCGTGTTGGTGACTTTCAAGCACCCGATTTTCTGGGCCTTCGGGGTTTTGGCGCTGGTCTATCTGGTCTCTACTTTCGCCTCGTCGGCCTTCCTAACTTCTTTTATCGGATTGGGGAATGAAACCGAAACTTTTGCTTTCGTTTTGATTCTTATAATTCTCTCGATGCTCACCGCCTTTTTGTTCCGTCGACCAGAGCGCATGTTTTACTTTTACGGCTCGATTTTCACCGTTTTTATTTTGGTATCTATTTTCCAATTTATCCGTTTGGCGGAAATTGTTTTCAACTTCAGTTTAATTAAGCTGTCTTTCCTTAGTACCATTACCGTAAATACCATCGGCTCATGGTTCGACTTCGGAGTCTTCTTTGGTTTGGTGGCGGTAGTCTTGCTCTCAACTATCGAAATGTTTAAGCTAAAACACTTCGCTAAGATTTTGGTAGCACTCGCCATCTTAGTCGCCTTGTTCTTCTTGGCCCTGGTTGATTTCGCTTTAGTTTGGTGGTGCATCGGTATTTTTGCCTTAATGCTTCTGGTTTACAGCATTTCCTTTGGTGGCGGAGCGCTCTCGTTTCGATCGTCTGAAGCCACGCCTCTCGGGGCCGAGGTGGCTACGGTCAAGACTCCGAAGATAAGCTTGCCGAGGCGGATTCCGATTATCCCGCTTTTGGTAATGGTGATAACCTTGGTTTTTATTATTGGCGGCAAGCCGATTGCCGGCGCCTTGGCCGATCGTTTCAGTATTAAAAGTCTGGATGTTAGGCCAACGATGATGGCTACTTTGTCACTTGCCAAGTCCAGTGCAGGAGCCAGCCAATTTTTCGGTGTCGGTCCAAACCGATTTTTCTCAGCCTGGGTTTTGAACAAGCCGGCTGAAGTCAATCAGACTGCTTTTTGGAATAGCGACTTTAATTCTGGCTACGGCTTGATCCCGACTGCCATGGTGACGGTTGGCGCTATCGGTACTTTGGCTTGGCTGTTCTTCTTGCTGGTCTTTGTTTATCTCGGTTATTCGGTTTTGAGTTTACCAATTGGTAATCAACTTAATCGCTATCTCACGGTTTCGTCATTTTTCGGTTCGCTTTACTTGCTGGTGATCTTGATTGCTTACACACCGGGGGTTTCGATTGTGACTTTGGCCTTTATCTTCTTCGGTCTGTTTGTTGCCTCAGCCTCGCGTGAGGGCGCAATCTCGATTGGTGCAGTCTCTTTGGTGGAGAAGCCGAAATCGAGCTTTGCTTATGTCTTTGTTTTGGTTTTGGTTTTTATCGCCACGATCGCTTTGGGCTATCTTTATGCCGAACGATTTGCTTCCTCGATTTATTTCAATCAGGGTATCACGGCCTTTGGTGGCGGAGACTTTGATCAAGCTGAAAGTGGAGTCGCTAAAGCGGTGGCCTTGAGCCGAAACGATCTTTACTACCGATCGCTGGCCGATGTTTATTTGGGCAAAATGAATAATTTGGTGTCTGGCAAAAAAGTCACCGGTGAAGAGTTGAGGACACGATTCCAAGCTCTGCTGGGCCAGGCGGAGGCCGTGGCGCTTGAGGCGGTGAAGCTTGACCAGGGTAATTATCAAAACTGGCTGTATTTGGGAAGAATTTATGAGACGATTATGCCGACCAATATTGCGAATGCTTATGAGAATGCCAAGTCTGCTTACAATCAAGCTTTGACCCTAAATCCGAATAGTCCGATGGTCATGGCCTTCCTGGGTCGCCTTGAACTTGGTCGTGGCAATCGCTCCGAGGCCAGAGATTTTCTTAACAAAGCTCTTCTGGCCAAGCCGGATTACTCTGACGCGCAATCGCTGTTAAATCAGTTAAGATAGGTGAGGGGGTAACCTAGGGACTGTAATGGTTAAAAAACTGTTTAGCTTCATAAATCGGGAGATCAACGGTCTTCACGAGGCAGCCTACTTGTTGGGCTTTTTTGCCTTGCTCTCACAGGTCTTGGCTTTGTTTCGAGACCGTCTTTTGGCCAATTATTTCGGGGCTACCAGTTCGCTTGATGTTTATTATGCCGCTTTCCGGGTGCCGGATTTAATTTTCGCTTCGGTGGCCTCGCTGGTTTCCATTTCTGTTTTGATTCCATTTTTGGTCGAGCGTCTGGATAAAAGCAAGGAGGAGGGTAAAGAATTCATCAGCGAAGTTTTCACAATTTTTCTTTTCGTTATTTTGGTCGTAGTGGCGCTGGCTTTTGTCTTGATGCCAGAGCTGATGTCTTGGTTTTTTCCGACTTTAAGTGTCAACCACCCCGAGTTGGTTTTGATGGCTCGAATCATGCTTCTGTCGCCACTTTTTCTCGGCTTTTCAAACTTTTTTGCGAGCATCACCCAGGTTTACAACCGATTTTTCATCTACGCCATCAGTCCGCTTTTATACAACCTTGGGATAATCTTTGGCATTGTCGTCTTACGGCCGATTTTTGGTCTGGCGGGCCTAGCCTATGGGGTGGCAATCGGCGCCGTCATGCATATGGCGATTCAGTTGCCTTTTGTCATTAAGCAGGGGATGTTTCCGATATTAAAACTTAAGATTGCTTTCAGTTCGGTTCGGCGAGTGGTGCTTCTGTCTCTACCTCGAACCATTACCGCCTCCTCAAACGAAATTGCCGAGTTTTTCTTGATTGCCATTGCTTCGACTTTGGCTTTCGGTTCGGTTTCGGTGTTTAATCTGTCATTTAATTTGCAATCGGTCTCGCTTTCGATTATCGGTGTCAGTTACTCCTTGGCGGCCTTTCCGGTTTTGACCCGTCATTTCACCTCCGGTCGGCGTGCCGAGTTTATTGCTCAGATGATTGACTCGGCCAGGCACATTATTTTTTGGTCAGTACCGCTTTCAATTTTGTTCATTGTTTTGCGGGCCCAAATTGTCCGAACAATTTTAGGTTCCGGTCATTTTAACTGGTCTGATACGCGGCTCACGGCTGCTGCACTTGCAATTTTTTCAGTTTCTCTAGTCTGCCAAAATTTGCTTCTGCTTTTCGTACGGTCATATTATTCAAGAGGTCACACCAAGCGACCTTTGGTGATTAACGCCATCTCGGCAATTTTGATGGTGGTTTTGGGCTACGGTCTGACACAGTTCTTCGCTTCTCATCAAATGTTTGCCGACTTTGTCGCGAGTTTGCTTCGAGTTTCCGACATCTCCGGCACAGTGGCCTTGATGTTGCCTTTGGCCTTCTCGATTGGGGCGATTGTGAATCTGGTTATTCATTGGCTGGATTTCTCAAAAGAGTATCGAGAGTTTTCAGCGCCGGTTTTGATCGTCCTTTATCAAACCTTTGCTTCGGCGGTGCTGATGGGCGGGGTAGCATATCTCTTGCTCGGGGTTTTCTCGCGAATTTTTGATCTTAATACGGTTTTCGGGGTATTTTTGCAAGGTTTCGGAGCGGGCTTGGGTGGAATACTTACTTATGTCATAATCCTCAGACTGCTTAAAAGTCGAGAGCTTGGTGAAGTGTGGCGGACTTTGCACCACAAGATTTGGAAGACTAAATTGGTTAGTCTCGAGCAACCGGAGCTTAGTTAGGGCAGATTCGGCAATTGATGTAATTTGTGAATTGTTGTCATGCAAAACATTAGAAATTTCAGCATCATCGCTCATATTGATCATGGTAAGTCGACTTTAGCCGATCGGCTTTTGGAGTTTACTCACACTATCGAAAAGAGAAAAATGCATGATCAAGTGCTTGATTCGATGGAGCTTGAGCGGGAGCGGGGAATTACTATCAAGATGACACCGGTCCGAATGATTTACAGAGTAAATCATTCAGAAACACCAAATTCTAAATCCGAAGTTCCAAACAAATCTCAAATCCAAAATTCAAATGATCAAGATAATTTCGAGTTTGCAAATTCAGAATATGTTCTGAATCTGATTGATACTCCTGGGCACATCGATTTTTCCTATGAAGTGTCGCGCGCTCTGAAGGCGGTTGAGGGTTCACTACTTTTAGTTGACGCTACGCAGGGTGTGCAGGCTCAAACTCTCACTACGCTCGGCATGGCGCGCGAGCAAGGTCTGGTGATTATTCCGGTTGTCACAAAAATTGATTCGCCTTTGGCAAGAGTTGTCGAAGTTAAGCAAGAATTGGCCAAATTGCTGAATATTTCGGAAGCGGAAATCCTGGAAGTTTCCGGACGAACCGGAGAAGGTGTACCAAAGTTGCTTGAAGAAATTGTGAAGCGGGTTCCACCTCCGAAAGAAGAATTTTCTCAAAGTGGATCTTTTCGGGGTTTGGTTTTTGATTTTCAATACTCCAATCATACCGGCGTGATTGTTTATTTGAGAGTTTTTGATGGGACTGTCACCAAATTCGATAAGTTGCTTTTTTGTGTGGCGGGTGAAAGTTTTTCGCCAATTGAGGTGGGGATTTTTTCTCCTGATTTGAGGCCCCGGGACTCTTTGGGTGCCGGAGAAATCGGTTATATTGTGACAGGAATTAAAAAGCCGGGCATTGCCTCGGTTGGAGACACCATCACTCTCGCCAAAAAGCCTTTGCCGGCACTTTCCGGCTACCAGCGCCCGAAGCCGGTGGTTTGGGCCTCGGTTTATCCCGAAAGTCAGGATGATTTCATATTATTGCGACAGGCGCTCGATCGGCTATGTTTGTCTGATTCGTCTTTCACCTATGAAGAGGAATCGTCTGGACTTCTGGGTCGGGGTTTCCGGTGCGGTTTCTTGGGGATGCTTCATTTGGAAATTATTTCTGAACGATTGCATCGTGAATTTAATTTGAATTTAGTTGTCACGACACCTTCGATTACTTATGAAATTGAAGATAAAAAAGGGAAGCAGATTATTGCCTATTCTCCTTCGGCCTTTCCAGATTACGGCCAGATTGCCAAAGTCTTTGAGCCTTGGGCGGATTTGCAAATAATCTTGCCGGCAGAGTATTTGGGCAATCTGATGTCGTTGCTTTTTGAACATGAGGCGATTGTCGGCGCCACCGAAAATTTTGGCGATAACCGCACCTCGGTCTCGGTCGCGATGCCTTTGCGTGAACTGATGCGCAATTTTTTCGATAAACTTAAGAGTGTCTCCTCCGGTTTTGCGTCGTTGTCTTATCAAATCGGCGAGAGCAAGGAGGCTGATGTTGTTCGGTTGGAAATTTTGGTTGCCGACGAGCCGGTACCGGCGTTCTCCAGAATCGTTTCGCGGAAGAGAGTTGAATTGGAGTCGGAGGAGGCTGTAGAAAAGCTTTACAAAATTTTACCTCGACAGATGTTTACTACGAAAATTCAAGGACAGGCCTTGGGTCGGATTATTTCTTCTCGAACTATTTCGGCTATGAAAAAGGATGTCACGCAACATATGTATGGTGGCGATATTACTCGTAAGATGAAACTGCGTGAACGACAAAAAGAAGGCAAAAAGAGAATGAAGGCGAGAGGTAAGGTTAATATTCCCCAAGATGTCTTTTTGAAAATGTTGAGATCCGGGGAGTAGTCTCGAGTTTGCCGGTTTTGTCAGACGGTTGCAAGGGGAGGGCTTTCTGCTAAGATGTAAAAAGAGAAAGGCCTGATATGATACTTGCAATTTCTACGGCTACGGTCGGTTTCCTTGCGGTGGTGGCTTTGATTTTGGTTTGTCTGGCCGTCAAGATTTGGCGGCGGATGGGCTTGGTCGGGATTATCATCTGGCTGGGAATCTGCTCCGCCTACCTTCTGGGCGCACTTTGGTTTATCGTGGCCTGGCCGTTTGCTTGTTTTCGGAAAGATAAGTCAATAGCCACGGCTCACAAATAGCAAAACAGCCCCCATCTGGGGCTGTTTTTAACTGTCTACTGATAGAGGTTTGGCATGTAGAGGATAATCATACTGATGATGATGAGAATCGACATGATGATCCAGATAATGTTGATTATCTTTTTACTCTTTTTGTGAAAAAGCATATGAGTGGGCTCTGCAGTTATCTGTTATACTAAAAGCGCAGATTAAGGCTATTTTCGCATCTTTATGAGAGAATTTCAAGAAAGGAGAAAAATTAAGCGTCTGATCTATTCCCAGCTGACCTTGGTGGTTTTAATTTTGTTTTTTTTGCTTCTGGTCAAGGCTACTTGGGGAGTTTATGAAAAGAATAAGCTAAGCGCTAATAAATTGACTGAAACCGAGAAAGAATATAATTCGCTCCAGCTTCGCAGGTCAGAACTCGGTGTTAAAGTGAATTCTTTGGAGACTGAATCGGGTGTTGAGGCGGCAATTCGGGAAAAATTTCCGGTGGCCAAGGCGGGGGAGAAGGTGGTTTTTATTGTCGACCAATCGGCGACCAATTCCAGTTCGGAAGCCAAGAGCTCCGGTTTTTGGAGTTGGCTTGTCGGCTTGTTTAAGTAAGGCTCTAATGTTGTGCGGGTAGGGGTAATCGAAACCCCGTCTCATGCTTGGGAAGCACGCATATTGCCACTATACTATACCCGCCTACTGTGAAAATATACCACTAATTTCGGCAGACGATAAGTCTTGAAGTCTTGCGGTTGTGATATAATAATTTGGCTTTATAAATAACTTCTAAACAACATGAAAAATGTGACTATTTATTCGACTGCGACCTGCCACTTTTGCCACCTGGCCAAGGATTTCTTCAATGCTAACGGAGTAAAGTTTACCGATTACAATGTTGGAACCGATTTGGCCAAGAGACAGGAGATGATTGATAAGAGCGGGCAAATGGGGGTGCCGGTGATTGAGATTGGAGATGAGTTAATTGTCGGATTTGACGAGGCGAAGATCTCTAGTTTGTTGGGAATCTAAGGGAAGTATAAGTATAAAGTATAGGTATAAGTATAAAGATAAGACAAAAACCTTGGAGCAGATGCTTCAAGGTTTTTGGTTTGTGTGATATCTTAATTTCATTGCCCTCGTAGTTCAACGGATAGAACAGGCCCGTCCTAAGGGTCTGATGTCAGTTCAATTCTGGCCGAGGGCACAAAACGAAGTTTTGGCCGAGAGCAAGCAACTGCTTGCTTGTGTGCCGGAATTGAAAGGCTTTTCCTTATCGACTCTGGGAGATGGAAAAGCACCTGGCTACGTGGTAGTCAATTCTGGCCGAGGGCACATGAATAAGTGAGTAGTGGGTAGTTTGGGAAGTACTAGATTTCCTGTGCTATAATCATTTTGTCTTTAACAATAAACTAATAATCCCGACGTCAGAAGTCGGGATCCCGACCGAAGCGTTGGGGCTAACTACTCACTTCTTATGAATCCCGACGAAAAACAAATGCTCCGCGATATTGCCGAGCAGGTGGCCGAGAATAATAAACTTCTGCATAAGCTTTATAGCAAGGCCAGATGGGGGACAGTTGTCAGGGCCGCGTACTGGCTCGTGATTATCGGTCTATCGGTGGGGTCGTATTACTTCATCCAGCCCTATGTAAACCAGTTGATGGGTGTCTATAGTGGTTTAGGTGCGGATGTTGGCACTGTAAAAAGCGTGGCCGGTGGAGCGACTGATTTGTTGAAAAATCTCGGCAGATAGGCTAAACTCTCTAGGTCTGGGTCTGCCAGATAAATGCCGAGATAGCTCAGTTGGTAGAGCATTCCCCTGAAGAGGGAAGGGTCCCCAGTTCGAACCTGGGTCTCGGCACCAAAATATTAAAACAAAACCAAAACCGCCCTAGGGCGGTTTTGGTTTGGCTTATGAATTTGATTTGACCCGGAGTTTGGTTTGCTTGCCTTTGTCAATCTTCGGCAGACGAATCGTAAGGAGGCCGTGTTTCTCGGAAGCATCGGCTTCGTCGGCTTGGACCTCGGCCGGTAGGAGAATGGTCCTAGAAAATGAGCCCCAATAGAGTTCCTTGACGAAATAATCCTCGTCAGCTACCTCGTGGGTTTCTTCACGGGTGCCTTTGATTGTCACCATATCTCTGGTGATGGAAATATCGAGGTCTTCCGGTTTGACTCCGGCGACCATGGCCTTGACGATAATTTCATTGGGGGTCTGATGGACATCAACTGTCAGCTGGCCGACATCGCCACCTTCCTCCAGCCAATTTTCACCTTTTTCCTCAATCTCGGAGCCGGCATCGTCATTCATCGCCTTCTCATCAAGTCGAATAGTACCGGTTAATTTTTCAAAAAAAGATCTCTTGGCCATATGATTTAATTTTTAAACTTGCTAATGGTTTTTACTTTTTCAAAGATTAGGATAAGTAGAATTATCGTCATCCAAACGACTGAAAAGACGGCAATTACTTTCTCATTACTTACATCTATTATAAAAGAGTTGAAGAGGGTGTGCAATGTAATGGCGAGGACAACCCCGAGAATAAGGAACCAGTTCTTTATCTTTCGACTGCGGTAGTAGACCAAGGCCATGGAGGCGCCCAAAATCCCTGAGGTGCAGACATGGAGCAAGCTGGCGCCTACAAAGCGGAGGTTTCCGGAGATTAAGGAACCAATAATGTCGCCTTTCAATAGTGGGGTGATGATGAACAGGGTATTTTCCAAGGCGGCAAAGCCTAGGGCGGCGGTGATGAGGTAGATCATTGGGTCGAGCGGTTCGTCGCAGTGTTTACTTTCTAAGCAGAAAGCGGCGGCAACAAATTTGAGCATTTCCTCGATTGTGGCCCAGATTATGATAGTCATGAGCAATGAGAGGCGATAATCAGAGACCTGGCTCTCCAGCCAGCCGGCGACTGGCACCACAATCATACCGGCCAAAAAAGCCGACAGGAGCATGCCTCGCGGTTCGGGGTGAAGGCGGTCTTCTCTAATCCAAAACCAGAGCCAGAAAAGTGCCGGTAGAATCCCGCCCAGCATTGCCCAAATTATAGTGTTGATAGAAAACATGTTTAGCTAGTTTATAGTGAGTAGTTTGTAGTGGGTAGTGGGGAGAGTGAATGCTAGCTGATTTTTTACAACTGCAAACTACTCACTACGCACTACCAACTAATTAGATTGGCCACTTTGAGACCATCAGTAATTGCTGGTCGGTGATTTCCTTTGCTAGGTTGGACCAGATTTCCTCGGTCACAAAAGGGATGAAGGGGTGAAGAGTAATCAGGAGTTTTTGCAGAGTGTGGAGTAAAAATTGTGCGCGGGAATTTTTTTCGGCTTCAGTGCCAGTCGCGAAAATTGTTTTGGTCTCCTCGAGAATTATATCAGCCAAATTGTGCCAAGTGTAGTGGTATAGCTTTTCGCCAACCAGGTAAAATTTATACTCGTCCATTTCTTTGGTGATTTCGGTAATTAGAGCATCTCGTTCTTTGATTAAAGTCGAGTCTTTTTCGGTGTAAGTCTTGAAATTGGCATCAAATTTATGGCCGGATGTTTTCTCCAAAATAAATCGGGTGATGTTCCAAAGCTTGTTGGCAAAATTCTTGTAACCGCGAATTTTATCCTCGGAAAGCGCAAGTGAAGTGCCTGGCGTGTTACCGATTACCATGCCCATTCGGAAAGCATCAGTGCCAAATTTGTCGGTCAGGTCGAGTGGATTGATGACATTGCCTTTGCTCTTGCTCATCTTTTGACCCTTAGCGTCGAGAACCAGGCCGTGCAAGTAAACGGTTTTAAATGGAATTTTTCCGGTGCGGTAAAGTCCCAGCATAATCATTCTTGATACCCAAAAGAAGATGATTTCGCCAGCAGTTTCCATCACATCCGTTGGGTAATAATCCTTGAAGTCTTTACTGTCCGGGAAACCGAGAGTGGCAAAAGGCCATTGCCCCGACGAGAACCAGGTATCAAAGGTATCGTTGTCCTGTCTTAACTGGCCACCACATTTTTCGCACTTCTCTAATTTATTGTCTAAATCGACAAAGCCATCATTGCAGGAGTCGCAGATTTTGGCCGGAATTGGGATACCCCAGACAATTTGACGAGAAATATTCCAGTCAATGATATTTTCCAACCAGTGGACACTGATTTTTTCATAATGTTCCGGAATATATTTAATCTCGCCGCTTTTGATAACATTGAGCGCTTTTTCGGCGAGCGGCTTCATTCTGATAAACCACTGGCTTTTGATTTGAGGCTCGATTGTCGTGCCACATTTGTAGCAGGTGCGAACGACATGCTTGTACTTTTCATCGATTTTTTCTACTAAACCTTTGGCTTTAAGTTTCTCAATGATTAGCGGTCGGGCTTTATTGATGCTCATTCCGGCAAATTCGCCAGCAATCGGCAATAGCTTGCCTCGTTCGTCGATGACCTGTTCTTTGTCCAAATTATGTCTCTCGGCAATTTCAAAGTCTACTGGGTCGTGCCACGGAGTGATGGTCATGACGCCGGTGCCAAATTCCATATCGATAGCCTCGTCTTTGACGACGGTCGCGGTGATTGGGCCATTTATCCACTCGAGCTCGATTTTCTGGCCGTCTTTGTACTCGGCATAACGCTTATCTTTCGGATGCATGACAACATATTTGTCGCCGAATTTGGTTTCTGGGCGCGCGGTGGAAATTGTAAATGGTCCGTATTTCAAATAATAAAATTGGTCGATTTTTTCTTCGTCCTTGATTTCCAGGTCGGAAAAAGAAGTTTGGTGTTTGGGGCACCAGCTGATGATTTTCTTACCTCGATAGAGTAGTTTGTCGTCGGAGAGTTGCTTGAAAGTCTGATAAACGGTTTTGACGATATTCTCATCAAGGGTAAATCTTTCGCGCGACCAATCACACGAAGCGCCAATTTTTCGGACTTGCGACTTGATGTTGCTGGAATTTTTCAGAGTGAAGTCGAGAATTTCCTGGTAGAGTTTTTTAGGTTCGATTTCAAAACGCGAGCGACCTTCTTTTTCCAATTGTTTTTCATAAACTACCTGCGTCTCAAAACCGGCATGGTCGAGTCCGGGTAGCCAGAGGGTTTTGAAGCCCTTGAGGCGCTTGTAGCGGATGATGATGTCCTCGATAGTCATAACCAAGCCGTGGCCGGCATGAAGCGAGCCGTTGGCATTGGTCGGGGGCATTATTAGGGTGAAGTGAGTAGTGGGTAGTGAGTAGTGAGTAGTGGGGAGGTTGTCAGGATTGAAAAAACCGCTCTTTTCCCAGAGCTGGTAAATTTTCTCCTCGGTCTCCTTGGGGTCGTAGGGTTTTAGGAATTTCTCAGGGATATTATACAAATTTTGGATTTCGGGTTTTGGGTCCGCCATCGCCAAATCATAGCAAAAAATATGGCTTAAAACAAAAAACAAACCCCGGTCGCAAATGCGATCGGGGTTGCCACGACTTTTGGTGAAAAGTGTGGCGGGGAAATCGTGCCGGGTCGGATTTCTCCAAACCCGGCAGAGGAACGGTGGGGCGCGAGGGCGACTGAGCGGGAATGGACTAGTCCCCGGGAGGGAGGCCAATCCTTTTTGCGTGCTCTTTGTGCGCCGATGGCTAATTCGCCGGACACATGGGAGAGAGTCTCTCCGTGTCACCGTTTAAGCGCGGCGATTTTTCGGGGCCCAACAATCGGCGTTTCCTTTTTTAGGTTGCCGGTTGCCCTGCAGGGGTTTTGGTTTCTACGTTCGAATACGACGCAGATCCCCAGGAGCCTTGAATGCCCGTACCTGTTCCAGATCGGATCACAGATGTCGGATTCTCCCTCCGAAAGGCGACTCTTGCGAGTCCTTGGATTTAACATCCTGACCGATCTCTCCGGTGATGGGCGGTTCGCTTGCGCAAGCCGCGTTGGTCACCGGTGATTCTTAAAGATCAACTATCAGTAGTTTAGCATATTGGAGTATAAAAGTCAAGCATTTTTCAAATAAGTTTTGAGTCCTCGTGAAATAAGCCCCTGTGTAGCCCTATTTTAGGTCAAAGGCTGACCTTTTTGTGAATCCGCGTGGTGAATCTTATGAAAATTAAAAGGCCCGAGCGCTTGCGCTCGGGCCTTAAATTACAGATTTAAATATAAAGTCAATGTTTTTTAAACATCCTGGCGCTTGTGTAATTTAGGGCTTGGGTTCATTATGGTGATATTAAAACAATAACTAATTTTGATGAAAACTGAACACCCCAATCTCCAAGAAGCTTCCCACGAGTCTCCTGGTCCATTAGAAAAACTGCGTCTCATAAGAGAAGAAATTGAGAGACAAAAACGAGAAGGGATTAAAGCGGATGATGACAGAAAGGCGGCCATCATTGCCGAGGCTACTGATATGGCCGAGGGTAATGCCAAATTGGCAGAGAGAAGTGTCCAATATTACAAGCCGAATTTTGACCGACCTCTAGTCGGCGCAGAAAGAGAGGAAGCGGAGATTGGGGAGAGAGTTTGGGGTCCAAAAGGTAGGTATGCTTTGGATCAAGAAATTCTTAGGTTAAATCAAAACTACGAAGCATTGGTCAAGGAGTTCGAAGGCGCAAAAGCTGATTTAGAAGCTTCGGCTAAGGGTTCTTCGGCTGAGGTATCTGCCGCGATTGCTGAAGCTAAAAAAGAGCTGGAGAAGATGAAAATAACCCTGGATGAGAAGGTGGCCTTACTTAATAGAGGAGATGAGGAAGTGCCGGAGAAAATTGGGGCAGCCCGGGTAAATTGGAAGGGGTTTGACGAAGAGCAGAAGCGAACGATGGAGAATCCTGAACAATTCGCTGCCGAACAGATTTTGGAGGCCCGAAAACAGGCCGGCGAGACGGTAGGAGATATTTCACCAGAAGATTTGGCGAAGGCAGTTAATACTGAATCGAGGCGACGGGGACAGGTCAGAGCCGAGACCTCACAAAGAGAGGAGGCGGCGGAGATAAAAGCTACTCTGACATCCTTGACGGAGCAGGTCAACAACCACAGGACTTTAGCCATGCAACATGCCGAAAATATACGCCAAGCATTGAGTGCTGGACGTGATGTGCCTACCTTGCCTAGTGTGGCGAGTCTTGAGAAACTGAGTGATGACTTGTTCGGGGCTTCGCGGAAAAGTTCTTGGTTCAGTTTTAAAAAGGACAACTTCTCAGAAGAAGCGTCTAAGATAAAAGCGCAGGCAGAGGCATTAAGGGAACCTCTACGCGGGGAAATTCGGAATGAAGTGGGTCTTGGCAGTAAACTTTTTGAACAGGCGGTCTATTTTGACCACAACAGAATTCTCAATTTAGGCTCATTAAGCGAAGAGGAGAGATCGGCGCTGAACGATCAAAGAGAAGCCCTTCGAAAACATGTGAGTGGGGTTAATCGTGAACTTAATGAGCAAATGAGTCAGCTCTTTGAATTGATTGAACAACGATTTTCAATGCTCTTCTCCAAAAAGCTTTAGGGTAATTTAAGAAAGTTTTAGATTCCCCAAGGCGGAAAGATTTTGGTTCGCCTGGTGCTTGAAATTCAAGGCGCCGGCGATGGAAATCATAATGGCATTATCGGTGGCGTGGTCGAGCTGGGGGAGAAATAGCTTAAGATTTTTTTCTTGCGCCAACTTGGTGAAAGCCTGGCGGATTTCTTTGTTGGCGATGACTCCACCACCCAAAATCAGACTTTTGGCGCCAAACTTTTCAATGGCTTTGGCGGTTTTAGTGGTGAGAACTTCTACGACTGAGTCTTCAAATTCTCGAGCGATTTGCTGCTTGTCGGTATCGGAGAGCGTGCCGATTTTTTGTGCTAGATAAAGCACGGCGGTTTTAAGACCGGAGAAAGAAAAATTCAAGTCACCGCTTTTGAGCATTGGCCGAGGGAGAGAAATAGTGGGTAGTGGGTAGTGAGTAGTGGGTAGTGAAGGATTCCGAGCAATCTCAGCCAGGGCTGAGATTTGGGGTCCGCCGGGATATGGTAGGCCGAGAACGCGGGCAACTTTATCAAATGCCTCGCCGACAGCGTCATCTTTGGTTTGCCCGACAATTTCATACTTTCCCCAGTCCCTCATCAAAACCAGTTCAGTGTGCCCGCCGGAAATGAGCAGGGCAATGGCAGGAAACGCAGGGGTTTGTAGTGAGTAGTGGGTAGGGAGTAGTTTTTCAGATTTGGAATTTGGAAATTGGTTATTGGAAATTCCTTGTTCTCGCAGTAGCGAAACAAGGACGTGTCCTTCCATATGATTTACCGGGGTCACCGGCACTTTCCAGAGTTCGCCGAGCGCGCGAGCGAAGTTTAGACCGGTCCAAAGACAGGGCTCAAGTCCGGGGCCATTAGTGACAGCAATCGCATCGAGCTTCTTTGGCTTTACCAGTCTACTCAAATTATTTTTTATATTCTCAAAAAGAATCGTATCTTTCGCAAAGTCTATTGCAGTCTTTTGCAAAACACTAGAATAGAGATTTGTAATTTCGGGGGTGTTTAAGGTTTGTAATTTTGGATTTGAAGTTTGTTTGGTTTTTGTTTCTTGTGATTTGGAATTTCCAGAATCTAGTTCCTTTAAAACTTTCAATAGGATTGGAACTAGATTCTGGCTGTGTTCGCGTTTGGCCATCATTGGAAAAACTCCGCCATATTGCTCGTGGATTTTGATTTGCGAAATCAGTTCATTGGCCAAAATTTTTATTTTTGGCTGGCCAAAAAGCGGTTTCTTGAATTCAATCAAGGAAATGGCAGTTTCGTCGCAGGATGTTTCAATGCCGAGAATTATCATGGGATTTAATATACAGGACAAACTGGCGACTTGCATGTCTTGACTTTCCTAAATTTGGTAGTAAGCTGAAAGCAGAAGGTAAACTTAAATGAAAGGAAAATTGTGGATGCAACTATAGCCCGTCTTTTTGATGAATTTCGACAGCGGGACTTCGAGCCGATTCAATTGCAATTGTCGCCGGATTGTTATTGGACGCACACTGTGGCTCCTGCTACCCATGGTGATTTATGGCTCCGCCTGATTGATCAAGGGGATGCGAGTTCGGTCTCAGTTTGTAAAAGCGAGAGATTGGCCCGTCGCCCTTTTGAGTCCGAGTCTTGTGCGGCTGAGTTGCCAATCGATTTGGGGTGTAGTGACAGCGGGTATTATTGCGAATTTAGTTTGGCAGTCGGCGGGTCGGCGGCCAAGTGGCTTACCCAGTTCCTGTCAAGGTTCGCTGAATTGGCAAATCAGCAATCTGTCGAGGTTTCAAAGTGATTGAGTTTTCTACGTGGTGTGCCGGTAATCGAGAGATTGCCGGCCTTTATTTTTGTTGAACAAATTTGTACAAAACTAAGCCCTCACCGCTTTCGCTGAGTCGGGCGAAGTTGGGCAGTTTTGTTTAGCTAAAAATGGGTTAAGCATGTCCAAAATTTCGAGTCGTCTTTTTGGGAGGAGCATCTCAGATTGTGTTTTATCAAATCGGTATAGTTACTGTATTGATAATAAGGGGTGATAGCGACCCGAGTATTGGACTTTTCGATATAATTTCCATTTGGGTCGAGTCCGCCGTATCGAAGTCGCGACTGAGGATAGGCCAGATAAAGCTTGGCGCGGAGGTTTAAATGAGGTGGCACTTGATCGAATGGTCCGTCAAAATAATTGTTTTTCGCCACATTTTGTCTGGCTATTCCAACCAGAAGTAGGCGTTGGGGACCTTGATAGAAAACAAAATCCGTATTCTTCCCTAGCCGATAGTTGTTTCCTAAGTCGGTCAATTCATCCCCGATATTCTCATCTGGATTTGCTATGAAGTAAAAGGCGCTTGTCTTGTTGTTGAAAATTAGTACGAAGCGTATTCCTGACTCGTCTACAATTTGAGAGATGAACTGTTCGTCGGCTAGCAGCTTAAGATTTTTAGGCAGTTGCTGATTGGAATCATTAAGTATAAATGTCACTGTTTTTCCGAGGTACGAGATTTTGTATTCATGTCCTGATTCGCGTTTGATTGCTAGCCCGTCATGGGCAGTGATGTCCCCGGCCCAGTTCTTTGTTGAGGTTGCATGGGGGTTGTCCATGTCGAAATAACCGAAATGCAAGATCCCATTTTCTATGTCTGAAAATCTGATGTTACCGGCTATAATTTTATTTGGAATTTTTAACCGATAGTAGTAATAGCCTTCAGTTGGGTAGACGATTGCCAGACTTGGCAAACGCTTCCAGATGTAATTTAAGAATTCTACAGGTTGGGTATAATCTGGGACTGGCAGGGTAAGTGATAGAAGATTATTTATCCCCAGAGAATAGTAACTTCGAAATGACTGAAACATTTCCGAAGGACGAAGCGTATTGTATGAGAGGTCGTTGGCCAAGATGTAAAATTGGTTGAGTCTAAAGTTGCTTGGTATCGAAAAAAACAAAGGCAAAATAAGACAAATTGCCAATCCATAAGCTAACATAAAACCAATCGTTGAGGACTTCTTGATTGTAAAGTCGTTACACGCTCGTGTAACTAGCCGCCGCAATTTACCAATTGAAGAATCCATTGAACCAGTCAGTAATTGCGTCGAATATCCCACCAGAGTCGCTGTTGTTTACATTATTAATGTTTGACTGACTATTTAGGTTAAAGTCTAGGTCGTCTGAAGCAAATCCTGAATCGAAAAAGACGCTAAGCTCTTCATCATGGGTGCCGTTAGCTTTATCTTCCTGGATACTTATAGTCGTATCGTGATCGTCAAAAAAATCGCTCACCGCTTTTTCATGCGTTCCGTTATCCTTATCTTCCTGGATACTTATAGTCGTATCATGATCGTCAATAAAATCGCTCACTGCTTTTTCATGCGTTCCGTTATCTTTAGCACTTTGAGTGAGATCGTGGTCGTCGAGGAAGTTACTAAGCGCAGTATCGTGTGTGTCGTCACTTTGAACCAAACTATGCGTTCCTGAGCTGTTTATTAATCCATGGGAATAATCGTCGGAAGAGTATATGATTACATCGGCGACTTGCTTGTTGACATCAAATTTAATTTCTCGGTTTTTGCCGTAGCCGATTATAAGAGCCAAAATCAAAACAACTATCAAAGAAAGCCAGGCACGTTTGGCGTCGATTGGTGGCTGGTTAGGCTCGCCGAGATTATTAGGAGTCATTTCAGTATTGGTTAAAAGTTAGCTTACTAATGTATAAATGTTACCGCCTTACAGTGGCAATTGCAATCAGACTGTAAACAGTTCAGTTTTTTACCTTGCTTGAAATTTGTATAGAACTAAATTTTTGTCACTTTCGCCAAGTTTGGTGAAGTTGGGGCAGGTGAACGGCGCGGAGTAGGCGTAGGCGATTTGGAATTTTTGGGCGAGGGCAGTTTTTTCGGCGCAGTTGGCAGAGAGGAAGGTGTTGTAAGTCAAAATTTTGTTGGTTAGGGTTGAGGGTTTGGAGTCCAGTGGAAAATTTTGTGTCGCGACGCCGATGACAAGGCCTTTCCATGGCGGAGCGATAAAGCGTTGGTTTTTGATATTTTTGAAAAGTTCGAGGTCGGCTGGAGTCAGATAGATATTGGCCGGGGAGGCGGGCGCAATTTTGGCTAGGCTTTCGCCGACGCGGATTTGCATTACCAGTTTCTGCCAGTCGGTATATCTGGTGTAGAAAGGTGAGGCGAGAGTGAAAATTATTAAAATCAGGATGGTTAAATTGAAATCGGAAAGTCGCCGATATTTTTTTTGGAGCCAGGCAAAAATATCGGCGGCCCCAAGACCAGAAAGAATAGTGAGCAAAATTGAGGTGATAACAATTACTCGTTGGTATTCAATGATAAAAACTTTTTGGGTGCCGGAGTAAACTGTCCAAAAAACGAGGCCGATTAGGGTGAGGCCGATAATTGGCCAGTTTTTGTTTTTAAATTCTTGCCAGAAGCCTGGAAGTGCGAGAAGTATGACCCAGATTGGGATTATCGTAAAAATGTTAAATTTCGGGATGCCGTTTTGAAGATTGGTTCGGAAGATCAGGGAAAGAATCGAATCTTTAAGTGAGATGAGGTTGCTGTTGCCAAAAATGAAGGCTAGGGCGACTAGGAAAATAATGGCGAGTGAACCAAGAGTCAGCCAAATTTCTTTTTGGCTACGATTTTTTAGTCCCACGGCGATGATCAAGGGTAGTGAGAAAGCGATTATTGGCGGGTAGAAAATTATTGATAAGATTGAAAAAATTGCCACTAGAGTTCTCTTTTCGGAAGCGACGGACAAAAGAGCAAATAAAAAAAGAATTAATCCAGCCGTGAGAGGCAGGAAATTCCAAATGCCCGGCAGGTTGGCGCCGTTTACAATATAAGGAATTGAAAGTGCTACCAAAAGTGAAGCGGGCAAGCCGGCGCCAAGTCGTCTCGAAATCAAATAAGCCAAAAAGCAAATTAGGAGACCGGATAAGATTGCGAGCGCGGGGTAAGTCGTTAAGGGGTTAAGCTCCGTGATTAAGAAAAACTCTGAAATGGTGGAAAAAAAGGGGAATGTCGGATTATTGAAACGGCCGTTTTGCCAGAGAGGATTGACTAAAGGGAGAGATTTATTCTCGATTGAATAGTTGATGAGCGAAATGCCGATCCATTCATCCGAAAAGTAGGGATAGTCGGAGCTACTATTCTCGACCGTCTGATAGCCATTTGAGGTGGTGATGAGGCCGGTGTAGGAATAGTGGACAGACCAGAGTTGGAAGGTAATAATGAAAACAGTGAAAATAATAAAATAGTTGATAGCCAGTTTGGGTTTATCTGTTCGGTGTCTTTTTAAAAAAAGGATTATTAGGGAAACTAAAACGACGATTGAATGAGTCGAGATGAGAAGATTGTAGGTAAAAACTCCTAGAGCCTGTGAGGCGACTGCCAAGATTAGATGGAAACCGATTAAACCCGCTGAAATGGTCAAAAAACCTTTAAAACGGTCCTTAAACAGGAGGGCCAAGGAGAGTGGTATAATCGAGAGAATTATTCCAAAACAGGCCATAAACATAGGAACACTTTAGCATGAAAATAGTTAAGAACCCCTACGAATGGGGCACACGAATGAATATATGACTAAAAATCACGAAATATCAGTGGTCATCCCGTGCCTAAATGAGGAAAAGGGTATCGGTTTTTGTCTGGAGGAGGCGATGGGTGTTATTAGGAAGCGAAATTTGTCGGCCGAAATTGTTGTGGTTGATAATAATTCGACTGACAAAACGGCGGAGATTGTTTCTGAGTACCAGAAAAAATTTGCTGATTTGGTTTTGGTTAATGAAGAAAGGCCCGGTTACGGTGCGGCATATTTAAAAGGTTTGGCGGTGGCATCGGGAAAATATTTGATTATGGCGGATGGTGATGGTACATATGATTTTTCTTTGATTACTGATTTTGTCTCTAAATTGAAGTCCGGTTTTGATTTGGTGGTAGGGAATCGGTTTGCCACCAAGGATGTCAATTTGGTGATGCCGTGGCTGCACCGCAGGATTGGCAATCCGTTTTTGTCATTTCTCGTCCGAGCATTTTTCGGCGCGAAAATTAAAGATGTACATTGCGGGATGAGGGCAATTACCAGAAGGGCTCTTGAAGCTGTCGACTTAAATACCACCGGTATGGAGTTTGCTTCGGAAATGGTAATTAAAGTCGCGAGGCGAGGCCTCAAGATCGGTGAGGTAGACATTTCTTATCGAAAAAGGTTCGGGGATTCAAAGCTCGAATCGTTTAGTGATGGCTGGCGACATTTGCGTTTTATTTTGCTTTATTCACCGCTTTTGCTTTTCCTTTTACCCGGTCTTATTATTTTGGGTTTGGGAGTCATCGGCTTAGTCGGCTTTTACTTTGGCAGTCTGAATTTGTTTGGTATGAATTTTTATGTCCATCCTATGTTCGTCTTTTCGGTGATGATTCTCCTCGGCTATCAGTTGGTTGCCTTTTCGGCTTTTTCAAAAATTTATGCCATCTCTCATCTGGGCGATCATAACCGGCTCATTGAATCGCTCTTCAGAAAAATCACCGTCGAACGCGCCAGCATTCTGGGAATGACTTTTTTTCTGCTCGGACTTTTGATTTATCTTTTTATTTTTGTAAAATGGTTTTCGTCCGGTTTTGGCGAGCTTGATGAAATCAAAAATTCGATTGTGGCGCTCACCCTGCTCGTAGTTGGGGTCCAGACCTTCTTTTCGGCCTTTATGCTAAGCACTCTAGGGATTAAATCTAAGCAATAATGAAAATCGCGATTCTTCATAATTTTCTAGACAATATCGGCGGGGCGGAAGTCGTGGCTCTGACTCTCACCCGTGAGTTTAAGGCTGACCTTTATACCACGAATGTTAGCGCGGAAAAGATTAAGCAAATGGGTTTTGGTGAAGTCTTGCCTAGGATTAAGTCGATTGGTTGGGTGCCGAAAAATGCGCCCTTCCGACAGCAGTTGACCTTATGGCGTTTTCGACGCCTAAATCTTGGTCGGCAGTATGATTTTTATATTATCGCCGGTGACTGGGCAATGTCCGGTTTGGTAAATCATCATCCGAATCTTTGGTATATCTTCTCGCCACTCAATGAGTTGTGGCAATTTAGGAATCATGTGAGAGAGGATTTATTGAGCTGGTGGCAACGGCCGATTTTCGACGCGTGGGTCCGGTTTAACCGCTGGTTGACTATAAGATATGCCAAAAGCGCTGACCAGATGGTTTCGATTTCAGAAAATACGCGGGCTCGAGTTAAAAAATTTTATAATCAGGAATCGGAAATTATTTATCCGCCGACTGATATCTCCAAGTACCTCAATCGGCCAAGTGAAAATTTCTGGCTGTCGGTCAATCGTCTAACTCGGCACAAACGGATTGAAAATCAGATGGGAGCTTTTGCCAAAATGCCGGATGAGAGACTGGTTATTGTTGGCAGTTATGAGAAGGGCTCAAGACAGTTTGAAAGCTACAAGAAATATCTGGAGAAAATCAAACCGGCAAACGTTGAGATAATAAATTGGGCGACGAATGAAAAATTGATTGATCTGTATTCACGGTGCAAAGGATTTATCACGACCGCGAAAGATGAGGATTTTGGTATGACACCGGTCGAAGCAATGGCCTCCGGCAAACCAGTCGTGGCGATAGACGAAGGCGGTTACAGAGAGACTGTCACCAATGGTACGGGGGTATTGATTAATAATTTGGAGGCAGAAACAATCGTCGAGGCTGTCAGGAAGATTAATGAAAATCCGACAGCTTATCGGGAGGCGTGTTTGGCAAGGGCCAAAATTTTTAGCGTGGCAGAGTTTGGGTCCAAGATTAAAAGAGTGATTCAAAAAGAATGAAAAAAGAAATTTTAGTCAGCGTCATAATTCCGGCGCGTAATTCCGAAAAGTATCTCGGCGCTTGTTTGCGTTCGGTTTTGGCTCAAGATTTTGAGAATTTTGAGGTGATTGCGGTGGACAATAATTCGACTGATGGGACCAAGGAAATCATTTCGGGTTTGGCGGAAAAGCATCAAAATTTAAAGTATGTTTTTGAGCCGAAAATCGGTCGCGGAGCGGCCCGGAATACTGGTGAAAAACAAGCCAAGGGGGAGGTAATTTTAATGACCGATTCGGACTGTGTGGCGCCAAAAGGCTGGGTAAGGGCCATGGCGGGGCCAATTTTGGCCAAAGAGGCCGTTGCGGTTCAAGGTGGGGAAATTGGGCTTAAGCAAAATTTTTGGAGTCGGCAGGCCGATTTGAGAGCTGAGGAGAGATTCGAAGCTTTTAAGCGGGGCGACCGAATGGTTATGGTGGATACCAAAAATTTTGCAATCGGCCGACAATTTTTGGAAAAATTGGGATTTAGCAGCCGCAGTTTTGCGAGGGGTAATGATACCGACTTGGCGATTCGGCTGTTGAAAAAGGAGATTATTCCGGTCATCAAAAATGATATCAGAGTCGCGCACGAGCATTGTGATAATTTTCTGGCTGTGGCGCGCAAGTATTTTTGGGGTGGTTTTTGGTGCCAGAAAATTACCACGGCTCACCATTTCTTTTTACGGCAAACTAATTTCTTGAAGGAAACTGAACAGGCCCGCAAGCCGATTCGTGAGTCGCTCTCTAATCTTAGGGCGACGATTTTTGACAAGGGTTTCGGGTATTTGCTTTTCGATCTGGTGACCGGTGTGGCTTGGCGATTTGGCCTGGCCCGTTCGAGGCGCAAGTCGGCTCCGGTTTTAGGGAAGAAGTGTGAAAGGAGTTTTGATGAGAGTATTACGGTTTTGGTGCCGGTGAGAAATCGCTACGATTATCGGATTAAAAATTGTTTAAAAAGTTTGAGGGGCCAGTCTCATAAACAGTCTCTTTTAAAAATTATTATCATCGATTATGGCAGTGAAAAGAGACACAAAAATTTTTTTGGTGGACTCTGTGAAGAATTTAATGCCCGAGGCATTTGGACCGGACGAAAAAATGAAGTTTGGAATAAATCAAAATGCCTGAATCTCGGTCTTAGGGAAGTAAAATCAAAGTATGTACTTGTCGCCGATGTCGATGTGGTTCTTGAAAGGAGCTATCTGGAGACCTGTGTCTCAATCGCCGGTGAATTTAAAGACGGGGTAGGTCTTTATCCAGGAATTTTGGATTGCTCTAAAGGTGCAGTTGATTCCGGTACGGATGTGGTTGGAAATTTCAATCGGCTCGTAAAACAATCGACCTATCGAGGCGATAAATATGAGGGGCACTTCCCGTATGGTGTCGGGATTTTATTTACCGAGACAGAAATTTTGAAGCAACTCGGCGGGTATGATGAATTTTATGAGAGTTGGGGTTCGGAAGATTTGGATATGATGAATCGGTTGCAGAATTCCGGCGTTGAGATTTTGAATGTTTCGAATTATACGCAAGCGATTCACCAGTGGCATGAGAAAAATGAGGGAGTAAGTAATGATTCGAATTTGTCGAGGCGAATTAAGCTAAACCAGCAGTACTATGAAAACAATTTTTCAGTCGTCAGGAATAATTCTAAGTTGGCAGCTAAATCTCCCAAATCTCTGCCGGGAGAATTTTGGGGCATCACCTCTTTTTTTAATCCGGCCGGTTACAAAAATAAGTATGAAAATTATTTGGTTTTTCGCGAGGAATCTAGGCGGCAAGGTCTCAAGCTTGTAGCCGTCGAGTTGGTATTTGATGGTGGTGAGTTTGAGCTCAAGGATAGTGATGCTGAAATTGTTGTCCGGATTCGAGGTGGCAGAGAAAATATTATGTGGCAGAAAGAAGCGTTGCTTAATGTCGGCCTAAAGCATTTGCCCGGTGGTTGCGACAAGTTTGCTTGGGTGGATTGTGACATTATTTTTTCCGATAACGATTGGATTAGGAAGACCTCGGAATTGCTCGAACAGTACAAAGTCGTTCAACCTTTCGAGAGGGTTGTCAGGATGGAGTCGGGTGTCAAAAAAATTGAAGAACACAAGGCTGGCGAGGCCAGTAAGAAACCGGTTGAGCCTAGTCTAAGCTTTGCTTTGGCCTGGAAGTTAAAAACCAACGAAATGGTGTCTGGGGATTTCACTAAATATGAACCGGGTTTTGTCTGCGCTGCTAGAAGGGAAGTTATGGACAAGATTGGATTCTATGACAGGGCGATTACCGGGGCGGCCGATTCGGTGATGATTCGGGCTTTTTGCGGTTGGCGGCATTTTACAAATCTAAACGGTTTGTCGGAGGGCTTAATCAAAAGACAGGATCGCTGGTCGCTGTTGGCATATAAGGAGGTTCAAAATAGTATCTATTTTATTCCCGGTGATATTTTTCATTTGTGGCATGGCACAATTCCTGAAAGGCGATATTCGTATAGAGATAACATTTTGCGGGTGAGGAATTTTGATCCGAATTTTGATGTGACGATTAATCGAGACGGTATTTTGGAGTGGACAACTCACGATGAAGAGGTTAAGGCCGGGTTGAGGGAATATTTCTGGGTAAGGAACGAGGAGGGGAAGCTGAAATCGGTGGCGCCGAGTAGGATTGAGTCGGCTCGTAAACCTCGGGCACGACTTAAGATGCGCCTATTTTGGAGACAGGCTAAGATTGTTGCCAGTTTTGATTTGGGTGACGGCTATTTCAGGTTGTTGGGTTTGGTCGGACAGAAAATCAAGGGAAATAACCAGGGATTATATTTGTCACTAAAAAGATATTTTCCGGATAAAAATTAAGACTGACTGGTATTTTCGGGTTTGAGTTTCATGGCCTCCAAATATTTTTGAAAAACGCTTGCTGGCGTGCCGATTTCTCGGATCTTACCCTGATCGAGCCAGATGGCTTTGTGGCAATTTTTCAAGATGCTTTCTTCGTCGTGACTCACGAGGATGACGGCGGCGCCACCCTTGATGAGGTCGTCCATCCTCTGCGTGGCCTTTTCCTTAAATTTGGCATCGCCGCCAGAAGAAAGGATTTCGTCGAGAAGCAGGATGTCGGGGCTTTGGTGTTTGATGCAGTGAATGACGGTCGAAAAATTGAGGCGGGCGAGCATGCCGGTAGAAAATTGGTAAACCTTCATGTCGACAAATTCGCGCAGACCGGAGAAGTCGACGATTTCATCAAAACGAGAGCCGATGTCCTTTTGGCTCAAGCCCATGACGGAGCCCATTAGGTAAATATTTTCGCGCATCGTGAGCTTGGGGACGGAGCCTTGATTCACGCCTGTCAGGTAGACGGTCTTGCCACGGGTCGTGATTTGGCCGGAATCCGGCTGATAGACCTCGGCGATGAGGCGGAGCAAGGTGCTTTTGCCGGCCCCGTTTTTGCCGATGATGCCGAGGATTTCGCCGGCGGAGACCTCGAAAGAGATATCATCGAGTACAGGAATTTCTCTTTTCTCGGTATGACCGGAAAGGAGGCCGACGAACCGCGAAAGAGCGGTGTCGCTTTTCCTAAAGTCGGCGCGGAATTTCTTGGAGAGATTTTTGATTTCGATGCGTCTAATTTTTTCGCTCATAATTTTTCGGCTAGACGATTTTTAAACTTTTCGAAAATCAAAAGGCCCAACAGGAAGACGGCAATACTGCCAAGCGTGATGATTGTGACAGTCTCGACGCTTGGGATTTTTTGATAAATAACAATATCTCTTGCTGCGGTGATGAAGTAAGAAAGGGGGTTCCAAGTGTTGAGCCGGTGTAGGGGGCTGCTCGGATTAATTGAATAAAAAATCGGCGTGGCGAACCAAAGTAGGCGAGTAAAGACGACCCAAACATTTCGGAGGTCACCGATGTAGACACCGCAGACCGAAAGTATGAGAGAAATACCGGCTGTGAAAAGGGTGAAAAAAAATAGAATTATTGGATAAAAAATTAGCCAGCTGATGTCAACTTGAAAAAAGAAAGCAAAAATTAGCAAAGCGACCAGCTCGAAGAGGTGAGAGAAAATGAATTGCCAAACCCCAGAGAGAACGAAGGGTTCCATCTTGATCTTAAGCGACTTGATAAAACCGGAGTGGCTAGAAATTACTTGGGTTGAAAAGCCGGTGACGGCGCTCCAAAAATTGAACATGATTAGGCCGATGAAAAGATAAAGCGGGTATTTTTCGATTGAGTCTTGGGCTAAGGTGCTACTGATAAAAAATAGAATTAGAAAAAAGACGAGAGGCTCAAGGAGATACCAAAAAATGCCAAGAAAACTGCCCTCATTTCGGACTTTGAAATTCGCCTTGGCCAAGGAGAGGCTAAGCCCAAGGACGCTTTTTATTTCTTGGAGTAGGGGATTCATTTTCTGATTCCGAATTTTGGCGGAAGGGGCGAGATTCGAACTCGCGTGGGGCTTACGCCCCCAACCGATTTCGAGTCGGTGCCGTTATAACCACTTCGGTACCCTTCCATAAATTTACGATACCTATTCCAGATTTTAGGATTTGAAGACCCGATTTTATCCAGGTATCTTTTTATTTCCTTTTCCCGTCTCCAAAAAATTGCGAATCGGGTCTTCTGGGTTGGGTGAAAACCTAGATGCTCAAGTGACTCCTTGAAAAAGCCTAAGATCGGTAAAGATCTATTTGTAAAATTCATCCCACTGTGAAAATATAGTTTATTTTTAATAAAATGTCTATCAACGTAAAAACAACCGTCTGTGTCGAACAGTCCTCTTAGGCAAGCCTTTCTGTAGTTGTCAGATTTAGAAATCCAAGATGGCACCTTGACCTGTTCCCTGACCTTACTTCCGGGCGACAAGCCCATTTTACATAAGTAATTTACTGCCAATGTTCTCGATACGATAACGTCTATGACGTTTGTGTTTTTCCGATATACCAATGAAGGTTTTATGTCGAAGACCTTTTTGATAAGATCCGCGACATATTTAGAGTATTGTTCATCATCAATTTTGTGCAGAGTAATTACGATCTGTCTTCTTGTCATTCCGCCGTCACCTAAGATTATACCAATAAGTTCGGCCAGCCTGACCGAGTGGTCAGGCTCTTTGATAGCGAGAGGTGAGAAAAAAGTTACACCTTGGGCTCTCATGGTTTCAGATGATCTAATCCCGCCAAGTCTTCGACCATCCGCTGTTCCCGGGTTGCCGTACAAAGCCTGTCTCGTCAGCCCGCCAATTTTTCCGTTCGTTGACTTAATTTTTGATTCGTCAATTTTTCTTGCTGGCCTCGGTAAACTGAATGGCAATTTAGTCGAAACTGACTTGATAAAATTTTCAGGTAGAGCAGTTCTGCTATTTCGCCAGTCTTGAAGGCTACGTGTTGAGATACCGTAATCCTTTGCCAGCTTTGACCATGAACCGTAGGTGTGCTTTAGGGGCGTAAATATTTGATCCAGGTCTTCTTGAGTGAAAAAATATCTAAGCATAAAACAATTGTAGCATACATCTATCAACGTCTCAGGCAAGATGCTGATTGTATAAATTTTTGCGATTTTCGCAAAAAATGCTATGCTCTCTGTGTTGTAGTTAGCTCTGTCTTTTCTCAATCCTTAACTACAAACTACCCACTACACACTACCAACTAAATGCTGGCCCTATCGTCTAATGGTTAGGACACGGCCTTTTCAAGGCTGTAGAGGGGTGAGCTTGGGGTGGGACCCAAGCGCAAGGCCGGAGCGAGCGAAGGCGAGTGAGGCGGGGTCGCAGAATTTTTCAGCAGAAAAATATCTGTGACCGACTCAAAGGAGTCGAACCCGGTTTAGTTTGATAATAAAATATTGGCCCTATCGTCTAGTGGTTAGGACACGGCCTTTTCAAGGCTGTAATCGGGGTTCGACTCCCCGTAGGGTCACAACGCAAATGCGCAACCGCCGAGAGGCGGTTTTGCGTTGTGACCCTAAGCAGAGCTAAACGCTCTGCGTCGGGGAGTCGAAGCCTGTTTGAGTATTTTTCTAAGCTTCTGAAGCGTAAGAAAAATCCAAACAGGGTACTGACCCTGTAAGGGTCGAATCTCCCCGTAGGATCACTAATAAATCGGGCCGTTCTATTCTAGCTTTTTGCAAAAAGCTAGAATAGAGAAATGGGAGGTTGTGGTGTATAATTTTTGGATGGCGATTAATTATCGAATAGTCGAAAGAATTGTGAAAGGTTTTGCCAATCACAATCGTCTCAAGATTCTTGAGTTGCTCCAAGCAGAGCCAGAATTATCGGTTATTGATGTGGCGGATAAGTTGGGAATCGGGTATATGAACGTTTCGGACCACATCCGTAAAATGAGTATTGCCGGTTTGTTGATGAAGCGTAGCAACGGACCGTTTGTACTTCACAAATTAACACCTCGAGCTGAGGGCATTCTAGCATTTTGCAAAAAGCTAAAATAGAGAAAGGGGAGTGGAGAAGTAGGAGAGAGAGTGGGGAAGGAAAGAAGAGAAGAAAAGAAAAAGAAGAGAGAAAGGGGAGGGAAAGGGGTGATGGTGGCGGGGTGGAGGTGGGGGTTTGGGTGATTGTAAAGCGGGGGTTTTGGGCGTATATTTGGTGGGTAGATCTGGGGTCTGTGATTCAAGACCTACCTACCGGCAGGCAGGTTCAAGATTCAGGATTTAAGATATAGGTATGGAGATTGAAAAAGAAATTTTGGAAATTAGGGATAGCACGTTCGCGCTGCTGCGCTCAGTATTCCCTCGCTCGACGCTCGGTCAGAAGTTAGTGGCTAAAATATTATATGGATATTGGAAAGGAAATTGAGGATATCAAAATCAGAAACCAAAGGGTGGAGATGGATAAGGCGTGGGAGGTGAGTTGGACTCGCCGGCTTTTTATAGCCGGCTCGACTTATGTAATCGCCGGGATTTGGCTCTTGATGATTGAGGATTCTTTGCCGTGGCTTAAGGCTTTGGTTCCGGCGGGTGGGAGGAAGTAAGTGAAAAGTTGAAAGTGTAAAGTAAAAAGTGCGGAAAGACGCTTTCGTTGCCGTTTGTCACATTCGGTCTACTGACCTCAGTATTTCCTCACTCGACGTTCGGTCACCGAAAAATGTGGGGCTAGAATAGGTTATAGCCACTAGCCAATAGCCAATAGGTTTGGGAAAAGAAATTTATGACCAAGATCAAGGATCTTCAAAAAATTGATAGGCCAAGAGAAAAGCTGCAAAAGTATGGCGCAGGTAAATTATCCGACGCTGAACTTTTGGCAATTCTACTTCGAACAGGTACAAAAGATTTAAATGTTTTAAAATTAGCGCAAAAGATTTTACAAAAATTCGAAAATGAAAAATTTATTAATATCACAATTGACGAATTAAAGACAATCCACGGGTTGGGGCCAGTAAAGGCTTGTGAGATTATTGCTTGTTTTGAGCTTGGAAGACGAATGTTGAAAGGTAAAAAATCATCAATTCTACTTTCTTCTAAAGATGTTTGGGAACGAATGGAAGATATTAGGGGAAGCAAAAAAGAGCATTTTGTAGTTTTTTATCTAGATAGTAGAAATCAAGAGATAAAAAAAGAAATTATTTCAGTTGGAACTTTAAATGAAAGCCTTGTTCACCCTAGAGAAGTATTTGAGGGTGCAATAAAAAATAATGCTTCTTCAGTTATTATTGCTCACAATCATCCCTCTGGAGATTTGGAACCCTCGCAAGCCGATATTGAGATAACAAAAAAATTAATTCATGCTGGGAAAATTCTAGATATTAAAATAATTGATCATATTATTGTAGTAAATGATTCGTGGTCAAAGATTGAAGTGTAAGAAAGTAATTGTATGAAAATAAAATCAATAAAAATAAATAATTTCCGCTCAATCAAAGAAGTTGAAATAACTGGACCCCTTGATGATGTGTGGACATTCGTCGGTCAAAACAATGCCGGCAAATCATCAGTAATGCATGCAATCAGAGCTTTTTATGGTGAATATGATGTGAAAGCCGAGGACTTTTGCCGAGCAGATGGTTCCAATAAGCCAATAGAGATTACTATGGAGTATAAGCTTTCCGACGATGAATTCTTACAGCTTCCTGAGCAATACAAATTACCCAATAATATTCTTTCTGTAGTCAAAAGATATGCGAGAGATTCTTTGAAGGGTGAATCACACGGATTTACTAAAGATTCGACAACTAGTGAAATAAAGGAAGTAGAGGAAGAATTTTTTGGAGCAAAAAACGTTGCTGTGGGAAAATTAGGAACGGTTATTTATATCCCCGCTGTTAAAGATTTAGGGGAGGAATTAAAAAAGACAAAATCATCCCTATTTTCAAAACTAATAAGTCGAATACTTACAGAGACGCTTACAGACCTTCCTTCGTGGAATAATCTTATTAAAAATACTGAGGAATTTGCGAATGATTTAAAGAGTCCAGTTAAAGCGACTGGCGAATTTAGAAGTGTGACTGAGATTGAAGAAAATTTATCAAACCGACTTAGTGGTTGGGGTTTAAAATCTCAAATAACAATTTCCGCTCCTTCTCCGGAAGACATTATTTTGTCGGGAGCCAAACTAAGATTAATTTCAAATGAAACAGGGGTTGAAGAAGACCCAATGAATCTTGGTTCAGGTGCCCAACGTTCGATTGTAAATAACCTACTTCTTTTGTGGGCTGAGATAGAAAGCAAAAAAATAAAGACTGATAAAAAGAAATTTAGCGGTGAGATAACCCTTCTCTTGTATGAGGAACCGGAGGCACTTCTTCATTATGATCAAGAGTGTAAGTTGTTAAGAAATCTTGAAGATCTTTCTAAGACCAATAACAGCCAGGTACTTATTTGTACGCATTCACCCAATCTCATTAGTGCAAAAAATGAATCTCTAAAATGTGTATCAAGATTTGTAAAAAATTCTGGTATTTCTACTAAGTACAGTGCAACAGAAATTTTTTTGAATAATCTTAAAACAAATGCACCAGATTTTGATTTTGTACTTTGGCTTAACCCTGATCGTAATACTATGTTTTTTGTTGATAAGGTTATTCTAGTGGAAGGCCCATCTGATAAAGCCTTCTTAAATTATCTTACGAGAGAAAATAGCCTTGATAAAAATTCATACATAGTTGATTGTGGGAATAAAAGCAACTTGCCTAATTTTATGAAACTATGTGAGCAGTTTGGCATCAAGCATTCCGTTATGTTTGATAAAGATGGTGATACTTCAGCAAACCATAAAGCTTGGAATAAAGCTGTTGTAGATGCAAAAAATTTATTCACCGTAGACATTAAAGACTTCCCGATAGACCTTGAGACGTATATTAGATTTGATAAAGTTCCAGTTACAGGCAAGTTTAAAAAACCTCTTGAAGTTCTACGCCAGTTAAAAGAAGGTAAACTGTCTGTTGTTCATAATACAGAATTTGTAACTTTTTTAAATAACTAACTTTTTCATTTCGATGACAAAAATGTATCAAACAAAAGAGCAAGTTTTGGAGAAAGCAGAAACAATTTTGCATAAATCTTTGCGTAGAGCTATCTCTACAGAAGCAATCGGAATTATTGAGGCCCAAATTGGAGAATACGGAATGAAGCGCAAAGGCTTCTTGGGTGATTTGGTAGAAAAATACTTTTTCGACATTAATCCAGGAAATATTAGCGAGCCAGATTTTAAAATTGCAGAAGTTGAACTTAAAACAACTCCGCTAAAGAAACATAGCAATAACAAATTGGTTTCAAAGGAAAGATTAGTTTTTTCGATGATTAACTACGACACTGTTGTAAATGAAACATGGAAGCTAAGCTCTTTCTTGAAGAAAAACAAGTCACTGTTATTAATGTTTTACTTATGGATAGAAAATAAGAGCATTCTTGATTATGAATTTAAATTTGTTCATTTATTGAATTTACTAGAAGATATTTCCAATGAGGATGTTTTTCAAATTCAGAAAGATTGGGAGTATATTGTTTCTAAAATAAAACGAGGAGAAGCGCATCTTCTATCTGAAGGCGATACCTATTATCTTGGTGCTTGTACGAAGGCTGCGAACAGTAGAGTTGTAAGAGACCAGCCAATGAATCGTGCACCTGCAAAACCTCGTGCATTTTCCTTCAAACAACAATATATAAATTACCTAATTAAAACAAAACTACTTGGCGAAAAAACAAATACGGATTCAATTTTTAAGAAACAGAGACGGATTGAAACCATCGAAGATTTAATTAAGGAAAAATTTTCTGCATTTATAGGAAAAACTGATAAAGAGATACTTAAGAAACTTGGCTCAAATCTTGGCACAAAAGCAAAAAGTTATAAGAGATTGATTGTTAATAGGATTCTTGGTGTTAATTCAAATAATATTGAGGAACTAGAAAAGGCTAATATAACTCTTAAAGTAATAACACTTGAATCTAGTGGAACACTCAGGGAATCTATGTCATTCCCTGCGTTTGATTATAAAGATTTAATGATCCAAATTTGGAATGATGACGAAGAAGAATCAATGGCTGATTTTCACCTGCAACTTGAGACTAAAAAATTCTTATTCGTTGTGTTTCAAAAACAAAAAGGAAGTGGTGACATACTACTCAAAAAAACTATGTTTTGGAATTTCCCAATGAAAGATATTGCTGAAGCAGAAAATGTTTGGAAAAAAACTGTTGATTGTATTAATGATGGAAGATATGACGAATTACCAAAAATTAAAGATAGTAAGGTTGCACATGTTCGCCCGCACGGGAAAGATTCTACGGACACAATAGAAACACCTCAAAAAACATTAGAAATGAAGCGCTGTTTCTGGTTAAACGCTAAATATATACAGCAAGCCATAGAAAACAGTCAAGATCAAGATTGATCTTTTTATCTCTATTTGTTAGAATGGGAACATGAAAAGAATTCGAGTTGTTGAACTGTTTGCAGGCGTAGGTGGCTTTCGTGTTGGTTTGGAGACTGCTACAAGAAATAATGGGCACATCAGGTATGAGGTAGTTTGGAGTAGTCAGTGGGAACCGGGTGCAAGTACTCAGCATGCTTCTCAAATCTATGAAGTAAATTTTGGTAAAGATGGACACTCGAATGAGGATATTCAAAAAATTATTGATAATAAATTCCACGAAATTCGAGACCATGATCTTTTAGTCGGAGGATTTCCTTGTCAAGATTACTCAGTAGCTAGGACATTAAGTCAGGCGAAGGGCTTAGAAGGGAAAAAGGGTGTTTTGTGGTGGTCAATATACAATATTCTTCAAAGGAAAGGTAAAAAGGCCCCTTCGTTCCTTTTATTGGAGAACGTCGACCGTCTGCTCAAATCCCCATCAGTACAAAGAGGTCGTGATTTTGCTGTGATGCTTTCCTCACTTAATAATTTGGGCTATGCCGTTGAGTGGAGGGTCATAAACGCCGCAGAATACGGGATGCCTCAAAGAAGAAGGAGAGTCTATATTTTGGGCTATAAAAAAGGCACGGAAATTTATAAAAATCTCGAAGCGCAAGAAGATAAGGAAAGATGGATAAATAAAGACGGGGTTACCGCCAAGGCTTTTCCGGTAAAAAATATAGTCCTAAATAAAAATAAATTCACATTGGAAAAAGATCTCGTAAAATTAACTAAAAATTTTTCAATGGGCAGTCCCCAAAAAAGTCCTTTTGAAATTTCTGGCATCATGATAAATGGTGAAGTTTATACGTACAAAGTTACCCCTGATTATGACGGCAAATTTATTATTTTGAAGGATATTATTGAGCCGGATGAGAAAAAAATACAAAAAGAATTTTTCATTGATAAAAAAGATTTGCCAACATGGAAATATTTGAAGGGAGGGAAGAAGGAGGCCCGAAAAAGTAAGGGAGGTTTTACCTATGATTATTCAGAAGGCTCTATGGTCTTTCCCGATTCTCTTGAAAAGCCGTCCCGAACAATTGTGACCGGTGAAGGAGGTATCTCACCTTCCAGATTCAAGCATGTGATAAAAACAAAGACCGGTAAGTTGCGTAGATTGACCTCAGAGGAGCTTGAGAGGTTGAATATGTTTCCGGAAGGCCACACAAAATTTATGCATAACGGGAAGATTACTCCAGATACAAAGAGGGCGTTTATTATGGGAAATGCGTTAGTTGTCGGTGTCATTGAAGGTCTTGGCAAAGCTCTGATTGAATTTATAAACAAGAAGCCAAAAAAGGGCAGGATGAGTGGAAAAAGGAAAAAATATTTAAGGGGCGAACGCTCGCCACAACCACTAGGTGAAGATGTCCCCAAGAGGCTCGTGAGAACCGTTCTTGTGAGGGGGACATATTTAAGTTAATAATTTATGAAAAAAGGCAAAGAAAAAGTTTTGGCAGGGATTGTTTTGAAATACTATCGTCTCTCCGATAAAAATGAAAAACCGGAAGGCGGACCCTCTGGAATTACTTGCGCGTATTGCCTCCTCCAAAATATTGTGCATATCGGCAGTGGTTTTAAGGACAAGAAGGGTAAGATCCATCACATCTGTGAACGATGCGCGGTAGAGGCCTATCGCAAGGAACATGGTTTTAAGACTTTGGCTGTGGCCGAGGCTAGGCGGAGGCGAATGTTTGATGTTGGGTATCTCTTCAACGAGATATTAGTTGACGAGTATATGAAGATTAAAGGGATTAAAGACTCTAAAAGTCTCGGTGAAAAAATTAATGATATTTTTGTCAGAGCTCCGGAATTGTATAACTATCTATTCAGTAAGGAGGAGAAAGTGAGGATTGAGGAAATCGAAGTTCAAGCTGAAATTGAAGCAGAATTAAGGGGAAAGATTGGAATTGTTGACCTTAAGCAGTTTTTCATTGAGGTCGGGTTGTAGTTTTTGGCCCCGCCGTGTCCCACGGCGGGGCCTCACTGGGCCGATAGGGCAATAATATCTGTATTCTAAGGCCCGCATTTTGGATGTCAAGTTATCAACAGAAATTGCTTGATTTTTTTACAAGTTTTGTATATACTTTTTGGTATGACCAACAAGTATATACAAAAAATTAAGGAATTTCGTCTTAAAAAAGGTCTTTCTCAGGAACAAGTCGCGCAAGCTATCGGGGTCTCCCGCCCGACGTATACGGCAATTGAAGCTGGGAAAAAACAGAATCTCGATCTTGATGAGGCTCAAAAGCTTGCTAACTTTTTTGGAATCGGCTTGAACGAGCTAGTCTCTGGAACAATAGAAAATGTTGAGAAATATAAGCAGATGATACTTGCTTACCTTAGGATGAACCTTTCAATTTCTAGAAATGGAAGGGTTACAAAGACTAAGCTTGCCAAACTTCTTTATTTTGCAGATTTTGCGTGGTTCTATGACCATCTAGAAAGTATGAGTGGAATGCAATATAAAAAATTTGCCTACGGTCCGGTGCCCGATACTTTTTTTCGTGTTCTCGATGAGTTGGAGGAAGATGGAAAAATTAATATTGAAAGGAAGAAAGAGGACGGAAAGGATGTTTTCTTAATTACGGAATCGGAAAGTAATAAAAATGAGAAAATTACAACTATCTCTGCCGAGGAAAGGAAGTTGATGGAGAGGATTGCCAAAAAATGGAGAGGCAAAAACACTCAAGATATTGTTACTTTTACGCACAATCAATTTCCTTACACTGTTTGTCGAGATAATGAAGTGATACCTTATGAATTGATAACCCAGGAAGACGCCGATAAGGTGTACTGATTGAAATGGTCATGCAAGGTAATTATTCCGTACGGATTGAGAAATATGCTGAAAGGCACTTCATAAGTAGTTTCGCTAAGAAGTATAACCAGCATTGGGATGTCACGCTTAGAGCGATTGTTTTTTCGCTTGAGCATATAGATTCACTGCTTCTCACCGATAAGGCCGAGACGATATCTGATGTCGATGGCGTAAAGATAATTAAGATGAAGTTTACTGTGGCCAAAAGTGGAGAATCGGCTAAGTCCTCTGGCAATAGGTGTATTGTTGCCTGGCATAAGGACAAGCAGTTCGTGTCCGTATTGCTTGTATACGGTAAGACGGACTTAAGTGGTCATAACGAGACTGCGGAGTGGAAAATGCTGATTCGAGAAAATTACCCAGAGTATAAAGAGCATTGCAAATAGGCTCGCAAGAACCGTTCTTGCGGGGGGGACATATTTAAGTAAACAATTTATGCGCGTCTGGGACATACACCCAAAACATTTATGCAGAAAGCACCTGCTGGGAGAACACCGGGAGCTTCATGGTCTTTGGAATATTTTGACCAAACACGGCGGTAAGGGCGGGTATTCTCAGCATCCGGAAACTAAAAGGTGGGTAGGGAAAACTCGCGCGCTTTTTGGTAGACATCAAGCGTTGGTAAAAGAGATGGAGAAGCGAGGCTATAAGCATCAGTCATTGCTTGATAGGAAACTTGCAAAAGGTAAAGGTGGTCAAATTGTTTTTATAAATACCATCAAGGAGCAAAGAGTGATATTGAGAAACAAGCCTTGCGAGTGCTTTGCTCTGCATCATCGGAGTAAGTGAGGGGATGTGACAATTTAGGGTAAAAGAGATAAAGGGGGTCGGGCGTCATTGTTGCAACCTTCCGAAGAAAAGATTTGGAATAATCATGGCTAAGTCTGTTTGTGCTAAAATGGGGCTTATGTCCGACGAACAAACACAAACTCCGACCGACACCTCAATACCTCCGCCTGAACCGGAAGTAGTAACCCCAAGCTCCGAAATGGCCCCACCTGAAATTGCACCTGAAGTGGGGGCGCCAAGTGGAACATTGGCGCCTGAGGGGCCGTCTGGGGCCGTGGGAGGCTCTGGGGAAAGCGGAAATTTGGAGGGGGTGAAAGATATCATTTCGAGTTCGGATTTGCCGGTGGGCCAACCTTTGGCCGAGGTGGCTTCCGCCCCGCCGACTTCGGAGGCGGCGGGGCCGGCCCCAGAGGTTTCTGCACCTGTTTCAGTTCCGATTTCAGGCCAGAATGCAGCTCTGATTAATCGGGGCAATTTGCCGAAGGCTTGGGCCAAGATTCAAGAGACCAAGAGTAGGAAACTTGAAAAAATTATGGCGGCACTTGATGGAAAAGTCCCCACTACGCTAAAGCTACGCGGGGCAGGCAAAATTTCAAATGACGAAGCAGAGAAATTGCTTCGGGTATCTGATGCTACGGCAACGAGGTATCTTGAAGTGTTGGAAAGGGAGAACCGGATTAGGCAAGTTGGAAAGATCGGTCAAGGTGTTTTCTACGAGAAAATTTAGTATATTGAGGACATGAAAATAAAAGGAACTGATTTTGTTTTATACAATGTGACTGATTATGAGCGAGCGGTTAAGTTTTACCGTGATGTGTTGGGACTCAAATTTGTCAGCGAATATGGTGGATACTGGGGAGAGTTTGATGCCGGAAATGTTGTTCTGGCAATCCACGCAAACAAGCAACCAATCAAAGGCGGCTCAGCGGTAGCTTTGGCCGTTGATGATGTTGATAAATTTGTCAAAACCCTGAAGGATAAAGGAGTAAAAATCAGCGAGGAGCCGAGCGAGACTGAAGTGTGTTTTATAGCTACGATTTGCGACCCGGACAATAATGAGATTATTCTCCATCAGAGAAAAGATGGAACTGTAGGCTGAAGTTGTTGGAAAAAATTTAAGGAATAAACAAATGGAAATTAAATTAGGCACACTAAGTTTTCTTTCAGCTGCCACACACAAGGATTTACTAGCCAATTCTACCGCTCAAACGCTGTTAGCTTTGCCGCAACAGGGGGCGGTGGGTGTGGTAGAGATTGACCCGTCATTTTCTGATACAGCTCAATTCTGTCAAAAATATAAAAATGAAGCCGGAATAGTAGCTAATTGTGTGATTCTAGAGGCGAAACGAGCCGAAAAAGTTTGGTACGCAGCTTGTGTGATTTTAAGTAATACTCGAGCGGATGTGAATGGCTTGGCTAGACGGACTTTGGATGCCCGCAAGGTTTCCTTTGCCCCAATGGAACTTGCGGTAGAAAAAACTCGCATGGAGTATGGTGGAATTTGTCCAATTGGGTTGCCGAATGACTGGCCGATTTTGATTGATAAAGCTGTGGCAGATTTAGACTACGTAATTATCGGGAGCGGGATTAGAAAATCGAAAATTGCAGTTCCGGGGGAAATTCTTGCTTCCTTACCTAATGCTCAAATTCTGGTCGGCCTCGGGCAATCAAAGTAGTTTCAAACGGCTCACTTCTAAAGCCGAACGGCTCATTTAACGGTTAAATGAGCCGTTCGGGTATTTGGGTGAGCCGTTGGTTTCTGGAGAGACCCCGCCACACTCTTTGGCCCCGTGTGGCGGGGTCGGGTGTGAATGGTGGCGCCCTATGATATTCTTTGTGAATATGAAATACATATTTATCACCGGCACTCCAAATTCAGGAAAAAGTACGTTGGCCAAGAAAACTGCGGAGTTGATTGGAGGAATACATGTTGATATTGATAGTTGGCGAGAGGAGTTATGGCAAAATAAGGAGACCCGACCTTGGGTTGATTTCTTTTCTAATCAAGATGAAAAAGAATATTGGAATACAACAGCGCCCGAACAAGATTGGCAGAATCTCGTGAATCAGTCAGAAGCATTTTGGCCGGTCATCTTGGAAAAAATTAAAAAAATAATAGCGACAGGCCGTCCAGCCGCATTTGAAGCTGTGAATATTCTGCCACATCTGGCCAAGCGAGATTTGCCTTTTGACGGAATTGTTTTGCTAAACACTTCCTCTGATGAACTCCTGGAAAGGCTTAGGGCCAGGCCTCGCTGGGGCGCGACTGAAGAATTGCAGAAAATTGAGGCTCTTCGGTTCGTCGAGCAGGCAGAATTTTATAAAAGGGAAGCCGAGAAGTACGAATATAAATTTTTTAACAACAGCCGAGAGGCCGAGGAATACCTGTCGCGCTTAAAATAAAGTTTGGCCTCGTCCTATTCCCACAGCATAGCTGTTCCCCCGCGGACCAGGGCGGGGTATTAGGCGAGGCAACCGGGCAAACTTTGTTGTAGTAGTGTCGGCTCCGCCAACACACGATTCTCACTGCGGATTCATCCCCGCCTCAAAGCGGGCGGGGATGAATCCGCAGTCACAATAAAAATTTAAATCCTGCGCTGTCTGGCCTTGTGAAATATATCGTAAAATTGACTGATGAAATTTCGCCTTGAATAATATCCTTCTTTCTCTATTTTAGCTTTTTGCAAAAAGCTAAAATAGAGAATCTCTACAAGGTTCGGTCTTGTTTTAAATCGGGAAAAGGGTTTTTCTATGAAAGCAAGTAATAGAGCGAAACAGGCTACTAGTCGAGAAAATTTAGCTTTGGAACGGTACCACAAGAGTACTTCCAATCTCTAATCGCTCCGCATCACGAGAGTACTTCTTGTTTTCTAATTAGCTACGCTCGTAAGAAAACAAAGTCGCCCAAGAGATTTAGGTCGCCCACTTCTAAAGCAGAACGGCTCATTTAACGGTTAAATGAGCCGTTCGGGAGTTTGGTGGCCCCGCCGACGGGGACGGCGGGGCTGGGGGGGGTGATTGGTCGGTTTGACAAGGGGGTGTCTGTTCGGGTATGGTGCGGGGTAGAACGATGGCCGGATTCGGGTGCTACCTGAATTTAGGTTTGGCGTCAAAACTATGAAAGGCTAAAAGTATGGCTAAAAAGAGATTCGCTTCCTGGTCGGTTCCCAGGTCCAAAAGAATTGACCGAATGAATTTGTGGGTTGAATTTGAGTGCGCGACCTGCCAAAATGTCAAGATTGTTCGGAGGCACAGCAATGGCGACGGTTCGGAGCACTTTAACACCACAACAATTTGTCGTTGTCGGGTCTGCATGGCCGATACGGTGCAGAGGGTGATTCGTGTGAACACCTCTGACCCGGCTTTGACTAAGGTGAAAGCGGTCGCCTCGGTTGAGGTGACAGCTTAGCAAGTTGGAGTTTCGGCCCCGCGCGTTCTGACGCGCGGGGCTTTTTGTTAAGAACCCTTACGAATAGGGCACACGAATATAAAGAGTTAAGAACCCTATAATCGTGGCTGGTCTTAGAGTGGCGGCTTCTATATAATTGGCCTATATGGAAAACAAGAAAAGATTTTTGAATGTTCATCCTGATGTCTTGAAGCTTGGGGTGGTTAGCTTTCTGACCGATATCAGTTCCGAAGCGATTTTTTCGGTTTTTTCAATATTTTTCACTATCGTCGCCGGTGCCTCGACGGCGCTCCTCGGTCTAATTGAGGGCCTGTCGGACTTCTCGGCCTCGTCTCTGGATTATTTTACTGGCTGGCTATCTGACAAGTCGGGGAAACGAAAGCCGTTGGCGCTTTTCGGGTATGGCTTCTCGGCCTTGGCCAAAGTGGGGCTCTTGTTTGGCAGTTCGGTCTCCGCGCTTTCGGCTTTTCGGGTAGTGGAGCGCCTGGGTAAAAGTTTTCGGGGGCCGCCAAAGGACGCCTGGCTTTCGGCGGTGGCTGAACCGGCCAATCGGGGTTATGCTTTCGGCTTGCATAAAGCCATGGACAAGACCGGAGCAATTCTCGGTCCGCTCATTGCCTACTTCCTGTTGTTGTCGTTGGGTCAAGGCTTGGGCACTTTCCGTCTAATTTTTTTGATTGCTGTCATTGGCGCCGTGCTTTCGGTTGTCGTCTTGGCCATGATGAAGGATCAGCCGGGAGTGCCTCACGAACGAGAAAATATTTTCAAGGCCTGGAAAGATTTGAGTCGGGGATTCAAGCTTTATCTTATCCCGTCCGGAATTTTCTCTCTGGCCTATTTCAGTTTCGGTTTCCTTTTGCTTCGTGCCTATGACCTTGGTTTTGAAATTAAGGATGTCACTTTGCTTTTTGCGCTGTTCAACATCTCTTTTGTGATTTTCTCGGTGCCGGTCGGGAAGTTGGGGGATTGGCTGGGTCGGAAATACATTATTGCTCTTGGCTACGGTATTTACATTTTAATGTCCCTCGGTTTTGTCTTCGCGACAGACAAGTGGCAAGTGATCGTTTTGTTTTTGTTGTTCGGACTCTTTTACACGATTGATGAAGCGCAGAGCAAAGCTTTTATCTCGGATTTAGAGACTGACCGACGCGCCACGGCGATTGGGATGTCGAATTTTGTAAACGGCATTATTTACTTGCCAGCTTCGGCAATTGCCGGAATGCTTTGGGTGTTTGGCCCGGCCTACGCCTTCGGGTTTGCGGCCGGCGTAGCTTTGTTGGCGATGATTGTCTTTGTCATTATGTTGCCGAAGATTTTAAACGGCCCAGTTCGGGCCTGAATTTGGACCTGTTGACTTAACATTTGACTTTAACTGGCGGGATCTTTAGATCGGAGTACAATCTAAATATGCAAGAGATTCATAGTGCCGGCGGGGTAGTAATCGGCCCAAAAGGCGAAGTGCTTTTGGTTTGTCAGGACGGGGCTTGCTGGTCGTTACCCAAAGGCCCGCTTGAGAAATCTGAAAGCGCCATGGATGCGGCGCAAAGAAAGATTTATGAAGAATCCGGAATTGAGCCGGAGGATTTGAATTATATTAAACCGCTTGGGACCTATCAGCGCTACCGCACTGGCTCCGACGGGAAAGAGGATGTGAACACCCACAAGACTATCGATATGTTTCTTTTTCGGACTCAAGTCGATGATTTGGATCCCCGGGAGCCTGATATTAGCGAGGCCCGCTGGTTCCCGAAATATGAAGTGATAAAGTATCTGACTCATCCGAAAGACAAGGAGTTTTTCACCAGCGTGCTTTTTGATTTGCCGTGACGAAACCACTGATGATATAATGGTCTAATGATATCACAGTGGTACGGATTAAAGCCTCGAGCCATTAAACTTAGACAGGATGGCCTCTCTATTAAAATAATAGAAAAGAGGCTTAAAATTCCTCGGTCGACCTTGAGTGGGTGGTTTCGGCTAATCAGGCTGTCTTCGCAGCAGGAGCACAAACTGGAGGTAAATAGAAGACTAGGCTTGGTTAAGGCTCGCGAAAAGGCGGTAATCTGGCACAATAAGCAGAAAGAAAATCGACTAAGGCTTGCCGAGGCCGAGGCGGACAAAACTTTGGAACAGATCAATTTACCACATGGATCAGTTTCCGAATTAGCTTTGGCAATGCTATATCTAGGCGAAGGATTCAAAAAGAGCTTGGATACGGGTATTGGCAATTCAGACCCGACCATTCTAAGGTTTTTTGTAGCTATGTTGTTAAATTTTTATAGAGTTGAAAAAAATAAAATTACATGCCAGCTACATTTAAGGGCTGATCAAGATCCTAATATGATTAAAAAGTATTGGTCAGAGAAGCTAGGTCTCCCTCTGGCCGCGTTTCAGGCGGTTTCTCAGGATAAAAGAACAAAAGGAAGACCAACATATCCTGACTATAAGGGAGTTTGTATTGTAAGATGTGGGCATGTTGCGATACAAAGAAAATTAGTGTATCTTAGTAAAAAGTTTTGTGAAAGAATAATCGGTCAAAACCAAGGATTGCGCGCTTAGCTCAGTGGTAGAGCATTGTCTTGACGTGACAAGGGTCGGGGGTTCAATCCCCTCAGCGCGCACAGTGTAAATTAACAAAAAATGATACAATGAAATTGTGGAAAATCCAGAATTAACCAAAGAAAAATCTCCGGCAGCCGTTGAAAAAATATCTCACATTTTTTCGTCCAATGCCGAAAAACGAATCTGTGTCGTCGGTGCAAGTTGTGTTGGAAAGTCAAGCTTACTTCGCTATTTACCCGAGGCGGTTGATATGGACGATTTGCTTTTTGGCAACAAACGGAGAGGAATTGAGCCGTTGCTAACGCAACAAGAAGTTGATTATGTTTGTGGACCCTGGACACCGGAAGTTGGTCAATTTATGACTAAGAAAGCCCACGAGTTAATCAAAATTGAAGCTGGTCATCCGGTTTTCGGTACAATCGTTTTTCCGTCAGATTTGGTTATTGAAATTACTGTTCCTGACAATGTTTTACGAGAAAGAATTAGACGGAGAGACACAAATGAGAAAGATGTTTTTAATATGAGAGCACAAATTGATTCCGAAGTTGAAAAGTCGGGAATTGAGAAAATGGTTGTTGAAAATATATGAAAATCATTCTTGCTTCAGATTTAAGTTTTCTTTTGAAGTATGGTTACGACCTGACGGGCATTTCAAAATCAGAAATGAAAATCGGATATGTTACGACCGCCTCAAAAGGTGCGAGAGACATAACATTTTTTGAAAAAGTGAAAAATGTTATGCGAGAAAATAAAATCCCTTTTGAGGAAATAGATATTGAGGGAAAAAGTAAAGATGAGCTGTTAAACTTTTTCAAAAATAAAAATGTTATTCATGTCGAGGGTGGAAATACTTTTTATCTTCTAAAAGCAATCAGAGAAACTGGCTTTGCGGAAGTTTTGAAAGAATTATTAAGTGTGGAAAAAGTTTATGTCGGCACAAGTGCAGGAGCGTATATCATGTGTCCCACGATTGAAGTGGCAAACTGGAATGAAACAGGCAGAGACAGATTCGGTTTAACTGATTTTACGGCTTTGAATTATGTTCCATTTGTACTAAAAGTTCATTACAAAGATGAAGCGGAAAATTTGGTAAAAGAAAAAATGAAAACCCTAAAATATCCGCTTCGGATTTTAAGAGATGGACAAGGAATTTTGATCAATAGTAGCGAAGAAAAGTTCTATGGTGAACGGAGTGAAACCATTTTGAAATAATTTTCTGGGACTTGAAAATAGGTTCTGACCTGGTATAGTGTGGGGACACATTTATGGGTATTCAAGTTGAATTTAATCCGGATTTGGCCCTAAGGAATTATTCTGAGTTCAGGAAAGGTGCCAGGAAAAAAGAGGAGTGTGTCCCCCTAAAGCTTGAAGTCGGCAAAATTTACGATTTTCTGAAAAAGGGCCAGAGAAATTATTGGCTCTTTGGCGAATTGCCACTGCTTGAGACGAAGGGAAATCAGGAATTATCTTTGCCACTCGCGAGTATCGTGATTAAGGAGGCCAAGCATATCTTGATTGAAGGCGAGATTTACACTGTCGGCAAGTATGAGGTGAGGGAAATTTTTAGGGATAAGTCCGCCCACTTTAACGGTTTTGCTAAGGTTTAACTAAATCTGTTATATTTATCTACCGCTTCAGTTATAATGAGCGGCTTTTTAATTTTCTAAATACCAAAGTAAATGAAGAGGACTGTAGCGCTGATTTTGGCGGCCGGAAAAGGGACGCGGATGGGTGGGGAGTTGCCGAAGCCGCTGATTAAACTTAATCAAAAACCGCTTTTGCACCATGTTTTGGACACCGTGAAAAAGATCCCAAATCTTCATCCGGCCGTGGTAATCGGGCACCAAGGGGAAATGATCAAAGAGTCTCTGCCCGATTTTGAGGGTGATTTTATTGAACAGGGTGAACCGTTGGGGACGGGCCATGCTTTGATGGTGGCGAGGGGTCATTTGCTGAAAGCGCAAAGAATTTTAGTGCTTTATGCGGATATGCCATTTGTATCCGCCGAGACGCTTGGGGGCTTGCTTCGAGTCGGTGAGTCGAAAACGGCTGAGGTAGTTATTGGCACAGTTCTAATCGACGGTGAGCTATTTTCTGACTATGGTCGGATTGTGCGTGACCAAAATAATCTCGTATTAAGGATTGTGGAAAAGAAAAATGCCACGCCCGAAGAGTTGGCGATTAGAGAAGTTAATGCCGGCTTTTATTGTTTAGACGGCGATTTTGTTAAAAATAATATTGGCCGGCTTCGGCCCAACTCGGTGACAAATGAGTACTACCTAACTGATATTGTCGAGGTTGCTCTTAAGGCCGGGTGCAAGGTGGAAACCTTCGAGATACCAAAAAACGAGGCGATTGGATTTAATACGCAAGATCAGTTGGCTGAATTTGTTTAAGTCTCTCTAGCGGGTGTGAATGTGGAGGTAGATGTCCTCGACGGCTTTAATCGCGTCGCCGACCGCGATGTTGTTTTGGTGATAGAGCCCGTCGGTACAGTCGCCGGCCGCCCAAATGCCTTCGGTCTTTGATTCTTGGTTTTTTGGATCGACAACGATTCGATTGTACTGGTCGTGCTCGACAACATCTTTTGAAAAATCGGTGTTGGGAACACTGCCGATTTCCACAAAGACTCCGCTAATCGGTAGCCCGGTCTCCTTTTTGCTAATCAAATTGCCCAGAATAATTGATTTTAGAAATTTGTCGCCCTTGGCTTCGACGACCACGGTATTGGTAAGGATTTTTACCTTTGGATTTTTGGAAATTTTTTCAACGGTGATGGGATCGGCTCGAAAATTTTCACTGCGATTGATCAGGGTGACAGATTTGCAGTAGGCGGCGAGTTGGGCCACGGTCTCAAAAGCGGCGTTGCCACCACCAACTACGGCAACATCCTGACCGGCGAAAAGGGGGCCATCGCAGGAGGCACAGTAAGTGATGCCGTTGTGTTCAAACTTGTCGGCGCCCTTGGCTTCGAGCTTCCGCCGTCGACTGCCGGCGGTAATGAGGACGGTTTTCACTTCGTAAGAGCTTTTGTTGGTGGCAACTTTAAAGCCGGAATCGGTTTTCTCGATTTTGCTGCAGAATTCACCGGTTTTAATGTCGACAGTATCATCGGCGTAAGCTCTCAGATGATTTTCGAGAGATTTGGCCAAATCAGCGCCGGAAATTTTGATGGTGCCAATCCAATTTTCGATACCCTCGGAGACCGAGCTTTGACCCTGGAAATCCTTGGTAATCAAAACAGTCTTTAATTTTTTGCGGGAGGCGTAAACTCCGGCGCCGACGCCGGCCGGACCGCCACCGATGATGGCCAGATCATAGAGATTTGATTCAGGATTCATGATTTATGAATTAGGAATAAGAAAATACAGAGCTAATAATAACAGAAGTGGGGGAGACAACCAAACCGCGAAGTCTCGGAGACTTCGCGGTTTTTTCATTCTTATCTACTAACTACTATCTACTTACTACTATCTACTTACTACTATCTACTTACTACTATCTACTTACTACTATCTACTTACTACTATCTACTTACTACTATCTACTTACTACTATCTGTTACTTTAGTTTGCTTCTCCTTAGAAAAGCTGGCACGGCGCCCCAATCATCATCTTCTTCAATTGCCGGGGCAGGAGTTGGTGCTGGAGCCGGCTTTTTCTCCTCGACTTTCGCAGCCGACTCCTCCTTCTTTGGCGAGCTCATGACATTGAAAATTTTGCCACGCTTATTGTCTTCATCGCCTTGGGCTTGAAACAGACTTTTCTTGGTGCCCGGGGCATCCGGAAAACCGGAGGCAATGACGGTAATTTTGAGTTCGTTTTTCTTGAGCTTTTCGTCTTTGACGGTTCCGAAGATAACTTTGGCGTTCGGGTCGATTGATTCGGTAATAATCTTGGCAGCATCCTGAATTTCAAACATGGTCAAATCGTCGCCACCGGCAATCGAGAAGAGTACACCCTTGGCACCAGAAATTGAAATATCCAAAAGTGGGGAATTGATGGCGGCCTTGGCAGCTTCTTCGGCGCGTTTTTCGCCGGAAGCGGTGCCAACGCCCATCAAAGCGGAGCCGGCATTTTCCATAATCGCGCGCACGTCGGCAAAGTCGGTGTTGATGATACCCGGGGTGGTAATCAAATCGGAAATGCCCTCGACGGCTTGTTTCAAAACTTCATCGCACATAGCGAAAGCGGCCTTGGCGGTGGTTTCTTTTGTAATGCTGGTGAGTAGGCGGTCGTTTGGAATGATGATGACGGCGTCAACCGATTTGCGTAATTCATCCAAGCCCTGTTCGGCCAAACGCATTCGCTGGATGCCCTCAAAGAAGAAAGGTTTGGTGACCACGGCGACAGTGAGAGCGCCCAATTCCTTGGCAGTCTTCGCCACAACCGGCGAAGCGCCGGTGCCGGTGCCACCACCGAAACCTCCGGCGATGAAAACCATATCCGCACCTTTCAAGGATTCCTGAATTTCTTCCTTGGTTTCCTCTACAGCGCGCTTGCCCAATTCCGGATTCATGCCGGTGCCCAATCCTTTGGTCAAGTTTTTGCCGATGTGGATTTTTTTCTTGGCGAGCGAGTGGTGTAAATCTTGCGCGTCAGTATTGATGACGATAAACTCAACGCCTTTGACCTTGGAGTTCACCATGTGGTTGATCGCGTTCTTGCCGGAACCGCCGACGCCGATGACTTTGATGCGGGCAAAAGTTTCTACTTCGGGTGTAATTTGGGGCATGAAATTAGTTGGTAGTTGGTAGTGAGTAGTGAGTAGTTTGGAACTCAAAATCACTATCAACCAATAAGATAATGGTTGATAACGGCCTCATAAATGATTGGTCTTAATGATAGCCAAAGGGGATTAATTGTAAAGAGTTGACATCCTTAGTATCGAGTGCTAGTTTTTGACTAGAAAAGGCAACTCAAAAGGTGGTTTATTATGACGAAAACTGAATTGGCCAAACTTGATTTGGACGCGACCAAGTCTCCGCGGGTCTTAATTGTTAATATTGTCGGGCTGGGTGACACCAACATCGATGCCCCGCCAGGTGACAGCCTTTTTGATGTCATTTGTCTGGCCCACTGCGTTCTCTCTAATGAGGCGGTCGCCAATGATGATTTGAGAGGCAGGATTACGGTTCTTGCTTTCACAAGAGACCGAATTAAAGTCTCAATTTCAGGTACCTGAAAAACAAAACCGCCCCGAGCTTCGAGGGGCGGTTTTTCTTGTCTGGGGAATTAATATTTTTTGAAATGAGTTATGGCAAAAATCTCTGAATCATTTTCATCAAATCGCCACCGCCCTGTTTGATCATTTTGGTGCCGAGCGAGGCGTCGTCGCTTGTGGTGAGTCCCCAAATGCAAAGACCGTAGGCCACTGACCAAGTCGCATCTTTGATATGGTCGCCAAGGTGGGCGCCAAAACTTAGGGTGCCGATTCGCGATGGCAATTTAAGAGCGGCCTTGGCCAAGTCCTCGATGGTAGTAATTCCTGAACCGCCACCGGTGATGATAATACCGGCCGGCAGAAGGCCACTACGACCAACTTTTTTCAAGTGAGCTTCGATGAGGTCAAAAATGTCGGAAAGTCTGGCCAAAATAATTTCCTCCAATTTCTTGCGCGGGTACTGGATTTCGCCGTCAGTGCCGACTTTCAATTTCTCGGCGTCTTCGAGAGAAATTTTTAGACCCAGAGCAATATCGTTGGTAATGTCGGTCGAGCCAATGGGAAAAACATCGAGCGAGATTGGAATGTTGTTTTCAAAAATAGCGATTGAGACAGTTTCGGAACCGATGTTGGCAAGGACGCAGCCGGCAATTTTTTGCTGTTTGGAAAGGGTGACCAGACTGGCCGCAAGCGGGGCAGCCATAACATCTTCGACATCAACACCGGCCTCGGCGACGGCCTGAATCAAATCATTCAAATGCTGTTCAAGTGAAGTGATGAAGAGAGTTCGGACTTCAAGTTTGCTCCCACGCATACCATGTGGCCTTCCCAAAACCGGTTTACCGTCGACTTTGTATTGCAGGGGAATGGTGTGCAAAATTTTCCGGTTGGCTGATTGTGAAGCCGGAATATCGCGTTCGCTTTGTTCCAAAACCTTCTTAACATCAAGCTCGGTAATTTCGGAATCGGCTTTGGAAACCACGACCGAAGCCTGGGACGTCACACTGCCAAGACCGATGCCTCCAACCGAAACGAAAGCTTTGCGAATTTTTATTTTGGCAGTTTTCTCGGCCTGTTCAATCGCGACACGCAGACTTCTGGCGGCGTCGCTTAGGCTGATGATGTAGCCGTGTCTAAGGCCCCGACTCTCGGCGTAACCCATGCCTAAAATTTGAGGATTTGGTTTATCCTTCAGGTGTTCGGCCACTACCACTTTGATTTGATATGACCCGATGTCAATGCCGACTGCGATTTTGCGCGCCATAAGATTTTATGGGCCAATTATAGCACTAAAAAGAAAAGGCCGAATGCCAAAATTTGGCTTAACTGTGGATTAGGTTTGGCGATTGGTGTCTTGGCTTAGATTTGGAAATGCCGGCGACAGGTCACCTCCAATTTTTCCATTTTAGCGCCATGGTCGAGGCCCTTGAGATGAAAAAGTCCGTGGATAAAAAGGAAAAGCAAAAAGTTTTCAAAAGGCCGGTCAAATTTGACGGCTTCGGTGGCGCTGGTTTTCAAATCCAGATAAATTTCGCCCTCGTCTTTGGAAAGCGGGAAGCTTAAAATGTCGGTTGAGTGATTTTTCGCGCGATATTTCAAGTTTAATTTTTTTGATTCGGCCGGAGTGATGAGGTTTAGGTTAAGCTGGTATTTCGGGCCCAAAACATGATTTTTAATCGGCTCAAAGGGAAGCCCCGCCGCGCTCTTAAGCGCGGCGGGGCCCGTAACTAACTTTGAAATATTGAGATTGAAGGTCGCCTCCTTCATTTTAGGCGGTTCGCTTGCCGTGGACGACTTTCTCGGCCATCTTGCCGAGTTTGATTAGTTTGGCAACTTCAGCGCGTCTGGCTAGAACCTTTAGGGTCTTCATTTTGACCTTGTATGATGAAAGTTTTCGGGTCTGATAACGGATTCCGCGAACTCGAGGCAAAACGCCAGAACCTTGGACGCGTTTGGTAAAACGGCGCAAAGCGCTTAGGTTATTCTCGGTCGGATTTCTAGTTATTTCAACATTAATTGGCATGGGGCATAGCTTAACATGACTCTGAATTGCGGGCAAGTGCGAATAGCTAGGCGATTTTAAGGCTTAGGATGTGTTCTGAAATGAAAATGTAAATCTCAAAAATGAAAATGACAGTTGAAAAGGCAAAAATTTCTTAAAAATTTAGAATTTTAATATGTCATTTTCCATTTTGACATTTCCGATTTAGATTTTCCTCAGGTATTTCGGCAAGTCGGCGATTGGCACAGTTTCTTGCGAACGGTTGGCCAGATTGCGGACAATGACCGAGTTTTCGACGGCTTCTTTCTGGCCCATAATCATAATATAAGGAACGCCCATTTTTTCGGCGGCGGCAAATTGACTGCCAAGGCGGTCGCGGGAGATAGACTGGTAAACCGGAATTTTGGCGTGGCGCAAAAGTTCGATGACGCCCAAGCTTTTGCGCTTGGCTTCAAAACCGAGCTGGATGTAAAAAACTTTCGGCTTCTTGATTCGATGGTTGGTTCCGGCCGATTTGTTTTTTCTTTCATAACTTACCGAGATGCCGACACTCGGAATGTCCCGTCTCGCGCCCAATTTTCTGGCCAAGCCCTCATAGCGCGCGCCGTAGGCCAGGGGTGGTTTACTGCGGTCATTGCCGTCTTCGCGAATTTCAAAAATTGTGCCGGTTTCAAAATTGCGATTGCCGACGAGCGAGTTGTTGATTTGGTAGGAGACACCGGTGCTCTCGAGAAACTCCAAAATTTCCTGGAAGTGAATGCGGTCGGTTTCGTTCAGAAAGCTCACAGCTCGCGGGGCGCTCTCGGTCAATTTCAAACAGCAATCGTGGCTGTTGCAACCCAAGACCTCAAAAGCTCCGTCTTTGAAAGCCTGCCGACAACCAGCCGAAAGGTCACCCAAGTGTTTGCGATAATAGGCGGTAAGCTCTCGGCTAAATTTAGTGGCCGAATCGCTGTTGCCTAGACTGTTGATTTCAATGTGGAGATTTTCAAAACCCTCTTCTTTCAAAATAGCGATGACAGTTTCCAAAATCAAAGCCTCGGCGATGCTCTTGGTGGTGCCCATAATTTCCAAACCGAAACTCACATGTTTGGAGCCGGCTTTAGTCGACTTTTTTTCACCCGGCAGAGGCGTGCGGTAAAAGATTGAAACTGGCGGATTTTCGGCGCCCCAGTTTTTCTCGGCAAAAGTTCGCATGATTGCCACGCGTTCTTCAAGCGGGAAGCGCGGGCCGTCGGCGCCTTTGCGCGGGTCGGATTCTTCCAGACCCTTAGCCTTGGCGATGTCGTCCTTTTTGATGATCGGGTCGGTAGTGGTTTTGAAACCGTAATAAACGGCAACCTCAGCCGGTGTATCCATTTTGCCTTCGAGATAAATTTCTTTCTCGGTGCTTTTCTTGGCAGATTTAGAAGTTTTCTTTTTGGCTGAAGCTTGTTTTTTCATAAGCGTTTTGTTTTTAGTTAAAAATCATATTCTCCCGGAAAGGCTGCAAAGGTCGAAATTGGGGCAAGACGAAACAGTGCGCGACCGACGATTAATTTCTCCGGTAGCGGTCCCCAGAATCGGGAATCCGAACTCGCAGCGCGATTGTCGCCCATCACGAAGTATTCGTCCGGTCCCAAAACTCGCTTTTGGTTGCCACCCAGCGGATATTTAATATACGGTTCGCTAAGCTCTTGGCGCACACCTTTGGTATTTCTAATCTCGATTTTCCCATCCTTGATTGTGATGGTCTCGGTGGGCAAGCCGATGATTCGCTTGATGAAAAATTTGGTCGTGTCTTTCGGATAGTGGAAGACGATGACTTCGCCGCGCTTGGGTGCCTCAAAATGATAGCTAAGCTCGTCGATAATTAAGTATTGGCCAGAGAGAAAGGTCGGCTCCATTGAAGAACCGGAGACAATAAAAGGCGAGGCGATGAAAAGACGGATTGGAATGACAATGACAAGGGCGACAATGGCAAAGCGAACGAGTTCGCCCCAGGAGTTTGGGCGCTTTTTCGGAGTTTCAACTAGAATTTCTTTCGGCTCGGAATTTTCTAATTTGTTTTCCTCCATCCCGTTAGAGATAGGAAACGCCCGGGTTGTTGTGATATTGGGGCATTTTCCTATAAGTTATCATTGCTAATAATTTATCCGACTTTTTGTTTGGTGGCGTTTCCGCGGAGTTATTGAATGTAATTCTGAACTTTAGCTTGCTGTGAAATTTCCAACTGTCTTTGCGTATCGAAACAAAATATCTCTAACGGGATCCATAAGTGGGGCAATTGTATTACAACCGCTATGATTTACACAAGGGTGTTTCGTGTGTCGTGTTGAATTTAGTGCCCGAGGTGGTCATGCTATAATCTTTTCATCTTAATTCAAAATTTTTTATGTCTTACATCATCGCTGGTTTAGGTAATCCCGGAGAAGAATATTTAAATACTCGACACAATGTCGGGCGAATCGTTTTGGAAGTGTTTAGAAAATCTCAAGAATTGCCGGATTGGGAATTTGATAAAAAACTTAAGGCCCTTGTATCCAAAGGTAAAGGGTCAAATGTCAAAGGTCAATTGTCACTTGTTCTTCCTGAGACTTTCATGAATAAATCCGGCGAGACACTTAAACAGTTGGTGAAGAGTAAAAAAGCGGCGCTTGGGCTTGCGGTGATTCACGACGATTTGGACATTCCGCTTGGCAAATATAAAATTTCTTTTAATAAGAGCTCCGGTGGTCATCGCGGAGTCGAGTCGATTATCCGCACGATTAAAACTCAAGAGTTTGTGCGAATTCGGGTCGGCATCTCGCCGGCGACGCCGTCCGGCAAAATCAAAAAACCGCAAGGGGAGAAAGCGGTGGGAGATTTTATCATCAGTGAATTTAAAAAGCCGGAGCTTGAAACTATCAAAAAAATTGCCAAAAGAATTGCCGAAGCGCTCGAATGTCTGGCGAATGAGGGGAAGGATAAGGCGATGAGTCAGTTTAACTAGCCCCGACGCTTTGTCAGACAAAGGTCGGGGTCCCGACTTCTGACGTTGGGATTAGTAGTGGGTAGTAAGTAGTTAGGAAAACAAAGAGAGAAACAAAGAGAGAAAAGAGGCCGAAGTTTCGCCACGAAACTTCGGCCTCTTGACATTTTAAATAAGTCCTGTAGCATGAGTGGTAGAAATTTGGGCAACTTTTTACTGGTGTAAATAAGCTCCGCTCAAACAATCTGAAAGGTGTTCTATGAAAACTGCCGAAACTGTCGTGTTGGATTACGCTCCGGGTGCCGGAATCAAACAGGCTTTGGCCCATGCCAGAGTCGTTCCGGTCACCGACGATCTCGCTGAACGCGAGTCTTGTCTCAAGAAGATCCAAGGAATTCGCTCTCGACTTTTGCCGGTTGAGGCAGAAGCCTCGGCAGAGTTGGCCAAACAGGAAAGGGTGGCTCTCGAAGAAGTTGGCCTAGCCAAGACGATGAACAACATTTCACATCTCGGCGAAGCCAAATTGCTCGACCCGGCCGCGTTTGCTGTGCGCAACAAAGATGGTCTGCCGCTTTTGGCGCCATTTAGTTTGGGGAGCGCTGAAGCGACCATTCAGAGTGAAGGCAATGATGTCCTTCCGGTCTGCTGTCTAAATTATTACCGGGATGTCAAGGAAAAGTTGGCCGCCCGGAATGGTTTCTTGGGAAGTCTGATTTTTCCCATTTTCGCCGTCGCTTTGGCCTACCTGTTTTTCTGGCTCAGTGACCTGACTGTTTCGTCTGTCTTGGATCAGACTTTTCCGGCGTCGATTTTATTCGGCACCGTTTTATTTATAACCGCGATTGTGGCGGAAGCGACTGAAGGCAGACTCAAGCAGGGTATAATTTTCGGGGCTTGCTTTCTTTTGTTGATGGTACTCTGGCCAATCGCAGGTCTTCTTATTCTGGGAGCCTTTTCGCAAATCTCTTTCAGGCGTCTCTGGGTCGCGAGTGCCAAATTCTCTGGCATGATTCCGGCTTCGGCCCGTGCCAAGATTAACGAAGCTAAGTTGTGTGGCGGTTTCAAGGAAATCTTCCTGCTCGCCGAAGTGCCGAGATGGGAAGTCAGGAATGAACCGATGCCGATGCCGACTTTGAAGGGTGACCCTCTCACGGTCGGTTTCGACGGCGAGCGGTTCTGGCTTATTGATGCGTGGGAAACGACCACGGCCGAGCAGTATGTTGCCGATGAGTTCGTCACCAAGCCAAATGATCCGGCGGTCTAATTGTCTCAGCAGTTCCTCGCAACCACTCGATTGATTCGGGTGGTTTTTTAGTTAGCTTTTAGCTACTAGCTATTGGCTGTTAGGAAGAAGGGGAAGCAGAAGAGCCCCGAAAACTTGCCGCAAGTTTTCGGGGCTCTTCTGCTTTACAAACCAAGTTTTTTGTTTATCATGGCAAACAGACTCCCGACAACTCTTTGCTTCCGCAAAAAGCTCTGTTTGGAAAAAGAAAGGTGTTCTATGAAAAAAGCTGACTTGCCGGTCGAAAACCTCGCAGATTTTCTTGAGGAGCCTCTTGCTCTTGTTGATATCGAGGCTCTTGAGGCGAAGCTTCAGGAGGCGCAAAGCAGGATTTCATCAGCCAAAAGTCACGCGGAGACGCGGCCCTGGTGCGCCTTGCGAGATGACTTGGGAAATCAAATCTGGAAAGGCGTGGCGCTTAACCGTATCTTGAGTCTGGGAGAAGTCCGGCCGCTCAAGCCGGAGATCTTCACCGAGCGAGACAAAAATGGCTGGCCGACTTGGGTGCCATTTGAGCTCAATCGTCGTCCTGTGGAATTTGTCGGTGGTCTTGGCTGCGACCTGCCGGGCCATTGCGCCGAATTTTATCGTGATGTTTACCGGAAACTGGAGAAGCGGAACTCCTACTTGAACTGCCTGCTTTTTCCGGTTCTCGCCCTGATTCTTTGTTTCCTTGGGCTGACTTATTGGCCCGCAGGAACCTTGAAATTTTTCTCGGTGATAAACTGGATTGCCGGCGGCGTTTTTGTAGTCGGGGTTGTCGCTTTGGTCTCAATCTTTTTCGGTAACAATGGTTCAGGATTGGATCCGGACAAAGTGTCAACTGAAGACTTTGCTTTTGGAATTGGTATTCTGCTTTTACTGGCTGCGGCCCTCTGGCATTGGTCGATTACGGTTATATTTACCTTGGGAATCTTGTCGCATCGTTGCCTCAAGCGAACCTGGTGGATGAAAGCGCGACTTGTCGGTTTCATGCCGACTTCGGTTAAGGCCTTACGGAGGCGTGCCGATGATGGGCGTTGCTTCAGTCGCGTCTTTCTGGTTGCGAGGGTGCCGAAATGGCGAGTCGGTGTCGCGCCCGAAGCGGTACCGACGAGTTTCAAGAGTCATCTGCTGGTCGGTTATCGCGATCACGGCTACTGGTTGATCAGCAGGTTTGATGCCCTCGAAGACGGAGTCTCCAATCTGGAGACCGATTTAATTGGCGCGTTCAATTATTGAAAACCGCCCCTCACTTGCGAGCAAGTGGGGGGTTTTAAATTTAAAAGCCCCGCGCATGTTGCATGCGCGGGGCGAAGTCGTCAGCCGATTTTGCTGGCGTAGGTCGAAGGATTAGGGTCCGGATTTTTTCGGTCGAATTCGGCGCCGGCCTTTTGCATGAAATCCAATTTGGCGAGATTGTGCATCTGTTTCTTGATTTGACGGTCGGCATCGACACGCCGGAGTCTCTCAAACTCCCTCTTTGTTCGGAATTTTTCTGCTCGGATTTTTTTGGCGAGAGCTTTCGGCAGAGTTTGCCCGGTCTCGAGTACGGATTTCACTCTGGCCAGTAGGTCTTCCAGGAATTCCGAGCGACACTCGGGATGCCAAGGCGTAGTAGTCATTCTTTCGCAGTAAGGACAGGGTCTGATACAAGCCATAATTTTCCTTTCTCTTCTCGGCTTAGATTACATCTTTAAATTAGTTTGTCAATCAAAACCCCCGCTCGTTTCGAGCGGGGGTTTTGTCTTATTCTCCACTACTTACTACTACCTACTAATCCTGACGTCAGAAGTCGGGACCCCGACCTTTGTAAGACAAAGCGTCGGGGCTACTTACTACTTAGTCGCCTCAACAAAAGACAGCGCCATCTTCTGCTCCTTGGCATCAAAGAGGGCAATCTTGAATGAGTAGGTTTTGCCGAGCTCCAATTTCTCGCGCAACTTTTCTTCACTGCCAAATTCGCTCACATGGACCAAACCGGCCACACCCTCTTCAATTGAGGCGAGAGCGCCATGCTTGTTGAATTTGATGACCACGCCCTTGACCAGCTGATCTTTCTTGTATTTCTTGCCGGCCTCAATCCAAGGGTTCGGCTTCAGGGCCTTGATGGAGAGGGAAATTTTGCCATCTTTGACATCGATGACTTTGACGCGGATTTTGTCGCCGACTTTGTAAAGCAATTTTGGATTTTCAACCAGCGCCCAATCCATTTCGCTGATGTGGACCAAACCTTCGAGACCGTCTTCAACTTTCACGAAGACTCCGAAATCAACGATGCCGGTGACTTCGCCATCCAAAACATCGCCAATCGTGTATTTCTCGACAATTTTTTCCTTTTCCTTCTGTTCAGGATTTTTCTCGGAGAAAATCAGCTTGCCTTCTTTAGGGTTGGCGCCGATAATCGCGACGGCAATTTTCTGGCCGAGCAATTTTTTCAATTCTTCCAAAATTCGGTCCTTGTCGCCATCCTCAACGCGAGGGTAGTGCTCTGGCTTCAACTGGGAAGCCGGCAAGAAACCGGAGATGCCTTGCCATTCCAAAATCAAACCGCCTTTGTTGGCCTCTTTGACTGGCAATTCGAAAATAGTTTTCGAGGCGATAGCCGCTTCGGCTTCGCTCCAAACAATCGCTTGGCGAGCTTCCTTGAGGGAAAGTTCCCAATAACCTTCTTCGTGGTCGGTGCCGACAACCTTGGCCGCGATGACATCGCCGACATTGATTTTTTTAATGATTTCTCGGGCAACGATAAATTCCCGGCCGTAAATGATACCGGTTCCGTACGGAGCGAGGTCGACATAGACGGAAGCTTTTTCGATGGCAATCACCGGACCTTCAACCAAGTCGCCAACTGATGGCGGGTTCTTGGTTTCGGACATCAACTTGCCCATCAAGCTCTGCTTCTTTTGGCGGGCTTCTTTTTCTTCGTTGGTTTCCTCGACTTTATCTTTTTCTTTAATTTCTTTGGTGGCCTTCTTGGCCTCCTTGGTTTCTACAACTTCTTCGGCCACTTTGACTTCATCAGTCTTGGCCGACTTTCTGCTAAAAATTCCCATATATTTAAAAAGCCGGCAGGTTTCGCTACTCGTGGACTGAATGATCCCTAAGCGAGGTTACTTGCCAGTACTTCTAATAATGGGAGAGAGTATACCTGAGGAAGGGGAAATAGTAAATAGATAGTAGTTAGTAGTAAGTAGGTAGTAGTCAGTAGTGAAGAAGATAAAAGCCCCGACGCTTTGTCTGACAAAGGTCGGGGCGGGGTCGGGGACAGGGTCAGGAAGCAAATCACTCATAATCGATTTGGTGGGTGACCAAAATGTAGGACGGTCGCTTTTTCGTATCGATGTGGTTCGGGAACCTTGAAGCCTCAACGATAGTTTTCATATCGGAGATTTTGGCCTTCAAATTGGCGATTTCCTTTCTGGTCCTCAGGTGGTCCAGTGCACCAAGGGTCAAAATCAAAAGGATGAGGACATAAATGGCGGCAATATCGTTTCGGTTTTGCATAAAATAAGAACAGGTTTTCTATCTTAACTATACGAATTTAATTCAAGAAATCAATAGCACACGACACAAATACACGAATGAGGACGAATGACACGAATAGCTGAATTCGTGTGTGCGTATTCGTGGTTTCGCTATGCGCATACCTTATTCGTGTGCCCTATTCGTAAGGGTTCTCAACAGCTTTTTATTCGTGTGCCCTATTCGTAAGGGTTCTCAACAAAAAGCCCCACGAAAGCTTGCGCTTCGTGGGGTTCGGGGGACAAATGGTTTTGCCTTGGCTTCAGGTTGCCGAAACATTGGTTCGGCAAGTCACTTGGAATTTCCTGATTCCAAAGGAAGCCTGATTCTCCGACTGGTCCGATTATTCAGGGTAGTCGGGCGGCCAGTGTCAGGTGCCTGATGTGGCTGGTCTGACTTGGTTATCGGATACTTGGGAGAGTCCGCAATCTCGATCTGCTATCCTGCCACCATTTTGGCAGAATGCAGTCGGGTTTGGTTTACATTGCAAGCAATGTCGGACTTTCCCACGACTCCGTAGGGGGTTCCTACGTTTAGGCTGCTCCGGTCTTTGTTCACTCCCGGAATCGTGTATTCCATTCCCACGGCCCTCTCGGGCCGTGGGCTTTGTCCTGAAATCATCCTACCCATAAAAAGCCTTTTGGCAAGCTTGATAAAAACAAATTTTGTTGTCTAATTTTATCTGCGATTTTGCCAATCCAAGAAAAAAGCCCCTCACCGCAAGCGGCGAGGGGCAATCGGGGAATAGTGACTTGGTTTAACCTTACCTGCTATGTCGCTATGACACTCAAGTGTTTTTCTGATCACCTGATTGCAGGCTAATTCTCCAACGCATGACTGATTTCAGATTATCAGGTCTGCTTGCGCTGTACGGCGCTTCAGGATACTCGGGATAGTGCCGCTAAAGCAAGACGCGCTCGACTTCGACCCCTTTGGCCTACTTGGAGTGGCTTGCCCAACTTTTCCGCTGGCCGCGTGACCATCGATGCTGGTTGATTGCGCAACCAACCAGTTCTCAAATCGCGCTTTCTTCGGATTGGCTTGTCCCATGACCCCGGAATTTCTTCCGGTTTAGGCATTCGATGGGGAGGGCAGTCCCCACATCATTATTTATTTTATGCCAAGTCTTGGTTCGTTAGAACTCTTCTACTCCATGGCCAACTCTACTCCTGAAAGCCGACCCGTCAATCTTGAAGTTAACAGATTTTGTGTTTTAATAACTATCTAAAAAATTAAAAACCGCCCGAAAGATTTGGGCGGTTGGCTTGGGTCATTAGGCGCCCATGAAATACAGTAGGCTTCTAGCCATGAGCTCAATGCTGGCCTTTTGTGAGCACCTTGTGTCATGTGCGAACTCTTTTATCAGCCGGTGGGCCGTGTCTCTTTCACCGGCTTTAATGGCCGCGAAAATCGCTTCATCTCTGGCTGCGATACCGGCCCTGCTTTTTGGCGAAGTTAATCTAGCCAGTTCCGTCTGGTTCTGTGAGAGCTCCAGAAAACCACGACGAAGATTTTTTTCAAAGCCGGCGACGGCCTCGCGCAGGTCACCCGCTCGTCTGATAAGGGTTCTAATTTCTGAGTTTTTGGTCTTAGCTTTCATTCATACCTCTGTCTTTCTGCGTCTATATGCAAGCAGTGGATTTCCCTTTATACAATATTCCTCAATTAGACTTTGTCAACAAAAAACCGCCCGAGAGATTTGGGCGGTTGGCTTGGCGGTTACTTCATCAACTGTGAGTGAAAGAATTTGATCAATGATTGCTGGAATCGAAGGCTTGCCCCATCCTCCTTCAGGTACTCATCAAAAAGGTCCTCGGCGATTTCGAATTCGCGGAATGTCACGGCAGTCGCAATGGCATTTTTCCTGGCCCTTCTTCCTTCCGGGGTCCTGTTCGAGGTGATGAAGGCGGCATTTCGGCGATTTTGAATAATCGCAAGATTTGCCTCGTGGAGCTCTTTTGCCAGTCGCTCTCTCTTCTTGAACAGAATCTGCGCTCTGTGGTTTAGACCATTTAAGGTTGTCATGATTTTTCTTTCTGTGTGGAGCCGTTCGTTTCCTTCTAGATAATACTGCTAAATTGATTTTTGTCAACAAAAAACCGCCAGGAAAATCCGGGCGGCTGAGAGGTCTCGATGTTTAACGCATATTCCGAAAAATCTTGTCACTTATCAGATAGCCACTCCAAAAAAGGAAGATGGCTGCGACTGCCGAGAGAAAATAAGAGGTCGGGTCGCCAGATGTGGCCGTTTCGATTGCCATCGCTCCGATGCTAATGGCGACGATGAGTATGGTGGCGATTAGGAATACAATTTTCAGCCGAATCGGTTTCTGAGTTATTGCCACAGCTTGAATCGTTGGACTCGTGACTGTGACGGGCCGGTTGCTGGTTGGCTGTGGTTGTCGCGACCCGTGACCCTCGGTCTCATCAAGTACTTGTTCCATCTCAATTCTGGCCTGAATGCTAATTGACCACTGGCGCATTCTCTCGGCTCGTTCTGCAGGAGTTTCAGGTTTGTTCATAAAACATATAGTCGGGTATTTTTCCGGTTCCTAATTCTGATACTATGTATATAATTGATTCTTGTCAAGGTATCAAAACTTTTCCGCATACCATATACTATATACCTAATACTATATACTTCTTCCCATGATCATCTCTTACCACAACCACGAATTTTTTAAGGTCCAATTCGGCGACACGATTTTGGCCTTCAATCCGATTTCCAAAGATTCCAAATTAAAGGGCGCGCGCTTCGGCGCCGATGTCGCGCTGTCCTCGCTCAATCACAAAGATTTTACCGGCGTCGAAAATGTCACTTTCGGCGAGCGCGCGCCCCTTGCCATCTCCGGCCCGGGCGAATACGAAGTCAAAGGCGTTTTCATCCGTGGCTTTCCGGTTAAAACCACTTACGAAAAAGAAGACCGCATCGCGACGCTTTATTTGGTAAATCTCGAGGGTATGAATCTCTGTTTTGTCGGCCCGATTAAAACTCGCGAATTTGATAAAAATATTACGGCTGCGCTCGAGGAAGTCGATGTGCTTTTTGTTCCGATTGGTGGTGGCGATGTTTTGGCTCCCAACGAAGCCTACAAATTGGCCGTGGCGCTCGAACCGAAGCTGATTATCCCGATGCACTATGATGAAGCTGGCGGCAAAGCGGCTCTCAAGGCTTTCTTCAAAGAGGGCGGTGAAAGTGAAGTGAAGCCGGTTGATAAGCTGACTCTCAAGATAAAAGATTTGGAAGGCAAGGAGGGTGAGATTGTGGTTTTGACTCCGCAAATCTAATTTAAAATACCAATCTACGAATCTCACACCAATCAACTAATATCCGAATAAGATTTTCCCTATTAGTTGTTTGTAGATTGGGATAAAATTTGTAGATTAGTATTTTATCCATGAATTTTCTAGAAAAATTACGCAACGAGTCAGAAGGCAAGCGAAAAAGATTTGCCGTGATTTGGGCTTCAATTTTAACCCTGATAATTTTTCTGGTCTGGTTTTCGGTTTTTCAACTTAATTTTGGCGTTAATAAAAAAGCTGGCTCAGCCAGCTCACCGCTCGAAGCTCTGGATTCAGTCTTCGGCTCTTTTGGTAAAGATGTCTACACGGCAGTCGGGGATATCAAGGATAAAGTTAGTGGCGCGACCAACGATATTTTCCCGTCCGACAATTCCAGTCCCGATTCTTCTGTCGACAACCAAACTCCTGTCGATAATTCCGGCACCCCGACTGGCGAGACAAGCGCCACTCCGCCCGATTCCGAACCTCTGCCGTTTCGCTAAATTGCCAAAAAGAAATTAAAAAGCCCCGCGCTTGCTGCAAGCGCGGGGCAAATTTTCAGATGAATTCCAGAATCTTAAGTGCCGCCAGTTTCTCCAGCTCTCCAGAGATTGCGCCAGCGTATTTAAGATTCCTTCGGGCCTCTCTCAATGTTCGGGCCGAAGCGATTTTGGCCTTGAAAAGAGAGGTCTGCTTTCGAAAGAATTTGGCGTTGGCCAGACTACTGCTGGGGAAGTACTGCGGTATCCTGTCGAGTTTCTCCAAGGTGTCGGCTTTTTCAATCTTCGAAAGCAGAGCCTTGCTCAATCTCCTTCTGGCGATTTTGTCGGCCTGTCGCCCGGTTTCGCAGTTTTGATACGCCTCGAAGAGTGCCCTGAGTGACCTGGCCTCCTTAACGCGGGCGAGGTTCCTCCTTTCCGCGTGGCGCCTGATTTTTGCGGTGATTTTTTCTCGAGCGTCATCCGGTAGCCACTGCCGATCGGCAAGCCACTCCAGTTCCTCGCTGGTGTGGGCGAGCGCGAGCATAGTCTTTAAGAACGGCTCCCACATTTCCTGACAACGGGGGAGGAATTCATAAAGACTTTTTCCAGCCGCGAAATCTCGGACTTGTTTCAACTCGGTCAACGCGAGCTCCTGACACTTTTGGAAGATGCGGTCATTATGGTCGCGGTTGGCTCCTCTGTGGCACATCGCGCGACCCTCGGTGAGTGTGGTCGGTAGCTCATTGGGGGCATAACGACCAAGTCCAAGTGACCCTCTGAAATCACGAACCTCCATCTTGGCCGCCTTGGCCATCCATGCAATCTGCTCCTTGCTAAGTTTTGAAGCTTTAATTGACGCTCTCACTTGATTCCTTTCTTACCCGAACAGAGCGCAGCTCTGCTTTAGGGTGGTTTGTGGTGAACTAACTATCCTAAATCTAACTATTTTTCGAGTCTTGTCAAGGTGAAAAGCCGTTAAATTTGAGTGGCAAATCTAAAGGCTAAATGCTATAATCTTTCTTTATATGGCAGGTAAAAACGACAAAAAAGAAGAGCCGAAAGTCCCGCCAAAACCGGTAGAAGAACGAGGGATTGTCTCGCGTGAAATCGTAGAGGAAATGCGCGAGTCCTACCTAAACTACGCGATGTCCGTAATCACGGCTCGCGCTCTCCCTGATGTGCGCGATGGTTTAAAGCCTGTGCACCGCCGCATTCTTTACACGATGCACGAGCTAGGACTCACCGCCGGCGGCAAAACCAGAAAGTCGGCCAAAATCGTTGGAGATGTCACCGGTAACTACCACCCGCACGGCACCGTCGCGGTTTACGAAGCTTTGGTCAAATTGGCCCAAGATTTTTCGATGCGCTACCCGCTCGTTATTGGTCAGGGAAACTTCGGCTCAATCGATGGTGACGGTGCCGCCGCCGACCGTTACACCGAGGCCAAGATGTCCAAAGTGACGGCCGAAATGCTCAAGGATATCGAAAAGGAAACCGTAGCTTTCCGGCCGAACTACGAAGGTACCAGAAAAGAGCCGGTGGTTTTGCCGGCCGCTCTGCCACAACTACTCCTAAACGGAACTTTGGGAATCGCCGTCGGTATGGCCACCAACATTCCGCCCCACAACCTAAATGAAGTGGTGGACGCGACCACTCATCTTGTCGACAATCCGGAAGCTTCGACCGAAGACCTCTTGGAATTTGTCAAAGGCCCCGATTTCCCGACCGGCGGAGTAATTTTTAATGAAAAAGATATTCATCATGCATATGCGACTGGCAAAGGTGGCGTGGTCACTCGCGGTGTGGCAGAAATTGTCGAGGACAAAAAAGGCCAATTCCAAATTGTAATCAGCTCGATTCCTTATCGCGTCAATAAAGCCGAGTTGATTGTGAAAATCGCCGATTTGGTCCGTGAGAAAAAACTGGAAGGCATCCGCGACATGCGCGACGAGTCGGCCAAGGATATCCGCGTCGTGATTGATCTCAAAAACGGCGCCCAACCGCAAAAAGTTCTCAACTATATCTACAATCACACTCAACTCGAGGAGACTTTCCACTTCAACATGGTGGCGCTGGTTGACGGCGTGCCCCAGACCCTGTCACTTAAAGCCATTCTTGAAGAATTTATCGGTCACCGCAAGATTGTTATCAAACGCCGAACCGAATTCGATTTACGCGAAGCCGAGGCGCGCGAGCACATCTTGCTCGGTCTCACCAAAGCGCTCGACCATATCGACGAAATCATCAAACTCATCAAGAAATCGAAAGATGTCGATGAAGCGCGCGCCGGTTTGATGAAAGCCTTCAAATTCAGCGAAATTCAGGCGAATGCGATTTTGGAAATGCGCTTGCAGAAGCTAGCCGGACTCGAGAGAAAGAAAATTGAAGACGAGCTCAAAGCTGTCCAGGCTTTAATTAAAGAGCTCAAAGACATTTTGTCCAAACCAAAGAGAATTTTGGAAATCATTAAATCCGAACTTTTGGCTATCAAGGAAAGGTATGGTGATGATCGCCTCACCAAACTCGTCAAAGGCGGTATCAAAGAAATGACCGATGAGGATATGATTGCCGACGAAGAAAATGTTTTGGTTTTGACCATGGGCGGTTATGTGAAGCGCACCAAGCCGGAAGAATATCGCAAACAAAAGCGTGGCGGTGTCGGCGTCATCGATTTGGATACCAAAGAAGTAGATTTTGTCAGCAGTTTGGTTTTCGCTTCGACTCACAGCGATATGCTCTTCTTCAGTGACAAGGGTAAGGCTTACCAAGTGAAAATGTTTGAACTACCGGAGGGTAAGCGCGCCACCAAGGGCAAGGCGCTCGTCAACTATCTCTCGATTGATCAGACCGAAAAAATCACTTCGGTTTTGGCGATGCCAAAATCGGCTAAGGGTTCTGACCTTTCACTCCTCATGGTCACCAAGGGCGGAACTTCCAAGAAAGTGGCCGCTGAAAGTTTCCACGATGTAAGACGGAGCGGTATTATCGCTATTCGACTCGACGACGGTGATGAACTTCAGAGTGTTTCTTTTGTGGAAAAAGGCGACGAAGTCTCGATTGCCACGACCAAGGGCCAATCAATCCGATTTAAGGAATCAGATATCAGAGAAATGGGTCGCGCGGCCGGCGGGGTGAGAGCGATTAAACTTGATAAAGGCGATGCGGTTATTTCGGCGGATATCATCAAGAAAAATATGAAGAACCCGATGCTTTTGGTGATTTCTTCCAAGGGTTATGGCAAGAAAACTCCTCTTGATGAATACAAGACCCAAAATCGTGGCGGTTCCGGTATCAAGACTGCCAATTTGACCGACAAGACTGGCGATTTGATTACCGCCCGAGTTGTCACCGACGATGTCGAGGAAATTGTGGCGATGTCCAAGAAAAGTCAGGTCATCAGGACCGAACTTAGTGGCATCAGCGAGCTCGGCCGTTCGACTCAAGGCGTGCGAATCATGAAACTCCGAGAAGGGGACTCGATTGCCTCCTTGATTTGTTTGTAGCTCGGCTAGTACCGGTTTCCTTATGGCTGGGTTTGGAATATAATACTGAGTAATAATCAATAATCAAGAAACAAGGTACAAACAATAATCAATAATTCAATTACCAAATCAGGACGCAAGTTTTTGGTTATTGTTTCTTGGTGATTGGTTACTTGTAAACATTCTGATGTTTAGTGATCCTCAAAAAAATATCGAACAGCTCGATTTGGAGAAGAGTGCTAAAGTGGCCGATTTTGGCGCTGGTTCCGGCTTCTATACTATAGCGCTTTCGCGGGCAGTTGGCGGGGAGGGCCGTGTCTACGCCGTCGATATCCAAAAAGATTTGCTTGAAAAAATCAAAAACACCGCCAAGTTGGAGGGCTTGCATAATATTGAATATGTTTGGGGCGATTTGGAGCGTTTGGGTGGCAGTAAAATTCAGGAAAATTCTTTGGACGCCGTGGTAATCGCCAATATTTTGTTTCAGGTCGAGAATCGCGAAGTTTTTGTCACTGAAGCCAAGAGGGTAATCAAGCCGAATGGTCGAATTCTGGTTATCGACTGGGCCGATTCTTTTTCGGGTATGGGCCCGGAGGCGAGCCGGGTGATTACGAAAGCTCAGGCTCAAAAGCTTTTCACCGACAAAGGGCTAAAGTTGGTGCGTGAGATCGAGGCCGGCTCGCATCACTACGGTTTTATTTTTAGTAAGTAAAAAGGTTTCAAGTTTCAAGCTTCAAGTTTTATAATTAATTTTATGTCCAAATTCCAAGTCGTTCTCATGGCCGTCTTCATTTTTATCATCATCGTCGCGGTGGCAACTTTTGCTTTATTCAAGGGTTCCGACACAGCGAAACGCAACCAAACAGTCCTCTGGGGCACGCTCAATTCGGTCCAGATGACAACTTTGTTCAACAAAATCACTCAAGCTGACGACAAATTCAGCATGGTTTATGTCGAGAAGCGCCCGGAATCTTTCGAGAGCGACCTCATCGAAGCTTTGGCAGCTGGAGCAGGACCAGACGCCGTGCTTTTGCCTCAAGATCTGATTTATCGCAACGCCAACAAGCTTATCCCAATCCCTTATACCTCGCTTTCCGAGCGAAGTTTCAAAGATACTTATCTAAGTGAAGGGGAGTTGTTTCTCTCGACAAATGGCATCACGGCCCTGCCTCTTACTGTCGACCCTCTGGTTCTGTATTGGAATCGTACGCTTCTGACCAACGCCGGAATCGCCGCTCCGCCGGCCACTTGGACCGAACTTTTGGCGATGACACCAAAGTTAGTTGTCAAAAACAATACGATTATCACCCAAGCGGCCATATCTTTTGGCGGTTATGAAAACACCACCAACGCCAAGGAAATTCTAAGCGCCCTTCTTCTTCAGGCCGGCACACCGATTACCAATTACGGCGATACGGGAATCCTGCAAAGCGTTCTGGGCGACAGATTTAATTATGCCCTGACTCCGGCGGAAGAAGCTCTGCGTTTTTACACCGGTTTCGCCGACCCACAAAAGCCAAATTATTCTTGGAACCCGTCTTTGCCGACTGCCCGCAGTTATTTTGTAAGTGGCGACCTGGCCTTTTATGTCGGCTTCGCAAGCGAGCTTAAAGACATCCGCGATCGCAACCCAAATTTGGATTTTGATGTCTCGATTTTGCCACAAACCGATAAAACCTTGGCCCGCCAGACTTTCGGCCGAGTTTTGGGTCTGGCCTTTACCAAAAATCTTCACGACATGGCGAGCACCTTTGCAAATGCACTCGATTTGACCAGTACCGACTCGCTCAAGCTTCTAAGTGAGCTCACCTCTTTGCCACCGGGAAGGCGAGATCTTCTGTCAGTCAGGCCGGCCGACCCTTATCTTTCCGTTTTCTACGATTCGGCTCTGATGTCTCGTGGTTGGATTGATCCGGATCGAGAGGGTAGTGACACTGTCTTCAAAAATATGGTAAAATCTGTCACATCAGGCCGAGCCAGAATTTCCGAAGCTGTCAATCAGGCCACTGCCGAGCTCGGCAGTCTAATCAAGTAAATGTTCCGAAACCAAAAAACTTTCGCTCTGGTCTTTGTTTTCACTCTGGCGATTTTCTTTGCCTCGGCCAGTTTGGCTTTGGCCGTTGATCCGACCAGCTCCGGTTTCCAACTGGTGCCTTGCGACAACACTCCACAAAGTCCTTGCGATTACTACGCTTTTATTCGGGGTGTCACCAATTTAATCAACTTCTTTATCGCTTTCGCTGCGCCAGTCGGGGCCGTTGCTCTCGCCTGGGCCGGATTTAAATATCTTTCGGCTGGCGGTGATTCAGGAGAAGTGGAAAAAGCCAAGGGGATTTTCAAAAAAGTGACAATCGGGATTATAATAGTCTTGGCCGGCTGGTTGCTCGTCCAAACAATTACCAGCACCTTGCTAAAGCCGGGCTTTAATACGGTTCTAAAGCAATAAAAATATGAATCAAGCCGTTAAAAATTTTTTCTGGTTGGCCGTGGTAACGGTCCTCACCTTGCCTCTATCGGTTTTGGCCGAAGATCGCGGCTCTGGAGGCGGGGACATCGGTAGTGGCCTACCGTGTCCTCAAGGCCAAATCTGCAATCCGCTCCAAGCCGGCTCCCTTTTCAATTTTCTCAAGGAGGTTCTCGACGGTGTCCTGCGCTTCGGCACGATTATCGTGGTTTTGGCCATCATTTATTCCGGTTTTCTCTTCGTTAAGGCCCAAGGTAATGATGAAGAACTCAAAAAGGCCAAGGAAACCTTCCAGAATGTGATGATTGGCGCCGCCATCCTTTTAGGTTCCTGGGTTATCGCCCAAATTATCCAGGCGACAATCAATACCATTACGGGGGCTTAGTCGATGTCGATTAATTAGTTATTAATAATTTAAAAATATGAAGAAGAATAGTTCGATTTTCAAGTTTAAGAGTTTTAGTCCGGTTCTCGGCTTGCTGGCTCTCGCTCTGGTTCCTGGTATTGCCGCCGCTCAAATTTTAACTTTCGCCGATTTGGTCGACACTTTAATCGGTATTCTAAACTCCCTAATCCCGCTTCTGATTGCCGCCGCTATTGTCTATGTTATCTACACAGCTTTTATGATGGCCAAGGAGGAAGGTGAAAAGCGCGAAGAGTGGCAGACCAAGCTGATTTACGGCATTGTAGCGATTTTCGTGATGGTCTCGGTCTACGGCTTGGTTAATATCCTTGTTTATACTTTTGATGTAGACAATGCCCCTCTTGAGCAGCCAACCGTGGGTACCAACAACGCCCAGCTTATTGGTTTGAGCGATTAAGTTGTCCCCAGCTTTATTGTTGGCCCTGTTTTTAAGTGTTATCATATAGACACCTTAAAAAGTCGCTTATTTATTAATTTATTATTTTAATTATGAAGAAATTTATTATTGGCGCTTCAATCTGGGCTTTGCCGGCTTTAGCTTTGGCTCAAGCAACTAACAACGCTTTTGATTTGTTGGCCTTGATTTCCAAGATCCTAAACGCAATTGTGCCGGTTTTGATTGCTTTCGCAGTCGTCTACTTCCTTTACGGCGTATTCTCATATGTCTTTACCGACGATGAGGAGAAGAAGGAGAAGGCTAAGGAAGTCATGATCTACGGTGTCATCGGCATTTTCGTCATGGTTTCTGTCTGGGGCCTAGTCAACATTTTGGCCGGTACCCTAAACCTCAACCAGCAAGCTCCAACTTCAGGTATTCCAAACTTCCAGACCCAACTACCTGTCACTCGATAATTAAAAAGATTGACCTTCCGACCCTTAACCGGGTCGTTGGTCTAATTGTTGAATATGGCGCCTTTATCATTGGATACAATCATCGAGCGAGTTGCAACCTATATCGTGAACCCGCTCATTGCTCTTCTTTTCGCTCTAGCCGTTCTGTACTTTATCTACGGAGTCTTTGTTTATATGCAGGGCGCGGAAAGTGAAGAAGAGCGTACTAAAGGAGGACAACATATTCTCTGGGGAGCCATCGGGATGTTTGTGATGGTTTCGGTTTACGGCATCATTCGCCTGATTCTTACCACCTTCAACATCCCTTTCCGCTAAGAATTAAAGAAACCGCCCAGCACTTATTTTTCGAAATTTCGAAAAATAAGTGCTGGGCGGTTTTCGTTTCTTCTGTTCGTGTCCTCGTTTTGGTTATTGTCTCTTGGTTCTTCTCTATTGTTTGATTATTGTCTCTTGGTTATTGGTTATTGCCTAATGGTTTTCAACTGCCTTTTCATTCGTGTGCCCTATTCGTAAGGGTTCTTAACAAAAAACCCCAACCGCTTGCGCAGTTGGGGTGTGGGCCGGTTTAAGCCGGCGAAGAACTTAGTTTGGGAAGATAACCCAGTTTGTCACCGGCTTCTTCCCCAACGAACGAAAGGCGATTGTCTCGAACCGCCCGAGGTCAATCGACGGCCCGTTTGGGTCCCGCTTTTTGACTTCGAAGGTTCCGTCGAACCGTTTGAGGCGAACCTCAACCGGCCCGCCGTAGACTATCACGAACTTGAACACTCCCGCCACATCCGTCGGCGGACTCCACTCGTCAACCGGCGCCACGACCTCTTTCTTTTGTGTGGTCGATGCCGGTTGGAGTAAGGAGTTCACCATTGAGCTCGCGGGGCGAGTGGTTATATCCTTCATCTGCTTCTTGCACCAGGGCCAGATAAAGGCCAAGGCGAGCAACAGGAGGATCGCGCCAATCACCAGATTTCTGGCCGTCTCCTTCACCACTTGATGCTGACCTGCCATGGTTGGCGTGGCCGGCGTTGGTGGGGTTGGAGCTGGCGCAGGAGTTGCTGGAGTTGCAGGTGCTGCCGGGGCAGCGGGCGCTGTCTTTGGTCTTGCCATACTTTAATCCTTTCTTCTTTGATTTATCACGGAGGTGCATCAGGGGCCAAACCTTCACCCTGTGACGCGGTCGGAATAGGCGGAGTAAAAAGTCCTCCACCTTGCTGTAGTACTGCCGCTGCCGCTGTCAAATCGCCGACACCCTTGTCAGTCCGAATGATTAGCTCTTGGCGGCGACTCTTGTTCCGTTCTGCTTGTATTGCGAGCACCGCCTGCTCAGGATTTAGGCCCGAGTTTTTAAGTGCAGCGATAGTTTCAATCAGGAATGTTCGCTCGATCTCCTCAGCCTGTTTCTGTCGTTTCTCCTTGGCGACCGATTCGTAGGACTCCACTGTCTTATGGTCCCGATGTGTGACTTTGGGAATGATGACCCTGCGGATGCGGATGCCGTAGATGTCGGTCATTTTCTCGTGTGTGGTCACGTCTTCGTCATCCACCAGGGCACCAAGGACATGCTTTTCGAATGCATCAGTACTCCGGATCAGGTCAATGTCGCTGATTTTAGAAGCTTCGGCTCGGAAGGTCTTAACAGCTAAGTCGGTTAAGGCTCCCTCGATGGTAGTCTCTCCGACATTGATGAATCTGTTCGGGTTCATGACAATCCACATGATTGTTATTCTGGAGATCATCTCTACCAGTCTAACATTGCCATGCGGATCAGGATTGTCGGCAGTCTCTTCGGGCGTCTGGATTGTCGCTGCCACCAACTCCTCGATTTTCTCTTGACCAAACTTTTCGCCGATTCGTAGGACACGCTCGCGCATATCCACGATGACGACGCTCATGATTGGGCTTGGGGGCAGCCAATTCCATCCTTCCCTGAGGATGAAGCTGTTGATTCGCTGTCCGAAGAACAGTGGCACGGCAGTGCGCTGGATTTCCACGGGGACAACCCCGTAAACTCCCAGGCCGCCGAACGCTACGATGCCACACAGGATCCACGCAAACCACCCGGTTCCGACCAGACCTGACAGGAGACCTACCAGACAGAGCGTGAGGACTGCACAGGCAATGATTCCGTTTCGAATAGTTTTCCATGCTGGCACAACTGTCGGCGTAGTCGCGAGTTGTGGTGCCTGGTTAACTGTAGGATTAGGTGGCTGCTGTGGGGCGGGTTGAGGTTGCGGTTGAGGAGTCGGTCCGCCAGCAGGCGGAGCAATTCCAGGATTAATAGATCCGTTCATTTTTACCTTTCTCCGCCTTCTGGCGGTTTGTTGATTGTCAAAATCGGGTTTTCACTCGATTACGATTTCTGCCCTCAAGTATATCATATTTCACCCCAAAAGTCAAGCAAACCCAAACCCCAAAACAGCCTTATCTAAGGCCGTTTTCTCTTGTATTTGTGGCAGGATGCCAAGTGTTTCGAAAATGTGTCGAAGGTATCTGAAGGTCTCCCAATTACGACAGAATTTACTGTTCACTACTTGCTGTTCACTACCTACTATTCATTACTCACTAAAATCTCCACCTGCACTAATTCCTGCGATAGCAACAATTAGTGCAGGTGGAAATATAGGCCCCTGGGGCAAAGCCCCAGGGTAATCTAGGAACTCGCTCCGCTCGTGCTGACGCGGGGCAAGCCCCGCGGTATTAGGCCTATAGTCTGTCTTCGCTCGGACGCCATGAAAACTCAGAAGTTTTCGCGGCGCTCCTCCTTAGCCAAAATAAATTAAAATATCGCAAATCATTGTGGGCACGGGGAGATTTGAAGCCTACAGCTTCAGTACAGGTTTCCCATTTCTTCGCCGTCAGACCGGCTCGGAAATATGGGAGAACCTCTCCAAATCTCCCCCGAAAGCAAAGCAGTTTGC
>Ga0172379_10000160_pt1 | contig 183326 bp, 196 predicted proteins | sample GrowelOW334metaG_FD_119756 | JGI IMG/M metagenome (GOLD analysis project Ga0172379, IMG submission 119756) | Groundwater microbial communities from an aquifer near a municipal landfill in Southern Ontario, Canada - Groundwater well OW334 metaG | ecosystem: Environmental > Aquatic > Deep...
CCTATCTATCCTTCCTAAACATCTAGATACAAATATCGCCCAAAAAAAATCACTATTCGTCGGCCTCCTTTTTAAGGCTGGGATATATGACGCGCCTGGGCTTTCCAGGTTAATTTGATAATAAGGATGTCCGGCTTGTTTAAGCCCTAGACAGATGGCAGCTGGCTGAGCCTTCTTGATTATTTTGTTAGCAAACAAGTAACTTAAAAATCCATTTATTAAAAACCATAGAACAAGAAGAACAAATATTATGCCTCCTATAATTTTGTTTATAAAAAGATAAATTGTTCCAAACAATACTCCTAACACTATTTCTCTTAACATTATATGTTAAATCCTTCCTTCCCAACCGCTTATTTAAATCCTCTTCAATTCATATTGTACAATAAAATTCGTCTGTAAAGTCAGTCCGGTAATAATATTTAGTTCATTAAGAATATCAAGCCCCCCTTCCTTGCCCTTATATCTCATCTGAATTATACTTAGCTCGTATGTATAACATCATCGAACCAGTAAAAGCCTACTTACTCTCTCACGGCATGGAAATAATAGTCGACCTGCTAATCTTAGTCATTGGCATCTGGGCAGCGAAAATCGCCTCAAACATCACCAAAAAGGCGATGATCAGTTCAAAAGTTAATCAAACGCTAGCGGTTTTTATCAGCAATATCGCCTATTACGCCGTCGTCATCTTCGTGGTCCTATCATTTCTTGAACGACTGGGGATAAAAACAACTTCCTTCATCGCCCTGATCGGCGCCGCCGGCTTGGCAATCGCGCTGGCCTTGCAAGGCTCCCTGGCCAATTTCGCGGCGGGACTAATGATAATCATCTTCCGCCCCTTTGAACTCGGCGATACGATCGAAGCGGCCGGCGTCTCCGGCGTCGTGGAAGAGATCCAGATCTTTAGCACGGTCCTCAAGACCGCCGACCATAAACGGAAGATCATCCCGAATTCCAAGATCACCTCCGATGTCATCTCTGTTGATATCAAACCATGAAGAAGATCCTCATCATATCCGGCAGTTATAAAAGGAACGGCAATACCGCGACCTTGATCGATTGGTTCCGCGAAGGGGCAAAAGAAGCTGAAGTCGTTCGCGCCGCCGACCTTAAGCCTAAAATTATCGGCTGCAGCTCGTGCCGGAAATGCCAATCGTTAAAAGAGTTTAAATGCGTTATCAATGACGATGTCAGCCAGCTCTTACAAAAGATGATCGCGGCCGACGTCATTGTTTTCGCAACCCCGCTCTACTTTTTCACCGCCAGCGCCCCTATTGTCATGATCCTCGACCGGATGTTCTCGCTCTACCATTGGGATAATGACGAGGATACGTTTGAATCGCCGCTTAAAGGGAAAACTTTGGTCCTTATGGCCAGCGCGTACGAGGATGTGGGGCTGGACGCCCTGGAAAAACCGTTCAAACTGACCGCCGATTATACTAAGATGAAGTTTAAATCGCTGCTAGTGCCAAATGCGGGGGTTTCTGGAACGCTAAAAAGGCCTAAAGTACGGAAACAAGCGGTCGCGCTGGGCAAATCCTTAAGCTAACGGGGCTTTCTCTTCTTGACTTCCTTCAGCGCGCTTTTAACCATTTTGCCAAAGTCTTTGTCTCTCTGTCGTTTTTCCAGGTTAGTCATGGCGTAATAATCATTCTCATTTTTTAATTTGAGATAGTTCCGATACTTCTCCTCGCTTAAACTCCCCGACTTGAGCGCGGCCAGCACGGCACAGCCCGGTTCGTGCTGATGGGTGCAATCAATGAATTTACATGACTGACCTATCTCTTCAATCTCGGCGAAAACGTTTTTCAGCCCCTCTTCGGCGTCCGCCAGCCCGATCTCCCTCATCCCCGGATTATCGATGATCATCCCCCCGTTCTTAAGGACGAAAAGTTCACGATGAGTAGTCGTATGCTTTCCTTTCTTGGTTTGAGCGCTGATCTCCTTGGTCGTTATCAACTCTTCCCCCAATAATTTATTGGTCAGCGACGACTTGCCGACCCCCGAAGAGCCGAGGAAACAACATATTTGACCGGGTTTAATCGCTTGCGCTAAACGGTCGAACTCACTCCCCGTCAATACGCTCGTAGTAATAAGAGGGACCCCTTTAAACCGGTCTTTGACTTGGAAAATTATTTTTTCAAGCTCTTCAGACGTAACAAGATCAATCTTATTTAAAACCAAAACCGGGCTGATCTTTTCCGACTGAACGATCGTCAGGTAGCGCTCGAATCTGTTCAGGTTAAAATCACGGTCGACCGCTTGAACGAAAAAAACGCTGTCGACATTAGCGGCGATAGGCTGAACCTCATCTTTTTTCCCGGCCGCTTTTCTTTTTAAGAGGCTTTTTCTGGGGAGAATTTCTTCAATGAGGGCGTTCCCATGCTCCAGACCAATAATCTTAACTAGGTCGCCGACCACCGGATAATCAAGTGGCGACGCCGCCGCAAACACTATTTTACCAGCAACTTCAGCCCAGGATTCCCCGCTTTCGCTTAAAACGCGATACTTCCCCCGGTGTTGGGCAATAACCCGGGCGGTATCGGACTTATTCATATGTAGCCAATTTTTTCATGATAGAATTATACACTAGAAGAATGAAACAAAAAAAGGAAAGGCCCAAATGAACACGAACGTAATAAAAACAGCCCTCTCGATAGTAGAAAAAAGCAGCTACGCGATAATCGCTTCCGTTGACGATGAGGACTATCCCAACGTGAAAGCAATGTTACGACCGAGAGAACATGACGGCTTAAAAACATTCTATTTTACGACCAATACCTCATCAAGGCGGGTCAAACAATACCTGAAAAACCCGAAAGCCTCGATCTACTTCTACGACGGCCAATCCTTTAAAGGGTTAATGCTAAGAGGGACCATGAAGGTCTTGCATGACCTTCCGACCAAAGAAAGGATCTGGCGCGACGGCGATACAATGTATTACGCCGAGGGAGTGACCGATCCGGATTATTGCGTTTTAAAATTCACCGCCAAGAACGGCCGAATGTACGAGAATTTCCAGTCGGCTGATTTTGCTATTTAGGAGATAGAGGATTTAATGGACAAGCCGAATCCGCTTCTCACCCAAAACGCCTTTAGCAACCAAACTTTCGAGGAAGTCACCCTTCAGGAGACCGACCTTAGCTATAAAGAGTTTTCCGAATGCACTTTCAATAAATGCGATTTTAGCGGCTCGAGCTTTTCCGGTTCGATCTTCAGCGACTGCGCTTTTAACGGCTGTAACCTGGCCAATGTCAAAGTCGACGGCTGCGGTTTTCGCGGCGTCAACTTTAACGGCTGTAAGTTGATCGGCGTGATCTTCATTAAGATCAACAAGCTCCTCCTGGACTGGAACTTCCAGAAATGCAAGATCGCCCTCTGCAATTTCGGCGGGCTTGGCCTCAAACACAGCCGTTTCACCGATTGCGTCATCCAGGGGACCGATTTCGTCAACGTTGACCTCTCGGGAGCGACCTTCTCCGGCTGTGACCTGGAAAACAGCACCTTCCGCAACGCCAACCTGGAAAAAGCGAGCTTCGTCGGCTCGTGGAATTATTACGTCGACCCGACCCAGAACAAGGTCAAGCAAGCCAAGTTCGCTTACCCCGAGGTCCTCGCCCTCCTCTCGCCGTTCGGGATCAAGATCGAATAAATCGGAAGCTCTATGATATCTACCCCCGGATTTGGTAATTTAGATTATTGGTTTGTGTCGTCGCGGAAAATAGCCAGGATTTCAATGGCTTTTCTTAAATTCAACCGCCAGTCCGCAATTTGATTACTATACTCTTTCACTAAAATGTTTGGATCACTATCAAGATAATCCAGCCACGCTATTACACTTGGGTTAATATAACTGGCGATTTGTTTAGTGGCTTCAGCTCTGGTGAGGATGCAGTATTGGTATTCCCAATCTATCCTACGGATTGTTCCGATAACCGAGATAAGATCATCATCTGTTCGGCAAATTAATGGCCGTTCCGGTTTGACCGTTTGAGCCGGCGCTTCGGCTTCCGTGGCACTTGACCGATATTTTTGCAGGATCGCCAAGGCGCGTTTTATCAACCCGCTATAATGAGTGCTGAAACCAGAGGAATATTCGGGATACTCTTCGGCTAATTGTCTAAAATCGGTGAAGCCGGCCAGATATTCCAGCCAGGGAAATAGTTCCCCGGAAGTTGTTCGAGAGGTGTGTATTTCAATACAAGCGCGTTCCAGCCCATCCAGGGTTAGGCAGGATACCGGGCGCGTAGGTTTGGTTACTTTTTCAGCCGCAACCGCCCGCAGCGGCCATTGCGCCATATGGTGGATTAAATCCCTGGCCGTCCATTCTTGGGGTAGGCCTTCAACGGTTAGACGAAAGGAGAATTCGCGACCGGCATATGCGCTGGCCCTTTCATAGCCAGCCACAGACATGCCTCCTTGCGGGTGGTAGTGCGCACCGATCTTTTCGACGGCAAAAATCGTCTCTCTGCCAAAGGCATAATTGAAGCGGTGGTTTTCCAACTGAAATACTTGCCCGGTTAAAATGGCCTTCAACAGGGCCGGAGCCACTTCGGTTAAAAATTCTTTTGTACAACAGACTTTGTAGATGCCCAAAATAAATCCGGTGTCGATGAATTCGCCGTACTCCAGACGGTCGGAGTGAGTGAGGCGGTCAAGCAACAGGCCATCTTCCCCTCCACGGAAATGAACGATCGTCCCGCTTTCTCCGGCAAAAGTTCTGCGAAAACCGTCGATATATCCTGGTTTAACTTGAGAAAGCAGGTCCGACTTGACCGGCTCGGCTGGTGTGGCGGGGCTGGCCGTTTTTGGCAAGCGGTCAACGCTTCCTCCCCGGTAATGAGGAATCTCGATCTCTTCGAGCGGCAGTCCAATCGCCCGCTGAAATTTGCTTATGGTCTCGGCTATTTTGCATATTGTGCCCCGTTCCGTAAGCAGTCCCTGTGTCCAGCCTCGTCCATTCGGACCGATTTGAGTTTTATAGTTTTCTATTTCAGCCTTAGCCCGCGTTATCCAGTTTTCGGCTCTCGGCTTAATCGCAGACCAATTTTCAAAGGTGAGGCCTTCTCTAAATATCCACTTACCCTCAAAAAACAATGCATCCGGCGTTAATTTCGGTGCCGGAGGTGTTGGTTCGGGTTTAGCTTCCTGAACGGTAGCTTTAGGTGGTTGAGGGGCCGGAGCTGGTTTTTCAACTTCAGGACGCGGCAGGGGCGGTTGCGGGATTGGGGCGGTTTGGGGAATAGTAGCTGGAGCCTGCTCGACTCGTTGCGGCCGAAAGACAATTTCAATATTTGGCCGGGAAAAGTCCCGGAGGTTAGATGTTTTATTGTTCAGCCGTTCAAAAAGCGCGGCAATGTCTTCCGCTTTGGCGCCACGCTTGATCACGATCTTTTCAACCTGACGAAATAGTCTGGCGGCTGCCTCAAATGGCTCGCGCAACTGCTGGGTGTCCCTGCCGTTGCTGGAGATAAAGGCCAGATTAAAAGTATAGAGTTGCCGATAGAGCGAGGCCGGGGAGATAATAATTGACGTCGCTCTTTGAAAGCGGCTGGTCACGATCTCTCTGATGCCGGCAAGATTGCCTGGTGTTATTGGCGGGCCTTTGCGTTCAATTCTCATAACAATTGATTATCCTTTATTGCAAAACATAATTTCACTCGATTTTTTTGGCATCGGATCCGGCCGGTCTGACCGTTGGGGACACGACCTCCCCGATCGGAGAATGGAAACTGAAGAAATCAGCCGGTTACTGCTTCTTTGAAGAAGGGGGACTTCCGCCAGGAACGACCAGAGTTCGTCGCCGATGGTTTACGGGGCCGACCAGACATCATTGTTAAATGAAGAAGTCTGGCTCTGTCCGCCGATCACCCACAATTTGTTTTGGTAAACCGCACCGCTAAAAAGGTCCCGACCGGAAAATTCCGCCGATCCGACCGCTTGCGTCCAAGTCGTTCCATCGAGCGACCACCAAACATCATTCTGATAACCTTGGTCCGACAGCCCGCCGATCACCCAGAGCTTGTTATCAGACGCCAGGCAAGAATATTGGTTCCGGGCGCTGAACTCGGCGGAAGCGGTCGCCTGCGTCCAAGTTACCCCATCCGTCGAGGACCAAACATCATTCAGTTTGCCGGTTGAAGACGACCCGCCGATCACCCACATTTTGTTGTTAAAGACCGCCCCGGCGGCGTAATTGCGCTTGGCAAAATTGGCGGCGGCGGTTGCCTGCGTCCAGTGCGCTCCGTCGGTGGAAGACCAGACATCATTATTGTATTGATCGGGTGAGCCGTAACCGCTGATCAGCCACATTTTATTGTCGTAAACCAAACCAATCGCGCCATCCCGGCCGCTGAACTCGGCGGAAGCGGTCGCCTGCGTCCAAGTTACCCCATCCGTGGACGACCAAACATCGTTTAACTCCCCGCCGCCCCCTTGATACCCGCCAAGAACCCAGAGCTTATTTTGGAAGACAAGCGCGTTATGACCGTCTCTGACCCCAAACTCCGCCGAGGCAACGGCCAAGGTCCAGGTTGTCCCGTCATTCGACGACCAAACATCGTTGTTACGAGCGATCGGACTAAGACTGCCGCGATAACCGCCGATCACCCAAAGCTTATCCTGATAAACCGCGCCGGCCTGGTTCATTCTGACTGAAAAAGCGGCGCTCCCCGTGGCCTGGGTCCAATTCACGCCTAAAATCTCGACAAGGTCAGTAACGACCCGGCCGCAACCGCTAAGGTAAATAACAATTGCCAGAGCAAAGAACGCCAGGTAACGTAAATATTTCATTTGCCTCTCCCCTTTTCTAATTCATCTTGCCGCGCTTTCAACAGTCTTTGGGCCAACTCCTCCGGCATTTCGGCTATCGGCTCGGAGCATACATAACATAAACCATGCTGAAATCATAGCATTATTTTGATGATAAATAGCCATGGAAATTCAACTATTTTCTATTAAGCGTAATCTCGTCTTGCGCCGCCCGCGCAGTGGTAATTTGCAGGATTTTTTGTTGAAAGATACCGGCCGGTTGGTTTTTAAAGGGGACTTTCCCCTCCGGATCGGTTATGTTCTCCCGTTACACCTGACCGCCGGCGGCGAAAAAGTCAAACCGATCTGCCTCCCCCGAACCCTGGTCAATGAACAATTGAATAGTATTTATACCGCCGTCCAACAAGAAGACCGGTCGGGTCCGGTCAAAGTCCTTTACACCTGGAAAAATGAAACGGACTGGGGAGATGGGACAAAATCATTCACCGAACATATCCTGGCCAGAAAAGTCGACGGCAATTGGCGGATCCTGCCCAAGGCCGAGATCGTCAAAGGACAAACAACGGCCGGACAGCGGAAAGCGGAAGCCAGACAAACCGCCGAACTGATCAACCGGCCGGAGATCAATGAGCCAACAACCTTCTGGCAAAAAACCGTGCAAAGAAAAGGAGAAACCTGCCTTCGGGTCAACATCAACGGCCGCCGTCGTTATCTGTTTGGTTTTAATGGTCACAATGAAGTAATGGTCGTCACGGTCAAATTGCGCGGCGGCGAGATCCGCTTAAGCGTTTATGGCGAAGGGCAGGGCTTGCTCCGGCAGTTCATTTTCCCCGCCGACCCCAAAGCCAAAACAAGGGTCGGATATTCCATGGCCGACAATGGAACCCAACGAGCCCGCCTGCTGGCCCGGCAAATCCGCGACTTTCTGGCAACCGATCAGGCCGAGAACGCGATCCTCGACCTGGAACCAAAAGTCGTTAGCCCGGCCGGTTCGCTCAAACTCCATACCGGGGAAGCGCTCCACGGCGGTTATATCCCCTTTTCCGGCTACGGCCAACACGCCGGGAAAAAAGTTTACGGCCGCCTGACAGTGAGCGGACAGGAAAAGAAAGTTTTCTTCTGGGAAAGCGCGGAAGCGCGGGCCGCCGGCGGAGAATCGATCCTCCCCGATGGCCACGTTGTCGCCAGGCGGCTTGGCCTTAACGGAACAAGCCGGTGGGAAATCGTCTGGCGAACGAGAAAAAATCAGATCAGCGAAAAGATCGAACTGACGGAAAAGTTCGGTAATTTTATTTTTTCAAAAAAAAGCGAAGGTTACCACGAAGAGATCGTCCCGTTACATCTCTTTCCCAACGGACGGGCAAGGTTTGAACGGAGTCCCCGGGGGATAGCGATCGTCCGCGAACTAAAAAAAGGGGCGAGCTCCCCCGTTTTTGTCGTCACCCAAAAAGCCGGGCGGCCGGACCTTCATTTGATTGAACTCTGGGAAAACGAAGCGGCCAGTCAGCAAAACGGGCCGCGCCTGGCGGTCTTCTGGTTAACGGTCAAGCCAACCCCAAAAGGACCGGTCATAAAATTATTCGAACTGGTAGAGATCGACGCGCTTAGCTCTTATCTCCGCTTATCTTACGAGAAAAAATCGAGGCTGGCTTCGCATCCGGCGGTCTACCCCTATCGCCCCCTCCTGGCAAAATACTTCTAAACGCCGACGATCACCTAAAAATATACAGCGAGGCAAAGAAGAGGGCGATAATTATCCGGTAGATCCCGAACGAGATAAACGTATGATTCTTGATGTAGGCCAGAAAAAAGCGGATGCTTAAGATCGCCACGACGAAAGAGACAACGAACCCGACCGCCAGGACGCCGAATTCCCCGGACGAAAACGAGCCGCCGCTCTTAAGCAGATCGTAAGCCGAAGCGGCCAGCATGGTCGGCACCGCCAGCAGAAAGGAAAATTCGACGATCGTGCTCCGCTTCAGGCCCAGCAGCAGGCCGCCGATGATCGTCGCGGCGGAACGGGAGACGCCGGGAAACATCGCCAGCGATTGAAAAAGCCCGATCGCGACGCATTTGGAATACGGGAGCTTGCCGATATCTTCGAGCGCCCCCTCTTGCTCCCGGTGAAAGAGCTCAAACAGGATCAGGACCACCCCACCGAGAAAAAGGGCCCACACAATGATCGTTTCACTGCTGATCAGATAATTCTTGATCACTTTATAAAGGAAGAAACCGAGGAGGGCGGTCGGGACGAACGCGGCCAGGACCCGCTTCAGGCTTTCCAGGTCAAGCAGAAAACGCCGCCAGTAGAGAACGATGACCGAGAGGATCGCCCCAAACTGGATGACGATCTCGAAGCTTTTCACGAAATCGGTCTGGGGGATCGCCAGCGCTTTGGCCGTCAGCACCAGATGAGCGGTCGACGAGATCGGCAAAAATTCGGTGATCCCCTCGACCAGGCCGAAGATCAGGCTCTGCCAAATATCCATGCGACTAATTTAACTTAACCGGGTCGGGTTGTCAATCCGGCTTCAGATCTGTTATTATTCCCCCATGAGAAAGAGAGTTGAAATAAACTCCTCCGACAAGCCCAAAAAGGTCCGCGTCACCGCGTTCGACTACAACGAGAAGCAATGCGTCGAGAAAGAGATCCCGCTCAACACCTGCGTCACTTATAAGAACAAACCGACCATCTCCTGGATAAATATCGACAGCATCCAAAACCACGAAGCGATCAAGGATATTTGCGATTGCTACGGCCTTGATCCGGTCGTCTACAAACAGATCATTGACCCGACCCAGCGGCCGAAGATCGAAGATTACGGCGATTATCTTTTCGTCGTCATGAAAATGTTCCTGTACAACAAGGACACCCTCAAGATCGTCGCCGAACAGGTCAGCTTTGTCATCGGCCGCGGCTATGTCCTCACCTTCCAGGAAAGAGCGCTGGCCGAAGACGTTTTCGACCCGGTCCGCAAAAGGCTCCGGACCGCGGGGACCAAGATCCGGCAGTCCAAAGCCGATTACCTCGCCTACCGGCTGATCGACGCGGTGGTCGATTATTATTTCTCCATCCTGGAAGTTATGGGGGACCAGATCGAAGAGATCGAGCGGGAAACGATCACCAATCCGAACAAAGCGACCCTCATCCAAATGCAGAGAAAACGGAAAGAGATGATCTTCCTGCGCAAATCGATCTGGCCGGTCCGGGAGATCATGAACTCGCTGCAGAGAGGGGAATCGAAACTGATCTCGAAAGAGACCCAAAAAAATCTGCGGAACTTATACGACCACTCGATCCAGATCATGGACACGGTCGAGACCCAGCGCGATACGATGTCCTCCCTGCTGGATATCTATCTCTCCAGCTTAAGCAACAAGCTCAACGAGGTCATGAAGATCTTAACGATGATCTCGACCATTTTTATGCCGCTGACCTTCATCGCCGGAATCTACGGCATGAACTTCCGCCACATGCCGGAACTGAACTGGCGTTACGGCTACCTGATGGTCTGGGGAGTGACGATTACCATTGTTATCACCATGTTGATCTTCTTCAAAAAGAAGAAGTGGTTCTGAAACCCGCCGCTCTATTGTATAATTGGCTATGACTTTGTTTTCCGCCATCATTATCGTCACCGGCCTGATCTTGTTCGAGATTATCTCGAGCATCGATAACGCCATCATCAACGCTGAAGTCCTCACCACCATGAGCCAGCGGGCGCGGCGCTGGTTCCTCTTCTGGGGAATCTTATTCGCCGTCTTCATCGTCCGCGGCTTCCTCCCCTGGCTGATCGTCTGGGCGGTCAATCCGGGCTTGGGACCAATTGGGGCCATGACCGCGACTTTCTCCAGCGATCCGGCGATCAAAGAGTCGATCGAACAATCGGCCCCGATCCTTTTGGCCGGCGGCGGGATCTTCCTGATCTTTTTGTTCCTCCACTGGCTTTTCCTGGAAGATAAGCACTTCGGCCTCCCCCGGACGGAAAAGTTTTTTCTTAGCCAGGGGGTCTGGTTCTACGCGATCGTTTCAATCGTTTTGACCGCGGTCGTTTGGTTCTCCTTGAGCATCAACAATTTAATGGCGCTGGGAGCGGTGGTCGGTTCGACCGCTTTTTTCATTACCCACGGCTTCAAACAGAACGCCGAAGAGAACGAGAAAAAACTTCTCACCGCCAAGTTCACCGACATCAGCAAGGTCCTTTACCTGGAGATCATCGACGCGACCTTTTCGATCGACGGCGTCCTGGGAGCGTTCGCCTTCACCCTCTCCATCCCCCTGATCTTGCTTGGCAATGGGATCGGGGCGCTGGTCGTCCGCCAACTGACGATCAAAGGGATCGGCAAGATCAAAGAGTACGTTTACCTGAAGAACGGCGCGATGTATTCGATCCTGGTCCTGGGGTTGATCATGCTCCTGCGGGCCTTCGGCCACGAAATTCCGGAGTATGTCTCTCCCGTCGCGACTTTTATCATCATCGGCTACTTCTTCGCCCTCTCCCTAAAACATAAATGACCGCCCCTTATTACGTCTATATCATTGAATGCGTCAACCACGCTCTCTACACCGGTATCACAAACGATCTTAACCGGCGCTTTAAACAACACCAGACCGGACGCGGCGCCCGCTACACCACCGCCAATCCGGCGGTCAAACTCCTTTACGGCAAAAGATGCGGCAGTAAAAGCCGCGCTTTAAAACGGGAAGCGGCGATCAAGAAGTTGACCCGAGCGAACAAATTGGTTTTAATCACCGAGCATGGAGGTGACAAATGCCTTACAAGATCGTCAAAAAAGGAAAAGGGCCGAAACCGTGGAAGATCATCAACAAAGAGACCGGGGAGCTAGTCGGCAGTTCTAATACCAAGACCAAAGCCGAAGCTTCGGCCCGGGCAAGAATGGCGGCCCATCACGGCTGGAAACCGACCTATCGTTAAGCGCAACGGGCCATCGTTTTTAACGCCAGCTCTCCCGCTTCGGCCATATTTTTACCCAGCGCGATAAAACCGTGGTTCTTAATGATCAGAAAATCATTCTTCCCCAACGTCTTCATGATCTGATCGGCCAGTTCCAGGGTGCCGTACGGTTCTTCCTTTTCAGTGCAAACCAACCCCAACCGGGCACAATTGTCGAGCAATTGCTGGCAATGGCCGTGAAAGACCGCGTTGATCTCCGGCCGCGCCCGATAGATCAGCGAATGGAACATACTTTCCGAAGAAGGCTCCCGCTGACCGGCGGCATAGACAATCTTTTTCTCCAGATCGACCCGAGTAACCTTCACGAAGCTCGCGGCGGCGGAAGTTTCTTTCATGCCTGAAGAGGTAATAATGAATTCCTGGCTTCCCGGCTTAAGGCGAAAACTTAAATTGCCGTACGCGCCGCTCCCGTAGAATGGCATCAAGCCGCTTTGCGTGAACTGATCGCACCACTTTTTAAGCTCATCGATCTGCTGATCGCCAGGAACCTGGCGGTCAAGAAATTCAGTGGTAAATTTGGGGGCGACCTTACCTTCAGCCATTATGAGAACAACCGCCCGATCTCGGAGGCGTCCGGTTTGACGATCCCCTTTTCGGTGATGATCCCGGTGATGAACTTGGCCGGCGTCACGTCAAAAGCCGGGTTGACCGCTTTTGAGCCGGGAGAACAAACTAAAACTCGACGTTGAACGCCCTGATCGTCCGGCCCAGTCTGGTAGAGGACTTCGTCTTGGCTCCGCTCTTCGATCGGAATATCGCGGCCGCTCTGGCACTTCAGGTCAAAGGTCGAAGTCGGCGCGGCGATATAAAAAGGGACGCCGTATTCTTTCGCGCAGATCGCTTTTTCCAGAGTGCCAATCTTATTGGCGGTGTCGCCGTTCCCGGCGATCCGGTCAGCCCCCACGATCATCAGGTCAATCTTGCCGAGCGACATCAGGTAGGCTCCCGCGTTGTCGGGGACGATCGCGTGCGGAACCTTCTCCCCTTGCAGTTCCCAGGCGGTCAACCGGGCCCCCTGGCCGCGCGGCCTGGTCTCGTCGGCGTAGACAAAAACTTTCTTCCCCGCGTGCTGGGCGGCGTAAATCGGTGAAAGGGCCGAGCCGTGGTCGACAAAAGCGAGCCAACCGGCATTGCAGTGGGTCTCGATCGTCATCCCGTCCTTGATCAGTTGGCTCCCGTGTTCGCCGATCAACCGGCAATTTTCGGCGTCTTCATCGGCAATCTTTTGCGCCTCGGCAACTCCTGCCGCTTCGCCCCCTTTTTTCGCCGCCTGGTAGACCCGGTTAACGGCAAAGAAAAGGTTCTGGGCGGTCGGTCTGGTCGCTTCGATCGCTTGCTTCCCCCGGTCGATAGCTGGCCAATCGCCCGGAACTTCCAACAAAACCTGCGCCATGGCAAAGCCGGCCGCCGCCCCGATCGCGCCCGCCCCGCGGACGATCATCGTCTTGATAGCCTGGCAGGTATCAGCCGACTTGGGCGCTTGATGGATCTTGAAGTCAAAAGGGAGGAGATTTTGCTCGATCAGGTGGACGGTCGACCCTTCCAGCCAAACGGTCCGGTAATGTTTGCCGTTAACTTTAATGGGCCTACTCCCCTTCGAAAGCAGTCTGGGCGTAAGCCTGATAACCGGCCTCTGCCAATTTACGGCGCCCGCCGATATCGGGCAGGTCAACGATAAACGCAAATTCGACAACTTCGCCGCCGAGCTTTTTCACCAGTTTGCCGGCCGCCAGCGCCGTGCCGCCGGTCGCGATCAGGTCGTCAATGATCAGGACCCGCTGGCCCTTTTCGATCGCGTCCTTGTGGATCTCGATCACGTCGGTCCCGTATTCCAGGGCGTACTCTTCCCGTTCGGTCGCCGCCGGCAGTTTTCCTTTTTTGCGGACCGGGACAAACCCTTTCCCCAGCAGGTACGCCAGCGCCCCGCCCAGGATAAAACCGCGGGAATCTATCCCCACGACAATATCGATCTCTTTGTTCTTGTAGCGGGCGACAAAGTCATCGAGGCAAAGCTTTAAGCCAACCGGATCTTTCAGCAACGTCGTAATATCGCGGAACATGATCCCTTTTTTCGGCCAGTGCGGAACAGTCCGGATCCGTGATTTGATCGGCATTGATATTTACCTCACTTTAGGAATAACGGTGATCAGGAGCTTTTTAACTTTTTCGGCGTTCTCTTTCATCCGCTCGAGGACCATCTCAAAAGTGACCGGCGCTTCGTCCTCTTTCCAGCAGTCGTAATCGGTCGACATGGCGATCGTTTGGTACGGTATCCCCAGCTCATTGGCCAAAATAACTTCAGGACAGGTCGACATATTGATAATGTCCGCTCCCCAGGCGCGGAACATGTGGCTCTCCGCCCGGGTCGAAAAACGCGGCCCTTCAATCGTCACGACCGTGACGTCATGATTGTATTTTAAGCCGAGTTCGTCGCTGGTCTTACATAAGAGATCGCGCAGTTTTTTGTCGTACGGATCGCTCATCGGCGTATGAACGACCTTTTCGGTGTAGAAGGTCACGTTCCGGTGGCGGGGAAAGTCGATAAATTGCGACGGGAAGACCAGATGCCCCGGCTTGATCTCTTCGCGAAGCGACCCAACGGCGGTCGCCGCCAGGATATGGGTACAACCGATCTCTTTTAACGCGAAAATATTAGCCAGGTAATTGACCTTGGTCGGCATGATGCTGTGGTCTTTCCCGTGCCGGGCCAAGATCGCAACTTCTACTCCCCCGATCTTGCCGCAGGTCAGAAGGGACGATGGCTTGCCAAAACTGCTGTTCGCCTCAACTTCGATCGGGTCCTTGAGGATCTTGGGATCATCCAGCCCCGAGCCGCCGATAATACCTATTTTAACCATGATCTAGATTATATAATAATGAACCTGATTTTGGAAGCCTGCGACAACATCGTCGCGGCTTCCAAAATCAGCTGTCTAGTCGTGAAACGGAAACCGCGGCGATATTGCCGCTGGTTTCCGTTTTATACTTGCAATGTTTTCTCATCCTTTTCTTATTTGACTTTAGTCGGCAATCTATGGCAAAATCCGGATAATTCGTTCGAGGAGGGACATTTTAATGGAAAAACCGCTTATTCTGACAATTGACGATGAACAACGGATCGCTGATAATATCGCCGAACTAATCAAGAGGACCGACCGCTACGACGCGGTCGCCGTTTACAGCGCCAAAGACGGGTTTGACTTCCTGGCCAAGAATAAAAAGTTCCTTGGTTTGGGCGGCAATAAGGTCAAATGCATTTTACTCGACATCAAGATGCCGGAAATGGACGGGCTCCAGTTCTTAACCAAGCTCCGCAAAGAATACGGCGATTCGATCGGCGTGGTCATGCTGACCGCCTGGGAAGACAATGAGAAGTGGGACAAAGCGACCTCCGGGTTCGTGGTCAGCTATCTGAAAAAACCGTTCAAGGCGGAAGAACTGGTCTCGACCCTCGACCGTTACTTTGACGGCGAAGCGACCAGAATGACCCTGGAAACTTTCGAAAAACACATCCAGAAGCGGGAAGAATTTAAGGAAGCGGAAAAGTCATTATAAAAGCGGTCCCCTTGCCGACTTCGCTTTCAACGTCGATCGTCGCGTTGTGCTCTCTGATCACCCGGAAAACGATCGACAGCCCAAGCCCCCGCCCCTTGGTCACATGAGTGCTGAAGAACGGTTCAAAGATCTTCTCCAGGTTCTCTTTGGCGATCCCCGCCCCGGAATCGGCGACTTTGGCGACGATCGTTTTCGCTTCTTTTTCCACCAGCGCGGTCGAGATAGTCAGATTCCCCCCTTTCGGCATCGCTTCCAGCGCGTTCTTCACCAGATTGATAAAGACCATCTGCAGGTCGTCAGGATCGCCGGTCAGCTTCGGGATCGTTCCCAGCTCCTTGACGAAGTGAACCCCGCTTGGCGGCATTAATTTCAGCGCGTTGTCGATCACTTCATTCAGATCGAGCGGGATATCCTGGCGTTTTTTCGGTTCGCTCAAACGGAGGGTGCTGATAACAATATCGTCCGCCCGTTCGATCTCCTTGATCATTTCGTCTTTAAAGCCTTTGAAGTCTTTGACCTCTTTCGGATCGTCGGGGAGAAGCTCCAGCTCGCTCCGCATGATCGCCAGCGGCGTTTTGATCTCGTGATTATACTCCCGGATCAGATTGGCCAGCGAAGCGATCCGCTCGGAACGGGCCAACAAGCGTTCGGTGTCATAAAGCTTTTTCTGGTTCTCGTCAAAATCAAGGCGGATCTTCTCGTAAGAGCGGGTATGGTCAAAGGTGATCGCCGCCTGGCTGGCCAGGACCTCCAATAAGCGGAGGTCCTCATCGGTATAGGGGTCTTCGGAAAGTTTCTTCCCCAGCAGGAAGAGCGCCGCCACCCTATTTTCCAGCAGGCAGGGAACGACGACTTCCCAATCCCCATGGTGATCGACGATCGGCCGGCGCTTTTCAGTTAATTTAGCGATCAGGGGGTCATCGATCGGGATCTTAGGCCCATCGGCCAGCGGCGTAAAGGCCGCCCGGTCGTACTCAACATAATCGGTCGATGGTTTGTCGCCGGCCAGGAAATTATTCGGCAACAGGATCCGGGGATTTTGGATCTCCATGACCTCTTTAAAGGTCCGAAAAAGGATCCCGAGGACCGAAGGCATCGACAATTTCTCCGCAACCTTGGAAGTCGCTTCGGCCATCGATCTGGTGTAATCATATTTTCCCTTGATGAAAAATTTGTCGGCGGTCGTCTGGACCAGCAAGCGGATCGGATGATGGGTCAGACCGACAAAAAACCCGTAAGCGACGGTCCCCAGCACAAAGAGCCAATCGATCCGGTGATACCCCCGGTAAAGCCAAACCAAGGTCAGGTAAAGCGCGGCATGAAAAAATAGGGTTATGATCTCCGCCAGGATCCGGCTGATGATGACCGAGATATCCATTAAGCGCGACTTAGTAATAGCAAAGGCGATCAGCAAGGTCGTAATAATGGTGGAGAACGGTCCTACCCCGGTCAGATAGGGATAACCGAAAAGAGGCAAGATCAGGTTGGTCGCGACAGGGAAAATCACCCCGATAAAGAAGCCGGACAAAACATAAGCGATCTGCCGCTTATTGAGCCCTTTGTAAGAATAAAACTTATCGGTCAAGCGGTAAAAAGCAAAAAAGATAAAACCGAGATAATAAAAAATAAACAAGCTGAAGGCCGCCCCGGCGACCATCACGAAGCGGTCGTTAACCAAAACGATGTCTCTCACGATCAGATCGGAAAAAGAGATCAGGGCAAAAAAGGTCGCCACAATGAACCAGGCGACCATCTGATAGGTCCGGGGAACAACGTCTTCCTGCGGAAAGACCGAAAAGAAATAAAGGAACGGGAGCGGGAAATAAGCGTAAAAAGCGGCGGCGACCTTAGCGCAAATCATCGCGTCCGGAATGGTCCGCGCCTCGCTTAAAAAGAAGATCGACAAAGCCCAGAGGGCGGTCAGGATAGCGGTCAGGGAATATGAAACATTGACCTTGTTCCGCCAATTTTTCAGCAGGACGAAAAAACCGAGGAACAGATTCCCCGAAACGGCGTAAAAAGGAAGCAAATATTCAGCGGCGTTAACCGTCAGGAGAACAACGGTCCCGATCACGGCAAAAATAATGAATGAAAAAAGAAAAATAGGGCTCCTCCTGGCGCCATTATAAGAGGTAACTAAACCGGCGTCAACGAGCTATTCTTTTTCGTATCGACCGTTTGAGAAGATCGAAAATTGTCCGCTGGTCAGCGGCCGGGACTGATCAGGGATATAGAATTCCCCCGCTTCCGCGTCCAGCGCTAAGATGCCGTGCGGCCACATCCGCTGGATATGTTCGAGCATTGTCGGGATCTTTTCAAGATGTTCGTGAGGGGTCGGAAAGCCCCAGCTGATCCGGGCGGCGTGAGCGCTCTGGTCGCCAGGCAGCGCGGCGCAGCCGGCCCGGCTCTTCTTGGCGTGAGCCATGGCGTGAGCGATCGCTTCCTGTTCCGAGACTCCCAGCAGGCTGTAAACATATGGATGGGCGCAGAATTGGCCGACCCGGGCATCAACGCCGAAAAAGACCTCGAGCGCTTTGCCGATAAACCCAGGGGGAATCCGGTCCCCATTTGCCGCGCGCATGATAAAACTGACCACCGGGCCGCGAGGGACCAAATCAATGTTCGATTCACCGAGGATCTCCAGTCCCTTGACCCGCGATATCGAGTCAATTACTCGGCGGGCCATCTCCGCTTCAAATCCGGCAATATTATCCAATCCGGCCTCGGTCAGCAAATGAACCGCTTTACCAAGTGAAGCCTGGGCGATGAAAGCCGGGGTTCCCGGCTCGAAATTCGCCGGCGGATCGGCAAAATGAATATCCCGGGAAGTAACGCCGCTGATCGTGCCGCCGGCCGGATCGAGCGCCGCGCCGCGGAAGAAATCTTTCGGACCGATGATCGCGCCGCTCCCGTCCCGCGCGTAAAGCTTGTGTCCGGAAAGAGCGATAAATACTTCGCCGGAGAGATTTTTCAGATCAAGCTTCATCGAAGAGGCTCCTTGAGCGTGATCGATAAAAACTTTAACTCTATATTTTTTAGCCAGCCAGCAGAGCTGTTCGACCGGTGTTTTATAACCGGTAACGTTCGATTGGGACTCAACGCATAAGATCGGATGATAACAGCCGCTTTTGGTGAATCGATGCAGCAAATTTTCGATCGAATCCAGATCATAGGTCCCGTTCGGCAGAAGCTGGAAAAATTCAAACGGGATCGAGCGTTCGTTCGTCCGTTGCGGCAGTTGGGAGGAATGGTGCGACACCGGCGAAAGCAGGAAGACCGCCTGCTCGTCCTGAACCGCTTTCTTGACCAAGAGGTTCATCCCGACGCTGGTATTGGGGGTAAAGATGACCACGTGACGATCGCGCTCGTAGCCGACAAAATCACCGATCGCCCGCCGCGCCTCCCCCAACGCTTCGGTCATGATCTCGGCGTGCGGACCGGAACTCCGGCCGACATTTTCCCGGAAATTAGTTTCCAAATAATCGGCCATTTCCGCGATCGGGACCAGGAGCGGCTTGGTCGCGCCGTAATTGAGACCGATATGCTGGGTTTTCCCCCACGGCTTGCCGGTGATCGGATCATAAGTCGCCACCCGGCGATTGGCGCCGAGGGCTAAAAAACGAAGGTGGTGGAGACGAAGCGGTTCGCCGTTGATAAATGACCGCAAAGAATGTCTGGTCTGGGGACAGGTTGGATTAAGCTGGTAGCGTTTCGCTAATTGGTTGATCAAGACGTCTGACATTTTCCCCTCCGGTTAAGAACGATCCATCCGGATATATATCTTAACTGTCGAAGGGAAATTTCAGGTTATTTCTGGGTATTAATGCCGAGAAGATGGTAAAGGGGGCAATAACCGATCAGCCCGGTTATGACCATCCAAAGAGCGGCAAAGAGAAGAACAGCTAAAAGAATAATGTTAACCTTAAAATAGAAGATCAGAAAAATAATAATACTCCCAACCAGGATCTTGATAAACCGATCGAAGGCATTTTCGTTCTTGGTAATATTGATCATTTTTTCTCCTCCTTTACTTTTCTGGTGGCATTATAATCTGGTTCTCTGGCAATGTAAATAGTAAATTGACCATTTTTCGCCAGCTTGTTAATTAAATGATCATAAACTATAATGAATGGGATGAAAAAACACGAAACAAGCTGGAATGAAGTCGCCAACTGGTACGACCAACTGGTTGGCGAAAAAGGCTCTGATTATCACCAAAAAGTGATCATTCCGGGAACTCTTAAGCTCCTAGACCCCAGACGGGGGGAAAAGATCCTCGATCTCGCCTGCGGCCAAGGGGTCCTTTGCCGGGAACTCGCCAAAGCGGGAGTTGAAGTCACCGGGATCGATGCTTCCCCTAATCTTATCAAAGCGGCGATTGAACGGAGCCCAAAAACGATCAAATACCAGGTCAGTGACGCCGCCAACTTAAAAGCGTTTGCCAACGCCTCTTTTGATATCGTCACCTGTATCATGGCGATCCAAAATATTGAGCCGCTGGATATTGTGATCAGCGAAAGCGCCCGGGTCTTAAAGGACGGCGGCGGTTTACTGATCGTCACCAGCCACCCCTGTTTCCGCATCCCCCGCCAGAGCGGCTGGGGCTTTGACGACCAACGGAAACTCCAATACCGCCGGGTCGACAGTTACCTCTCGGAAATGAAGATCCCGATCAAAATGCACCCCGGCTACGATCCGGGGAAGATCACCTGGACCTTCCACCGTCCGCTCACAACTTATTTCACCGCTCTCAATAAAGCCGGCTTGACCGTCGCCCGGCTGGAAGAATGGTTTTCCCACCGCCAAAGCCAGCCCGGCGCCAAAGCCCGCGCCGAAAACCGCGCCCGCCAGGAGATCCCCCTCTTCCTCGCCCTGCTCGCTGTTAAGTAAAGATTCATAGCTTAGTTTTTGGTCTATTCGCAGATCACTTTCTCTCTTCTTGTTTATTGGGTGTCCATTTTCTTTTTCTACAGCAAAAAAGAAAATGGACGAAAAGAAAACGCCGGCGCATTTCGATTTTTCTTAAGGTAAGCGAAATGCGCGCCCATCCTGAACTTATATTCTAATCCAGTGCCATTATTTAAGTGGCTGCCTCACTTAACACTGGGACAAAACACTCTTTAGATATTTTAAAAATATGGCCTTCAAGGGGTTTCATCAGCGGGGCGGGGTTAGCAACAACCCTACTAAGATCAGATTGTTGCGGGGGCATTTTGAAGGCCGGGGATCCATAAGGGGGAACCCCTTATGCAGTTTCTTTCCCCCATTTCTTTGCTGTCAAAGAAATGGGGTGCTATAAGTAAACAATAATATTTAATTAAATTTGCGAATAGCCGATAAGCCATGCCCTTAAACACTTGTAAAAGCGAAAAGTTAAGCTATAATGACAAAGTTCAAAAATAAATTGTAAAGGAGATTCAACATGCTCACAGAACGTTCAGAATTCAAAGGGAAGCCGATGCTCATTCTTAAAAGGGACGAGAGCGACAAGTTCCCTTTTTCCTTCGGTATGTCCAAGGCCAAACTGATCCTGGAAGCGATTGAAGAGATCAAGAAGTTCGTCGCGGAGAACGAAAAATAGACCTGTTCAACTTTTTTTCCGGGCCCGGTATAAGAAAGTTGGATAAAACCGATGTCTTGTACCGGGCTTGGGGTCCGCCTAAGGCTAAAGCCGTTCTCCTCCTGATCCACGGCATCGGCGCTCACTCCGACCGCTGGCACTACCTTGCTCAATCCTTGATCAAACCGGGCTATGCCGTTTATGCCATTGAATTAAAAGGTTTCGGGGAAACCAAAGAGCCGCGCGGCCATATCGAATCGTTCGACATTTATTTCCAGGACATAAAATTACTCTACGCCAAGATCAAACAAGACCATCCCGGGACAAAGATCTTTATCGGCGGGGGGAGTCTGGGCGGGCTCCTCTCCTTTACTCTGGCCGCCCTTAATCCCGGCTACTTCGCCGGCCTGGTCCTCCTTTCCCCCGCCTTCAAAGGGGCGTTAAAGTTTAAGCTGACCGATCTGTTCGATTTTTTCGAGGGGCTCCTCTTTGAACCGAACAAAAAGCTCAAGGTCCCCTATTTTTCGTCCATGGCGACCCGCGATCCGAAGACCTTGAAAAAGATGAACACCGATCGGCGGGAGGTCAGGGTCACTACTTCCAAATTTTTATTGAACGTCTTGCTGGAACAGATTCGGGCCAATTTCGTTATCCCCAAGATCGAGCTCCCGGTCCTCTTTCTGGTTTCCGGACACGATCTGTTCGTTTCCGCCGACGAAAGCCGTAAAATCTTCCGGCGCCTGCCGGTCAAGGATAAGACCCTGATCGAATATCCGGAAATGTTCCACGCCCTCTCCTTCGATCTCGGCCGGGAAAAAGTTTTCGCCGACCTGGCCGGCTGGCTCGCCAAACGCTGACGTTGAATTCCCCCCTGATCTAAGCTACAATTTCTTCAGATCTATTAAAAGGAGCAATCTATGAAGAAAATTGCCGTTAGTTATCTCTTGATCGGCCTCATCATGACCCCGCTTTTCGCTTTGACCCCGGCCGAATTAAAATCGACCTTCGATCAAATGTCGATCGAGGACCTGAACGATCTCTCCAAATCAATGAAAAAGATCGCCAATGAATCGGCCCGTAAGACCGGTTACGTCCAGCAAGACCCGATGGCGGTCGGCGGCGGCGGCGGTTTTTACTATTTTATGCCGACCGGTAATATTAACGACAACAAAGCGCTGTCGGCGTCGAGCCTTGGTTCATTATACGGCGGGGCCGGCGGCTTCATGTTCAACTTAAACCCCAACCTGGCGGTCGGCGGGCTCTTTGGCGGGATGGGCAACGGCAGCACGGTCAAGGTCGGCACGACTTATTACAATTACAGCGTCGCCGCCGCCTTTGAAATGGTCCAGGCACAGTACAAACCGATCATCAACGATTCCATTATTTTGGGATTGGACCTCGGCCTCGGGCTCGCCCAGGGAGGATACGAACTTTATACCACCGATGAAAACCTTTCCGGGACCGACGTCAACCGCTACGGCAGCGCCCTGGCCGTGCTGTGCGGGATCGACCTGCGCAAGCGGCTCACCAATTACTTTTTCACCGGCCTGAAGCTGGGGTGGTTCAGCACTTCGTTCGATTCCCTGAAACGGGGGGATTTTGTCGATCCGGGGAAAAAGCTGACGATCTCGGCCTATTACCTGGCAATCACGCTCGGCGGGAATTTTTAACTCCTCACCCCGTCACTCACTTCGTTCGTGACACCCCTCTCCATCTTTGATGGAGAGGTGAATGAATTCGCCGAAGCGAAAGCGAAGGCGAAGAAAGGGGTGAGGTTAGAACGGTTTGGTAATGTTGAAATCGATCTCGTTAAACTGCAAATTGAAATCGGAAACGGTGTTGAAGACATATTTCGGAGTGAACTTGACGTCCCACGGGGCGTAATAATAATCAAGGGAGATCGCCGCGTAAGTCCCTTTGTAATTGGTGGCCGCCAGGAAGCGATATAGGGTCGTATCCTTCATGTAATTAATATCCTGATTGACCTTCATGTTGTACATCCCGATATGTCCGTTAAGCATAATCTCATCATTGATTAAATAACTGACTACCCCGCCAAAACGGATCAAATTCATCGTTGCCGAATAGTTGACATCGGTCATGACCGGCTCGGCTTCGACTCCCAGCTGGAAGTTATTGCTGAAAGGGAAACGGAAGATGGCGCCAAAATTAAGGCCGGTCCCGATCCCGGTCGTCAGACCCAGATGAAAATCGGAAGCCATCGGCAATTCATGCAGCTTGATCGCGGCAAAAGAAGTCGAAGCGAAAAGAAACAGGCTTAAAGCGACAAGGTATTTTTTCATGATGGAGATATTATAGACAAAGTTAGGGAAAATACAATCACTTTTTCAAAAGCGAGCGCCAGATCAGCAGCCCATCGGCGGAGCCGACGATCGCTTCCGAGGCCCGCTCGGGATGCGGCATCATCCCCAAAACGTTCCCCCGACGGTTGCAGATCCCGGCGATATCGGCGACCGACCCGTTCGGGTTCTCCCCCGCGTAGGTAAAAACGATCTGTTTGTGCTGTTTTAACGCCTTGAGGGTCGCGGCGTCGCAGGTGTAGTTCCCTTCGCCGTGAGCGATCGGGATGTTCAGCTTCTGGCCCGCTTTACAGGCGTTGGTAAAAGCGGTCTGATTGTTGGCGACTTTCAAATCGACATGCTTGCAGATAAAGTGGAGATCCCGGTTACGCTGCAAAGCTCCGGGCAAAAGTCCCGCTTCGGTCAGGATCTGGAAACCGTTGCAGATCCCAATGACGAACTTGCCGCTATCCGCGAACCTCTTGACCGCTTCCATGACCGGCGAGAACCGGGCAATGGCCCCGGTCCGCAGGTAATCGCCGTAGGAAAAACCTCCCGGCAGGATAACGCAGTCCAAGTCGCTCAAATCAGTTTCCTGGTGCCAAACGTATTTAGTCGGCTGTTTCAGGACGTTTTTGGCGACATGGTAGCAATCCTGATCGCAATTGGAGCCCGGAAAAACTATAATTCCGAATTTCACGCCGTTACCTCAAAATGATAATCTTCGATCACCGAATTGACCAGCAGCTTGCGGCACATCTCGTCGATCAGCTTGGTGTTGTCGCCATCGGGCAGTTCCAGTTCGATATACTTGCCGATCCGAACGTTGGCGACCTTCTTGTAGCCTAAAGTGTGCAGGGCCGACTCGACCGTCTTCCCCTGCGGATCAAGGACTCCTTTTTTCGGATAAACGAAAACTTTGATCTTTGCCATTATAATCCAAACCTCCTGAAGACGACGTCGACGTTCTTGACGTTGTCCCGGATGTCGAAGATCTTCTCGATCTCTTTCGGGGAAACGTGTTTGAGCGCTTCACGGTCTTCCATTAAAATATCCTTAAAGCTTTTGCCGGACGAGCGCGATTTCATCGCCGCCGTCTGCACGATCTTGTACGACTCTTCGCGGGTCAACCCCCGGTCGGTCAGGATCAGGAGGAGCTTCTGGGAAAAGACCATCCCGCCGCTCTTCTCGATGTTCTTGCGCATGTTTTGCGGATAAACGACCAATCCGTCCATCACCCAGGCAAACTTCTGGAGCATGTAGTCGACCATCATGCAGTTGTCAGGGAGAATGATCCGCTCCACCGAGGAGTGAGTAATATCCCGTTCATGCCAGAGAGCGACGTTCTCGATCGCCGCCATAGCGTTCCCCCGGACAACTCTGGCCAAACCGGTGATCCGCTCGCAGGTGATCGGATTTTTCTTGTGGGGCATCGCCGAAGAACCCTTCTGCCCTTTGCCGAACGGCTCTTCCACTTCCAGGATTTCGGTCCGCTGGAGATTGCGGATCTCGGTCGCAAACTGCTCCAGCGACGCGGCAACGATCGCCAGCGTGGTCATGAACTCGGCATGGCGGTCCCGCTGGAGGACCTGGGTCGAAGCGGGAGACGCGGACAACCCCAGTTTCTTGCAAACATATTCTTCCACCCGGGGATCGACCAGGGCGTAAGTGCCGACCGCGCCGGAAATTTTTCCAAACGAAACGACCGCTTTGGCCCGTTTCATCCTTTCCAGGTTCCGGTCCATCTCGCCGACCCAGACCAGCAATTTCAGACCGAAAGTGATCGGTTCGGCGTGGACCCCGTGGGTCCGCCCCATCATCAGGGTATCTTTCTCTTCTTTCGCCCGGCGCTTCAGGATCTTAATGACATCTTCAATGTCTTTGATGATCAGTTCGGCCGCTTCCCGGAGCTGGATGGAGCGGGCGGTATCTTCGACGTCATAAGAGGTCAACCCAAGGTGGATAAAGCGCGATTCGCGCCCGACCTTCTCCGCGACCGAGGTCAAAAAGGCGATCAGGTCGTGGTTTGTTTCCCGTTCGATCTCGTTGATCCGTTTAATGTCGAAAGCGGCTTTCTTTTTGATCTTATCCAGCGCGGGCTTGGGGATCCGCCCCAAAGCGGTCCAAGCTTCGCAGGCGGCCAATTCAACTTCCAGCCATTTCCGGTACTTGTTCTCTTCCGACCAGATCTCCCTCATCTTCGGCAACGTATAACGATCGATCACTTAATTAACCCCCTATTTTTCTACGGAAACCTGCGACAATATCGTCGCGGTTTCCGTGTTTTTCAAGGAACCGCGAAGTTTATTCGCAGGTTCCTTGAAACATTAATCAACTATTTTCTTTACCTCCGACATCAGCGCCTCGACCATTTCGGCTTCGGCGACCTTCTTGACTATTTTACCAGACCGGAAGATCAAACCGGCCCCTTTACCGCAAGCCAGGCCAAGATCGGCTTCGGCCGCTTCTCCCGGACCGTTGACTTCGCACCCCATGACCGCGATCGTCAGCGGCTGTTTGACCGAACGGGTCCGCTCTTCAATTTCGCTCGCGATCGCCACGACATCGACGTCGGTCCGGCCGCAGGTCGGGCAAGAGATCACGGTCACTCCCTGCTTATAAAGTTCCAGCGCCTTGAGGATCTCAAAACCGACCCGGACCTCTTCGACCGGGTCGCCGGTCAGGGAAACTCTAAGGGTATCGCCGATCCCGGAGGCCAGGATCGTCCCGATCCCGACCGCCGAGCGAATGATCCCGGTCCTGGGAATTCCCGATTCGGTGATCCCGACATGGAGAGGATAAGTAACTTTCTTGGCCATCAGCCGATACGCTTCGATCGTCAGCGGGACCGAAGTCGCCTTGAGCGACAGAACGATATCATGGAAATCATACTTCTCCAGGATCGCGACGTGCCGGAGGGCGCTTTCGATCAGCCCCTCGGCGGTGACGTGACCATGGTACTTTTCCAGGATATCTTTCGGCAAAGAGCCGGAATTGACCCCGATCCGGATCGGGATCCGCCGTTCTTTGGCGGCGCCGACAACGGCCCGGACCTTATCTTCACTGCCGATGTTGCCGGGATTGATCCTTAGTTTATCAACTCCCGCTTCGGCCGCCAAGAGAGCGTATTCATGATTGAAATGAATATCGGCAACCAATGGGATACCGATATTCTTTTTGATCTCCTTAAGGGCCAGGGCCGATTCCCGATCCGGCACGGCACAGCGGACGATCTGACAGCCGGCTTCCGCCAAACGATTGATCTGCTCGACCGTCGCCTTAACGTCGGCCGTTTTGGTCTTGGTCATCGATTGGACGGAGATCGGGCTTCCTCCGCCAAGAGGGAGACCGCCGACCATTATTTTTTTACTTTGTTTCTTCATCATAAGCGCACGCTAATGCCCCCGCCCCCAACGGAGCGGTAAATAAGACCCCGACATAAAAGACGTTGGAACCAAGTTGGGAAATGATCCCGGACAAGAGGAACAGCAGCAAATGGAGCCAGACATTATTTTTTCTGACGACAATTTTACTGGCCAGCATCGCGGCGCCAACCGTCATTTTCTGATCATAAATATAAAGGAACGTAAACATATACCAGGTCATCCAGCCGAAAGAGAGGAAAAAGATCACGATCGTGAGAAAAGCGGCCAAACCAGTCGCCCAACCCGGCCAGATCAGCAAAGCTAAGACCCCAAGACAGGGTAAAAGGATCGCCATCAAAATAACCAGAAAATAGTAGGCGGTCGCGCCGGTTAAAGGCCAAAAGCGGCCCATTGGCCCGAAAATATCGTGCAAAACAAAAGGCTCGCCTCTTTTAGCCTTGATAAAAAGGGATTGCAGACCGATCGACAAAGGCGGAAAGAGGATCCCCAGGGTAATTATACTTAGCAGGACCGCCACTAGGTTGGCCAGGAAGACCGTCCAGAAGTTCTTCCGGTAAATGTTCCAGGCTTCGGTAAACGCTTTCCCGATATCCATAGTTTCCCTTTCTTTTAAACCAATAAATTCTCGGTTAATAATTGGCGGCGACATTTCTGCCGCCGCCAAGTTTCAAGCTCGAACGGAACGGTTACTTCGCTTCGTCGGCGTAAGCGCTGGCAATCGCGCCAATACCGATCGGCATGGTCAGGATAGCGCCGACTCCCCAGAGAATGTTCCCCAGGCCGCTGACGATCCCGGCCAGGATCACCAACAGGAAATGCGACCACCAGTTGTTCTTGATGACCAGCGCCCGGCTGGCGGCCAGTCCAGCCTTGATCGACAACCCTTTATCATAAATAAAGAGGAGGGCAAAGATCCAGCAAACTGCCAGATAAATATCGATCAGGACCGCGGCAAACATCAGGATCCCGCCGACGGCATTCCAGTTGAGATAGAAACAAAGCATTCCCGGCAGAAAAGCCAGGACCAGCAGGATCGCGATCCAGATCGCGCCGAAAAAGATGTTCACAAACTTGCTGAACGGGGCAAAAACATCGTTAAACGCGATCTCGCCCCCTCTTTTGGCCTTGACGAACATCATCTGAAAACCGACCATCGGAGCGATCAGGAACCCGAGCAGTGAAGAAACGATCGCGGCCAGCAATACGACCACAAAGTTCTTAATATAATTATTCCAGGAATCAACAAACGCTTTTCCGATATCCATGGTTAACCTCCTATAGAACAGCCTTCCCGGTTAGTTTCTGGAAGGCTTCGAGATACTTTTCCCTGGTCCTCTGCACCACCTCCTCGGGTAGTTTGGGAGCGGGCGGCTCTTTGTTCCACCCTATGGACTCGAGATAATCGCGGACGAATTGTTTGTCGTAACTCGGCTGTGATCGTCCAACCTGGTAGCGCTCGCTCGGCCAGAAGCGGGAAGAATCCGGAGTAAGCATTTCGTCGATAATGATGATCTCGTTGTCAAAATAGCCGAATTCAAACTTGGTATCGGCGATGATGATCCCTTTTTTCGCGGCGTAATCAGCGCAGGCCCGATAAAGCGCCAGACTTTTTTCTTTGATCTCCGCGGCCGCTGAAGCCCCTATCTGATCGCGAACCTGTTCTTGGGTAATGTTCTCGTCGTGTCCCTGCTCCGCTTTGGTCGTCGGGGTAAAGATCGGCTCGGGGAGCTTGGCGGACTCTTTTAAGCCGGCCGGGAGCTTAAGCCCGCAGATCGACTCCGATTTTTGGTACTCTTTCCAGCCGGAACCGGAAAGATAGCCGCGCACAATGCATTCTATCGGGATCAATTGAGCTTTTTTAGCGATCACAGAGCGCTTGGACAATTGGATTTTATACGGCTGAAGCTGGGCCGGATATTCATCGGCATTTGTGACCAAGAGATGGTTTTTGATAATGTTTTTAGTAAAATCAAACCAAAAAAGCGAGATTTGCGTGAGGATTTTTCCTTTGTCCGGAATGCCATTCGGCATAATAAAATCAAAGGCGGAGATCCGATCAGTTGCGACGATCAGTAGATTATCGTCAACCTCAAAAACATCGCGAACTTTCCCTCTTTTGAAGAGCTTTACCCCCGGGAGATCGATATTTAAGAGGACATTCTCCATACGAAGTTATTATAGCATAAGGATAAAAAAAAACAGCCGGAGCTAAGCCGGCTGTTTTTCCGATAATTATAATATTTACTTCATGAACCCTTTCATCATCTTCTGCATATCCTCCGGCTTCATCCCTTTCATGCTCCCCATGTCAGGCATTGGCATTTTCTTGTACCCGGCCGGAATAGTGAACAAGGCGCCCGGTTGAGCCCCTTTCTTGAGATTTTTAAACTCGGTTGACCAGGAACCATCGACCGCCGCCGATTTGATCGGCCAGTTGTCGCTGGAAAGCCATTGGTACATCTTGCTCTCTCCGTCCGGTCCTTTATAGGTCACTTCGTATTTATCGCACATGATCCCGTCAACCTTTTCCCGGCCGATCTTTTTCCTGGTCACTTCCCCCGGCGCTTTTTCCCCCATCCCCATCATTTTGTCCGGGGTCAGCTTCTGCTCCAAATACATCTTTGATTCCGGCATCAGGACCCAGACAATTTTTTTATCGGCCAGTATGATCGAAACGGATTTCTTGCCGGCCGCTTCGCTCTCCATCCGCCATTTATTGTTCCCCATGTACATTTTAGATTTGGCCGGGCCGGTCTTTCCCTTATAATTGGTCACCACATCGGCCGAAAATTCCAGCGCCGACGCTATCGTCGATAAAACAAAAACGGACGTAAAAATCAGGGCACACTTTTTTATCATTTTTTTACCTCCAATGATTTGCGATAATACGCCCGACAATTTTCAATGTCAAGTGTGTTATAATCCCGCCAGAGTGGTGAAACAATGGAAAACACCGAGCTTGTTAAAATTTTCGGGGAAATCGCCGAGTTTCTGGAATTAAAACAGGATAATCCGTTCAAGATCAGGGCCTACCAAAGAGCGGCCAGGACGATCGAGGCCCTCTCTAAAAATCTGGCCGACATCTATCGGGCCGGCGGGACGGCCGCTTTAACAGAGCTCCCCGGGATCGGCCGCGACCTGGCCGAAAAGATCGTTTGCTACATCAGAACCGGCAAGGTCGAGACTTACCAGAAACTAAAAAAAGAATTCCCTAAAGGTTTTATCGACTTATTGGCAATCCCCTCCCTCGGACCGAAGACCGCCATGCGTCTTTACAAAAAATTTAAGATCGACTCGGTCAAAAAGCTGGAGCAATTTCTCCGGGCCGGCAAGCTCAAAGGTTTCCCGGGCTTTGGCGCTAAAAAAGAAGAGAACCTGCGCAAGGGACTGGCTCTAAAAAAACGGGTCAAAGGACGGTTCCTCCTCTCTGAAGGGCTCGCCTACGCCGAACCGATCGCCCTGGCGCTGAAAAAAGAGACCAACCAGCTCCTGCCAGCCGGCAGTCTGCGCCGCCGCCAGGAAACGATCGGCGATCTTGACTTCCTCGCGACCTCAAAAAAGCCGGCCAAAGTCATGGCCGTTTTCACCTCCCTCCCGCAAGTTGAACGGACCCTGGCCAAGGGGGAAACCAAAGCTTCGGTTATCCTCAAGAACGGGATGCAGGCCGACCTGCGGGTCGTCCCGGACAAGAGTTTCGGCGCCGCCGCCCACTATTTCACCGGCAGTAAAGGCCATAATATTCATATCCGCCAGCTGGCCCGGAAAAAAGGGTGGAAAGTCAGCGAGTACGGGATTTTTAACGCCGCGGGAAAACAGATCGGCGGCCGGACCGAAGCGGAAATGTTTGCTATGTTCGACCTGCAATTTATTCCCCCGGAGCTCCGGGAGATGCGGGGCGAGTTCGAAGCGGCCGCCAAAGGGAAAATCCCCAAGCTGATCGAGCTCGGCGACATCCGCGGCGACCTGCAGATGCACTCCCGATCCTCCGACGGCGCCGATACAATCGAAGCACTGGTCGAAGCGGCCAAAAAGCTCGGTTACGAATACATCGCCGTCACCGACCACACCCAATCGGCCCGGATCGCCGGCGGCCTGACCGCCAAGGAATCCATAAAAGAGCTGGAAGAGATCGACGAGCTGAACGCGAAATTAAAAGGGTTCCGGATCTTAAAGGGGGTGGAGATCGATATTCTTCCCGACGGGACGCTCGACTACCCCGACAGCGTCCTGAAAGAATTTGAAGTCGTCATCGCCGCCGTCCATTCCAATTTTAAAATGGAAAAGTCCAAGATGACCGGGCGGATCAATAAAGCGCTGGAAAATAAATACGTAAACATCCTCTCCCATCCGACCGGCCGGATCATCGGCAAACGGGACCCTTACGAAGTCGAGATCGAAGAAATATTCAAAACCGCCAAAGAGACGGGGACCTTCATGGAGCTCAACGCCTATCCGGAACGGCTCGACCTCAAAGACACCCATTGCCGGCGGGCCGGAGAACTGGGCCTGGAATTGGCGATCGACACCGACTCGCACGCCGCGAACCAGCTGGTCAACATGAAGTACGGGGTGATGACCGCCCGCCGCGGCTGGCTGAAAAAGAGCGACGTCATCAACACTCTGCCCGGCGGCCGGCTCTTAAAAAAACTGATGAGGAAAAGATGAGAAAGTTTTTTTGCCTGCTGGCGCTCTGCGCTTTTTGTCTGCCGGCCGTCGCCGCCAAGGAAGGATTGGAGTTCGAAAAGAACGGGCTGAAGATCAAGCTGGTCCGGACCAAAGGCGAGACAAGAGTGATGACCAAACAGGGAGAGCTATTTCTCTATTATCATATCCAGGAGCGGAAATATATTTTGGAACAAGCCGACGTCCTGGCGGCCGACTTGCTGGCGGAGATCAAAAGCCAAAGTTTCTTTGTCGTTCGGACCGGCAAAGCGGAATACTATCTGGCCGCCGACGGACCGGCGCTTGAAACTTACGTTAACAACGACGGGGAGAAAAAGACCAACCGGATCAGTTTCGGTGAATTCGACCTGAACCTGCTGCTTGGCTTGAGGCGGGACGAGCACCAAGAGCTGAACTACCGGAACGTCTGCAATATCGTCTATAACCTGCACGGCAACGGGGTCCGTTGCAACGTCTTCGTCAACGGGAACATGATCTACACCAACACCAGTCTGCCCGACCTCGTTTATTTCAACGAGCAGCTCCCGATCAACCGTTTTCTAAAACCGGGGACGAACAAGGTCCGGATCGGCATCTTCGACTCGAACAACGCCGACAGCGAGCTGAACATGTCGATCGTCGACACTTCTCACGGCGGGCGGGAACTGATCCCCGAAGGCCCCCTGCCCCTGAACCAGAAGTGGATCGAATTCGCTTTTGATCTGCCGGCCGACACTATTTTGGAGGAAGAATATGAATAAGTACGCGATCTATTCCGACGGCGCGGCCCGCAACAACCCGGGACCGGCCGGAGCAGGAGTGGTCATTAAACATAATGGTAAAACTGTGGCTGAAGTCGCCGAATACCTGGGGAAGACGACCAACAACATCGCCGAATACATGGCCTTTATCCGCGGATTGGAAGAAGCGCTAAGCCTGGGGGCCAAAGAGGTCGAGTGCTTTGCCGATTCGGAGCTCCTGGTCAAACAGATCAACGGCGAATATCGAGTTAAAAACGAGGGGTTGATCCCCCTCTTCCATCACGCCCAGTCGCTCCTAAAGAAATTCAAGCACTCTAAAGTGACCCATATCCGCCGGGAAAAGAACACCGAGGCCGACCTCCTCTCCAATAAAGGGATCGACGATCACCAGAAGTCGAGCCACGGGCCGCTGTTTAACCGCTAAACACTATGAAATTCCGCTTATTTCCTATAGAATAATAGCGGGGGTAGGCTGGACGGCTACGCCTCGGCTCACTTTGTTCGCTCGGCGCAAGCCTCTTTGTTTCAAGGAGCCTGTACCGAGCGAGTGCGAAGCACGAGTCGAGGTGAGGAAAGTCCGGACTCCATCGAGCAGCGTGCTGGGTAACGCCCAGTCGGGTTTAAATCCGAAGGAAAGTGCAACAGAAATTACACGGCCCACTTCTACCCTAAAGGTAGGAAGGCAAAGGTGAAAACGGGAGGTAAGAGCTCCCGACGTAACAGACCGGCGACGGTCACGTTGTAAACCCCACGCGGAGCAAGACCAAACAGAGTGAGAGGCGGCTCGCCTCGTTATGAGCTCGAGTAGGTCGCACCGAGGTCGCCAGTAATGGCGGCCCCAGATAGATTGCCGTTCCTCGACTAGTTCGTTCGGGACAAGTCACTTGTGCCGAGCGAGGCCGAAGGCCGAGTCGAGGCACAGAATCCGGCTTATAGGCCTGCCCCCACAGTATTCGGCCGGATTCGGGTTTATTGCACTATCACTTGCCCGGTCATTGAAGGATGGATATTACAGCGATAAGCATAGGTCCCCGCGATCGTAAACTGATGAGAAAAAGTCCCCCCAACCCCAAACGTTCCGGAGTCAAAACTGGCCGGGCCGGAAGTGCTGGAAACCGTATGAGAGACTGAATCGTTATTGGTCCAGACGACGGTCGCGTCAACGGAGACGATGACCGAGGCCGGACTAAAAGCCAGGCCCGAAATATTGACCGCAGTCGCGGCTGACGCGGGAATGGTCGTTGTGGTAGTGGCCGGGTAGGTCGAATTCTGGCTCGTGCAGCCCGCGAAAACAAAGCCGGCAAAAAAAGCCGCTAAGATTAAAATCTTCACCGCTCCCCTCTCTTATTCAACTTTGATTACACTGACCGGACAAGAATCGGCCGCTTCCCTGATCTTGTCTTCAAACTTGTTCAAATCAACGCCCGCCTTGACCTTCGCGGTCTCGGGTATTTCAAAGACTTCCGGACAGATCTGTTCACAGAGCGCGCAACTGATGCAACCGTCTAAAATCGTAACCTTGGAAACTGTCATATGGCCTCCTTTTTCATGATATCTCTCTGACGATGTTAAATCCGAAATGAAGATTATTATCGGCGCTGCCGGGAAGGAAGCCGCCCGGCAGGGTCTGGATGTTGTTGGTAAAAATCAAGGAGAAAAAATGCCCCCAGGTTTTAAGTTTGACCCCCAATGACGCGGTCGGATAGCGCCGAGCATAGCCTGAAACGACCGGGAGATATTCGGCGATCAGCTCCAGGCGTTCAAGATAACCGGCCCTTACTTCCAGCGCGTAACTTCCGGCCAGCCCCAGCGCCAGGGTTGGATTATTGTTGACCGGATTGGCAAGCGAAGGAACGAAGCTGACGGCAAAACGATCGTTTAGCTCCCTGGTAAAGATCAACTGGCCGAGATAGCTATTCCGGTCCCCCACCACCGTCGGAGAAGTTTTTTGCGCATCGCCGATCAGGACCGACAAGCCGTCCGTTAGCGCGAACTTGCCGGCCAGAAAATATTCTTTATCGAAAGTGGAGCGTAAAATGGAAAGAGCGGCCCGGTCATTGAGCCGAAAACCAAAGCCCAGGGCGATATTGGCTCCCTGGTCCATGCCAATGAAATTATTGAGCGGGTCGTCCGAGACATTGCCGAAGAAACGATGATTGATATAAATTTCCGAGCTCTCAATAAGCCGCGAGCCCGGAAGATTTAGAGCCGTCGCAGACATTGACACGACCAATAGCAGTGTCAAAATAAAAGCGCTTCTCATAACAAAAGGAATTATATGTATTTATACCGGACTTGTAAAGCTTGAAACTAAACCGCTCTCTCCGCTCCAATAAACAACCCGATAAAAATCAGGTCAACGATCGCGAAGGGGAGAAGCATCGCGGGGATCGTGCCGAAGAAAAAATGGCCAAAAGCGACCAAACAAAAAGCGACTTTAACCATAACTCCGTACCAGATCAGGTTCTTGTTCCCCCGCGGGTCACGGGCAATCGCGATAAAAGCGAAGGCGAGAACGATCATCAGCAACGCCGGTAATTGCACATAGCCAAGATGTTCGGGAAGCGGCATATTAAATTGAGCGTAAACCCAAACCGGAACCGCGACACCAATTAAACCTAAAAGGCCGTCATATAATGCGGCGGCAACGAAGAGCGGAGCGATCCAGTTTTTCATTGTTTGGATTTTCTCACGACCACCCCTTCCAGTCAAACCGATTGATGCTATAATCCTTTCATGCCGGAGCTTATCGGAACTGATCTGCTTTATCGTAAATGGAGCGCCGTTAAGGCCAAGGCCGTCCTTCTTCTCGTGCATGGCATGGGCGCCCACTCCGCCCGCTGGAATTTCCTCGGCGATTATTTCGCGAAAAATGGCTACTCGTCTTACGCCATTGAACTGAAAGGCTATGGCCAAACTAAGGACCGCCCGCGCGGCCATATCGCTTCGTTCAACACTTACTACCGTGATATTTTGCGGCTCCGCGAGATCGTCGCCCAGGAAAACCCCGGTAAAAAGATCTATCTCCTCGGGGAAAGCCTCGGCGGGCTGCTCGCTTTTAATGTCGCCGGCCAAAACCCGGAAAAATTCGCCGGGCAGATATTGATCTCCCCCGCTTTCCAGAACGGGATGAAGTTTTCCCTCTCCAACTACTTAACGCTGGCCGCTTTTATCTTGTTCGATCCCCAAAGAACGATCGAAGTCCCCTTCACTTCAGAAATGTGCACCCGGGACCTTGCGTACCAAAAGGTCATGAACAACAATCCTGATGAACTCCGGTCCGCGAGCCTGAAAATGCTCGTCAACACCCTCTTCGCCCAAATGAAAGCGAAACGATTGAGTAAAAAATTAACAACCCCCTCGCTCTTTCTAATTTCCGGACACGATCTGCTGATCGATGAAACGGCCGGTAAAAAACTGATCGCCAGCCTGCCGCTCAAAGATAAAACGATGATCGAGTATCCGGAAATGCTCCACGCCCTCTCCATCGACCTTGGGCGCGAACAAGTCTTTGCCGATATCCTGAACTGGCTGGAGGCGCGATGAAATATATTTTAGCGATCGACCAGGGAACGACCGGCAGCCGGGCGATAGTCTACGACCAAAAAGGCCAAAAGATCGCCAGCGCCTACCAGGAATTCCCCCAATACTTTCCTAAACCAGGCTGGGTGGAACACGATCCGGAAGAGATCTGGCAAAGCGTTTACGCTTCTATTCAGAAAGTGTTAACTAAAGTTCCCCCCGCTTCGATCGCGGCGATCGGGATCACCAACCAGCGGGAAACGACCGTCGTCTGGAACAAAAAAACCGGCCGCCCGGTCTATAACGCCATTGTCTGGCAATGCCGCCGGACCGCGGCCCGCTGCGACCAACTGAAGCAGAAAGGGCTGGCCGGGTTCATTAAAAAGAAGACCGGCCTGCCGATCGACGCTTATTTCTCCGGGACTAAAGTCGAATGGATCTTAAAAAAGGCTAAGGCGAAGGCAGAGGAACTTTGTTTTGGCACAACGGATAGCTGGGTCTTATGGAAACTAACCGGGGGGAAAGTCCACGCCACCGATTATACCAACGCCTCCAGAACGATGCTCTTTAACATTGAAAAACTGGCCTGGGATAAAGAGATCCTCAAGCTTTTGAAGATCCCAAGCTCGATCCTACCTCAAGTTAAGCCATCTTCGGGTGAATTCGGCCAAACCGTGAAGATCGGCCGGCTCCCGGCCGGGATCCCGATCACCGGGATTGCCGGTGACCAACAAGCCGCGTTGTTCGGCCAAGCCTGCTTTGAACCGGGAACAATGAAGAACACTTACGGGACCGGCTGTTTTATTCTCCTTAATACCGGCCGGAAACGGGTCAATTCACAACACGGATTAATTACCACCCTTGCCTGCGGACCGGAGGGGAAGGTCGCTTACGCGCTGGAAGGGTCAATCTTTATCGCCGGAGCGGCGATCCAGTGGCTCCGCGACCAGCTCGGCATTATGAAGAGCTCGGCCGAGTCGGAAGCAATGGCGACAGCGGTCAAAGATAACGCCGGTGTTTATTTCGTCCCCGCTTTCGTCGGCCTTGGCGCCCCCTATTGGGACCAGAACGCCAGAGGGACGATCGTCGGCCTGACCCGCGGAACGAACAAAAACCATCTTGTCCGGGCCGCCCTTGAGGCGATGGGCTATTCGACCAAAGACGTATTGGAGACGATGAAAAAAGAATCCGGCCTGCGGATCAAGGAATTGAAGGTCGACGGCGGCGCGGTCGCCAACAACTTCCTCTGCCAATTCCAGGCCGACATTCTTGGCGTCAGGATTTTACGGCCGAAGAGCATCGAAACAACTTCGCTGGGGACCGCCTACCTGGCCGGACTGGCGATCGGTTTCTGGAAAAACTCCGCGGCGATCAAGAAGTTCTGGGCGAGCGACCGGACCTTCAAACCGAAAATGGCCAAAGCGGCGGCGGAAAAGCTCTATCTTGGCTGGAAAAACGCCATTAGTCGAACCCTCTCGGCCTAATCTCCACTGAAATATCTTCTTCCAGCGACCGATACATATTATGAGCATCAGAACCGACTTTCAGCTCAAACACCTCGGCCGGGTAGCCGCTCCCGGCCATAACTCCGTGACTATCGATGAAGGCCGTCACGAAAGAGGCCTCTATCACCTGGTCACGCTTGACCAAAGCCAGCTTAAGGCAAAATTCTGTGTTCCCGATAAATTCCTTGATCCAATTTTTGCGGCCAAGTGGGACCAGCAGATGCCGCAAAGCCGCATAACAGAGGAAGCCACGCGCCAGGTAGTTTTTGCCCAACCTCCATTTTTCTGGGCGGCTGGCGCGGAGAAACTTGACCAGGTCAGCAGGAACGAACCAAACATCCTCTTTGTTTCCGATGCTTCCAATACTCCTTTCAATGAAGGACATTTCGCGGTCAGCGGCGGCCAATTACTACCGCTCCCTCCGGGTTCTTACCCAGTCCGCGGAAAACATTATATGCTCAGCACGGCCGGAGGAAAAGTGTCCTTTCCGCTGGTAGACACGGCCGATCCTGCCGGTCTGGCCGCGGTCGAGGATGGTTTTTTCGTCCCAAAGCTGGTCCATGAAGGCCGGACGCTCGACTTACTGGAGATTGTTCCGGGAACAACCCATTATCTAATTTCATATTTGCGACATCATCTCAACCAGCTCTTTAAAGAGAATGAATATTCCACCGCGAACTCGCCGGAACGCGCCCGGATCAACGGAGAACTTATAGCATACCTGCGTGATCCCGGCAATTATCTGTCGCTCCTCCGCGATATCGTGGCGGGGAAACAGGTTGCGGTCAATCCCAAGGGTTTTATTGAAAATGATTATAACCATACCTATTGGTTAGAGTGCGAGGACGAAAAGCTGCGCTGTTTAAAGACCTATCCCACTAATGACGGATTACAAATAGGGATTACTTTTCGGGAGACCGGTAATTTTATCCTGGCGATTGCCAAAGCTTATGACTTATCAGTCCGGAATGTTTTTCTCGGGACTAACGGCAAAGATGTTCGGGTGATCGTCCCTCAAGACGGCCGCTTGGAACCGCTGCGGCACGACCTGGCTGGAAATATTTTCGGCAATTATCTAAACCACGCTTTGGCAAATTTTATTTATTTTTCCACCCGATAATTCAACGTCCGTTCCACCTCGAAGCGCTTCTTAAATCCCAACTGCCGTGATAAAATCTAACCGTGAATAGTTTCGACGTCATTATCATCGGCGGCGGAGTGACCGGTGCGGCGATCGCCCGGGAGCTTTCCCGCTACCGCCTCAAGATCGTCCTGCTGGAAAAAGAAGCCGAGCTCGCTTTCGGCGTCTCCAAATCAAACAGCGGCATTATCCATCCGGGGACGCAAAACCCGCCCGATTCACTGAAAGGGAAACTTTGCGTCGAAGGAAATAAACTGACCAGGCAAATCGCCAAAGAGCTGGGAGTCGATTTCAAAGAAGTCGGCGAACTGATCGTCATCTTCAGCGAAGAAGAAAGGAATCGGCTCCTGGAGATCAAAGCGGACGCGGAAAAGCTGGGGGTCCCGGGCCTTCAGATCGTTGACCGCGCCTGGTTAAAGGAACACGAACCGAACCTTAATCCCGCCGCTCTCGCCGCTCTTTACGCCCCGACCGCCGGTATTATCTCTCCCTACCGTTTAGTTTACGACCTGGCGGAAAATGCCCGGCTAAACGGCGTGGAGATACTAACCTCGCACAAAGTTGAAAGTATTAGTCAAGAAACCGGAAACCTGCGACTAAACGTCGCGGTTTCCGGTTCAACGCCTAAAGTGTTTCAATCCCGCTTTGTCATCAACGCGGCCGGGCTTTACGCCGACACGATCGCCCAAATGGTCGGCGTGACCGACATCGTCATTAAACCGCGCAAAGGGGAAGAGTTCCTGCTCGATAAAAAAAGAGAACATCTCGCTAACCACTTGCTCTTCCCCCTTCCCACGCCAACTTCCAAAGGAACGCTGGTCATTAAAACATCCGACGGCAATCCGATGATCGGCCCGACCGCCACCGACATTGAAGATAAAGAAGAACGCTCGACTTCCGATGAAGGGTTAGCTAAGGTTTTAGAAAACGTCCAAAAACTTCTCCCCGCGATCAGCAGCCGGGATATCATCGCTTACTTCGCCGGGCTCCGGCCGGTAGCCGGAAAAGATTTCATTATCCGCCACGAAGAAAAAGTTCCGGGGTTCATCAACGCCGCCGGTATCCAGTCCCCCGGCCTGACCGCCGCCCCCGCGATCGCCTTAATGGTCGCCGATCTCCTTAAAAAGAACGGCTTAAAATTGCGGCGGAAATTCTTCTTCCGCAAATATCGCCAACCAACGGTCCACCTCTTCTCTCTCTCCCTGGAAAAGATCATTCAACTTATCAAGCACGACCCGTCATACGGCGACATCGTCTGCCGCTGTGAAATGGTCTCGGCTAAAGAGGTGAGAGAAGCGATCAAACGGGGCGCGAGAACTTTGGACGGGATAAAATTCCGGACCCGGGCGCAGGCCGGGCGTTGTCACGGCGGTTTTTGTACCACCCGGATCATGAAGATCATGGCGGAAGAGCTCGGCATCCCGCTGACCGAGATCACCAAACGAGGCCCCGGCTCGGAGGTCGTTAAAGATGAACGAGCGTGAACTAGTTATAGTCGGCGGCGGCCCGGCCGGCATGGCGGCCGCCCTTTCCGCTCATAGGAACGGAGTCAAAGATATCCTCCTTCTGGAACGGGACCAGTACCTGGGCGGGATCCTCAACCAGTGCATTCACCCCGGCTTCGGCATTCATCATTATAAAGCCGACCTGACCGGCCCGGAATTTGCCGACCGACTAATCAAAGAAATCAAGATAACCCCAGCAATCGAGGTCTCGCTCCGGTCGTTCGCCGTTAAACTGACCGGCGATAAAATTTTGACCTATCTTAAACCGGGAAAGATGGAAACCGTTAAAGCGCGGGCATTGATCATGGCGACCGGCTGTCGGGAGCGGACCCGCGAGATGATCCACGTCGCTGGAACGCGTCCCGCCGGGGTCTTTCCCGCCGGACTGGCGCAAAAGCTGATCAATATCGAAGGGCTCCTCCCCGGCCGCGAGGTCGTCGTCATCGGTTCGGGAGATATCGGCCTGATCATGGCCCGCCGCCTGACACTCGAGGGGGCCAGGGTCCAAGCGGTCGTCGAGATCCAAGAAAAAACGGGCGGGCTGGTAAGGAATGTCGTTCAATGCCTGGAAGATTTCGGCATCCCCCTTTACTTACGACATCGGGTCGCCCGGATCCACGGGCGGGACCGGGTGGAAAAAGTGACCGTTGAGAACGTCATAACCAAGGAAACCTTTGACCTTGCCTGCGACACGGTCCTGGTCTCGGTCGGACTGATCCCCGAAAATGAACTGGTCGAAATGGCCGGGGTCAAACTCGATCCGGCGACTAACTCCCCGATCTCCACGGCGGTCAATTTGAGCTCGATCCCGGGGCTCTTTATCTGCGGCAACTCTTATAAAGTCTACGATCTGGTCGATTCGGTCGCCCGCGACAGCGAAAAAGCGGGGCAAATGGCGGCGGAGTATCTGAAATGAGAATGACCTGTATTGAATGCCCGGTCGGTTGCCAGCTGGAAGTTGACGTTGAGGGAGGCTACGTCGTCAAGATCACCGGAAATAAATGCGAAAAAGGACCCCTCTACGCCAAACAAGAAGTCGAGAACCCAGCCAGGATCTTGGCTACGACCGTTTTGGCCAAAGGACTGGACTTAAAGATGGTCCCGGTCAGGACCAGCCGTCCCATCCCAAAAGCAAAACTGCTCGCCGCGATGGCGGAAGTAAAAAAGATCAAGCTCGATCATCCGGTCAAAGTTGGAGACGTGATCGTTAAATCGTTCCTGGGGGAAGCCGATCTGATAGCGACCCGGGAAGCGTTACTCGTACCGTAACGCTTCGATCGGCAGCATCTTCGACGCCCGCCAGGCGGGCCAGATCCCAAAGACCACCCCAACCAGCACCGAGAAGGTAAAGGCGAGCAGGATCGAACCAAGACTGACGATCGCGTTCCAGCCGAAAACAGTCGAGATCAGCCAGGCGATCAGCGAACCGATCATTATCCCGATCGATCCCCCTAAGACGCAGATCAAAACCGATTCAACCAGAAATTGGATCATGATGTCCCGATTTTCCGCGCCGAGCGCTTTGCGCAAGCCGATCTCGTGGGTCCGCTCCATCACCAAAACCAGCATAATATTCATGATCCCGATCCCGCCGACCAGCAAGCTGACCGCGGCGATCGATCCCAGGAGCATCGTAAAAGTGTTAACCACGTCATTAAGGGCTTTCTGGATATCGGCCATGTTCCGGACATCGATGCTCTGCATCTGGGCTTCGGTAAAGCGATGGACCTTGGCCAAGATCGGACCGATCTGTTCCTGGACCGCAGAGAGAGAATCGGCGTCTTTCACCTGAACGTCAAAGTTACCGATATAATCGCGCCCGAGCAGACGATACATCGCCGTGGTAACCGGAATAAAGACCTGGTCGTCGGTATTCTGAAAACCGGTCGCCCCCTTCTCCGGCATCACTCCGATGACGGTAAAGTTGATCCGGTTGATCCGGATCGCTTTACCGACCGGGTCGGTACTGCCGAAAAGTTCGTCGGCTACCGTTTTGCCGAGGACCGCGACTTTGGCCCGGCCGGTCACTTCGTTATCGTTAAAGAAGCGGCCGGAAGTTGGGATCGAATTGCGGACGTACTGGTAATCCGGGTTCGTGCCTGATACGGAGGTGTTCCAATTCTTGTCCTGGAAGACCATTTGCGCCCGGCCGCTGACGTAAGGAACGACCCGGTCGACCCCGTCGATCTTCTGCATCGCGGCTAGATCTTCAAAATTAAAACGAGGAGTAGAATCGGCTCCCAGGGAAATACCACCAGAGCGGAATGACTGCGAAACCCGCAGGAGGTTCGATCCCATGCTCGCTAAACTTTGCTGGACCTGGTTCTGCGCCCCGGTCCCGATCGCCAGCATCGTGATGACCGCCGCGACGCCGATCAGCACGCCGAGGATCGAGAGAAACGAACGGAGTTTGTTCCCCAAGAGCGAAAGAAAAGCCTCGTGAGCGTAATTGAGGATCCCGGAAAGCGAAAGGGTCGCTTTTCTCTTCAAATGATTGTTAAAATCAATTTTAGCGACTGCTTTGCCCGCCCCTTTTCTTTCATCGCCGACGACCTCCCCATCTTTGAGGGTAATTATCCGGCTCGCCAGTTCCGACAATTCCCGCTCGTGGGTCACCATGACGATCGTCGTCCCCTGGGCGTTTAATTCCTTGAGCAGGTTGATGATCTCGAGCGACGACTTGGAATCGAGGTTCCCGGTCGGCTCGTCGGCAAAAATGATCAGCGGCTGATTAGCGAGCGCCCGGGCGATCGCCACCCTTTGCTGTTGCCCGCCGGAGAGCTGGTTCGGCCGGTGCCGCAGCCGGTCGCCAAGGCCGATCTTTTTCAAAATCCCGATCACCCGCTCGCGGGCGTCTTTCCCCGCCTCGGTGTATAGGAACGGCAGCAACGAATTTTCGGTCACGTTGAAGCGGGGCAGGAGATTGAACGATTGAAAAATAAAACCGAGGTGGCGGCTGCGTAAAACCGCGTAGTCGTTGTCGCTCAACTTGGTGATATCGCGGTCGAGCAGCCTGTAGTTTCCCTGATCGGCTTTATCCAAAAGTCCCAGGATCGCCAGCAAGGTCGATTTTCCCGAACCGGACGGCCCCATAATAGCGACAAACTCTCCCTGGTCGATCTTCAGCGAGACCGGACGCAACGCCCTGACCGGCAGTTCTTCACTGATGAAATAGGTTTTGGTAACGCCGTTCAGTTCGATTAGTGCCATGTTACCGACTGCGGCTCCGATTCCCGCCGCCTAAAAAGTTGAACGGTTGGGACCCGCGCCGGCGATCGAGCAGTTCGACGGCCAGTTTCGCGGTCGGAATAACGACTTCCTCCCCTTCGTTTAAACCGGAAAGCAATTCGAAATGAACATTATTTTCTAAGCCGGTTTGGACCTTAACCGCCGTGACCACCCCCTCCCGCCGGATAAAAGCGTAGGTTTGGCTGTTGCTTTTCTTGATCGCCGTCAGCGGCAAGGTCAGGACATTCACTCTCTCTTCCAAAGTAAAATTAACGGTCGCGCTCATGCCGGAACGGAAAAAGGCTGGAACGCTGTCCGGCAAAACATTAACTTTATAGACCGTGACATTGTTGATCGTCTCCGACTCGTAGGCGATCTGTTCGATATGACCGGAGATCGCCCGATCGGGATAAGCGTCCAGCTTGATGACCGATTTCTGACCGACCTTGATCCGGCCGATATCGGTCTCATCAACCTGCGCTTCGACGATCAAACGATCAGCCATCACCAGAACACTGTCGCTGATCCCGATGAACTGCCCCGGCTCAATGCTCCGTTTAATGATAAAACCATCGAGCGGCGCGACGATGGGGGCCGGTTTGTAAACGTCTTCCCAATGTTTGACCTCATCTTGCCCTTTCGCCCTGGCGGCATCCAGGATCGCGGCCCGCTCGCTCGAGCTCATCCAGGCGAGGATCGCCCCTTTTTTCACCCGCTGGCCTTCCGCGACCAAAACTTGTTCGACCCTGCCTGCCACCGGCGGTTTGATCTCCAGGCGGTTGCGCGGGATCACCGTGCCGGAGACCGGCAGTTCGGCCAGAATGTTCCCCCGGACGACCTTGGCGGTTTCCAGCGGCTTTTCCGTGGTTTTAGACGCGCAGCTTGAGATCAGGACAGCGACGACTCCAACCATGATAACCACAGCCCATCTTTTCATTTTATCCATCCTCCAAATGATTTATACCAACTCGCTTCAGCCAGCAAGGCCGATTTATTGGCGTTAAGCAAACTGTTTTGAGCGCTGATGTATTCGTTCTGGATCTGGTCCCATTCAGTATAGGTGACCAAACCATTTAGATACTTGACCTGGGCGATCCGGGAACGTTCCGTCGAAGCGGCCAAGTATTCCTGCTGGATCAACAGATCTTCCACCGCGTCCTGCAGTTGAAGATAGTTTTGTTTCAGTGTATAAAACAGATCTTTCTCGGTCTTGGCGTAATCCTCTTTCGCTTTATCGTACTGGGCGTTGGTAATCACCCGGTCGGCGATATTGCTCCCGCCGGGAAAAAGCGAATAAGAAAGGCTAAGGCTTAGTGATTTATTGGAAGAATCCGGCGGCCAGCTGCTGCCGCTCTTCGAATAACTCCCCTGCAAGGAAATTGACGGCAAAAATTCGCTGATCGTCGACTGTTGCTGGAGAGAAGAGATCTCCAGCTGGCTTTTCGCTATCTTGTAAGCAGGGGCCGCCTTAAGCAACGCGTTGTAATCAGGCGTTTCTACCGCCGAGAGGTTGACGCTTTCAGCCGAACCAGCGTCGGCGTTGAGGATCTGGGCCAGTTTTAACCGGGTGAGCTCCAATTGGCGGCCGGCCGAAACGACGTTATAATCGGCCTCTTTCAACTGCGCCTGGGTCCGCAGGTAATTGCCGTTGTCTTCTTTTCCGCTATCGTAAAGCAATTTGATCATCCGGGCGTTCTCGGAGCGCGATTCCCGGATCTGCTTGAGCATCGACAAGTTACGCTGACTGATGTACAGATTGACGTAAGCCTGGCGAAGCTGGTAATAATAATCGGCTTCATTAAACTGAAGGCTCGCCTGGTAATAGTTCAGGCTGGCGTTGGCGGAAGTTACGTTGTAGTAATTGCTGAAGCCCTTAAAAAGAGCCTGGGAAACGTTGAGCCCGTAAGTATAACTGGTCGATTGGCCGCTGGAATTTTCCGACTGGCCGGTCGAGAGGCTGGCCGAAACCTGCGGCAGAAAACCGCTGTATGATTTGTAATAGGTCCACTGGGCGACCTCGAGCTGTTTCCGCGCGCTCTTGATCTCGTTGCTGTTGCGCGGCGCCAGCTCAAGCGCTTCCCGCCAGGTCAAACTAAAAGCCTGACCGGTCAGGAAGAAGATTAGTAGTAAACTTACGACGATTTTGGAAGCCTGAGACAATATCGTCTCGGCTTCCAAAATAAGCTTGTTTGGGTACGCAAAGGAAACCGCGACGATATTGTCGCGGGTTTCCTTTGCTACGAACTTAGATTTCTTCAGCAGCTTTCTCATTATTAGCCGGTTTTACCGATCACCCTTTTTCATTTTATTCCAGATTTCTTTCTCTGTCTTGCGGAATTTCTCTTTTTGGTCCGGGGTCAGGATCACCCATGATTTCAGCATAAACTCGGTCCGCTTCAGCTCAACGTTCAGGCGGTTCTGGTTGATCTCCTTTAAATAATTTTCGATCGTCCGAAGATCGGGACTGTCTTTGGTCATCTCTTCCCTCATTTTAATCATTAGCGGCTCGTTCTTTTGCTCATATGGCAGAAGTTCTTTTTCCATTGCCTGGCGCACATCGAGCAATTTCGCTTTTTGATCGGCCGTTAAATCGAGGTTCCGAAATAGTTTTTCCGGCCCCATTCTCATCTTCCCCTGCCTCATCATCCCCCCATCAGCTCCGCCAAAACCCGGCCCGCGCTGCGCGCTCACCGGCGAAACCCCGCAAAATATCCCAACCGCCAAAATCCCAACTACTAAATATTTGATCTTCATGATTTTTCCTCCCTTTTAACTACTTAGACACGGCGCTCCGGCAAAAAGTTCCCTAATTCTCAAAAATAAAATTATCGAGCTCCGGCCGGTTCGAACTGTCGTCCTGAATAACGAACGAGAGCAGGTCGCCTCGCTCGCTCGACTGGTCAAAATAACGGGCGGCCGGCCAGGCCAAAAGAAAGATCGCGGCTACAATCCCCAGCGGCACGGCAAACTGTTTAAAAAATAAACTCCTGGTCCGCTTGGCTTCGATCTGCCGGTAAAGGCGGTCAAAATCCGGCCGGTGGGGTTCCTTTTTCAAACGGTTGATGTAGTGGTCGTACTTATCCATTCTTCATCACTTCCTTTTTTACGATCTCACGCGCCCGGTGGAGATTCGACTTAACGGTCCCGACCGGCAACCCGGTCAGATCGGCAATCTCCTCCAAAGAACGCTCTTCGACCTCGGCCAGGATCAGGATCATCCGCTGGCGCGGGTTTAGTTTAGCCAGCGGGCCGGAAAGATCGTCGGCCGCTTCGGGGGCCGGCTCATCGATCACCCGCAAAGTCGCCAGAATTTGGCGCCCTTTCCGGTAAAGGGCTTGTCGTTTAGCGTGATTGATCGAAGTGTTGACCGCGATCCGGTAAACCCAGGTCTTGATGTTCGCTTCACCCCGGAAGCGGGGCAACGCTTTATGGACCGCTAAAAAGATCTCCTGAAAGAGGTCTTCGCGATCTTCCCGGGCAGAACCATACCGGGAGACGATCTGCCAAACCAGCATTTTATGCTCTGCGTAAAGCCGCGCGAAATCGGTCATTGCCCCTCCATCGTAATTAGACAAAGCGTCCCGGCAAAAAGTTCCCTGCTATTTGGCAATGAACAAGAGCCCGACCATCACCAACAGGCCGAAGACGATCGCCAGGAACTGTTTCCAGGATTCGCTGGGATCGCACTGATCGTGCAAGGTCGGGATCAGGTCCGATCCGGCCATGTAAATGAAGCCGCCGGCGGTCAGCGGCATCAGAAAAGCGGCATAATCCTTAACGAACGGCCCGACGGTCAGCGAAATTAGGGCGCCGATGATCGCCAGCAAAGCGGAAGCAAAATTCAGGAGCAAGGCCTGATTGATCTTCACTCCGCCATGGACCAAAATCCCGAAATCGCCGATCTCCTGCGGGATCTCGTGCAGGATGACCGCCAGCGAAGTCGCCAGCCCGATCGGGAAACTGACCATAAAACTGGCGGCGATGATCATCCCGTCGATCAGGTTATGGACCCCGTCGCCGATCAGGTTCATGAAGACGACAGGATGAGGATGATGTTCGGAGGTCGGCACGTGACAGTGCCGCCAGCGGACAAACTTTTCCAGCACGAAGAAAAGGAGGATCCCGGTCAGGATCAGCAGAGAGACCGTCAGCTTATCGCCGAACAATTCAAACGCTTCGGGGATCAAATGGATGAAGGCGTCGCCGAACAGTCCGCCGACCGCGAAGCTAACCAGGATAAGAAGAATCTCCCCCAATTTTTCCCGCCGCCACGCCAGGGTAAAAACGCCGATCAGCGAGATCAAGCTGACCAGAACAACCGCGACCAGTGAATAGATCCAAACCATTATTCATCTCCTCCTTAAAAATGCCAAATAATTTTCGCCAGTAGGGCGCGGCTGCCGCCAAAACCGCTCGGATCGCGCTTGGCATTAGATCATTCTAATATTTATAATGATGTTGAGCAAGCGCGGAGGTGTGCTACAATTTGGGCGGAGGTATATTTATGAAAGTTAAATTAATCGGACTCGCTCTGCTCTGTTTTACAACCGCCGCGTTCGCTATGGGAATAGCCCCCGACCTGCCGCCGGTCAACGTCCTCGGCCAACAGATCGCCGGGGAACTGACCCAGATGGACGGCGACCTCGCCAAAACCGCCGAGCTTCTCGGCTCGACCGGACTGTCGGGCGAAGCGGCCGCCGCTCTCCTGCAACAGCTCTACAACAACCACAAGTCGGTCGTTGATGTCGTCACGACCAACCCGGACGGTTATATTTTGCTGGTCGAACCGGCAACTTACAAAAGCTCGGAACTCTCCTATATCGGCAACCAACCCCACTTCGTCCGGTTAAAAAAGAGCGGCTTGCCGGTGATGAGCAGTATGTTCAAAACGGTCGAAGGATTTTACGCCGTCTCGCTCGCCTACCCGGTTCGCGGGACCAGCAATCAGGCGCTGGGTTACGTCAGCATTGTGTTCAAACCGGACGCGCTGATGAGAAATGTGGTGAAAAATTACCAGTTCGATTTTTTCGCGGTCGACACGATGGCCCTACAGCTTGACGGGCGGATAATTTACGATAAGGATCCCCTGCAAGTCGGATTAATGACCTTTGAGAGCTCGCTTTATCGGTCGGTCCCCAGCCTACTGGCGCTGGCCCAAAAAGTGACGATGGAAGCGACCGGTTCCGGCAGTTACGACTTCCCCGAGCATGCCGGCGGCGCGCCGGTCAAAAAGACGGCCGAGTGGACCACCATTGCTTTGCACGGAATGGAGTGGCGGCTGGTCATCGCAAAAAACTAAAAAAAAAGGCCCCTGGTTTCCCAGGAGCCTTTGAATTCTAACTACTTCGCTTAGAAGCGGTTGAATCCGCCGCCGCCGCGTCTCTCGCCGCCACGGTCGCGACTTTCAGACTTCGGCTTGGCTTCATTGATGGTAATTTCCCGATCGCCCCATTTGTAACCAGTTAAGGCTGCAATGGCTTTTTCGGCATCGGCATTTTCCATATCAACGAATCCGAATCCGCGGGATTTTCCCGAGAATTTGTCAGAAACGATCCGGGCCGAGATCACGTTGCCGAATTCAGAAAATTTTGCTGAAAGATCGGCATCAGTGGTAGACCACGGAAGATTACCTACGAATATGCTTTTCATGTAAGATTTCTCCTTGCTTTATTTTCTGCTTGATTAATGACTTTGAGAGGACCAACATGTGGACAACTCAAGAAAAAAGACGCAGACACTTTTTAAACTTAGAATCATTAACTTCGACTCGTACATTGTATCACCCCGGTCTGACTATGTCAAGGGGTATTTGGGGGGCAAGCTTACAGCTTAAAGCTGTAAGCTCCGTCTCCGGTTCTATTCGTTTCCGAGTTCAGCTCAAAGACCCCCTTGTTTTTTGCTGTTACAGTGCTAAGATTCTGGCATCTTCAGCGGGAGGTATTATTCATGAAAGTCGTTAAGATCATTCTCTGGATCGTGGCTATTTTGCTGGTTGCGATTGTCGGTTGGCTCTATTACATAGGCTTTTTCTCGACCCTCAAGGTGACCGAAAAAGCGGTCGGCCCCTACACCCTGGTTTACGAAGATTACACCGGCCCCTACTCGAACACCGGCCCGGTCGTCCAGGCGGTCTTTGACCGACTGGCCAAGGATGGCATCAAACCGATCGACGGCTTCGGCATCTATTTGGACGATCCGAGCAAGGTCAAAGCGTCACAGCTCCGGAGCCAGGTCGGCTGTGTCTTAGCCGATAAAGACCTCAAGGCGTTCAAGAAAGTCGCCAAGAAGTATAAAGTGCTGAAGCTGGCCAAGATGATGGGGATCACCACCGAATTTCCGATCAAGAACAACCTGTCGTACATGATCGGCCCGATGAAAGCCTACCCCGCGATCATGAAATATATGACCGAGAAGAAGATCGCCAACGAACAAATCGGCACCTGCTTAGAGTATTACGACATGGCGGGGATGAAGATTACGTTTGTGTTTCAGCTAAAGGGAAAGCACTAAGCTATAAGCTGTAAGCGATAAGCAAGAGAATTTAAAAACCGAAGGGCTGCGCAAGTGGCCCTTTTGGTTTATTTGGGACAGCCCTCACCCGAGTTCTTTAGCGAAGCCGTAAAACAAGCAAAAGCCTACTTTTCGAGGACTTTCCCCAATATTCCACCCAAAATAGCGGTCATAATGGTCATCGGAATGAGGGAAAAAGGCTCTTTCGCCCCTACTATTATATAGACCGGGAGGGCCAGGAGATACGAGATCAGTAGCCCTTTGAGGATCGAATTCAAGCGTAGTTCCGAGGTCGAGATCAGTAAACCGGCAACCACCCAAAGCGAAAAAGCGGAAAGATCGGCATCCCAGCTCAGCCCCTGCGCCACCATCGGCAAAACATCCACGCACCCAGCAATCACGCCAAATAAAAGGCCCTTTGTTATTTTATTCATCGCTTAACTAACACCCCGCTTTTCATCTTGACCTGGTACGGAAGGTTTTCGAGTTCAACATAGCGGCCGGCGAGCGGCAAAAAGCCGGCGATCAAATGAGTGGCCGGGTCGGTCACTTCCTGGTGGTCAACAACTAGGGCCCGCTCGTGCCCTTTGTAATGCTCGTCGGCAAAGAACTCAATCTCCGGTAAGCCACCGCTCATTCTGGCCACCCGCCGCAAATCGCCCAGCGTGGCATAGACCAGCCGCTCGCCGTAAATTTTCTCCAGCCAGTGAAGCTCTTCGCGAACGGCGGCGCGGAAGTCGCGCCGCCCGGATTTGCGCAGAGTCTGCCGGTCAAAGAAGATCCAGGTCGAAGCACCGCCGGAACCAATCTTGTTGACCGCTCCCCGCTCCACCCGGAAACAGACTAATTCGTCCGGCAAAAGGGCAATCCGGAGCCGCTGGGCTTCCCCCGGAGCAACCGGGGTCAATTGCCTGATCTGATAGTGCGTTATTAAACGTTGAATGATCTTCATTTCAATATTTTAATCTTCAGCGTCACCATCTTGTGTTTGGCCGCTTTTGGTTTATCATCGTCAATAAACTTCAGCTCTAATTCTTTTTTCCGATTAACGTTGATCCCCTGGGTCAGGAAAGTCTTCACCCGTTCGGTTGGATCGAAGTAATTGGCGACCTCAAAGTCGGCAGTTTTCGTGGTCAGCGAAGCGGCGTAGGTATCGGTCGCCCGAAATAAGCCAAAAAGATAATTGATAACTATCGGATGGGTCCCCCAGTAATCGGCCCCGGTCTCCCCCCAGCTGGTAACGATCATCAGGTTGCGCAGTTTTTGTTGGGCAAGCTGGACCTCTTCCAGGACCAGCGGCCGAGGATAACCAACTTTGTCGGGAACGACCGGCGCGTAGCGATAGACCAGCTTCTCGCCGTCCGGCACGACCCGGTAGACCGCCAGGAAAGAGTACGGCCGGACCTTTTCGTCGCTCGCCTGGTAAGCGACCAGGTTGAGGCTCTCGTCGGTCGTATTAACAAAAGCCCGCTGTTCAAAAACGACCCGGTATTTAAGCATGTCGACCTCCCCTTTTGGCGCTTGGGAGTAAAAAAACCAGCCAGCCAGCGCCGCCAAGAGAATGACGGTCAAGCCTAAATATTTTTTCATTGCTCCGCCTTATTCCTAAAATATGGCAAGGCCAGAACGAAAGGGATCGTCAAATAAGCATAAGACGAATAGGACGGATCGAAGGTCGCGATCCCCATCGCCAGAATAGCGGCCAGCGGCATGACCAGCGTCCGCCGCCACCCACTCCGGATCCGCTCTTCCGGGAAATTGTTTTCAACCAAGCGATGCCCTCTGGTCGCGTATTCCCAGTTCAGGAACAATAAGCTCCCAACCGCAAACAGGTTGCCGTCGAAAAAAAGCTCCGCCGCCGCCGAGCCCGGATAATCACCGACCAGGGTCGTGGAGAACGGGATCAGCGCGACGAACATCAAAAGAAAGATGTTGATCCAAAGATGGCCGGGGTCGGTCCGCCGGATAACGTGAAATTGCTGGTGATGGATGAGCCAGACGACCGCGATCAGGACAAAGCTTAAGCCGTAATTAAAGAACTTGTCGCTCTGACCGATCAGCAGCTGCTGGAGGGAAAAAGAGCGCGCCGCCGTATCCGGCAGGTTGAGGGTCATGACCAGCAAGGTCATGGAGAAAGCAAAGATCCCGTCGGTTAAGCCTTCGATCCGGTTCGTCGTCAGACCAGCCATTTACTTCCCCTTAACTTTTTCTTTGAGCTCCAGGCCCAAGAAATAGCTCAAGACGGTCCGCAGAGCAATGATCGCCGCCAGCATCCCAATCTCGTTCCAGTCGGGCCGGGTAATTGTCCGGATAATATCGGCGGCGATGAAAAATTCCAGACCAAGGACGAGGTAGGCCCCGAGCTTTTGGCGCATCAGCCGCTTGGAGTTCGGATCGTCGGAAAAAAGATTGAGCAGGAAATCCTTGAGGACCATCAGCAAGCCCCAGAGAATGACCAGCATGCCGAGCAAGCTGACCCCGTAAACGAGATAATTTACCAGGACGAACATTTTTGCCATCGTTATCACTCCTTGTGGTGATCGTTGGCGTCATTATAAACCAGAACGCGGACGGTTTGAAGGCCTTATCCCCAAAGATAGCGGCTGTGGAGCCACCCTTCGATCATTGTCGGGCCGTCAAGCACCAGGACTTTGCGCCAAACCCCTTTATTCCCCAGGATCTTCACCGTCATCCCCTGGTAAAGCTTGGATAATTTGGAAAACCTGGTCCCGGGACCGCTCCGCAGGCTGATGTTTGATTTCCGAACAACTCCCGTCGATTCGCCGGTGATCAGTTTTTCTTCGACCCACCCCCGGCAATTGAGCCAGTCGCTGACCAAGCACCAGCCGGCGTTCCGTTCAATGATCTTCAGCGGATAATCTTTGGGGAGGTCGAGCTTGACGTCGTCGGCAAAGCTGGGGCCGCTCCGGAGCTGGACCCCGTCTTCGACCGTACTGGGAAGCGCGTAGGCGGCAGCCGCCCAAACGAAAACCAAAAGAAAGAACAGGCTGCGTTTCATCCGCCGTTATTTCTTGAGCATCAGGGTCTGCGTTCTCGACCCGAATTTACTGCAGGATGCCGTAACCGCCAACGTCTTGTGGTCCTTTAACAGGTCGGGAATGTCATAAACGGCGGACTGGCCGCCGGGCTGTTGGAAAGTGTAGTGCTGTTCGATAATTTTCTCGTTATCGAGCAAAACCACGATGGTTTTAACAAAGTGATCTTCAATATTCATCGATTCGTGCAAAACATCAACGCTCAAGCGCTGGCCGTTCAATTTGAGCGTGATCTTTTTCGGCGGATGGGCCAGAGAGACCGTCGCTGACAACAAAAGCAAAACGAGAAGAATGGCAACTTTTTTCATTGTTAACCCTCCTGTATTTTTTCTTAACGCATGATAGCAGAAGCCGGGTCTTTTGTAAATTCACCGGTCTCCCCCTTAATAAGGGGGAGATGTCCCGAGCGAAGTCGAGGGACAGAGGGGGTCAGAAAAAGATCTTAAAGAACTTTAATATCCCTTGCTTCCAGGGAACCCGGTGAGAAATGCCGCTCGCCTGTTCGATCGTCTTGAGGTTCGCCAGGTACCACTGGTAATTACGGACCAAAGCCTTCTTGTTCGAATAGATCGGTTTATAGCCAAGGACCTTCTCGGCCTTTTCAATCGACACGAACGAATCTTTGGAGGCAGTTTCGTAGACCCACTTATAGAGCGGCGACAAGTGGAAAAATTCGAGTATTCGCAGCGCCCAGATCATCGGCCAGGCCGGGAAACCGACGATCCGTTTGCCGAACCGGGCGTAGTCCAAGACCGCCTGATAGTCTTCCTTCATCGTCGTGAACTCTTTAGCCCCGACGTTGAAAGTGTCGTTGACTTTTCCAGCCTCAAGGGTCAGGCAGAGATAAATCGCCTGGCAAAGGTCTTCAACGTCAAGCAATTGGTAGCGGTTATTGCCGCTCCCGATCATCGGAAAATTCTTGCCGTCCTTGGCCCAATCGTAAAACAAGGCGAAAACCCCAAGCCTTTCCGGCCCGATGAACGATTTCGGCCGGATGATCGGAACAAGCATCCCTTTTTTCCGATATTCCAGACAAACTTCTTCCGCTTTGATCTTGGCAATGCCGTAAGGCCCGACCCCGTCGAGCTTATCGGTCTCGTAAAGCGGATGATGGTCGGGAATACCGTAAACGGCGGTCGAGGAGATATGGACGAACCGGTCAACTTTATTTTTTTCGGCCGCCGCCAGAAGGTTACGGGTCCCGTCGATGTCGGTCGAAAAGATATCTTCTTTTTTATAAAGCGGCAGAGCGGCGGCAGTGTGGATAACGTGGGTCACGCCGGCCAGCGCCTCGGCAACCTTAGTTAAGTCGCGGATATCCCCTTTGATGATCTTAACTTTATTCTTTTCCGGATAATCGAACTCGGCGACGTCAAGCGAGACAATATTGGTGATCCCCTGCTTGAACAGATAGCGGATGAGGTTGATCCCTAAAAATCCGGCTCCGCCCGTCACTAAAACTCTCATGGCTTTCTCCTTACTTAAGTAGTTTCTTCAGGTAGCGGCCAGTATAACTGCGACTGACTTTGGCGACCGCCTCCGGGGTCCCTTCGGCAATGATCTCGCCCCCCTCTTCGCCACCTTCCGGCCCGAGGTCGATAATGTGGTCGGCGGTTTTGATAACGTCGAGGTTGTGTTCGATGACGATCATCGAGTTTCCGGCCGCCACCAGGCGGTGGAGGACTTCGAGGAGTTTCTTGGTGTCGTCAAAATGGAGACCGGTCGTCGGCTCGTCGAGCAGGTAAAGGGTCCGACCGGTCGAACGGGTCGCCAGTTCCGTTGCCAGTTTGATCCGTTGGGCTTCGCCGCCCGAAAGGGTCGTCGCCGCCTGGCCAAGCTTGATGTAGCTCAACCCGACGTCCGAGAGGGTCCGAAGCTTCCGCTCGATCTGCGGAATATTCTCAAAGAGAACGAGCGCTTCTTCGACCGTCATGTTGAGGACATCGTAAATGTTCTTTCCTTTGTAATGGACCTCGAGCGTCTCCCGGTTGTAACGCTTCCCTTTACAAACGTCGCACGGAACGTAAACGTCGGGGAGAAAGTGCATTTCGATCTTGACCAGCCCGTCGCCGGCACAGGCCTCACAGCGACCGCCGCGGACGTTGAAAGAAAAACGCCCCGACTTGTAGCCGCGCACCCGCGCTTCCTGCGTCATGGTAAATAGGTTCCGGATATGGTCAAAGACCCCGGTATAGGTCGCCGGGTTGGAGCGGGGGGTCTTGCCAATCGGCATCTGGTCGATGATCACGACTTTGTCGATATGCTCCAGCCCTTTGATCTCATCGTAGCGCCCCGCTTTATCAACCGCCCGGTAAAACTTATTAGCCAGCGCTTTGTAGAGGATATCATTGATCAGCGAGCTCTTCCCCGAACCGGAAACCCCGGTCACGCAGGTAAAAACTCCGAGCGGAAAAGCAACGTCGATCTTCTTGAGGTTATGGTGCTCCGCTCCGATGATCTCCAGGTGGTGACCGTTCCCTTTATGCCGCTCGCTCGGGACCTCGATCTTCATTTCACCGGAAAGATATTTGCCGGTGATCGAATTCTTTTCTTTAATAATATCTTCAACCGTTCCGCTCGCCACAATCTTGCCGCCATGGACCCCCGCCCCCGGCCCAATATCAACCAGGAAGTCGGCCGAACGCATCGTCTCTTCGTCATGCTCGACGACGACGACGGTGTTCCCCAGATCGCGCAAGCGGACCAAAGTCTCGATCAGCCGCTTATTGTCCCGCTGGTGGAGACCGATCGACGGTTCGTCCAAGATGTAGAGGACGCCGACCAGGCCGGAGCCGACCTGGGTCGCCAGCCGGGTCCGCTGGGCTTCGCCGCCGGAGAGGGTCGATGATTGGCGGTCGAGCGAAAGATAGGCCAAGCCGACGTTCAGCAAAAAGCTTAGCCGGGCCTTGATCTCTTTAATGATCTGTTTGGAGATCGTCTGCTCCCGCTCGCTGAAGCGGAGATCTTCGATAAACTTTTGGATGACGTTGATCGGCATCGCCGCCAGTTCGGCGATCGATTTGCCGCCGACCAGGACCGAGAGCGACTCCGGTTTGAGCCGTTTCCCGCCGCAGACCGAACACGGGATCGAGCTCATGTAGCGGTAAAGAAAGAAACGGACATTCTCCGATTTGGTTTCGAGGTAGCGGCGGCGGAGATTGCTGATCACCCCTTCAAAGGTCCCTTCGTTCTCCCAATATCCCCGGTCCATGACGTATTTGAACTTGATCGGCTTTTTGCTGCCGTAGAGAATGATGTTCATTTGCTCTTTGGTCAGTTTTTTAACCGGCGTGTTGAGATCAAAACCATAAGCCTCGCCGACCGCTTCCAGTTTTTGCAGGTAATATGACGCCGCTTCTCCCCAGGGAACAATCGCCCCTTCGGCCAGGGTCAAATTCCGGTTCGGGATGACCAGGTCGGGATCGAACTCAAGCTTGTCCCCCAACCCCTTACACTCGGGACAAGCCCCGTACGGGCTGTTGAAAGAAAAGATCCGCGGGGTGATCTCGTCGAGCGAGATGCCGCACTCGGCGCAGGCAAACTTTTCGCTGAAAACCTTTGGTTTAGCTCCCGCTCTTTCGGCCAGGATCTCGACGATCCCGTTCCCGTAACGCAAAGCGTTTTCGACCGACTCGTTGAGCCGCTTCCGGTTCCCGGCGTTAACGACAATCCGGTCGATGACAATAGCGATATCGTGCTTAAGCTTTTTATCCAGGTCGGGGATGTCGGGGAGTTCGAGAACCTTGCCATCAACCCGAACCCGGATGAAGCCGTCTTTCTGGATATCGGCGAAGAGGCTCTTGTACTCCCCTTTGCGGCCGCGAATGACCGGGGCCAGGACCATGATTTTTTCTCCGTCCGGCATCTCCAGCATCTGGTCGACGATCTGTTGGGCGGTCTGCCGCTCGATTTTTTTATTGCATTTTGGACAATGAGGGACCCCAATGTTAGCGTAAAGTAAGCGGAAGTAATCATAGATTTCGGTAACTGTCCCGACGGTCGAGCGTGGATTGCGGGGAGGGGCCTTCTGATCGATCGAAATGACCGGCGAGAGGCCATCAATTGAATCGACATCGGGCTTGGCCATCTGCTCCAGGAATTGGCGGGCGTAAGCGGAAAGTGATTCGACATAGCGCCGCTGTCCTTCGGCATAAAGGGTATCGAAAGCAAGGGATGATTTGCCGGAACCGGACAGGCCGGTGAAAACGATCAGTTTGTACCGGGGGAGCTCAAGATTAACGTTCTTGAGGTTATGTTCCCGGGCCCCTTTGATGATTATTTTGTCTAATCCCATAAAGCGAACCCTAATTTTACCATGAAAGTAGTGACTTGAACATATTGGGGGTAACTGTCCTAACCCTCACCCGGGTCTTATCTGCGAGTTTGATTGGAAATTACAGCCCTCTCCCAGCGACTGCTACGCAGTCTGGGAGAGGGGGTTGTGAACTATCGGCAATAAACACCGCTCCCTCTCCCTTTGGGAGAGGGACAAAAACGAAAACTAATAATGCGGAGTTGGGTGAGGGCTTGGTCTTCCTTAAACATGATGCGTGATGGGGTGACGGTCCATAAGCCTGTCTCCTTCTTTTACGGAAACCTGCGGCAATATCGCCGCGGTTTCCTAGCTTTTTAAAATTCCGGATGGGCGCGCATTTCGCTTACCTTGAGAAAAATCGAAATGCGCAAGGCCTTTTCTTTTTGACCATTTTCTTTGTGGCCGGACAAAGAAAATGGTCGCCCAGCAAAAGCAAAGTGACTCTTTAAACGAAGCGAATAGCGCACAATTTAAGGGCTATTTCCTGATATAATTATCATATGCTCAAATATGCCGTATTCAACAAGCCTTTCGAGGTCCTCTGCCAGTTCACCGATGAAATGGGGCGGAAGACTTTGAAAGATTATATTAAGGTGCCGGGGATCTACTCGGTCGGACGGCTCGACTACGACAGCGAGGGGCTCCTCCTCCTGACCAACGACGTGGCAATGAACCACCGGATCAGCAATCCTAAGAACAAAGTGGAAAAGACCTATTTGGCGCAGGTTGAAGGGATCCCAACTCCTGAACAATTAGCCAAGCTAAAAAGCGGGGTCTTGATCGAAGGGTATAAAACGCTCCCCTCTAAAGTCCGGGCGATCCAGGAACCAAAGTTGTGGGAACGATCGAGGCCGATCCGTTTCCGTAAAAGCATTCCGACTTCGTGGCTCGAATTGACGATCCGTGAAGGGAAGAACCGCCAGGTGCGGAAAATGACCGCCGCCGTCGGCCTCCCCTGCCTCCGCTTGGTCAGAGTAGCAATCGGCCCGCTGAAACTAGAAGGGCTCCCGCCGGGGAAATATAAAGAGATAATCAAACCGGCGATCTAGATAAATCTGAAGAGTAACCGCGTGATCCCATAGCCAATAAACACCAATAAGATCCCCAGCACATTATTTAGCAGAATATTTAAAACCGCCATAGTCATTTCACCGTCGCGAAAAAGTTGGAAGGTATCGAGCCCAAAGCTGGAAAAAGTGGTGTAACTCCCCAGGATCCCGATAAAAAAGAAGAGCCGCCAGTTATGCGACAAGTCGTATTGGTCAAAGATTCCCCACAACAAACCGATCACCAGCGAACCGCTTAGATTAACCAGTAATGTCCCTAGCGGAAAATGCCCAACGTAGAGTTTGTGGGTCCCGGCCGAAAGAATGTAACGAGCGAGTGCGCCAATCACCCCGCCAGCCGCGACAAAAAAGAATTTCGCGATCATTTAGATCAGCTTATTGAAGAAACAGCTCCGGTTACCGGTGTGGCAGGCGATGTCGCCGACCTGCTCGATCTTGGCGACGATCGCGTCGCCGTCGCAGTCAAAACAAAGCTCTTTAACCTTTTGGATGTGTCCGGAGGTCTCCCCTTTGTGCCAGAGTACCTTGCGGGAGCGAGACCAATAGACCATCTCTTTTGTTTTCAAGGTTATCTCGAGCGATTCTTTGCTCATATAGGCAAGCATCAGGACGGTGCCGTCCTTATAATCCTGGGCGATCTCCGGGACCAAACCTTTGTCATCAAACTTAATTTTGCTGATATCCATTGTTCTTCTCCTTTTATCGACTTATTATCTTTTCGCATAGACCAGCGGCCGGAAGGCCGCTTTTCGCTCACTTTAGCTTTCTTATTGAGGCATTGCCCATCAAAGATTTCATCTGGCTTATCGCCATTTCGTTAAGCTTCCTCAACCTTTCACCTTGAGGGAATCCCAATCGGATAAGTTCAGCATTCATACTTTCGAGATTGGACAGAACCACCAGCTGTTCAACTGTCGCGGAATCCCTGACATTCCCTTCTTTGCCTATATTTTTATCCCTCCATTCCTTAGCCGTTATACCAAACAACGCGACATTCAAAACGTCAGCTTCGCTGGCATAAATCACATTCATTTTTTGCTTGGAAATTTGCGGGGGAACAATATGCTCTTTTATGGCATCGGTATGAATTTTATAATTTAATTTTGCCAGCATCCGTTTCATGTCCCAGCCAAGAACAAATCGTTGATTCTCTTCAGTTTTTAATCTCTGAAATTCCTTGATCAAGTAAAGCTTAAATTCCGCGCTAAGCCACGAGCCAAATTCAAACGCTATGTCTTTATGAGCATAGGTTCCACCGCCGTATCGTCCGGCCCTTGAAATCAAACCGATAGCACCAGTTGCGTCAATCCATTTTCTGGGGGTTAGGGAAAAGCTATTCATCCCGGCTTGCTTTTTAAAGGTCTCGAATTCGACACCTTTAAAATCAGGGTTGTGTATCTGCTCCCAAATCCCTAAGAATTCAACCGTATTCCGATTGCGCATCCATTGGTAGATGAGAACATCGTCTCCAAATTTCTTTGTCATGTCGGTCAAAGAAATAAAATCATTGTCTCCATCGCGCAACAAGACTCCGATCTGACTTCCTTGTACGACAACTTTCTTGTTTTTAACCACTCTAATTCTCGCCTTCCAACCTTCGTCGGCGTTCGTCTAATGCTTCCCCTTCGTACATCCAATAATCTGTTCCGGCAACACCATAGTTGTATCCCAGTATTTTCTGCGCTGACTTTGAAAGACTTGTTATTTTACCGTTAAACTTAATAGAACGATTATCAACAACTTTTGCCTTAATATTTTCATCCCTGCTAAAAGTCAGCTCTGCGCCAATCGGAATATCCGCCATTCTAAAATCAAATCTTTCCCGTATGGTCCTGGCTTTATCAAGCGCTTTTTGATCTTCATGCGATTCTACAATATCTTTCTTAGGAGTAACATCTTCAATCTCTGCTAATTTTAAAGCCGCCACTACACGTTCCGGAGCTATTCGAAAAAACTCTCTTTTTGGATTTATCCGATTATTGTCAAATGCGTCATGCAATTGATGTTCCACAAAACTCATTTCCTTCACCGTGCAAGCATAAAAACAAGTAAACGGGAGGGGAACACTTGTCGATGCGCTCAATTCCCTAATTCTTTGCTCAAGGCTGGTTGTCGTTTTACCAATTTTTACATAGCCGGGCATTGCTTCATTAATAAGAACATAAACAATCTCGTTCATTTCGCTAACACCGCCTTCTTATTTCGTAACACAGCCCCCTATTAAAGGGAGGGGCAACCCGCCCTTGAAAACAATCAGTCCACTTCATCTATTTCTAATCATTGAGTTTTTATCTTTCCAATCTCTAGACACAATCTTTCTATAAAATCCTCTTCGCTTTCAACTTCGTTTTTTTCAAGCAAAAAAAAGTTTTTGCCGATCTCAATGAATTTCCCTCCATAGCTGTGATTTATTCTATCTCTGACGGATGCGCCTTTCGGCATTTCATATTTCATTATTTCAATTTTACTAGTTTTTCTTATGAGAATTGTCCTTTGGTAATGGATATATAAACTGGCCAGCAATATTGCCAAGCCCCATACGATCAGGGCGCTTCCTATCGCCACTCCCATATTCACCTTTCTATCGATCACGAACATAGAAATAATCTGGAGCGCAACACCAAAACCCAACAAACTAAATCCAACAATAGAATATATTCTTGCGGAAATAAAACTCACCCTCAACGCATAGTTCCCTCCGCAATATGATCCACTTTCCTTGGCAATATCAGTCGCAGATTTAAAATTGCCAATTACTAAGTAATAAGAGCCTACCAATGTTAATATTATACTCAACAATAAGAAGCATTTTTGTAATGTCATATTTCCCCTCCACAGCCTTAAGCCCTCTTCCGCAAGCCAATAAAGCTCATAAACCAATTCGCATAATTACTTGAGTTTTTGCGGAATTATCCATAATAATCTATTTTTTTCTATAATTAAAGGAAACCGTCCCGATCCGAGCGGGACAGGTTTCCGAGGTTCCGAGCCTGATTATACCTTTACAACCTCTCTCTTCTTCACACTCATTTTAACATCAACCGAGCCGCTTCCCAAGAGCTTTTCCAACTCCTCGACCAGCGACGGGGTGATCGTCACCCGGTTTTCCGTTCCCAGCTCGACACTCTTCCCGTCCATTTTGATGACGACCGGATCGCCACCGGAATTCCGTTGGATAATCGCCCGGATCTCTCCGAGTATCGACTGGTTATTAAAATCGACCAGTTCGACAAAGATCGTCCTGGTCTTTTCGAACCCTTTAAGCGGTTCGACCGTTTCGGCGACGACATTCAGTTCTTCGGTCCGTGAGTCGCGATTGGTCTTCCCTTTAATGACCACGATCTCGTCATCGAGCAACAGCGGAGCCGCTTTTTCGTAAACCTTGGGGAAGACGACCAGGCCAACGATGCCGGAGAGATCTTCAATCGCCGCGATCAGCATGTTGTCCCCTTTTTTGGTGACAACCTTCCGGCTGTTGGTCAGCATTCCGGCGATCGTCACCGTCTGTTCTTCTTTCATATCCTGGATGTCGATCGCCCGAACGCTCGCCATCCCTTCGAGCGCGTCAAGAACGTGATCGAGAGGATGAGAAGAGATATAGAGGCCAAGGTACTCTTTTTCCATCCGAAGGAGCTCCTCCGGCCGGTATTCCGGGATATCAACGGCGGCCGGTCCGGTGGTCGGGCGGCTGAACTTCGGCGTCTCGCCGCCAAAGAGCATCTCCTGCCCGCTGGCGATCTCTTTGAGCTGGGCACTGACTTCTCCAGTAATCCTAGAGAGGTTCCCGATCATATAGGCCCGTCCCAAGCCGAGAGAATCGAAAGCGCCGCACTTGATCAGGCTTTCGATCACTTTTTTGTTGACCGTCCTGGCGTCTATCCGGCGGAGAAAATCTTCCAGCGAGGCAAACGGCCCGCCGCTTTTCCTCGCCTTGATAATCGATTCGATGGCGGCGATCCCGACGTTCTTGATGGCGCCGATCCCGTAGCGGACCCCCTGCTTGGTGACGGTAAAGTTCTTGTCACTTTCGTTGACGTCAGGCTGAAGGATCTTGATCCCCATCTTCTTAGATTCGGAAATGTAAAGCCTGGTCTTATCGGTATTGCCGATAACCGAAGTCAGCAAGGCAGCGATGAATTCCACCGGATAGTTCGCTTTCAGGTAAGCGGTCTGATAAGAAATGAAAGCGTAAGCGGTGGAGTGCGATTTGTTGAAACCATAACCGGCGAATTTGGCGCAGAGATCGAACAACGCCGTCGCCTTAGCCTTGGAAATCCCCTTCTTGACCGCCCCTTCAACAAAGTTTTCTTTCTGGCGGGCCATCTCCTTGACCTTCTTTTTTCCCATGGCGGAACGGAGGATGTCGGCCTGGCCCATGGTAAAGCCGCCGATCTTACTGGCGATCTCCATGACCTGTTCCTGATAAAGAATAGTCCCGTAAGTCTCGCGCAGGATCGGTTGGAGCTGCGGCAGTTCGTAGTGGATCGGGAGCTTGCCGTGTTTCCGCTTCACGAAATCGTCGACCATCCCCGACTCCAAGGGGCCCGGGCGGTAGAGAGCGAGCAAAGCGATGATCTCTTCAAAGGTCGTCGGGTTAAGCGATTTGATCAGGGTCCGCATCCCCTGGCTTTCCAGCTGGAAGATCCCCATCGTGTCCCCTTCGGCCAGCCGCCGGTAGGTCTTTTCATCATCAAGGGGAATAGTGTTCAGGTCGATCTCGATCCCCTGGGTGAATTTGAGCATGTCGCGGACGTGGGCGATCATCGTCAGGTTACGCAAACCAAGGAAGTCCATCTTCAGGAGCCCGATCTTCTCCAGGGCGGTCATGGTGTACTGGGTGACGATCACATTTTCGTCCAGCTTCGAGAGCGGCGCGTATTCGGAGACCGGCTTTTGCGAAATGACGACCCCCGCCGCGTGGACCGAAGCGTGGCGGGCCATCCCTTCGATCTTCATGGCGGTATCAAGGAGCTGTTTGACCTTGGCATCCCCCTCATAGAGGGCGCGGAGATCTTTGACCGTCTCGAGCGCTCCTTTCAGATCGACATCAGGACCGAAGGGAACAAGTTTGGCGATCTTATCGACTTCCGGGAGCGGGACTTGCAGGACCCGGCCGACGTCGCGGATGGCGCCGCGGGCCGCCATCGTTCCGAAGGTGACGATCTGGGCGACGTGATCGCTCCCGTATTTCTTGGAGACGTATTCGATCACTTCTCCCCGGCGTTCGAAACAGAAGTCGACGTCGATATCAGGCATCGAGATACGTTCGTCGTTGAGGAAGCGCTCGAAGATCAGGCCGTACTTGAGCGGATCGATGTTGGTAATGCTTAAAGCGTAGGAGACGATGCTTCCCGCCGCCGAACCTCTCCCCGGACCAACCTCGATCCCGTTCGATTTCGCCCAGTTGATAAAGTCCTGCACGATCAGGAAGTAAGCGGCATACCCCATCTTCTCGATCACGTAGAGCTCGTACTTGACCCGGTCGATGATCTCCGGCGGCAAGAGGACCTTCCCTTCCGCGTTGATATAAGCGGGCCCGTAATTTTTCTTGATCCCTTCCCAGACCAGCTTCTCCATGAAGGTATCGGGGGTTTCGCCTTCGGGAACGGTGAAATCAGGGAGATGAAGCTTGCCGATCTCCATCTCCAGGTTGCACTTCTCGGCAATCTCCACGGTGCTTTGGATCGCTTCAGGCAGGTCGCGGAAGAGCTCGATCATCTCGTCCGGCGATTTGTAATAAAACTCTTTTGTCTCCATCTTGAACCGATTGGTATCGGCGTGGAAAGCGTTGGTCTGGATACAGAGGAGAATATCCTGGTAATAAACGTCCTCTTTATTGACGCAATGAACGTCGTTGGTCGCCACCAGCTTGATCCCGGTCTCTTTGGCCAGACGGACCAGCTCCGGCTTAAGGGCTTTGAGCTCCGGCAGGTCAAGCTCCATAACCTCGATGTAGAAATCGTCACCGGCCAGCTCCTTATACCAGAGGGCGGTCTTCTTTGCCTCGTCGTATTTCCCCGCCATGATCTGCTTGGCAATCTCCCCGCCGGCGCACCCCGACATCAGGACCAATCCTTCGTGGCGCTGTTTAAGAATATCCTTGTCGACCCGGGGACGGGAATAAAACCCTTCGATCGAAGCGATCGAGACCATCTTGATCAGATTCTTATAGCCAAGCTCGTTCTTACAGAGCGCTGTCAGGTGGAAAGGCGAACGATCTTCTTTGGTCTCTTTATCGAAGCGGGTCCGGGGAGCGACGTAGAGTTCGCAGCCGATGATCGGTTTGATCTCCAGCGCTTTGGCCGCCAGATAGAACTCAACCGCCGCGTACATGTTCCCGTGATCGGTGACCGCGACCGCCGGCTGACCGTACTCCTTGGCCTTGGCCAACAGGTCGGCGATACGGCAGGCTCCGTCAAGCAGGCTGTACTCCGTATGGTTGTGAAGATGGATGAACTTTTTTCCGTGAGGCATTGGGGGTTCATTATAACAAAAAGGGCCATCTTTCTCAACGAGAAGAATGACCCTTTTTTGTTAAATTAATTAGCCGCCGATCTTGAACATGCTGGTGCCGCACGCTGGGCATTTACCCTTAGAAGCCTTACGGCCGTTTTTCATCGTCACCTGTTTAACATCATTCATGGTCTGTTTCTTTTTGCATTTAACACAGTAAGCTATCGTATCCGCCATTGAAAGATCCACCTCCTTCTGAATATGCAGAAATTCTACACTAAAGAAGTAAGGTGTCAAGAGGGGAGAAAAAACCAAGCGTAAAGCATACAGCTTACAGCTCAAGGCAATGAATGAATGGACTGAAATTTTTTCAGCTTAAGCTTATAGCTTTAAGCTTGCTCCCCCCTTCCCTTGCTTTCCCCCGGCCCCTTTGCTAGAATGCCGCTTGAATGCATGTTTTTGGCTTATTAATACGATAAATATATAGATATGGCAGAGCAACCGATCAATCCAATAACTCCCAATATCGGCCCGGCGGCTGAAGCTGGTCTCTTTAATGCCGGCGCTGTTTTTACCGCCGCTGACCGAAAAATTATCAAAGAACGGACCGGCGACGAAGTCAACCCGATGCGTAATTTCGGCGAGGTCTTTCTCGACCGTAATTTGACCCCGAAAGTTGAGAACGAATTGACCGAGGTCCAGCCGGAAGAAAACCCTAAAGAGATCCAAAGCCGAAAACGCGATCATGAACGGATGCTCAAGCACTCCCCGATCGCCGTCGCCCGGGACATCGTTCAGATAACAAATTTAACTCCGGAAGAAAAACTGATGGAAGAACCGATTGATTTCGCGCCAAGCCCCGAGGAAGAGGCCAAAGTCGTGGCGGTCTCGCGGCAACTCCGGCAGGAAACAGCCAAGATCGCCAATGAACTCTTCCTGAATTCAGCCGATCTTTTCAATCAGTTCGAACTTGAACAGCAGGAGCTTCACTCCCTCGTCTCCCGGATCAAGGACCATCACCTCAAACGGCTCCTTTGCAACAGCCGGGAGGAATTTGAAAAACTGACCGAACAGATCAGGGCGGAGACCGTCCACTCCGCCAAGCCGGAAGCCAGGGCCTGGATCGAATCCCAGCTCAAGGAACTGACCAAAAGCGCGGCCGAGTATAAGTTAAGACTGCTCCGTTCGCTGCAGGATATGGGGTTCAACCCGATGCGGGACAAGAACATCAAGTGGCTGGATAGGATCATTCATCAGTTAAGTTAAGCTAAGCCGAGCAGCTTATGGGTCTGCGGGATCACCCTCACGTTCTTTAATTTTCTCTTTGCCATTGTGTGGAAAGCAAAGATCTGTTCGGCGTCCGGCCGGTGTTTGATCGGGCCGTGCGGCGTAACCGGCTGCAGGATGAAAGGGATCCGGTCATCGACTGCGGCGACCAGCGCCGCCGCCTCTTCGATCTCTTTAATCTTCGACTCTTTGCTGAAAACGACCTTCACGAAAACCTCTTTGAGGTAGGCGGTCTCCAAAAATTTCCGGTGCTCTTTCCAGTATGGGGATTGCCCGGTGGCGCTGGGAAGCTTGAGGTCCATCGCGATGATATCAACCTCTTCGATCACCTCCACCAGGAAGTCCGCCAAGACCCCGTTCGTCTCCAGGTAGATCGGCAGTTTAACCGCCGCTTTAACGGCGGGAAGGAATTCCTTCAGGAAATTGACCTGCAGGAGAGGCTCGCCTCCCGTCAGGCTTAAGGAATGAAAAATGTCCGGCTTGTGTAGCTCTTTAATCTCCCCGACCAGTTGCTCGACCGAAGCCGGGTTGCTCTTGTTCTCATAATGATGGGAACCGGGCGGAAGTTCGATCCGGTAAGTGCCGGTCAGTTCCAGCGCGGCGGGTGAATCGCAATACTGGCAGTTGAGGTTGCAGGTCGCGAAACGGACGAAGATCTGTCGCTCGCCAACGTGGAGCCCCTCCCCCTGGATCGAGGCAAAAATTTCGTTAAGCTGTGCTATCGTGGTGCTCATAAACCTTGACCCGCAGCAGCAGCATGGTGAAGCTGACAAAGAAGACCGCCACGATCAACAGTAGCGAGAAGAACTGCTGGAGATCGGCCCGGATCATCGCCAGGCTGATCGAACCGAGGACGATCTGGACGGCGTAGAGGGTCAGGACGGTCGCCTTCTGCGAAAAGCCCATCAGGTGGATCCGGTGGTGGGAATGGTCTTTCCCCGGCTGGCTGAATTTGATCCGATGGAGGAAACGGTTGGAAAAAACAAAATATGTATCGAAGATCGGGATTCCGAGGACGATCAACGGAACAATAAAGGTGATGATCTGCAGCCGTTCGATCCCGAGCGATAAGGCGACATTCCAGAGAGTAAATATGTTTAACTTGATCGCCAGCAAGGCCATAAGAAAACCAAGCAAGGTCGAACCGGCCTCCCCCAGAAAGATCGAAGCGGGATTAAAATTATAACGAAGGAAACCGATCGTCCCCCCTATTACGGCAACCGACAGCATCAATAGGTCCTGCTGGCCGCTGTTCCAAGCCAGCACGGCAAAAAAACCGGCCGACAGGCAGGAGATCCCGGCAACCAACCCATCCATCCCATCGAGCATGTTCATGGAGTTGGTCATGAAGGTGATGAAACAGGCGGTAATCAACCAATTAATCCAATTCACCGGAAAGAACGTTAAAGTGATCCCGGAAAAATAGATGAACAGGAAAGAAAAGATCAGATGAGAGAGGATCTTGTTCCGGGCCCTGATCTTGATATCGGCGTCGTCGATCAGGCCAAAACAAACGAACAGAAGCCCGAATATTATGATCGACCAGAGCTCGCGATGATTGGGGAAATAAAAAAGCAGGGCCAAGCCGATGGAAAGCAGGATCGCTTCTCCCCCCATCCTTGGAATGGGATGATCATGGATCTTGCGGAAGCCCGGTCGATCGAGGATCCCGGTCTTAAATGAAAGCCACTTGGCCAGAGGAGTAAAAATCAACCCGCCGATCAAAGCAATAATAAAGACCATCAAATTAGGGATCATTAGGAGTAATTATAGAACAACTATCCCCCTAGGGCAAGAAAAGGCGTATAACCCTCACCCAAGTAACTGCAACGAGTTTAGTTAATAGTTAGCAACCCTCTCCCAACGACTGCTACGTCCGCCTCTGGCGGAGGAGAGGGACTATTTCTTTGCCATCAAAAAGGAATAACTCCCTCTCCCTTTGGGAGAGGGTTGAAAACAAAAACTAATCAAGTCATTTAAAGTTGGGTGAGGGCTGGCTAAACTTTTCCTCTCCAATAATCTAAAATCTCGACCAGAGTCGCGTCCAGCGGGCGACGCGGCTGCCAGCCGAGCTCTTTCAGTTTCCGATTATCGATCTTCATCGAGACCAGATCGGCCTTACGGAAACGGTCCGGGTCAACCGTCACCTTAACCGGCACCTTCACCAGCTCGGTCAAACAGGCAACGATCTTCTTCAGGTATTGGTTCTCCCCACGGCAGATTATATAGGCCTCGCCGCTTTTCCCTTTTTCCGCCAGCAGGATATAAGCGTCAACAACATCGCGAACGTCGGTAAAGTCGCGGTAGATCTCCAGGTTTCCAACTTTGATCTCCCCCCCCCCGCTTTTTTCCAATTCGGCAATCTGCTTGGCCACGGTCGGAACAAAGAAGGTCGGCGTTTGCCGCGGTCCGGTATGGCTGAAAGGCCGGGCCATGACCACCCTCAAGCCGTAAGTTTTGGCGTAGACACGCCCCAACTGGTCAAGGGCCGCTTTGCTAACCGCATACGGGCTTTTGGGAATGATCGGCGAGCTCTCGCTGGTCAAAACTTTTTCGCTCAACGCTTCGCCGTAGATCTCGCTGGAGGTGACCAGGACGACCGTCGCTTTAGGACGATGATGCCGGACCGCTTCCAGCAGGTTGAGGCTTCCCAGGACGTTGACCATGAAACATTTGCGGGGGTCGTCGAGGGAATCTTTGACGCTGCTGACCGCCGCCAGATGGTAGATCTCGTCGGGCGCTTCGGCCGCGATGATCTTTTCAAGGGCGGATGAATCGCTAAGATCGAGGGGGATCAGTTTCAATTTCGTTTCGACCGCCGCCAGATTGTCCAGCGGGGTCCCGGGTTGGACGGAACCGGCAACCTGCCGGCCGCTTTTAAGCAGCGCTTCAGCTAAGTAGCTCCCGGCAAAGCCGTTGATCCCGGTAATAAAAGCTTTCATTACACCTGGTTGCTCTTAAGGTCGGAATCAACCATCATCTTGACCAGCCCTTCAAAACCAACCTTCGGTTGCCACCCCAGCATTTTCTTCGCCTTTGAGTTGTCAGCGATCAGCAGGTCAACTTCGGCCGGCCGGAGAAACAGCTTGTCGACTTCAACGTATTTTTTGTAATCGAGCCCAACGTGCGAGAAAGCGATCTCCACAAATTCGCGGACGCTGTGGGTCTCCCCCGTCCCGATCACATAATCGTCCGGTTTCGCCTGCTGGAGCATCAGGTACATCGCTTCGACATAGTCGCCGGCAAAACCCCAGTCCCGTTTGGCGTCCAGGTTACCGAGCCCAAGCTTTTGCTGTTTGCCAAGCTTGATCCTGGCGACCGCGTCGGTGATCTTCCGGGTAACGAACTCTTTCCCCCGGCGCGGCGACTCGTGGTTAAAGAAGATCCCGGAACAAGCGAAAAGATTATATGATTCGCGATAGTTAACGGTAATAAAGTGGCCGTAAACTTTGGCGACGCCGTAGGGACTGCGCGGATAAAACGGGGTCGACTCTTTCTGCGGCGTTTCCCTAACCTTGCCGAACATCTCGCTCGACGAAGCCTGATAGAACTTGATCTTCGGATCGACCAGGCGGATCGCTTCCAGCATCCGGGTCACCCCCAGGGCGGTAAATTCCCCGGTCAGGACCGGCTGGTTCCAGGAAGTCGGGACAAAAGACTGCGCAGCTAAATTATAAACCTCGTCCGGTTTAACTTCCTGGATTAGTTCGATGATCGAAAGCTGATCTAAAAGATCGGCCTGTTTTAAAGTGATCTTGTCCATCAGGTGGTTGATCCGGTCGGAACTTTCGGTGCTCGCCCGGCGGACCATCCCGTAAACTTCGTACCCCTTGCTAAGCAAGAGCTCCGCTAAATACGACCCATCCTGTCCTGTGATCCCGGTAATTAAAGCTTTCATGAAAAAACTCCTTAGCGATCAGATCCGGCGCGCCTGATTAAGCCACTTGATCGTTCGCGCAATCCCTTCTTTGATGTTGAACGGTTGCGGACCGACGACCTCTTTGAGCGGCGTCATATCAAACACATATTCGGTCAGAATATTGTTCAATCTGAAACTCTGCAAAGGAACATTTTCCCAGCCGCAGCGCTGAAGCAGGTCGCCGACTTTGGCCAGCAACTTTATCGGCGTCAAAGGAAGCTTGAAGATCCGGCGCGCGTTCAACTGCAGCCTGATCTCTTCCGCCATATTGTAAAGGTCGGCGGGCTCATAATCGGCAATGTAAAATGTTTTCCCGGCAATTTTTTCCAGAGGAGCGCGCAACAGCTTAAGAATGGAGAAAACGGCGTTCTCAACGTAGCCCAACGACCGTTTATAATGTCCGCTGCCGGTATGGAAATACCACCCCTGTTTGATGGAACGGAAAAAATTGATGTACGGCTCTTCCCCCCACGGCCCCCAGATCGAGATCGGCCGGATGATCGTCCAGGCGAACTTCAGATCTTGCCGCCCACGGACGATCTTCTCCCCGATCATTTTGCTTTCGCCGTAAAGGGTGGACGGCTTATAGTCGGTATCGTGCTTGGGGATGTACCCCATCTCGCAAACCAACAAAGTTGAGGTGAAAACCGCTCTTTGCACCGAGGGAGTACCGTCAAGCGCCGCCAGCATATTCTTGACGCCGGTGGTGTTTTCGGCGTAACTTTCCAGATTGGGCCGGTTCAGGCCGGTTTTCGCCGCCAGATGAACGACCAGCTCCGGGTTAAAGTCCCTGATCTCCTTTTTCAGCTTCTCAAGATCAAGGATGTCGCATTGGCGCCAATATTGATTATGCTTAATTTCGCGAGGCGGTTTAATGTCGATATTCAAAATATCGATATTATCTTCCTTCAGGAGAAGATCGATCATATTCGTGCCGATGAATCCGGACCCACCGGTAACCAATATTTTAATAAAAACACTCCCTTAAGTTTTTATTTGCAGACCATCGCCCTGACGGCCGAAGAGGCGCCGGGCCCGAAACTAGCCGCTCTTTGGATATCATCCCAGTTGGCTTTAAACCACTCGATCGCTTTGGGCAAACCTTCTTCAAAGGTCGTGTTCGGCGCGTAACCGATCAATTTATTGGCCCGTTCGACCGAGGCCAAGATCCTGGACTTGGTATCCCATTTTCGCCGCGGGGCGAAATTAATGCCGGCCTTGTTCCCCGTCAATTTATTGATCATCTCCGCCAGTTGCTTGATCTGGATTTCCCGGCCGGAAGCAAGGTTAAACTCCTGGCCGACCGCTTCCGGCATGACCCCGGCCCGCAACAGCCCGTCGACGATATCTTCAACGAACGTAAAATCGCGGGTCTCTTCGCCGGTCCCGGTAATGGGGAGCGGTTTGCCGCTCATCGCCCAGTAAATAAAATTAGGGATGACGTTCCGGTATTGGCCGGGGATCTCTCCCGGACCGTAAGAATTGAAAAACCTCGTTTTGACGCAAGGAACGTCGTATTGGTGCTGGAAAAAGTTGCAGTAAAGTTCCCCCAGCATTTTGGTGATCTGGTAAGGGGTGCTCAAGTGCATCGACATGAAATCTTCCTTCAGGGGCATGGGAGCATGACTGCCGTAAATCGAACAGCCCGATGAAGCGTAAACAAAGCGTTTGACCCCGGTCAGGGCGCTGTATTCCAGAAGTTTCAGGGTGCCGAAGCCGTTGACCCGCAGGTCCTGTTCGGGGTGGTCGATCGAATTCTGGTTGGCAAAAAACGCCGCCAAATGAAAGACGTACTCCGGCTCTTCAAAAAAGACCCTTTTTAATTTGATCTCATCAACGATATCCCCTTCGGAAAACAGCACGTTCGGCAGGGAAGGAACATTCCACCGTTCGGAAGAAGAGAGATCGTCAAGCACGATGATCTTGCCAGCCCCCAGATTCCCCAAAGCTTTGACCAGGTTCGAGCCGATGGCGCCGGCCCCGCCCGTAATAAGGATCGTTTTCCCCTGATACTGTTTTTTATAGTCCATTATTTCCTCCTTGAAAGAACAGCCTTGAAAATCTTTTCATAACTGGTAACGCAGTGTTCCCGGGAAAAGGCGGTTTCTGCTCCTTGGCGGCCGTTTTTACCCATAATTTCGCGAAGCGACGAGTCATTATACAATTTTCTTATCGCGGCCGCAAGTTCGCCGGAATTGTCGGGTTCAACCGCCAGGCCGCAATTGAATTCCGCCAGGATCTTCGGAGCGTCGCCTTGCAGCGGCAGACTGGCGACGACCGGCTTGCCGGCCGCCATGATACTAAGCATTTTGCCGGGAACAACCGGGGTTGCCAAATCTTTCTTTAAGGTCACGAGACAGAGATCGGAGGCGTGCAGGATCTGCGGATAGATCTTCAGCGGCTGGGTAGGAACGAACAAGACGTTCGCTAATTTTTTCTCTTTAACCAGGCCCTCCAGCTCGGCCTTTTTCACCCCGTCTCCCACCAAAACAAACAGCATGTTTTTTTCATTCCGCAAAATATCGGCCGCCCCGATCACCACTTCCAGCCCCTGCGCGAAACCCATAACCCCGGCGAAAGAAACAACGAATTTCTCCCCGAGCCCGTGCTTCCGGCTGAAATCATTTCCCTTGGGAGCCGGTTTGATCTCATCGATATCGACCCAGTTATGGACCACCTCGACCAGGTTGTCGCGCGCCCCGTGCGCCCGGACGTACTCCCGGTTCCCCAAAGAATGAACGGTAATCGCGTCGGATTGGCGATAGATAAACCTTTCCATCCGGCGCGAGACGCCGATCAACATTTTATTCTTCAGCAATCCAAGATCGATGACCGTCTGGGGATAGAGGTCCTGGATATTGACCACCACCGGACAACGCTTGATCTTCCCGAGCCAGAAACCGGTCACGCCCAAAGGCAGCGGCGGGGAATACACCAGGATCAGATCGGGCCTTTTCATGAACAGGCCGCCCCAGAAAAAGATCCAGCCGAGAATGAAATGCTCAAAGCCTCTGATCAGGGGAACGGTGCGCGCCAAGGGGGGGGTCCGAAACCGCCGGACCTCGACACCGGCCAGTTTCTCCCGCGCCGGGATGGCGGAAAGATCGGTCCCGTCGGCCACATTGTAGCGCGGCATCCGGGTAATGACCGACACCTGATGCCCCCTCTTAACCAGCGAAGCGGCCAGTTCAAAAAAGAGGGTCGACGCGGACTTGGTTTCCGGCGGAAAAGCTTCGGACAGGATAACGATCCGCATTACAGGTCCGCAATCTCGACCGGCCGGCCGGATTTGATCGACTCCATGACGGCAAAGGTCGCGAGGGTCGTGTAGACGTATTCGGAAAAATCGACCGGTAGCGGGCGGCCGTTCTTCAGCGCGTCAAAAAACTCTTCAAATTCCTTTTGGTGCCCCCGGTCAATATTGAATTTTTTCGTCTTTTCCTTCTTCCCGTCCCGCACGAATTCCAGGCCGACGAAGTTATCGAGCACGTAACTCTGATTATTGCCGAAAACCTCGAGCCGCTCGCGCGGGATCCCTTTGTGTCCGACGGAGGTGTAAAGGAGGGTCGCGACCGAACCGTTCTTCATTTTAATCGTAATGGCGATATTGTCCTCGTTCGTCACCTGATCGTTGGCCGACGAGATCGTTTCCGCAAAGACCCTGACCGGCAGGGAAGAGGTCGCGTACTGGATCGAGTCGATGAAATGGCAGACTTCGCCGATGACTCTCCCCCCGCCTTCCTTGTTCAAGGTCCAATGCGACTTGGGAACAAAACCGGCGTTGACCCGGCAATTGACGGTCACCGCTCCGATCTCTCCCATAAGGGCTTTGGCCCGCGTCGCGGACGGAGCAAAACGGCGGTTAAACCCGACCATCAAACGTTTGCCGGACTCCCGGTAAGCGGCGCCGACCTCTTTTAATTCGGTCGGGTTGAGGGCCAGCGGTTTTTCCACGAAAACGTCCTTACCGGCGGCCAGGGCTTCGACGATCATCCCGGCATGGAGGTCATGGCGCGTGGCAATAATTACCGCGTTGATCTTTTTATCGCTAAGGATTTCCTTATAGTCGGTGGTGCAATATTCGAAACCATACTGATTGGCAACGTTCCGCCCGGAAAGGCCGGTCGCGGTCGCTACGCCGCGCAGAGCAAGCCCCTTGATCTTTTTCAGGCACGGCAGGATCGTCACATTGGAAAAGAGACCGGCCCCGATCAGCCCAACGACCGGTTGCCCCGGCTGGTAGTCGCCCTTCGGCGCGGTCACCGCGATCTTTTTTTCTTGCGCCGGGCTGTCCTTGTACTGAAGCAGGACGCCAAGATAATATGGGTGTTCTTTGCTTAGCAGAAGTTCGTAAGCCGAAAGGGCCTCGTCTATGTTAAAGCGGTGGGTAATGACCGGGGCCATCGTCACCCGCTTGTCGGCGGCCAGGCTCAAAAACTCTTTCATGTTCCCGGCCTGCGTCCAGCGGACCAAGCCGAGCGGATAATTATGGCCTTTCAATTCCCAATCGGGATCGAATTTTCCCGGACCGGTCGCGCGGGAAACGATAAGGGAAAGCTCTTTCTCGAAAAAGACATTGCGCGGCACCTCAAGCTTAACCAGCCCGCAGGCCACGATCTTCCCTTTCTCCCGCGTGATCTCCGCGGCCAGTTCCAGCGGGTCGTTGCTGCTGGTCGAAGCCATGATGATCGTCGCGTCAAAACCGTGGCCGTCGGTCAGCAATTTAGCTTTCGTTGCGAACGCCTGGCGATCGGTCAACCCGCCTTTCGCCCCCAATTCGACCGCCAGCGCGACTTTTTTCGCATCGAGATCGAAGCCGAAAGCATCACAGCCCCAGGCCTTCAGGACCTGGACCGAAATCTGGCCGAGCAAGCCCAGGCCGATCACGGCGACCTTGGAACCAAAGGTCAAGTCGGCGCTCCGGATGGCGTGAATGGCGACCGCCGCGATATAAGCGAAGGCGGCGTCCTCGTCGGAAACCCCGTCCGGGATCTTCACGCAGTCGTTCTTCGGGACCCAGGTGATCTCCGAATGGGTCGCGAAAAGATCACTGCCGCAGGCGACGCGATCGCCGATCTTAAATTCGTCGACCCCCGCGCCGACCGCCAGAACTTCTCCGGCCGAACTGTAGCCGAGCGGCTGCTGGGTCTCCATCCGCCCTTTGACCGCCTGATAAGCCTCCATAATTCCTTCGGTTTTGGCCTTATCAATCAGGCGGCGGACCAGGTCCGGGCGCGACAGCGCTTTGCCGACCAGATTTTGCTGGGCCAAATTGACGATCAATTTCTCGGTGCCGACGCTGACGGCGGAACGGGTCGTTTTGATCAGGACCCCGCCGGCCTTGACCTGCGGCGCCGGAACGTCGACCAGGTTCAATTCCCCCGTTTTAAAACTCTGCACTACTTGTTTCATGACAATTCCTTTCCCCTTTGTATTATTTATCGCGCCCGGCGACTTGCGCGAAAAGCTCTTCGTATTTTTTCGAACAGACGGCGAGCGAATAATGGTTCACGACCCATTCCCTCCCCCGGCGCCCGCAGCTCTCGCCCAAAGCGCGGTCGCGAAACAATTTCAGCACGGCGTCGCGAAAAGCCGCCGTTTCTCCCGCTTTGACGACGAGACCGGAACCGGCCCGTTCGATAAACTTCGGCGCGTCACCGGAAAGCGGCAAGCTCGCCAGGATCGGCCGTCCGGCCGACATGATGCTTAGCATTTTCGACGGCACGACGGGAGTGGCGACCGATGCGTTAAGCGTCAGCAGTCCGACATCCGAAGCAGCCAACAGTTTAACATATTTATCGCGCGGCTGAATAGGGATCATGATGACATTTTTTAACCCCAGTTCCCGCCATTTGGCCTCCGTTTCGGCGTGCTTCGGGCCGTTGCCGGCCAGCAGGAAAACGATCTTATCCTCCGCCGTTAAAAGCTTGGCACAGTTGAATATAATTTCCATATCCTGCGATTCGGCGATGCAACCGGCAAAAGTGAGGACGAACTTATCGTCCAACCCCAATTTTTCGCGGAATTCATTATGTTTATCTTCCGGCTTAATAAATTCGGTGTCCACCCAGTTATAGACGACCGTGACCTTGTCCGGATCGCCGGCGGTCTTTTCGACGATTGTTTTATTGCTTTCCGACATGACCGTGATCCGGTCAACCAACCGATAGATCAGTTTCTCCAGGAAACGCGCGGCCCGGATAAACAACCGGTTTTTCATCAAACCGAGATCGATCAAACTTTGCGGAAAAAGGTCCTGCACGTTCATGACCACGCGGCTCCCGGTAATCAGCCTGACCAGAACGGCGGCGTAACCGACGACGATGGGGGGCGAATAGACCAGCGTGACGTCGGTCCGTCCGGCGCGCGCGGCGGCAACGGCTAGGCAAACGATGTTCAGAACATGCTCGAGCTCCCTGAACAACGGGATCTTTCTGGACAGCTGCGGAATATTAACCCTGATCACTCTGACCCCTTCCCTGATTTCCTCGATAAAGAGGCCGCCGCTGTTTTCCGGCCAGAGTTCCCGCGGAATATGACGGGGAAACCTGGTCACAACGACGACCTCGTGCCCCTTATTTTTCAGGTCATTGGCCAGTTCGTAAAATTGATTGGCGGCGGCGCCGATCTCCGGCGGATAACAATTGGTCATGAGCATGATCCTCATTGTTTAAAACACCCGCGGACAGGCGCGGCATAGTTTTGAGCCCTGTCTCCCCTGCAAGATCAGCCGCCGGAGCGCCCGATAGCGATCGTTGTTCCAGAGCTTCTTTACGCCGCCGTCAAAAGCGTTGCCAACAACGTAAGTTTCATTATAATCGAAACAGCACGGGACCACTTTCCCGTCCCAGCCGACGATACAGCCGCTCCAGGCCCAGCCGCAGGTCCGGTCGACTTTCATTACTGAAGACATGATGTTCTTGAACCGCTTGTCTTTGGGAACGAACTTTTCGGTCTCTTTTTCGCCGGGTGAGTCCCCCAGGTACATTTCCCAATAGGTGGAGAAGTTGACCTTGTCGACCTTCAATTCTTCAGCCAGACGGCGGAAAGCCTCCATTTCAGCGGTATTGTTCTCCATGAGGATCATGTTGACGGTCACGAACGGCTTTTTCTTTCCAAGGTTCTTTCTTACTTCCATTAAGCGTTTAATGTTGTCTTTTAACCGGTTGAAATCCCCGCCCGGCCGGTTAACGCGATAGGTCTCTGGGGAAGCGGCGTCGATCGAAACGATCAGTTCTTCCAGGCCGGATTCGACCAGTTTCTCCGCTTTCTCCGCATTGAGGGCGTTGCCGTTGGTACTAAGCATAACGGAAATATTTTTATCGCGGGCGTATTCGACCATCTTGAAGATGTCCGGATGCAGCAGCGGCTCGCCAAGGTTGAACGGACCGACCTTATAAAGATACGGCGCCATTTCATCGATGATCCGCTTATAATTATCAAAAGACATCAAACCCCTTTTTCTGACCGAATAGCCCTTGCCGGACGAGCACATCGGACATTGCAGATCGCACGTATTGTTGACCTCAATGCTCATATGCATCGGATAACCGAGCACCCTGTCGGACCTTAAAACGCGCCGCGAAATCTGATTTAAAATCAGGTTGAAGAGCCGACGCGGCGTATGCCGCCGCGGAAAACCGGTCAGCTGATCGAAGAAAAAATATTTCACGTAATTCGTTTTCTTGTTCATTTCATCTCTCCAAATAATTTAATTATCTCGATTACCGTATTGTCCCAAGTAAATTTCTGCGCCTTCTCCCTTCCCTTGTCCGATAATTCCCGGCGCAAAGCCTCATTACCGATCAATTTAACGATTAATTCAGCCAGCTCTTGCTGATTGAACGGATCAAAGGTCAGGCCGGAAGTCCCGATCATTTCCGGCAGACAGGTCGCGTTCGAGGCGATCACCGGCATGCCGGCGGCCATCGCTTCGATTATCGGCAAGCTGAAGCTCTCCACCAGCGACGGCAGAACGAAGATCAGCGACTCGGCATAAGCCCGGGTCAGATTGTCGCCCGTGAGCATGCCGGTAAAAATAATGTTACCACGCGATTCCGAATTAACGCACAGCGCCAGCAGTTCGTCGCGATATTTACCATCAACCGCGCCGACAAGTTTCAATTTATGCCGCTTTTTAATTTCCGGCGGCAGTGAATCGTAGGCCTTGATCAGGATTTCATAATTTTTTCGTCCGGAAATATTCGAAACCGAAAGGATTCCGCTGCGCGGCCTGTCCTCGTCCGCTATGGAAAACCGCCGGACATCGGCGCCCAAAAAGATCCGCCGCGTTTTTTTTCGGTCGATCCCGGTCGCTTTCAACGCCAGCTCCCTTGAATAATTGGAGGAAAAAATGACGACGTCGGAGAATCTCATCGAAAGAACGGTAATCTGTTTCAACAGCCAGATCCGCAGGCGCCGCAAGAGCGGCTCCCCAGCCACCTGAACGAACGGATCGATATTTTGGATCCAAAGCACTTTTTTGCATGGGGCTAAAAACGGGACGATATTAGCCGGGCAGAAAAGAACATCGATCCTTTTAGCATAGATCATCCAAGGAACGACAAGCTGCTCTTTCAGCAAGCGGTTGATCAGGCCGGATACTTTGATGATAACGATCTTAACGCGGCTGGCGAGCAATTCTTTGTCGCAAAGTTTTTCGTAATTCTCATTGGAAACCAATAATTCATATTCTTTGTCGGGATCCGTTTTTACCAGGCGCGGAACAATGTTTTGAATATAAGTTATGCCGCCGCCAAGCTTGGCGGAAAGAGCGTTGATCATGACCTTCATTTCAGCCGCTCCGCAGTTGACGCCCTTTTGCGCTTAAAATTGGCCGCTCCCTCGTAAAATAATTGTATGACAAAGATCAGGATCAGCACCGAAAAAACGTTCTGGGTAAAATAACGGAAACACCAGGCGAATTTTTCACTGACAATATCAACGCCGGCGACGCCGAGAAAACTATAATAATAAAATTGGCCGGGCAAGCCGCGGCGGCGCATTCTTTCGAAAAAAATGAAAATAAAAGAGAGCAGCGCGCTGAACAATGCGACTCCCAGAATGCCGCCGGCCGCCATGGCCTCGGCGATATAATGAAATCCTCCTTGCGGCGAGATCGTGCTTAGGCCGCCATGATCGTCCTCCCAGGCGCCCAGGAGCCCGCTTTGGGCCACTTTATTCACGCCGCTGGAGGCGTAAACAAAGTTCGGCACATAAATCAATATGGAATCGACCAGATAGTGGGTGTACATGGTGTAATAGCCGATCCCTCCCCTTTGCCAGCGGTCAATTACATAAAGGGCAGGATAAGCGGTAAAAACACTATCGGCGTAAATCGGCATCAAGAGGTATTTGGGAGTCTTAATAACGCGATCGATAAGTTTGACGCGGTAGAGTCCGACCGCCGACAAAAAAAGCGCGCCGATCAGCCCAAGAACAAACAGATGCTTGACGCTGATGATCCGCCGGTTGAAAAGATAGGCCAAATAGGCCGCGGCGGCGACCAAAAGGTACATCCTGCCGCCATAAATAAAGGTCGAAGCGCAAAAGCTCAAGAAAACAAACAACGTCAATAGTTCGAATTTTTCAATCAGCATATAATAAATAAAGATCCCGACAAATACGTTCCGAAGATTGGCATTGATCGAATGAGTCAGCCAATCAGCCCCCATATAACTTGTTTTCAGGCTAAGCACCAACATTAAAACGTTGAAAGCGGTCAAAACCATGAAAACAAAAAAGGCGTAATTTTTCGGGTGTTTTTTTTCAACCGGCGGCTCGGCGACCGGTCCGGACCCGGAACGTATTTTCCCGTAGACCAGATAAACCAGGGAAAACACGAAAAGCGAGAGCGCGTTGAAAAGCAAAAACATGCTGACCACCTCGACATTATCGTTCAACGCCATTCCGCCGAAAACATTGTTCGGAAAAAAACCGGTGATTATCAAATAGGTTCCGAGCCAGAAATAAAGCCATTGGAGGCCGAAGAAGGAATAAAGCGAAAGCAGACCCGGGCTGCGTTTATAATAAACATACAGATAAAAGAGACTGCTTAAAATAAGAAAAAATGTCGCGCTTTCCATAAATTACCTGCCTTTATTGCCGGCGGCGCCAAGCACGACCAATCCGTAAGCGATCTTTTCCAGATTTCGGTAACATTTGTTCTGATCGGCCCGTTCTTCAATAAGCTTGACGTTCCGCTCCCCGTACAACGTTCGTTCCGCCCGGTCGCTGATTACTTTAATAATCGCGGCGGCGGCCCCTTGAACATCGTCGGGCTTAAGAAGGTAGCCGTTCCAGCCGGGTTTGATCCATTCCCTGATATTGGGTAAATCCGAAACCACCGGGGTAGTCCCGCAAGCCATCGCCTCAAGCATCGACAGGGACCCGGAGTCGGTGTAAGACAGAGAAACGTAAACTTCGGCGCAGCGGTAGTACTGGCCCATGCTTTCGTATTCGGATTTCCCGACCCAAATGATTTTATCATATATTCCAAGGGTCTTGGCGAGATCTTCAAATTTATTAATTTCGGGCGCGGAATAATATTTAAGAATCAGCCGCGCGGTCGGCACAGCCGAAACGACCAGCGCGAAGGCTTTAAGCAGCCCGGAAATATTATAATATTGATCATACAAGCCCCGCGTGCTTAAAATAACCGGCCGGCCGCGCAGCCCCAATCTGTCAAGCAGCGGCCCGGGATCGACTTTCGGATTGAAAAGCGCCAGATCAACGCCGAAATGCTGATAGGCGGTCCGTTCCGCCGGCGCCCCCAGCTTTATCGCGAGCTGGTTCGACTCTTCCGAAGGATGAACGATAAAATCGGCCCGTTTGAGAACATATCTCGTCATTAAGCGGTGCAACATGAATTTTCTCGGGAAGAACATGATATCGGCCCCGCCGGTGCAGATCATAAAAGGATGAAAACCGGTAAAAATGCCGACGTATCCGCCAAACCCGATATAAAAAGCCTGCAGAATGTCCGGCCGCAATTCGCGAATTATTTTTCTGGCCCGATAAATATAAAGCGGATACCGCAGGTAACTCAAATAATAAAACTTAAGTTTCGCCAGGAGCTCTTTGATCGGTCCGGTCTTGCCCGTCCCCTTCGCCGGTTCGGCTGGACCGCCTCCCCGCCGCTTTCCCGCCAGAGAATGAACGGTCACGCCGGCCACCTGACAATCCGAATTAGACAGCAGGTGGACCTCATGCCCCCGCTCGGCAAACCATTGGACCCAGCGTTGCACATGGATGCTGTCGGACCAGCCGATAAAACATATTTTTAATTTTTTGGGTTGATCCATTTAATAACCCGACGTCCCGCCGTCTCCAAGCCGAGACGGAGCGCGTAATAAGGATTGTTCAATAGCGACCGGAACGCGGTCAAAAGGCCCGAACGCAACTGGCCGTATAAAAAATAACGGTAGCTTAACCGCAGATAGATCCTGGCCAAAGAAGAACGATAAAGAAAAAAATTATCGAGCGGGTAACGGGAGACGTAGCCGCGAAAATGCTTGCGGACGGCGCGGAGCTCGTTATCGAAAGCAGTTTTAAAATCATGGCTCAAATTGCTCTTGTGGATCCGGTAGTCGCCCAGCGTCGCGTCGAGAAAAAAGAATTTTTTACCTTTGGCGGCCAGCCGGAGCCAGGCTTCGTAATCTTCGACGTGGACAAAGCCCTTGTCACCGTCAAAGCCGCCGATCTCGTCCATCGCTTTTTTCCTGACTACCGTCGCGCTTCCCAGCACGCAGTTCCCCAGCAATAGAGCCCGAAAAACATCCCCCTTATCGGGTCCGACCAGCAAAAGCCCCCCCGGCTTCCCATGGACTACGGTCCGCAGATGGTGCGTCACCAAGTCGGTCTCCGGATGGTCGGCAAAAACTTCCATCACTTTGGCCAGCTTGTCGGGGTACCAGGAATCGTCGGAATCAAGATAGGCGAGATATTCGCCCCGCGCCAGTTTTCCGCCGGTGTTGCGCGGTCCGGCGACCGATCCCGTGTCTTTCTGATAATGATAACGAAGCTTATCCCAGGCGAGACGTTCAATCACTTCTTTGGTGTCATCGGTCGAACCGTTATCGACTACGATAACTTCGTAATCCTGATAGGTCTGCCCCTTCACCGAATTAAGGCAATCCGGCAAAAAATGAGCATGATTGTGAGTGGCAATAACGACCGAAACTTTAGGGTTCATTTCCCAAGCTCCCGGAACATCACTTTCACGTAGCGTTCGATCGCTTCTTCCCAAGCAGGGAGCGGCGCCAAGCCAAGATACTTTAAGTTCCAGTTATTCAGGATCTCGCAATTGGGGACGTTTGCTTTTCGCGGGAAAGCGCTGGAATCGACCGCTTCGACCGCCGTCTTCAGACCGCAGCTCTGGACGATCTTTTTAACGTAATCGGCCCGGCTTCCGCCGCCGGAATTGGTCACGTGATAAAGTCCGGTCACGCCGATCTTAACGATCTCGTCGATCTTGGGGACCAAGTCCTCAACCAGGGTCGGCGTCCCGAACTTGTCGCCGGCCGATTTCAGGACCGGAACCTTCTGCGCTTCCAGGTAGCGCTGGTAAACGAAATTCTTCTTGTGCTTCACGCTCCCGCCGAAGAGCCAGCCGGGACGGATAGCGTAGGTCCTGGGGTTCTCCCGCAGAGCGAGGACTTCCCCTTCATACTTCGAGCGGGCATAGACGGTCTTTAACACGACCGGATCGTATTCGGAATAGGATTTTACTTCGTCGCCGAAATAACCGCAGGAGCTGATGTAAACCAGCTCCGTTTTTTGTTTGGCGCAAGCCCTGGCCAGTTGGGCCGAAGCCCAGCTGTTCAGCTTATAAGCCAGCTCCGGATCGTTCTCGCTGGCGTCAACATGGAGACAAGCGGTGTGAAAAACATAGTCGGGCTTAAAAGCGGCCAGAGCGTCGGCGACCGCTTTCCGGTCCATAACGTCGAGCTCGGCATGGGTCGGCGCTTTGACCTCCGCCCCGGCCGCATTGTAATACCCTTCCAACGCGGTCGCCAGCATCCCTTTACCGCCGGTAATCAGAACTTTCTTCATCGGTGGACCAGGCTCCAGTCGTATTTGATGTGGCTCTTGAGCGGATCGTAGCGGAGCATCTCATTTTGTTCGTGCGGCTCGGTGGCGCAATTGGCGACGATCGCCGGCTTCACGCCGATCGTTTTATAGCCGTTGACCACGCCGACCGGGATCCGGATCAGTTGGTAATTATCCTCGCCGGTAAATATTTCCATCAGCTCACCGTAAGTCTTGGAATCTTTCCGTTCATCGTACATCACCAGCTTGATCATCCCCTGGATGACGGCGTAAAACTGGGTCTGCTTGGTGTGGAGATGCCACCCTTTAATGACGCCGGGATAAGCGACGGAAAAATAGACCTCGCCGAACTTCTCGAAATGCGGGTCAGTCGTTCGGAGCATATGCATGATCATCCCCCGCTCGTCCGGAATCTTTTTTAACGGAATTATTTTAACCCCTTCAATCATGATTTCCTCCTTTTTTCGTCCAATAAAAATCTTTGTCGAGCCAGCCTTCTTTCTGCAGCAGGGCCAGGTGCTTGAGGCGGATAAACTTCTCCCCTTCGAAAGCTTTGAGATCAAGGTGGTTCCGCTGGTAGGCGGCGTAAAGTTCTTCGACCCCTTTCAAAACGTTCCAGGTCGGCTTAAAGTAATCTTTTAAAACGGTGTTGATCTTAGTGAAATCAACTTTATAGGTCCGGGTATCGGCCCCATGTTCGCCGGTATATTCGACGCTGCAGCCGGGGATGACCTTTTTGACCGCGTCGGCCAGGTCCTTAACCTGATAATTCTCGCTGTTCTGGCCGACGTTGAAGACCTGGTTGTGGACCAGCTCTTGGGGGGCTTTCAGGGCGGCAATAAAAGCGCGGCTGAAATCCTGAATGTGGATCAGCGGCCGCCAGGGAGAGCCGTCGCTCATGATCTTGATCTTCTTGGCGGTGTAACCCCAGGCGGTCAAATTGTTAACGACCAGGTCGAGGCGGAGAAGCGGCGACGCGCCGTAAACGGTGGCGTTGCGCATAAAAACCGGCGAAAAATTCTGGTCGGCCAGCGGCGCAACCCCCTGCTCGGTCCCGATCTTCGATTTGGCGTAAGCGGTTACCGGGTTGAGCGCGCCGGTTTCGTCGATCGCTTTCCCCTCTTCCGCGATCCCGTAGACGCTGCAGGAAGAAGCGAAAACAAACCGTTTGACCCCGGCCTGTTTGGCCAGCCGGGCGCATTTGACCGAAGCATCAAGATTAATGACCTCGGTAATTCCCGGGTTCAGCTCGCCGATCGGATCGTTGGAGAGGCCGGCCAGGTGGATAACAGCGTCAATTCCCTGGAAATCGGCCGCGTCAATCTGGCGGATATCTTTGACGATCTGCCGGACCTTGGCTTTTCTTTTTTCAAACTCGCAGTCGTCAAAATAATTTGAGTCGAGGCCGACAACCTCAAAACACTGCTCGATGAGCATGGGACACATAACGTTCCCGATGTAACCGTTATTCCCGGTAACCAGTACTTTCATTACCATTTCCTCCAAAACGCTTTATTGTTCTGCCACAGGTTGTTCAGGTGCTCTGTTTCCCGGACCGTGTCCATGCATTCCCATGACCCCTTGTGGTCGTAAACCATCAGCTGCTTCTCTTCCGCCAGTTTTTCCAACGCCCCCATTTCAAAGTCGCAATCCTCATCGGTCGTCAGGTAATCGAAGATCTTCCGGTTGAGGACAAAATAACCGCCGTTAATCAGGCCGGCCGAGGCCTGGGGCTTTTCGGTGAATTTCTTCACCTGCCCGTTCTCAACGATCAGGTCGCCAAAACGGGAAGGCGGGCGGACACCAGTCAACGTCCCAATTTTACCATGTTTTTTATGAAAGGCGATCAGGTCGTTAACCTCGACATCGGCGATCCCGTCGCCGTAGGTCAGCAGGAACTGGTCGCCGTCGATATATTTTTCGATCTGCTTGATCCTGGCCCCTTTGAGAGCGTTGAGCCCGGTATCGACCAGGGTCACTTTCCAGTCGACTTCGTCGGCCTGGTTGTGGTAGGTCACTTCCCGCTTGCCGTCAAGCCTGATGGTAAAATCGTTCATCAGAACGTTGTAGTGGTAGAAATAATCCTTGATCATCCCCCCCTTGTAGCCGAGACAGAGAACAAACTCGTTAAAGCCATAGTAGGCATAGCCTTTCATGATGTGCCAGAGGATCGGCCGGCCGCCGATCTCGACCAGCGGCTTGGGACGCACTTCGGTCTCTTCCCTCATCCGGGTCCCTTTGCCGCCGCACAGGATCACGACTTTCGGTTTGGACATGATGGTTCCTCCTATAAGTTATAGATATCCGGTTTATACCGGTCGAGATTTTTAGCGATAAAATCGATCGTCTCTTTCAACCCGTTCTCCAGCGAAGTTTTTGGCTGCCAGCCGGTAAGTTCCAGCGCTTTCTTATTGTTGCTGATCAGCTTCATGACTTCGCTCTTAACTGGCCTGACCCGCTGTTCGTCGCTGATAATTTCGACTTTTGTCCCCATTAAGTTAATGATCTTGTCAGCCAATTCCCCGACCGTCACTCCGCTCCCGACTCCAAGATTAATCACTTCGCCGTTGCTCTTCTCGCTCTCGGCGATTTTGACGAAGCCTTCGACAGTATCTTTAACGTAGGTCAGATCGCGGACCGGGGAGAGCGAACCGAGCTTGATCTTTTTCGCCCCCGCCGCGATCTGGCTGATGATCGTCGGAATGACCGCCCGGGCCGATTGCCGCGGGCCGTAAGTATTGAACGGCCGGCAGGTCGCCACCGGCAGATTGAAAGAGCGGTAAAAGCTTTCGGCGATCATGTCGGCTCCGATCTTGGAGGCCGAGTAAGGCGACTGACCCTGAAGCGGATGCTTTTCATCGATCGGCACGTAAATGGCGGTCCCGTAAGTTTCGCTGGTCGAAGTGTGGACAAATTTGGCAACTTTTTGGTCGCGCGCCGCCTGCAAGACGTTGAGCGTCCCCATGACATTCGTCGAAACGTAAGATTCGGGGGAGTAATAAGAATAAGGGATAGCTATCAGCGCCGCCAGGTGAAAAACAACGTCGACATCTTTCATTGCCTGACGAACATTGTACGCTTCGCAGATATTGCCGGTAAAGATCTCGACCTTGGCCAGTTCCGCTTTCGGCAAAGTGTCCAGCCAACCCCAGTTATTGAAAGAATTATAAAGGACAAACGCCCTGACATCGGCCCCCAGCGCGATCAGCCGTTCGACCAGATGACTGCCGATAAAACCTTCCGCTCCGGTCACCAAAACTTTTTTTTCTTTTAAATTCATCGTCATTGCTCCTTCTTTATTCATTTTTCAACAAATCGCTGATCAAACTTTTAGGGAGCCGAACCAACCGGTCAAGGATGATCAAGTCGTAAATCGAATTGACCATCCGGGAATCGTGAAAATCCAACTCGCGGTAACCGACCTTCGCCCCCGGACCACCACGCCACCGCTCGCTCCCCAAATTATATGCGTAGATCCCGCCCAGTTCCTCAAACTTTTTGATCGTCTGTTGCCTGGTCGTTCGTTTTTTGTCGATCATCAGTTTCAGCCCGGCCTTGGTCTCTTCCCAAAAATAATTCCGATGTCCAAATAATGGGATCACCAGGTCGTAATCCTGGACTTTATCGACAAAATCCCGGATCAGTTCTTTATCTTTAAAAGGGGCGTTGGGATAAAGATTTATTAGAATATCAAATTTTTCCCCTTTCGTTTTAAAGAAATTCAAGGCTTCATCAATGATCGGCTCCATAACAACACTGTTAGAGGTCAGTTGTCCAGACCTTAGGAAGGGTACTTCCACTCCTAGCGACCGGCAATAGTCTGCGATTATCTGATCTTCAGTAGAAACAATCAACCGGTCAATGAATTCACATGATTGAGCCGCCTTGATCGTGTAATAAATCAAAGGCTTTCCGCCAAGCTCGCGCATATTCATCTTCTTTAAGCCGTCATTCCCTCCCCGAGCCGGGATCATCGCTAAAACTTTTTTGCCTTTGTACATTATTTGATCCGTCCTTCGCTTTTTAGAAGATCGGCCAGTCCGGCCGCGAAATCGTAGCGCGGCTCCCAGTTAAGTTCGCGGCGGACCCGGGTAATATCGGCGACCGTGTCCATGATCTCGTTCTTCCGGGTCGTCCCGGCCGATTCAACCGGTTTACGGCGGCCGCTAAGCTTGAAGATCAACTCCATCGCTTCGCCGACCGAGTAAGAAACACCGCAACCAAGGTTATAGGTCCGCGCGCCGGGAGTGGCCGACTGGCAGGCGCGCCAGATCGCTTCGACCACGTCCTTTATATATATGTAATCCCGCTTCGGCTTAAGATCGGCCACTTTGATCGCCGGCGCGTCCGAATAGAGCTGGGCAATGATCGAAGGAAGGAGGAACCGGGGGCTCTGCCCCGGACCGTAAACGTTAAAATTCCGCAGGATGGAAGCGGCCAGGCCAAAATCTTCGCTGTAAGCCGTGACCAGCTGTTCGGCCATGAGTTTGCTCCGGCCGTAAGGGTTATTGATCATGACCGGATGGGTTTCGTCGATCGGCAAGGTTTGCGGCTGGCCGTAAACGTAGGAGCTGGAATAAATTATCCGCTTTACTTTATTGAGACGGCAATATTCCAGGAGATTCAGAGTCCCGAGCAAATTGTCCCGGTAGATCGGATATGGCTGTTCGAAAGCGGTCTGAATGTTGGTGTTAGCGGCCAAATGAACGACAATCTCCGCCGCCGGCAGGGCCAGCGTCTGTTTCTGGTCAAGTAAGTCGTGGCCTAAAGAGAGATCGCATTCAAAGATCTCGACCGCTTCGGCGCGGAGGCGTTCGATCAGCGCCCGGCCGATAAAGCCGGCGGACCCGGTGATCAAGAGCTTATTTGCCATTTTCTATTTTCTCCAATAGATCGATCGCTTTTTCGTAATCCTCGGCCCGGCCGATATCGAACCAAAAGCCCTGGATCTTATGGGTGATAACTTTTTTTCCTTCAGCGGTCAGGAGCTTAATGACCTCGGGAAAATCGATCCGCTGGCCGTTGATATATTTAAAGACTTCGGGCGATAAAATGTTGATCCCGGCGCTGATCAGGTAATTTTCGGTCGGCTTTTCGGTCACACCGCTGAACTCGCCATTCGGTCCGCTCTCCACCACTCCGTACGGGACCTGCATGGCGTAATCTTTGACCCCCAGGGTCAAAGCGGCCCCCGCCTTTTCGTGGCCGGCCGCCAGCGCGGCGACGTCGACCCGGTTGATGATATCAGCGTTAATGACCAAAAACGAGCCGCTTAAAAGGTCGCGGATCTTGTGGATCCCGCCGATCGTCCCGGACTTGGCGTCTTCTTTGATCAGTTTAATGGTCACGTCGTACTTCTTTTGATAATCAAGGCAGACCTGGAACTTCTCGTGCTGATAAAAGACCAGGATAAAGATCTCTTTGATCCCCTGCTCCGCTAAGCCGCGAATAATGTATTCGATCACCGTGTAATCGCGCAGCGGCAGGAGCGGCTTGGGGATCGCGTAAGTTAACGGGCGCAAACGAACCCCTTCACCCCCGGCCATGATCACGGCTTGTTTGATCATTTGATCCTCCGCGGATGGTTGGCCCCAGTCTTATATTCCAGCCCGTATTTGGCCGCGATCCGGCGGCCGGTCGCTTCGACCAGCTCGGTGTTATCGCTCATGCTCGCGCCATGGACCCGGTACTCAAACAACGGTTCCGCCAGGTGCCGGCCAACGATCTTATTTTTCATCAGCCGGAGAATGAACTCATAGCTCTCCAAAGTCGGTAAACTTTCGTCATACAAACCGACCCGGTCGAACAGGGAACGCCGGAACATCGTCCCGCCGCTTAAAAAATCACCCCGGCTAAGCAGTTCGTCGCGATCAAAGGGAGGCAACGTTTTACGGATTTTCTCGCCGGTCTCTTCCATTAAATAATTATAGTCGGGATAAACAAAATCGACCGGCTCTTTATCCAAAACGGCCGCTTCCTTGGCCAGGATCCCGGGGTAAAAGATATCGTCGGCATCAAGCCGGATCAAGTATTGGCCAGCGGAATTTTTAACACCGAGATTGCTCGCGTTCGCCAACCCTTTCCCCTCCTGCTTGATGATCTTAACCTGACCGTTATAACCGGCTAAAACTTCCTCGCTCTTGTCCCCCGACGGCCGATAAACGACCAAGATCTCAAAATCGGGATAATCTTGCGCCAAAGCGCTGTCAATCGCCCCTTTCAAGTATTGGCCGTAATTATAACTGGTTATGATAACGCTGACCTTCACTTAGATCATGCTCCAACTAAGGATCTCGTCTTCGTTAATGTTAACCTTAGCTTCGCGCCCGACGATCTGGTCCAGGAAACGGGGATAGAGCCCGGTCCCGGGCCGCTTGCAGGCGAGCATCGATGCGCTAATCTTGGTCCCTTTTTTGATCGGCTTGATCGCGACGATACTTTTCCGCGCTAAGGCGTGCGCTTTGGCTTCCGCCTCGTAATAACCGCTTAAGGAGGTCCCGATCGCCGATTCGATTCGGCGGACATCTTTCATGAACTCCGGCAGTTCTTCCGCGCTTAAAGAAAGCCCGTGGTCTGGACTGTCGGGGAGACTTTTATCGACGGTGTAATGTTTCTCGATCGACCGCGCCCCCATGGCGACCGCCGCCAGCGGGATCAGGCTCCCCAGAGTGTGGTCGGAATAACCGACCGGGATCTCCGGGAAGATCTGCTTTAAGCGGAGCATTTTGGCCAGGTTGGCGTCTTTATCCTTACAGGGATAACTTAAAACACAGTGCTGGAGGGCGACCTGCTTGTTCCCGGTCTGATAGATCGTCTGCAGAGCGTCTTCCACTTCGCCGATGGTGCAGGCCCCGGTCGAGAGGATGATCGGCTTGCCGGTCTCGGCGACCAGCCGGATCAGCGGCAAATTGGGGACCTCGGCGGAAGCGATCTTGTAAAAATCGACGTCGAGCTTGATCAGGAACTTCGCGCTCTCCATGTCAAACGGAGAGGAAGAAAAAGCGATCTTCAATTTTTTGGCGTACGCTTTCAGTTCGAAGTAAGCGTCCTTGGGAAGAGAGTCGACTTTCTTGAACATGTCGTACTGGCTGCCGCCGCCATCGGTATCGAGCTTCGAATCCCAGTAGCGGGGCGCTTCCCGGGTGCTGATCCCCCCGGCGGTGTAGGTTTGGAACTTGATCGCGTCGGCCCCACCCTCTTTGGCGGTCTTGATCAACGCTTTGGCCCGCTGGACATCATTGTTATGGTTAACGCCGGCATCGAGCAGGATCACGCAGTGGTGATCTCCCCCCAGTTTAACGCCGTTCCCAAGATTGATCGCTCTTTCCATAATTAGCCTCCTATTTGAACTTGATCTGGTTTTTTATTTCCGCCGCCGCGACCGGATCATTTACGACCCGGGGATATTCCGTTAAAGTCTTACAATACGCGACTACTTCTTTCAGGGATGGGACCCGGCCGAAATGGTCAAAAATCTTCTGGATAAAGATCAAGTCCGATTCGTAATCGACGGTCAGCCGGAGTTCCGGGAATCTATGCTCCGGTTTTACTTCATAAAGAGTATTTTTAATGAAAGGAGCCATCTCAAAAAAGTAGGTCATGTATTCGGTCAGATCGTGCGACAGGGTCCGGCGGCTAAGCTCCCGCAGGGCAGAGGTTTTGATCACTTCGCAGGCTGTCCCCAAGGGAAGCCCAACCGGCCGAGAATAATCGCCGTTATTGGCCTTCATATATTCAAAAGCAAGCTTCATATTCTCAAAGTCCGAAAGGGGATTATCTCCGGTAATCCGCACAACATAATCCGAAGGCATCCGCTCCATCGCGCCCAAAAAGCGGCCTAAGACATTCTTGTCATCACCCCGATAGCAGATCACACCTTTTTTTTTACAAAACTCTTCGATCGCGTCGTCGCCAGAAAGGGCGGTCGTACAGATAACGAACCCGTCCAAGTAAGGCGTGGCTTTAAGCCGGTCGACAAGGATCTCGATGATTGGTTTGCCGCTTAACAGCTTAAAAGCCTTATTTTTAAGCCGAGAGGAAGCGGTCCTGACCGCAACAAGTCCGACAATTTCTTTGCTCATGCTAGCTTTTTCCCTGCTGATACTGACTGATCAACTCGGCCAATAAAACGTCGTCATCTTCGGCTTTTTTCACCAATGGGAAAAGATCTTTGTCTACTTTGGTATATAACATGAACGTTCGGTATAGTCTTTCAATCTCCGCCTTCGGCAGCTGGGGCATGGTCAAAACACTTGTCTCGCTCGGATACTCATAAGTATCGCCGGTCGGGTCAAAAAAACCATTATCGACGCAGACCTGGCGCAATTTTGACCCCATAAAAGGCTGAAATATCCCGACCGAATACGTCGCCGGCTTACAGCGGCGGAATAATTCGATCGTGTCGAAAATAAGCTCGCGAGTTTCAAATGGCAAGCCAATCATCGCAAAGGCAGAAGGAAGAACCTTAGTTTTATTATGAAAAATATCAAAAGCCTCAATGATCTTGGTATTGGGGACCCGCCGGTTCAGGACTTCGCCGCGGAACTTTTCATTGCCGACTTCGATCCCGATCGTCATCAGATAACAACCCATATCATCGACGATCTTGGCTTTTTCTTCGGTAACAGAGTGGGGATGCGTCATCGCGTAAAAAGGAAGCCCCACCTCGCGCTTGTATAATTTGGCTAGATCTTTAAATAAACTCAACTCCATAGACAAAAAGGTCTCGTCTAAAAAGTAAAACATCTCAACTTTATACTTCTCTTTCAGGATAATCAGGTCTTCGATCGCCCGGTCAATACTTTTATGCCGCAAATATTTCTGTGGGGCTGTTAAATTTCGCAAAGCGGTACACGAACAGTAATTGCATGTGTACGGACAGCCCCGACTAAACTCGACCGACCCGATCCGGCGCATCCGGCCATTCAAAGGGGCATAAATGTGCTGTTCAGAAAAAAGGCTCCAGTCCAAAACAGGCAGCTTATCAAGCGAGATCAGTTCTCGCAAAGAATTTTTATAGATATGTCCGTCCCGTTTGACCCAGATATTCCTGACGTCCGCGATGTCCTGCTTCATTTCAATACGGCGCAGAAGCTCATCCAGGGCGTATTCCCCCTCGCCGAGACAGATCATATCGACCGACGGCTCGGCGATCACCTGATCGGGACAGATCGAAGGATGCAATCCACCGTAAATGACCGGCAGACCAGGAAAAACTTCTTTGATTTTACGGGACCATTTAATGGCATGATAATAATTAGCCGAAAGGATGGAAAAGCCCACCAGGTCAGGCTTGAATTCCCGGATCTTCCGCAGAAGATCCGTCTCGGCATCCGAATCGAGATACTTAAAATCGACGGGATTTTCGATCGGTTTATATAAACCGAATTTTTCCCCCACTTTGTTCCGGTTCTTTTCCGCGTACTGGCGGTAAAAGGTCGTATCAAAGATCTCAATCTCATGCCCGAGCGATTTCAAATAACTTGCCAGATTGGTCAGACCGATCGGAAACGACCCCCTCATCGTCGCGTTCATGTAAACAAAAAGTAATTTCATATTTTTATCCACCTTTCCCGGTTTTTTTAGCAAACACCAGCATATTGCCGCTTAAGCGATTATTGCTCAAATATTTCTGAAAATTACTCCGTTGCTGATCGTCCGCTTCGCGGGCGAGATATTCGATAAACGGCGGCATCGCCGGCGCAACGCCGGCCAGGATCTGTTTCCTGACAACTTCAACGTCCAATATCCCTGGCGTCATCTTCTTGACCACCTTGAAACCGGTCCGCTCCAGCAACAGATCGATCGTATCGACATTGAAATAATTAAGATGGCACGGCCCGTGAATATTTTTGTACGACCGACCTAAAGCCAGCATATCAAAACCATGCCGATTGGGAGTAGTAAATCCGATGTAGCCCCCTTTTTTCAACAATTGGTTTATTTTAAGGAGGAACTTAAATGGGGAAAAAACATGTTCGATCGTTTCAAAATTGAGAGCGATATCGTAAAGTGACGATGGGGCCTTGAAGCTTTCGAGCGTTGTTTTATGCGCCTTGATCCCCTTTAAGGAGCAAGCGCAGCAAGCCGCATCGTCGGGATCAACCCCCTCAAGGGAAAATTTACTTTTTTCTTTAATAATTTCCAGAAAAGTCCCGATACTGCAGCCAATCTCAACCAGTCGGCCGTCCGTCTTGCCAACACCGCCTAAAAACTCAAGCACCTGCTGGGCGCGCCGCTCAAAAATATATTTTGTCCTGGATTTTTCGTTTTTCATTAATTCCCTAGTAAACAGCGCGATCGCCTTCGAATTGATATAAAAATTATCCAGCGTCTTTTTAGTCGGACGGGGATTGATAAAGAGCGTATCGCAATCTGGGCAAGCGTGAAAAGAGAACTGTCCTTTCACGAACGCCTCGCGGGTATCTTGCCGATCGCAACACGGGCAATTGATTTTAGCGAACGAAGCACGATAAGGATTTATTAATTCATTGACATCTTCCTCAAGCAAAGAAAAAAAGTCGTCCTTGAACCTATCGGCCCTTAACTTCTCTTCGATCCCCCGGGCTTCTCGTTTTTTCACAGTTTTCATCATTTTTTTCTCCCTTTCGTGAACATATTTTTCAATAGAATATCGTCTTTTTTTACACCGCGCCTAAAATTCTTGCCTAAATAATCAGTAATTCCCTTTCGATAAAGACTTTTTTCACCACCAGCCACCTCGCCAAGCTTAAAAGCAACCAAATCATTTTTTAGTTTCTCGCCAGCTTCAATATCCCGCGCCGCCACAGCAAGCTTCCTCTTTTTTATAAAATACTCTTTTTCAAGCTTAGTGAGGTTAAAGTCTCCCGAACCGCAAGCGGCTCGCGTTCTGATTAATAAAGCACGAAGTTTGTCCAATTCATGGAAATCAATAGCCGACTGCCAATCATAAGTTTTTTTTCTATTCGCGAGATAGACGTGTTTTTCCACAACGCAAGCACCCTTGGACACAGCCAGACAAGGCAAGATAGTGGCAAAAAGATCCCGGGCATCGCCATGGTCCATAAAACCGACGCTGCAACCGTAATGCTCACGCAGATACTCAAGCCTGTTCAGGTGCGCCTCCTCTAGCGGGGTCGGGAAAGACTGAAAGCCAAGCAGAAAACAAATATTATTGCTGCCAGGCAGTTTAATGATTTTTTCGATCTCTTTTAGCTCCGCGCCTCCGGTAGAAACAAAAACCTTCTTCTTTAACCCAATAACCTTTTTAATAAATGGGAGATCATCAACATCACTGGCATAGATCTTAAACAAATCGGCATTCAAGCCAACGGCTAATTCCAATGAACGATCGCCAAAGACATCAAAGGCGACTTTTTTATTCGCCGCTTTGACCCGCCCCACAATTTTTTTCCAAAAAGAAGAAGAAAACTCAAGGGATTTAAACAAAGAATATTGAGAATGATGAGGAGCCAATAATTCGTCGGCAATAATCAATTGAAACTTTATCGCGTCCGCCGACGTTTGGCAGAGCCCAGCAACAAGTTCCAAAAGATAATCATCATTGCCGGCGTGGCAATTCGCTATCTCCGCAACTAGCAAAGGAAAGGCATCTTGTTTCATAATTACAAATAATTAACCTGGCAATCTTTACAGGCAGCGATCTGGTCAAACTTACATTGCCGGTGCAAATCCCGCATCCGCTTCATATTCTCGCCTTTCCAGATATCAGCAATGGTTTGCGTTCGCGCGTCGCCAACAGGATTTCTCATTTGATGGTCGCCGCAACACATCAAAACAACACCATCCCACAAAACCACCAAACGCTGCCATAACTGAGGACAAGGAATCCTTTCCTTGCTTAAAGGGGTTACGTTTGCTGACTCGCCGATATTATTATAATTGCTTCGATAGCGAGAAAAGCCTATTCGATTAGCTTTATCTTCCCAAAACTTTATATAATCGGCCGCTTCCTGGCTATTTGACGACATATAAACCATTTGCACCTGGACGCTCGGCAACTTTTTGCCCAATAAGTTTCTGATCTCTATAAAACGAAGGATCTTAGGAATGGTCACATCATAGCTGGTCCCCCTGCGGATCGAGTTATAAACAGCTGGCGTAACTCCATCAACGGAAAACTTGATCCTTGAAAGCCCCGCTTCTATAAGGCCCTTTGATAACTCATCGGTCAAAAGAGAGCCATTACTGTTGAACTGGACTTCAAGGACCCCGGCCTCTTTTGCCAGTTTTACAAAATCAATTATCTCGGGGTGCATTAACGGTTCGCCCCGGAAATTAAACTTTACCGAAGGGAGAAAATTATCCTTAACTTCATCAAGTATCTTTTTATAAAGCTCCTTACTCATATAGCCCTGGACCATCTTCCCAAAAGGGATCTGGCACATTGAACACCTAAGGTTGCAGGTGTTGGAGGTTTCGATATCAATATGAAGCGGGAAATCAGCCACAATATTTTTCGCGGGATTTTCCGACCAGGCCTTTCGATACAGCGCGAATTTTTCGCCAAACAGCCGGTTAGTATCCTCAAACCGATCAGTCCCAAGGACCTCGATAAAGTCCGGACTGACTTTAACTATTCGACTTTCTTCGACAATATTTTCCAGCATTTATGCCTCTCCTATCTTAAAAACAAGCTGAAACATTCTTCGCCTTTTTGTCCCAGATATTCTCTGTAATACCGCTGCGCTTTGATTTTTTGATCTTCGTTTTCACCCTTTAAAGCTATTTCGTTAAGCAAGGTAACAAGCGATTTTTCTGATCCCGCCTTCAATTTATTCAAGGGGAAATTTATAAGAGGATCATAACTAATTATATCATGAAAATGGCTGATCTTAATGACCGGCAAACCCACCCCCATCGCCTCCAAGGCAACTTTACTTCCATCGTAGAGAACGGCAAAAGACCTTTCGAGGTCCTTTGCCAGCGGGCTGGACGAGATCTCGATATTCTTTAAAGCCTTAAGATCAAACGCCAGGCTGTCAATGTAACCGGCCAATGGAGCGGCCGGGTGCGGCCTGATTATCAATTGAAAATCGCTCTTTTTTAGAGAAGAAATTACAAATTCTAGCATTTCTTTAGCCCTTGGATAACAGCCAAGCACAACCAATAGATTTTTGCTCATTGACCTTGACTTGATCACGGGCCCGAGCTTAACAGCAGAAAGAGAACAACCAGACCGCAATCTTGCCGGTGGATAATGCCCCTCTTTTACCAGATAATCCCTGGTAATGTTCCCCACGGTCACGATCCGATCTGGTAATGGAATAAAATCCTTTTCATTACGGCCCAAAAGAACGCTTGTCAGCGCCTGATAAAGCACACTGTGCTGGTACCCAATAATAAAAGGCTTGGCTGTCGCTCTTAGCCCAAGGATCAGCATTTTCTCCCATGGGTAATTCTCATGGCTAAAAATACAAGTATCCGGCCTATAATGTCGAGCCAATCTTTTGCCCAGGCAATAATAAAGCATATTGTGCAGATCCTGTCCGCAGGAACGCTCATAAGCAAGACAAGAATTCAGGAGCAAAAAGACATCGATGTCTTGAAAATATACAGGCCCCTTGATCTTGCACGGCTTTAATCGACAATAGAATAAAGCTAAAATGGGATCGATCAAACGAAGCAATATTTCCTGCGGCAAAGGTCTCCCGTCAGCCCTCATTAATTTTACTGCCGCAATAAAATCACCAAGCACACCAACAAGCATTTCAACGTTCAACCGTTTACTTTTTAAATCGTTTTCAAGCGAGCCAAAATAAAGGTCCTGATAAGGGGAGGAAGATAACGAAACAATGGTCGCCCAACTCCTGATCACATATCGTTTTCCCCCATTCATTTTAGACCCAAACAACTTCCTCCGATGTAAGAACATAGAACAAACAATAATTCGGTAGTACTGTTTCAGCAAGAACAACGCCGAAGAAAACATCTGTCTGGACAAAGAAAACAATAAAACACACAGCCAGCTCCGGAAGCCAAACAATATCACCCGCTTATTATCCTTTTCGCATAAATATTTTAGCTGCCTGGCGACTCTCGGCGAATCCGCGACCACGACAATAGGTTCCGCACCTGAACATTTTATCTTCTTGGCAAGACAAATCGTCCTATAAAGCTCGTCAAAAAAACTCGAGGAGACGTAATCTTTCGAAGAGAGACTGTAGCTCCACCATTTAATGCTTTGATATTTGGAATTAACATCCCCGATCAAATCGATATACTCCGCCAAGAAGCGCTCCGTCTCCGCCAGAGGACGATCACAAACATTCACCGCTTTTTTAATCCGGCAGATATCCAAAATAGCCGCGGCTTGCTCCCTGTCCGTTACTAAGACAAGAAGCGCAGGGCCAGCCAGCTCCTTTTTGCTTAAAAACAGCTGTTGCGCGCGATGCGCGTCCGGCACAATGAATATCTTTCTAATTAAACCCATTAATTGCCTTGTCACTCCCCCACGTTTTCTTGAATTGTTCGTCGGCAAACAACAACGCCTCATTGCGCCCTTTCCCTTGATTGAACGCATCCAACAAACATTCCAAATATTTGGCCATTCTTTTAGCCGCCTGGCCGTCTTGAAACGGATCTTTTTCTTTCAGGTTAGGGATTCGGCTCGCCCGGCCGATCTCAACGCTCGGATCGCGGCGGACCTGGCCGATGGCCGACATTAAAGCTTCAAGGTCGTCAAAGACCAGGGTCCCTTTTCCCCACTGATATTCTTCATATGAATAAAGTTTTTCCAGGTCGAGATAAACGACCCGCGACCCGGCCAGAAAGCATTCCAAAGCAGTCGTCCCTCCAAGCAGAAGGGTGATCGTCAGGTCGGCCGCCTGTGACGGCTCGGCCGGATAACTCTCGGTCCCATATTGACCATCAAGAAAGACGCAGCGGCCGGTCGCTTTGGCCTGGTCGATCAGGCCGGCTGCTTCCGGTATCCTATTGAGCAAAGTCTTGGGACGCTTCGGACTGCAGATCAAACCTAAAGATCCGTCGGCTAAGACCGCGGAAAGCAACCGCCGATAAACCTCGGCGCTCCGGTCGTTGGGAATAAGGCTTAAGCTATCGTCTGATGAGTTCTCGTCAAAGTAACAAATAATGAACTTCGCCCCCTTGGCTTGCAGTTTCTTCCTTAGTTCCCCTCCCTTGGTCCGCGCGGCGGGGAAAGAATAATCGGTCAGGTAGCCGGAATAGAGATAGCGGCCGCAACGCGAGCCGACCGCCCGCTGGCGGGCCAGGTAATAAGGGCCAAAAAGAAAAAGAACATCCGCGCCCGAAGCCAGAATCGGATTAGGGAGCGGCCAGTTGGAATTCTGATAACTGACCCCAATTCCGCCATTCGCCGCGACAGCCAAATGCCGCGCGATCCGGTAGGGATCAAAATCAACAAAGTCAACGTTCACTTTGATCCCCTGCTGGAGATAAAAATCATGATAACGGGCGTATTCGGCGATAAACCGGAGCGACCAGATCAGATAATTTAAAGGACGAAGCCCGCCCCCATAACGAAAATAATAATAAATAGTTTTGAATATCAGCTTACTCTTCTCAATAAAGTCGGGCGACGGCCGATAGACCGGAACTTCAGCGGTCGCGGTCGCTTTCGCCGTCAGGGCCGCCGCTTTGATCTTCCGGCTGGTTAGTTCCTCTACCATTGCCCCGGTGACCGGCAAATCTTTCCGTTCAAAATAGAGCAGAGCTTTTTCTCCGGGAAACTGCAGAAGCCAAGGGAAATCGGAACGTTTGTCATCAGTGAAAGCAAAGCCCTTCAAAGTGTAGAGGTTGCCGAGCAACGCCTTAACTCCTGCCGGACGGAATGATCCGAACAAAGCAAGCGCCCAACCTTTAATAAACATCCAGATTACATGCCCGAGTTTCACCAATTGGGAAAAAAGATCGGCCAACGAATAACGGCTGACCACCGCGATCCCGTACTTCTTAGCCGCGTACTCCGCCAAGGCGGGAACAAATGGGGACCAGGGAAGATGATATTGAAGACCATCGACTTTTGCCGTTCGCGCCAGCGCTTTTAAGACGATGACCTGCCGCTCGAGCAAGTTATCGGCATGCTTCTTGAAGAAAAGGGCCGTTTTTTCCGGCTCGCCGAAGAGCGTCCCAAACCGTTTCACGAATTCATTCCGTCCGATCCCCTTTTCCACTTCATTGATAATGGCTAACAGATCGTGCTGATAAACTGCCGGGAAGGACGAACTGCCATCAGCTTCCATTAATTCGTAAAAATGGAAGTCTAACGGCTGTAAACGATCCTCTAACTTCAAGGCTTTAATTAATTTTTGCCCCTGGCTGGTCGCACGGAAATAACTCCCTTTTTCCTTGGAGAAGAAAAAAACGAGGACCCCCCAACTATTTAACTGATAAAAGCAACTGTTCAATGACTTTTATCCTTGGCAAATAGCCGGATCGTATTGTTGCTGTAAATGTCTTTTTCTTCGTAAGGGTCCGGAAATTGCCGGCATCCTTCGGCAAAAATCTTGCTCATCACCATCTTCAAGCCGACCCGCTCAAATGATTTCTGAAAATCGCGGGGATAAGCAAACAGGCTCCCTTCGTTCTCCAGAATCAGGACCAATTTCTTGCTAACCCGCGACATTTCCTTAAAGAGATAATTATATTTTGGATGAATATTGACCAAGACCGAGTGGCAAAAGACCAGATCGTATTCGGCGGTCGGCAGTTTTTTAATCTCCAGCGGCGCGCTCCCGACGATCAGCTTGCTGTCGCGCGCCATTTCTGGAAAAACCGTCCGGGACATTTCGACCGCTTTGGGACCGATCTCGATCCCGGTCAGGTTTTTAAAGCCAAGCTTATGGAGATAGTTCAGCGACCGGCCGACATTACAGCCAAGCTCCAGGATCTTGCTCTCTTTATTCAGATACGGCAGGACCTCTTTGAAGAGTTCGACCAGGGAATTGTCCTCCTTGATGTAAGTTTCCGGACGATCGGCACTCCCTTCGGTCCCCTGTTTCTCCCACCGTTTCGCCAAATCCAAAGAAGCCAACGGCGGTTGGAAGCCAAGGTCACCCAAAAAAACAGCCAATCTCAAATATTGGTATTTCAGGCGGCGATTGTTCAAGGCCAATTGACTTATCCGGTATTGCGCTTTTAAAAATATGTCAGAAATAACTTTTTTTAATATTTTCATGATCTCCTCCTCTTACCAGGCGCTCCAGCCGCCATCGACGCTTAAGACTTCACCGGTCACGTAATCGGACATTGAGGAGGCCAGATACAAGCAGGCATTGGCAATATCCCCGGCTTTCCCCCATTTCTTTTGCGGCGTCCGCTCTAAAGTAAAATCGTACAGTTCAGTTTTCTTTTTAAAATTCTCGGCGTAGGAAGTTTCGCAAAAACCGGGAGCGATCACATTGACGTTAACGTGATGTTCCGCCCATTCGACCGCCAGGCACTTGGTCAAGGTAATGATCCCCCCTTTCGAAGCACCGTAAGCGGACAGATCCGGCAGTCCCAGGGTCCCGATGACCGAAGCGAGATTGACAATCTTGCCTGATTTTTGCTTGACCATCTGCCGGCCGACTTCACGGCAGAGCAAATAAACACTGCCAAGGTTGGTGTTAATAACTTTCTGCCACTCTTCGGTCCCGATCTCCAGGAACGGTTTGCGGAAACGGATCCCGGCGTTGTTGACCAGGACGTCAAACCGGCCGAACTTGGCCAAACTCTTGGCAACGAAATCGACGACTGTCTTCTCATCGCCAACATCGCCGGCATAGGTCAAAACCCGGTCTTCGTTAAAGCCGGCCAGGTCGGCCGGATCGCGCGAGATCAAAGCCAGCTTCGCCCCTTCGCGGTAGAAAAGCTTCGCCGTCTCTAGGCCGATCCCTTTTCCCGCTCCGGTAATGACGCAAACTTTATCTTTCAACATTTCTTTTTCCATATTACACTCCTCTATTTAACGATCGCTTGGAAGGCTTGCTCGATCAAAGTGAACGGCACGTCATTGTAAACGGCGCTCCGGCCGATCTCGCTGGCCAAGATCATTCTGATAACGTGATCTTTCCGTTTCTTGTCCTTCTTAACGTTGCGGAGACACTCTTCGATCAGCGCCCCCCGCTCAAAGCCGATCTTGGCCGATTCAACGGCGACCGGCAGTTGGTATTGTTCAAAAATATTTTGTTGGGCCAAAGCCGCCGCCGGCTTCAAGCTCAAGTGGCGCTGGGCAAGATACGCCGCCGCCATGATCCCCAGCGCGACCCCTTCACCGTGGCGGTAGCTCTCCCCTTTATCGGTCACGGTCGAAACTTCGATCGCGTGGCCGAGCGTGTGGCCGTAATTAAGCTTTAACCGCGACCCGCCCTCATGAACGTCGCCGGTCACGTGCTCGATCTTGATCTCGATCGACCGTTCGATCACTTTCAGCAGATCGGCTTCCTCTTTCTTCAGGATCGCGGCCCGCCGGTCCAAAAGGAACTGGAAGAATTTAGCGTCGGCAATGATCGCGGCCTTGATCGCTTCGGCCAAGCCCGCCCGGTAATCGCGGGGCGGCAGGGCGTCGATAAAATCCAAATCGATCAGGTTGATAATCGGATGGTAATAACTGCCGATGGCATTGATCGTTTTACGGAAATTGATGGCGACCTTCCCCCCCAGGCTGCTGTCGATCATCGCCATCAGGGTCGTCGGAATATGGACCAGATTGAGGCCGCGCAAATAGGTGCTAGCGACAAAGCCCCCCAGGTCGCCGACCACCCCGCCGCCGACCGCGATCAGCGTCGAATCGCGGGAAAAGTCCTGGCTTTCCAGGAGACCGTAGATCTTGAGCGCCTCGTTGATGTTTTTGTTGATCTTCCCTCCTTCAAGCGGATGAAGAAGGACGCGGAAACCGGCGGCGCGCAGGCTAGCGGCCAGCTTATCGTTAATTGACGCTTCAAAATAATTATCATAAACGATCACGACGTCGCGGTTTTTGGTCCGTTCCAAAAGGAGCCCGGCCAGCTCCCCCACGACCCCCCGGCCGATCAGGAGCGGATAACGGGACCGATCGAAGATAACTTCTTTTTTAATAATCATTTTAGTGGTTGAAAAAAGCCGGCGTTGACCAGCAGTTCGGCGATCTCAAAATCTTCCGGCGTGTCAATGTCGTGCCCCTCGAAATGATCGATGTTCTTGATGAAAGGCTTATCGCCGATCCGCCGGCGGCGGGTCATGAACAGTTCCCGCCGGAAAACGTATAAGGACGATTGTTCAATCACGACCGGATCGATGTCCTGGGTCCGCGGCGTCGGCAAGTCAAGCGAATAATTAAGCGGCTGCCCTCTAAACCAGGCGAACTTCTTAAAGGCATAAGCGGTAAAAGCGGAATCATACTCGCCGGAAACGACCTTCTCGATGCATTCCGCGATCGTCGCCGGCTTAAGAAACGGCGAAGTGATGTGAAGCAGGACAAGAATGTCGGCGTCAGAAAGCTTCAGGAATTCGCCGATGATATCCTGGATCGTCGCGGTCTGGGTATCGAGCGACTTCGGCCGTTCCAGAAAAGTATACTTCAAATCGGCGTCAATATATTTTGCAATGCTCGGCTCCGAAGCAAAAAGGACCAGCTCGTTAAGAGCTTTTACTTTATTCAACGCCCGCAGGGAATAGTTGATCAGCGGCACCCCTCCCAGCAATTTGACGTTCTTGGACGGGATCCGTTCACTGTTCAATCGCGATGGGACAAAGGCAACAATTTTCATCTCGGCACCTCTCTCTTATTTAAAACATTTTCCACATATTCATACAAATTATTTTCATGGTTGGCTTCATATTTATAAGGTTTGAGATCAAAACCCGCGAAACGACCCTCTGCGCTAATTTTTTGATATTCATTAATCGCCGAACGTAGTCCCATTAAGCTATTGGTATAAACAATCGGCGACACTATTTCACCGGTCCGATAAACCGACAGCTTAAAATGATTGTACCGATCCCATTTATCATACAAAATGACCGGCCTGCCATTAAGCATAGATTCATCAATCGCGGTCGAAGAATAACTCACAAAAATATCGGTCGCCGCCAGAACTTCGGAAAATGGTCCTTGGCAGCTGATTGTAATTTTATTCGAGCGCGGCAACAACCGCTTCAACTCTTCATCATTTAATTCGAATCCAGGATGGGGCCTGACGACCAGGTGAACCAGCGGGAGTTTATTGACCGTTGAGATTAAGTCCGAGAGACTGGCGAGATATTCATCAAAGGTTTCCAGGAAATAATATCTCTCGCCGCCGCGTTTTTTATTGGAAACCGCATGAGTAATGATTGTTTCTTCGGGCAAAAGACCAAGCTTAAGTTTGGCCTTATTTTTTTCTATTCCGGAAAGATCGGCAAATATTAAAGGGCCGGTTTTGATTTCGTTGGCCTTGACCCAGGAGTATTTTCTCTTAAAATAATGGAAATGTTCTTCCTGAACCGGGGTCGCCAGCGCGACGTCAGTGTATTCGCTCAACATAAAACCGCGGCATAATTCGACCAGCTCCATTTCATGGATCTCGTCGACCGGGACCGGGTGCGCGCCATGGGACACAAACAGGGATTTGATCCCCGCCTGGCGGGAAAACTCCCCCGCCCCGTACCAGAACCCGCGGGAAAACGGCGAAATGACCAATCTGATCCCCAGCTCCTTTACCACGCTTTTCAGGGCCGAGAGCTGGCCGCTAAGTTCGGCAAAATAAGGGGCAATCGCCCCAACAACTTTCCCTTCAACGATCGGCGCCAGTGCCACTCCTTTATAATCAAAGACCTTAGTTCCCCGAAAAATTGTCGTCAATTTATCTTTAAGTCCGCCACCCGACACGCCACCGTTAAAATCAAACCAAAAATGTTTATTGAAGATCCCATAAATAAAAAGAGTCAGATATTTAAACGGCGACCGGCTGAACTTCTCCGGACAGGGGGAAATAAACGCCAGGCCAGGAACATGTTGGAAGAGCTTGTTTTTCAAAGCGGCAAACCCGTAACCATTTCCAGGGATCAGAACCAATTTTTTCCTAAATAGAAAGCAGTACGCTTTAAGCAAGCCGATCATTAACCAATTGAGCTTAGAGGCTTTCTCTTCGCTTTTAACAATTGCCGGGGCCAATGTTACAGCAATATTGGTAAACTTTAACGAATGGCCGGCGGCGTATTCTTTGACCAATTTCCCTAAATAACGATCGGCCGGCGTGATCATCAGGCTGCCCCCTCGCGGCTCGGCGAGAGCAGCAAACAATTCGACTTCCCCGGATTGGCGCACGCAATTATCAATAATCTCCACCAAACTCATTAAATGGAAAAGATAGAACCGAACGTAAAACTGGAGATCGGTCAGGTAAACGGAGGAAAAGCCTTGCTGATCGGTAAATTGAAAAGAACGGTTGAGCCAATCGACCGCCGATTGGGCGCTCCGGATCATCGACCGGTGGGAATCATTATTAAAGTATGGGAGAGAATTCTGGTGCGAGACCCCCAGCTTTTTCAGCTGGGCCTGTAGTTTCGGCTCCAGGGCGATGATAGAAAAATCACCGGGGTCCTTCACCTGCCGGCAAAAAGCCTCGTATTCGTCAATAAATTCTAAAAAAACCAGTTTCTTCATTGGGCGATCGCTAAAAGCGCGTCACTCCTCCCTTTCTTTTCCAACAACTTGCGATAACACTCTTCGGCCACCGCATAATCCCGGCTGATCTCAAAGACCGGCCGTTCAATCTGTGGTTTCCCGTAGAGAAGCCAATTACTTAAGTTAAGAAGCCCATAGCGCTGGGCGTAAACCAGTTTGATCTTTTTAAACCCGGCCGTCGTGAACGCTTTTTTCAGCGTTTGCCCGTTAAAGTAATTTAAGTGGGCCCGGATCCAGTAAAAATCGTGGTACTCTTTGGAATTCGCCAAAAGCTGATCGTCAACATTGGGAACTTCGCAGATGAAGGTCCCTTTCGGCTTAAGGAGAGCTTTGATCTGTTGCAGGAAAAAGACCGGATCGGTCGTGTGCTCGAGGACATGGAAAAGAGTGACCACGTCATACTGGCCGATAACCTCCGCTCCAGCGGCGACGTCATGTTCCAGGATCGGCGCCGGCGTATGGGCCTGAGCGATCGCCCGGCGCTCCCGCGAGATCTCCAGCCCCTTCACCTTTTTATAACCGGCGTCATAGAGCGCGGCGGCAAACAGCCCGTATCCGGCCCCGATATCCAAGATCGAGCTTTTCTTAGAAAAAAACTTTTTGATCAGCGCGACGTGGCGGTCGGTGTCGAAACGCTGGTTAGCCGCCAGTTTCTCGTAATCGATCTCTTTGCCGCGGTTCTTGTCCTGCTGGTTCCGGTTATAGAATTCTTTTTCATCCTCATCGGTTGGTTTCGGCAATAACTGGATATGACCGCATTTTCGGCAAGTGTAGACCTTGAATTTAGTCTTATCGTCACGGAGAAAAGATTTGACCAACGCAAATTTTCCGCCGCCGCAAAGGTTACACCGGTTCGATTGTTGGTTCGGCAACTTTACCACCCCTTTTAAACATTTTCAGAAGCATCTCTATCCGATGCCGGCGAACAATGCCGGCCTGATACCCGATGAACAAAAAGACGGCAAGGAGCGCCAGCTTGATCGGGAAGAGGAGCAGAAAGGGATAATCGATCTTTTGCAAATATAAGATTGCGGCGGCGGCACTGTAGACCAGCGCGTAGAGGGGAATAATATGGCCCCATTCGTAAGCAACCCTATAAAGCCGTTGACCGATCACGGCTAAGGCAATATTCAGGACCAGATAACTGATCAAAAATGACAAAGCCCCGCCGATCAAGCCAAGCCTGGGAATCAGAACAATATTAGCCGCTACGTTCGCCAGCGTCCCAAAAATCGTGATCGGAAAGATCAGGTACGCTTTCTTGGTGTAAGCATATTGCAAGCCGACAAAGATCCCAAAAACATTGCTGGCATAGGCGCAAGCAATGATAATGATAACCGGAATCGCCGCGTAATAAGCGGGTGGCGCCATTACCATGATGATCTCCCGGGCGAAAACAACGGCCGACATGACCGGGATCATGGTCAGATATAAAAAGACGGTAAATAAGCGGCCGACCGGCTTGGCCGCTACCTCCCCTTTATCAAATACTTCCCGATAAAAAACCGGCTGAAATGAATTCCAAACCGCGCTCATCAGGTTGAACATTATCACACCGATGTTCTGACCAAGATTATAAACACCAACCGCGGAGAGAGAAAGCATGTTATTGAGCAGATATTTATCAAAAAACCGGTTAACAAATCCGGTCAGGACCTTGGGGACCAGCTGCAGGCCGAAAAGCATGTTTTCCCATAAAAGACGCAAATTGATCCGGAATGAAAACCCCGAATTGAAAGCCAGGGCGATAACAATTGTCAAACAAAAGTTAACGGTCAATGTCCCCAGCAAAGGCCCCATGTATGACAGGCGCAAAATCCCAACGTAAAAAAGGTTCAACAAAACGATCAAGGTATTCTGGACGATCATAATGACGGCAAAAAGCTTGGCCTTCTCCATCCCCTGCAATATTGTCGAATAAAAAGTAATAATATAAGCGAGATATACCCCCAAATAAGCTGCCAGGATCGCGTCGCCGTAACCCGCCCGGCCGATTATCAATCTGGAAATGTTGTCCTTGAAGAAAAAAACCACCAGTGAACTGGCGATCAGCATTAAATAAAGAAAAATCTGGGAAGAAACGATCAGCCCGTTGAGCTGTTCTTTGTCCCGGCGGTATTGAAAATAATTTCGCTGGGTGGCGCTCACCAGCCCGAAGGTCAGAAGTCCGACCGCGATCGCCGGGAAAAGGTTCGCCATGATGATGATCCCGTAATCGGCCGGCCGCAGGAGCCGGGTCATGATCGGCATGGCAATCAAGCTCAAAGCATACCCGACAAAATTAGGCGCGGTATAAATAATTATATTTTTAATATTCTTTTCGTTAAGCAATTGACTGATCCTTCTTTAAAAGTCCGACAATCAGGCCATCGATCCTTTTATTTTCAAACTGATACCGCTCGCGAAGGACCGCTTCGGTCTTGAACCCGGCCTTTTTAAAGATCGCGATCGAACCGGGATTATTGGCGTAGATCCCCGCTTCGATCCGTTGGAGCTTTAATTTTTTAAAACCATAGGCGGCCAGCAGTTTGATCGCTTCGGTCCCGATCCCTTTCCCCCAAAAGGCTTTCCGGCCGACGGCAATACCGATCACCCCGTAGTTGTGCCGGAGATTAATATCGGAAAATGAGATGTTCCCCACGTGCAGTCCCGTCGCCCGGTCATAAATACCGAAAAGCAGTTTGTGGTCGCAACCCGCAAAAGAACGGACAAAGGCCTCAACGGTCTTTTTCGTCTGTTTTACGTAACGCGATTCCAAATACCGGTTGACCTGCGGATCGTTCAGCCAATTAACGTAGTCGGCGGTTATATCACCGACCTGGAATTCTTTCAAATAAATATTCTTTCCCGAAATGATCTGCGGTTTTTTCATATCATCTCCCAGTCGACCGGGGTCCCCTTCTTTAGGTCGCGCTTTACTTTCTTACCGAACAGTCCGTCGTAATATTTAGGCGGCAGACCAAAGCCCGGCCTAATCACCCGTAAATTCAGTTTATTAAAGCGTTCACCCTTTTTCATATCTTGCGCAACATAAAGAGACCGTTTAAAGACCAAAGACTTTTTTTCTTCGGCGGTCGGCTCATATTTCACTTTCCCCAGCGCCTGCCAAGCTCTCTTGCTCTCTTCAACTAATTGCTTTAATTCCGCCGGTTCCATGGAGAAGGCGGCATCAACCCCGCCGTCAGCCCGCGATAAAGTAAAATGCTTCTCTATGACCGTCGCCCCCAGGGCAACCGCCGCGATCGCCGCCCCCAAGCCCAGGGTGTGATCCGAGATTCCCGCCTCGCATTTGAACGTCTTCTTTAAATGAGGGATCGTCAGGATATTGGAGTTTTTCGGAGTGGAAGGATAAGAGCTGGTACATTTAAGGAGGACCAGATCGCGGCAACCGGCCCGGCGGGCGGTTTGGACCGTTTCCTTGAGCTCGGCCAAGGTCGCGAGGCCGGTGGAAAGAATTATCGGCTTACCGGTCTTGGCAACCTTGCGGATCAGCGGCAGATCGGTATTCTCAAAAGAAGCGACCTTATAAAAAGGAACGTTCAGTTCTTCCAGAAAATCGACCGCTGTTTCATCGAAAGGAGTGCTAAAGCCAATTATCCCCAATTTCTTGCAGAGCTTAAAGATCGGTTTGTGCCATTCCCACGGCGTCGCCGCTTTTTGGTAAAGATCGTAAAGCGAAGACCCTCGCCAGGGGCTTTTCTTATCGCTGATAAAGAACGCTCCCTTAGCAAGATTAAGCGTCATGGTATCGGCGGTATAGGTTTGAAGCTTGAGAGCGTGAGCCCCCGCTTTGGCCGCCGCTTCAACGATCGCCAGCGCCCGGTCGAGCGATTGGTTGTGGTTCCCCGACATTTCCGCGATGACGAACGGCGGGTGTCCGGAACTAAACTGATATGTCATTGCCCCCACTCCTTTGCTTTGGCCAGGACCTGAATCTGCTCTCCGGCTTTATTTTGATAATCAAACAATTCTTTAAATCCGGCCTTTTTAAACGCTTTGATCGAGGCGGGATTGCTCGTTTTAGCCCGGGCAATAAGCAAATCGGTGATCGGAATCAGCGCCAAAATTTTAGCGCCAAGCCCCTGCCCCCTCATTTCCGGCGCGAGGTTAACGCTGACCTCTCGGGCAAAATCGTTCAACCGGTCAAAGCGCAAAACGCCGGTCTTTTTCCCGCCGGTCTCGGCGATCAGCAGTTCGCGCGCCGGGTCGGCCAGTGACTTTTGGAACCACTTTTGATGATCGTCGAAGCTGATCTCCGCCGACGAAAAACTAACCCGCCGGGTCGCTTCATCGTTACGCCAGCGATAAACGTCCGCGCAATCGTCTTGCGCGGCGGGACGCAGTTTTATTTCAGACATGTTTTAGGACCTCCAGATCGGCGACAAAATCATTAAGATTGGCCGGATCGCTTTTAACCGTTTCCACCGTGATCCAGCTTCCCGCCGGGATCAGCGCCAGCAATTTAGGCAGATCGTAATCCCCCCGGCCAAAATGGCGGTGGGAATCGCGATCGCTCCGGCTGTCGCCGTCGGTCAAATGGAACAACTTCGGCTTAAGGGCCAAAAAATCTTTCAGATAAGCAAAGGGCTCCCGATGCTGGGCATTGGCCGAACAGATCGCGTGCCCGAGATCAAGGCAAAAACCCGCTCCGGTCTCTTTGATGATCTCCGCGATCGCCGCCGGCGAATGGCCGTTGCAGATCTTTTGGCCATCGACCGTCACGTAAGGTTTATTCTCGATCACGATCCGCCGGTCGGCCAGAAGCTTGAGCTGGCGGATCGTCTCAACTTCAGTCCCGCCGATCCCCGGATGAAAAATGACCAGTTCAGCGCTCAACTCATCGGCAAAACGGAACGCTTCACCAGCTAGCCGCTGATTATCAGCGGCCGCGGCCGCAACGGATAAGTTCAACCCGTGGCCGTAATGCGGCGCGTGGATAATAACCGGCACCCCTTCATCTTTCAGCTCCCGCCACAGCGGCAAAGTTTCGGCTGTTTCCGGCACGACATAAAGCTCCAGGAACTGATACGTCCCTTTTTGAAAAAGCCGGCGCGCCTCCGGCAGGTATTGCCGGTTGGTCGACCAAAGTTTTAAGCCGTAATTATACATCTTGCTCCTTAGGTTAAGCGTTTGAACCCGGAATGGCAGACCGGCCCTTTGAGATATTTTTTCGGGTCGCCGGCCGCCGCCTTGGCCAGGAAGGAAAAAACTTCCTCGATCGCCTGGCAATAACGATCGACTTGTTTCTCCTGATGAGAGAAAGAAGCGTAAAAAGCGGTCGTCGCCAGAAAACCAAGCTCCAGCATCCGCTGGGTATATAAAGTTTTCATGACCAACGGTTCAGCGGCCTTGAAAGAGAAATGGCCGAGCGGATCGATCCCACCGATCTCGACCGGCAGATTATATTTAGCGGCGGCCGCCTGCCAGGCCGCTTTGACCTTTTTCCCCATCTTGATCAGATGGGCCGGAACATTCTCTTTTTCCAGTTTGTTGATCGTCGCCAGCGCGGCAACCGGGCCAAGCCGTTCGGTCCAGTAAGTACTGCTGATAAAACTATCCTGCGCCCGTTCCATAACCGCCTGACGGCCAACGATCGCCGCCATCGGGTAGCCGTTGCTGATCGCTTTGCCGAAAACTGCGATATCCGGCTCTATTCCGTAAAGGAGATGCGCTCCGCCGACGTTCAGCCGCCAACCGGAAGTGATCTCGTCCAAAACCAGGACGATCCCTTTTTTGGTCGCAACTTCGCGGATGGTCTGTAAGAATTTTTTATCCGGCTCGTCGTTCCTAATCGTTTCCATCACGATCGTTCCGACTTCATTATCTTCGACCAGTTTTAAAAAGGCTTCGGTGTCGTTATATTTAAAAGCCAGGGCCGTCCCGGCCAAAGCGCGGGGCACGCCGAGCGGATTAAGCCCGGGAAGGAGATGCCCGTCAAGCGAGCGGTCATCGGAGAGGTTCGCCGCCAAGTACCAGTCATGCCAGCCGTGATAGCCGCAAAAAACTACTTTATCTTTTCCCGATTTCGCCCGGCCGATTCGGACCGCGATCGAGGCCGCTTCGCCGCCACTTCTGGCGTAGCGGACCATTTGGGCCCAGGGATGGAGCTGGACCAACTTTTCCGCCAGTTCAACTTCTTCCGGCGCGTTCAGGGTCGTCATGCTACCGTTGTCGACCGCCGCTTTGACCGCTTTGTTAACGTCTTGGTCGGCATAACCAAGGATACAGGCCCCAATCCCCATGTAACTGACGTCAAGATAATGATTCCCGTCAAGGTCCCAAACTTCGCACCCCTTTGCCTTGTCATAGTAAGCCGGCCAGAGTTCCGGGAGAAATAGTTCCGGCCGCTTGGAAAGAAGCTGGGTCCCGCCCGGGATCAATTTCTTCGCTTTTTTGTAGAGATCTTGTGATTTACCCATTGGTTCGCTCCTATTTTTTCAGTTCCGGAAAAAGGCCGCCAAGCTTCGCGATAAAGTCGCGCGGCTCGACCAACCGTTTCTGTTCATCCAAAATAATATGCTTCTTACCAGACTGAACGACTGAATACAACGGCTTTTCGGTGAGATTGGCGCTTTGCTGTTCGCACCCTTTGATCCCGACCTGCATGTTCATTCTGGCGACGTCGGGATTGTCGTCGAGCCAGGTATAAACTTCGCGCAAGTCGAGCGGCCGGCCTTTATAAAGCGCTTCGTAAATTTTCGTGATCATGTCGATATCGAGCTTTTCATCGATCGTCAGCCGGTATTCCGGCCGGCAAAGGTCGATGTCAATCTCAATCCCCTTGCTTTTGAACTGATCAAGATGTTCTTTTATGTAAAGCGAGATCGCCGCTCCCCGGTAATGTTTGTGGACTTCGCGCATCGCGTCGAGGGAAAGAAGTTCCGATAAGGTCCCCTGGATCATCGTCATATTGGAAACATATACCAGGTCCTGATAGTTCTTCTTAAATTCTTCGACAAAACGCGCAGCGCTATCAATATCGAAGATCGGCGAGTCGCAGGTCACCCGGATAAAAGCGTCGGCCCCTTCCCGTTCGCACAGCTTAATGTGGCGATCGACAATGTCCTGTTCCGCGCCGGCAAACCAACCGCACCCCAGGCGCTCCGCTTCTTCGATCAACGGCTTATTCTTAGGATCGTTCGAGGTCGCCAAAAAAACACCGTCCAGCCCTTTGACCGCTTTCATCCGTTCGACATGGTGGGCAAAGATCGACTTGCCAGCCATCTTCAGGAGGACTTTCCCCGGCAGGCGGGTCGAAGACATCCGGGCCGTGATCGCGCCGATAACTTTTCTGTTCGCCATGTTTAGATCCTTTCCCATTTTTTTGTGGCGGCCGACCGGTCGGCGGCCAGCGCCAGTTTAAGGACAGGGATATTTTTTTCGATCGAGTTGAACGTTTCCCGCCCGGCCGCGGCGCAGGCCAGGAAATATTTGATCTCATCGACGTACATCTGATTGTATAAAACCTCCAGCTCCATCTTCTGCCAAGCCCATTGCGGCTTTTTGACGCTGATCGTGCCGATCCGGCCAAAAGCAAAATCCCAGACCACCGTTCCGGCCTCGCTCACTACTTTACAGCGGCGGGAATAGCCGTGCTGGAGATAATCCAGGTGGATAGTCGCGACCGCTCCGGATTTGAATTTGACGATCAGCTCAACGTGGTCTTCGGTGTCAATTTTCAGGCTGGAGATCATCCCTTTGTCGCAAATGACCTCGACCGGTTCGCCGAAGAACCAGACCGCGTAATCCAGTTCGTGGATCGCGTCAAAGATCAGGTTTCCCCCCATTTTCCGGTTCGCCATGTAGTGCTTTTCATAATCTTTTTTGGCTAACGGCAGAAAATAGCCAAATTCCAAGTTTGCCCAGAGGACCCGGCTGAATTCAGGATCGGTGGCCAGGGTTTCATGGAGGGCGGCGATCGCCGGGTGAAAACGGAGGTTACAGCCGACCATCGTTACCAGTTTTTTTTCTTTGACCAGGGCGGCCAGTTCCGCCACCCCGTCCAGCGAGATCGCCAGCGGTTTTTCGATGAAGAGATGGCAGCCGGCGGCGGCGCAAGCCCTGGCCGGCTCCAAATGCTGATTGCTGAAAGTGCAAATGAAAGCGGTCTCCGGCTTAACTTTCGCTAACGCCTCTTCAAGCGAGAGAAAGGTCCCCCGGGTCCCGTCGGCAACTTTTTTTAAATTAGCGGCGTTCAAGTCAACCGCGTAGACCTCGTGTCCCAGCGCGGCCAGATTCTCAATATGCCGGCCGCCGATCGAACCGGCGCCGACGACCAGAACTTTCATTTTTTATCCCCCTGAAGGGCTTTTTGTTCTTTGGCCGCCCGTTTCCGGTAAAAAGCGGTCAGAAAGTTCTTGAAGAGCAATTTGTCGATCGGTAATTTATAGAACATGAAACGGTTGCGCAATCCGGCGATCGCGATGAAAATTGTATTAATCAGCCGATCCCGCCGGCTATCAAGCTGATGGTTGCCGATCCGCGATTCGGACTCCATGTTGAGATAATAAGCGGCGCTTTCCGAGAATTTGCCGTTAACCTGCCAGGGGCGGACATATTCGGAAGCGGTATACATATCAATGATCGCCCGGCTGGTCCACTCCTTAAAATCTTTCGGTTCGGTCAGATACCCTTCTTTGAGCAGCTGCTGGGTCAATTCGCACTTCGGATACGGCCGGAAGGTCCCGACCCCGCAGGTAAAAAGCGGGTAGCGGCGTAATTTATTGATAAAAGCGACCGTCTGTTTAATATCGCTTAGCTTTTCTCCCGGGATCTCCAGAATAAACGACGAGCGCGGAATAATACCGTGCTCATCGCATTTTTTAACCGCATGCTCCGCCTGCTGGGGAGTGATCCCCTTTTTCATCAGCTTCAGAGTGTGGGGCGACCCCGATTCGATCCCTAGCGTCAGCTGGATCAGCCCTGATTCTCTGGCCAAAGCGAGCGTGTCATCGTTAAGCATCGTCTCGTTGAAATAATCGACCCGGCATTCCCCGTCCCAGGTGATATTCAGGCCAAGTTTAATGATCCCGGCGCAGATCGCCCGGACCCGGTCGCAATCGACGAAAAAATTATCATCGAGGATCTTCAGATGAGTAAGGCGGTATTTTTTAACGATCTGTTCGATCTCGGCCAAAACTTTAGCGGCGCTTTTTTTCCGGTAGCGCCGGTTGTCGGCCACAACGTTAATGCAAAAAGTGCAGCGCGACGGACAACCCCGACTGCTCTCGTAAGGAAGCCAGCGCATCGGCTGGGGAACGAATTCCGACAATTTATCGGTGAGATAGCTATTGATGAAAGTTTCGATATGTTCATCGAGGCTGTAATCGGGAAAAGGAAGCTTGTCCATATCGAGGATCTGTTTCGGGAAGATCTTCTGCTCGATCTTCCGCCCCTCTTTCAGGGCGGTCGCGATTTCCAGGATATGATCTTCCCCTTCCCCGGCGATCACGTAATCAACGTATTCGCACTTGGCCATCTGCTCCGGGAAAAGAGTGCAATGCCAGCCGCCGACGACGACCGGCGCCTTGGTCTGTTCTTTAATGAACTTAATGACTTCGTAAGCGTCGGGAGCTTCCGAGGTTAGGATCGCAACCGCCACCATGAGCGCCCCGTCTAATTCTTTTTTGATCGTGGCGAGGTGGTCTGTTTCAAAGGCGCAATTAATGATCTTGATCTCAAAGCCAGCCGCTTTTAGTTTGGAACCAAGCAGGATCAGGTTGAGCGGCGGGTAATTGTTATAATTATAGACGTTCTTGGGCCGGATCAGGACGACCTTATCTGCCATTGACGCACTCCTTTACCACCGCGATCACGGTTTCAACCTCCGCTTCGCTCATCTTTGGATAGAGAGGCAGGGTGATGGTGCTTTGATAATAAGCTTCAGCCCGAGGACAGAGCCCTTTTTGATAACCTAATTGCTGATAATACGGCTGCCAGTAGACCGGGATGTAATGGACATTGACACCAAGCCCTTTGGCGCGCAGGGCATCAAAGATCGCCCGCCGGTCTGCCTTGACCATGATCGGATAAATATGCCAGGCTGAATGGCAAACATCCTTTTCCTGAATGGTTGTCAATCCAGGCACACTTTTAAAAGCGGCCTGATAGCGGGCAACAATCTCCCGCCGTCGGGCAACAAATTGATCGAGTTTTTTCAATTGGCTGATCCCCAGCGCCGACTGAAAATCGGTCAGCCGGTAGTTAAAGCCGAGCGCCTGCATTTCGTAAACCCAGGGGCCAGGCTCTTTTTCGGTCAGAAGTTGCGGATCGCGGGTAATACCGTGGGTACGGAAAGCTTTTAGTTTCCGCGCGAACTCTTTATTGTTCGTCAAAACCATCCCCCCCTCGCCGGTAGTGATGTGTTTGACCGCGTGGAAGCTAAGGATTGTCATATCCGAATACTCGCCGGCGCCGATCTTTTTCCCCTGGTAATCGGCCCCCAGCGCGTGGCAAGCATCTTCGATCACCGTCAAATTCCGCTCTTTGGCCAGTTTAGAAATCGCCGCCATTTCACACGGCTGTCCGGCGTAATGGACAGGAAGAATGGCTTTGGTCTTGGCAGTCAATCGCTTGGCAAGGTCGGTTGGATCAAGATTAATGGTCTGGGGATCGATGTCGGCAAAGAGCGGCTTGGCGCCGCAGTAAAGGACCGCGTTGGCGGTCGCGACAAAAGTGATCGGGGAAGTGATCGCTTCATCCCCCGCCTTGAGTCCGGCGGCAAAACAAGCGCCGTGCAAAGCGGAAGTCCCGGAATTGTAAGCGATCGCGTATTTGGCCCCGCAGTAAGCGGCGGTTTTTGCCTCGAACTCGTCGACCAGCGGCCCCTGCGTCAGGTAAGCGGTTTTCAGCGCCTGGGCGACCGCCGCGATATCCTCGTCATCAACCCATTGCGTCGCGTATGGGATCATGGCTACTCCTTGATCATCGCTTGTAATTGTTTAATGGTCAGCCATTCTTTATTTTTATCGCTGCTGTAGCTGAAACCTTCCGGGACCGCTTTCCCCTGGGCGTGATTGGTCCGGCTCCACCATTGGAAAGCGGGCTGGATGACGTAGCAGTCGTTCAATTCCAGGGTTTGGCGGGCGTCGTCTTCCGAGATCATCACTTCATGCAGTTTTTCGCCCGGCCGGATCCCGACCACCTTGGTCTTGCAGTTGGGAGCGATCGCTTTGGCCAAGTCCATGATGTTCATGCTCGGGATCTTGGGGACAAAGAGCTCGCCGCCGTGCATCCGCTCAAAACTTTTAATGACAAAACGAACTCCCTGCTCCAGAGTGATCCAAAAACGGGTCATCCGCTCGTCAGTGATTGGCAGGAACCCCTCTTTGGCTTTTTCTTTAAAGAACGGCACAACACTTCCGCGGCTACCAACGACGTTACCGTATCGGACCACGGCAAAACGGGTATCGCGCGAACCGGCGTAAGAGTTCCCCGAAATAAAAAGTTTATCGGAACAAAGTTTGGTCGCGCCGTAGAGGTTGATCGGGTTGCAGGCTTTATCAGTGCTTAAGGCGACGATCCGTTTGACTCCCTTATCGATCGCCGCTTCAATAATGTTCATCGCCCCGTTAATGTTGGTTTTGATCGCTTCGGAAGGATTGTACTCCATCGCCGGGACCTGTTTAAGGGCGGCAGCGTGGACAACATAATCGACCCCGTCAAAAGCGCGCATCAACCGGTCCTTATCGCGGACATCGCCGATGAAAAACCGGACCGCGTTCCGGCCTTTCAGATATTGCTGCATTTCGAATTGCTTCAGCTCGTCCCGGCTGTAAACGATCAACCGCTCCGGCCGCGCTTCCTTGAGGACGATATCGATAAACCGCTTGCCGAAAGAGCCGGTCCCGCCGGTGATCAGAACGCTCTTCCCGTCAAATATATGTTTCCCTTTTTTTGCCATAAAGCCTCCCGTTTTATTCCAGTTCCTTTAAGACTTTTTTGTAAACTTTTTTTATTTTAGCAGGTAATTTGGGGTTCAACAATTGGAGGAGATGCTTGCCTAGAATACGATACTGTCCGCCGATCTTGGCCGCTTTGAGGACCCCTTTCCGGATCAGGCGGCGGAACGTCGAATCGGAGATCTTCAGGAGCGTGATCGCTTCCTGGGGAGTATAAACTTCGTTCTCTTGGATACCCATATAATATAGTATAGGAGGTTATTCAGGGGCTGTCAAGTCCTAGTCAGAACTAGTCAATACTAGTCTTTTGACCATTTTGGCAATTGCCAGAGAGGCAGTCAAGCCTGGAGATTCGATCCCAATCAGATTGATAAAACCGGAGTAGCCGTTAGCCGATTCTTCTTTTATAACAAAGTCGCGGAAACCGTCGTCCGGACCCTGCAATTTCGGACGGATCCCGGAAGTATCAGGGCTAAGCATCTCTTCCTTCAGCCAGGGTAAATAAGTCTTGGCCGCCTGATAAAATTCGGTCCGCTTAGCCGGGTCGACCTCATAGGTCAAATTCTCTCCGTAATGAGCATCGGGCCCCAGTCTGATCTGGCCGGTCAGGTCAAGGGTGGCATGGACCCCAAGCCCATACCCTTTCTTATGCGGTACCGGGTAAACCAGGTGATTTAGTTTCCCTTTGGCTCCGGGAATGGCGAAGTAATCCCCTTTACAGGGATAAAGCGTATATTGCAGTTTCTTAACATCGAAACCAGCCAATCTGGCGATCTGGTCCGCGCCAAGCCCGGCCGCGTTAATAACCCGTTCAGCCAGGATCTTTTCGCCATTCGAAGTTTCAATAACATAGCCGCCCGGCTGTTTGCTGATGGCGGTGACTTCGTGATTAAAAGCAAAAAGCGCCCCATTAGCCTGCGCTTGCTGATAATAATGTTTCATCAAACCGTGGGAATCGATGATCCCGGTCGTCGCCGACATAATGCCGGTCAGGGCAAAAACATTCGGCTCCAGCTTTTTCACTTCTATTTCAGTCAGCAGGCTGATCCCCGGCACGCCGATCGCCCGACAGTTCTGATAGATCTTGGCGATCTCTTTTTTTTCTTCTTCATTGGTGGAAATGATTACTTTGCCGCAATTACTGTATTTAATATTTTTTTCTTTGCAGAGAGCATAGAGCAAGGGATTGCCTTGAAGGCAGAGTTGGCTTTTTAAGGTGTTGGGCGGATAATAAATGCCGGCGTGAATAACTTCGCTGTTCCGGCTGCTCGTCTCCTGGCCGAAACTGTCGTGTTTTTCAAAAACAATCAGATCACCATCGCGTCCGGCGCTTAAAACCTCGGCAATGGCCAGACCAACAACGCCGGCGCCAATGATTGAAACGGCGACCCTTTCCAATTTATCCCTTTTTGCTTGGATAACCGGTAGTTTGCCAATATTCAAGAAAAAAAGCCAAAAATACCGAGCCAAAAACGCCAAAAACCAAACCAATTACAAAATTCAAGATGACCTTATTTTTTAACGGTTTATCAGGTATTTCGGCCGGATCAATTATCGAGAACGGGGCCAACTCTTTAGATTGATCGAGTTTCACCGCTTCATATTCTTTTCTCAACATTATATACGTCGCGTTTTGAATCTCATATTCCCTTTCCAGTCTTTTTAATTCAACCCCTTGCAAGGCCCCGGGATCGTTGGATATCAAAGTGAATTTTTTTATCGCGTTTTCGGCCCGCCGCAGCTCGCCCTCAATTCTGGGGAGTTGGCTTTCAATATATTCCCGTTTCTTTCTTGTTTCAGTGTAATTTATTTTTTTCCAGTATTGCTCGCCGGCCGCCACCGTGACATTGGCGATATCCGCCGCTAAAGCGGGATCTTTCGTTATGACTTTTATTTCCATCAAGTCCGAGCCGGAAATATCCATCATTGACATTAAAGAACCGACCAATTCTTGTTTTTTTACTTCCGGAGAATCCCAGCCTTTGATCTTTTTATCCAATTGAAGTTTATCAAAAACTATTTCCGCCACGCTCCGGCTGTTTAAAATCTTTGGGAATTCCGCCGCGCCGCTGCCGGCTTTAAAGCCCAACATGCTCGCCAGTTGCCCGGTAGCCGAAGAATTCGTGCCGGAACTCTCTTTTAACAAGACCGAGATCTTCGCTTCATAAACCTTATCTTTTGACAACGAAGGCAAACCAAAAAAAAGCATAGATCCAACGCTGATGATCAGGACAAGCGGCCATCTTTTAAGGACTACCGCCAAGTAATCACGAAGATTTATGTCTTCATCCATGTTATTCTCCTTTCTACTTAAGGAACGTACTATACAAAGCGACAAACGTTAAGATCATCGCGGAAAAACTTCCGAAATCAGTGAAATAAAAGAATTGCGCCGGAACATTAATAACGTCCCCCGGCTCGATTGCCATATCGTCTTTGAGGTTCCCGTTGAAGATGATCCCCGCCCCATTAACAGTAAATTTCTTATCTTTTCTGGTAATCGTGGAGGAACTCAAATTCGCCCGCTGCGTCGGGCCGCCGGCATAACTGATATAATCGGAAAAATTCCTGCCCGGAATATATTCGAAACGTCCCGCCCTGGCAACTTCCCCGTAAACCGAAACATACTTTTTTTCGCCGACGTACAAAGGCTTATCTTCCGAGCCGGTCAAATATATCTGAACCCGGCGCGGCTGAACAAGCCGAAAAGAAAAAAGATATTTCTCCTTATAAACGCTTTTTATTTTCTCATTGATCGTTTGTTTGGCATCCGGGATCGTCTTCCCCAAAAGTAATATTTCCCCGACTTTCGGGAAAAAGATCTTCCCGTCAGGGCCGATATTGAACCTATAATTAAGGGAGAGATCATTTTCGCCAACAATTAAGTTCGCCTCAACCCCATCTCCCGGCGCCAGCTTATAAACAGACTCGTCGATATTGTCGCCGACAAGATAGCCGTCGTCTAAGTTGGGGACAGCGTCTATTTGCGAAAAAACCGGCGAAACAAGGGAAAGAATCAGCCCAAAAACGATAAACCTTTTCATTTGCGGCCTCCCTCTCTCGAATAAGCTAATGAATTTTTATCCATAAGAAATCAACCTACAAACACTCCCATTTTGTAATTAAATGCGGAGAAATGTAGCAGGAAAGCTAAAAACAAAACTGCAGTTAATTATGGCATTTGCGTTTTAGTTTGTCAAATAACGCGCCTCCCAATGGATATTTGGCAACAACTAAAGAATGCTGTATAATTTAGCGGAGAAATGAATTTTCGATTGTGGTTCATCTTAGTTTTGTTTACATTAACAACTGCTTTTTCAGCTTTTGCCGAAGAGATCAACCTCCCCTTCCAAAAAAATCAGAATGTCACGGAAAGTCCGGTTATGATGATCGACTCACAGGCTAATTCGACTGTAATTTTAAAGATCAAGACCGGCCACCCGGAATTAGCCCGGCTGTACTGGGTCACCTCCTACGACCAGCGGTTCGATCAGCAAAAAAGCATCTGGTTCTCGGTCAAACCGGGAGAAAAGAGCTACTATTTTAACGTCGCCTCGCAAAATCCTGCCTGGATCGGCTGGATCAGGAAACTGCTCGTCGTCCCCGACGGTCAGGGAGACTTTACGGTGTTAAGCGGCACTGCCGGGCCGGGAAACCTCCTGACCACTATCGCTTCCGGCTGGCAGGAATTCTGGGGACCTAAAGGCCGGGCCCAGACCGGCTTTTCGATCAACGTCACCCACAGCAGTCCGATCTTCAACACTTCAATCAATGTTTACTGTTACTGGCTGATCGGCCTGGTCTTTGCCTGGGTCCTGATCGCGAACCTGATCAGGGTCAAGCCCCGGACATTATCGGACCTCGATCGGCCACTTCTCCGCGCGACCAAAGCGGCTTTCATCGCGATCCTGGCCGCCTGGATCATGTTGACCATTAATTCCGATTACAATTTCTCCAACCTCTTTAAGATCAACTATCAAAAGTATTACGGGAAGAACCTGGAACAAAAACACGCCGAAGCGTACGGGCAGGATTATTACGCTTTCTTAAAGTTTGCCGCGCAAAAACTGCCAAAATCGCCGGTTTATTTCGCTCTTTATTCATCGATCCCCTCATCAGATCTGGCCGCCCGGCTTTTCCTGGTGCCGCATATTTACGCCGGGGATACTTCGCAAAAACCGGACTACCTGCTAGTCTTTTTTCCGACTCCCGACCAACTCAAACAGCTCCAAGGACTGCCGGTCTTTGCCCGGCTCGACAACAATAAATTCATCGTCAAAGGGAAGAAATAATGGTAAATTTCAATCTAATTCTGACCATCCTGATCCCGTTCCTGCTCGGTTACAGCGTTGTCGCCCTGCTCTACAAAGAAAAGGTCCCTTTTCTGGAGCGGGCCGCCCTCGCCTGGGGCTTTGGGATCGGTCTTTTGGGGATCGAAATGTATCTCCTCTCGATCTTGGGGGTAAAATTAAACCTCCGCTCGGTCCTGTTCCCGACCGTCCTGCTGACCGGGCTCCTCCTGGCCTTCGTGATCGCCGGCAAGCGGACCGTCTTCGGCCTGAAAAGCCTCCCCTCTTTTATTAAAAGCCTGACCGCGCCGGCTAAAGTTTTGGATTGGCGCTTCTATCTGGAAAAGACCCTGGTCCTGATGATCGGCCTGACGATCGTTTACGTCTTTTTTGACGCCCTGGTCAAGCCAACAATCGAATTTGACGCCATGTGGCGCCAGGGAACGATCGCCAAGATCATCCTTGCCACCGGACAGGTCACCGAACAGGCCAGGACCGTCGCCGGTCCCCACCCTTACCTTAACCCGCTCGCCCAGGCCTGGATCTATATGGGACTGGGGTACTGGAACGACGCCCTGGGAAAAATCATTTTCCCGCTCTGTTTCACGTCTCTGCTCTTTATTTTCTACTTTCGTCTGCGAGCCCAAGCTTCACGGCTTAACGCTTTGATCTTTACTTTTCTGCTGACTTCGTTCCCCTTGATCATTCTGCACGCCGGCAACGCCTATTCCGACCTGATGCAGACCTTTTATTATTCGGCCGGGGCAATATATCTCCTCTCCTGGTTTAAAGATAACAAAGCCGCCTGGCTTTATTCGTCGGCTTTGTTTTTTGGGATCGGCAATTTCGTAAAACAATCGGGGATCCCGCTCTGGGGAGCGAGCGTGATTGTGTTGGTCCTTTATTTAATGTTCGAAAAGCCGAAGGAAACAAAAACCGCCCTGATCGGGTTCGCTCTTTCCCTGCTCATTTCCGCCCCCTGGTTCTTTTCTAAAAATAATTTTCTCTACAGTATGTTCACCAGCCTGACCGCCAGACTCGCTCCGGCCGCGACCCCCGGCACGCCATTGGCCGCAGGAACCGCGGCGGCGGCCGCTAATCCGGCGCTCGGCGATCTCTTTTATCATCTGGGGAGGAGAATGTTCACTTATGCTGACTGGCAAATCCTCTGGTTCATTTTTATCGTGGCGACGGTCCTCGGCGGCCGGCTCCTCTGGCAAAGCTATTTAAAATACGGCTGTCTACTGATCGTGATAAACCTGGCGATGATAACTTATTCTTTCAGCAATCCGGGGTCGTATCAATATTTAGTGGATGGAACGTTGGTCAACCGCTTAATGATGTATCAAGTCCCTTTTGTCCTCTTCTATTCCGCCTTGATTATAACGGCAATCCTGGCCGCGCCTGAACCAGCCGTTATTGCTGCGAAAAAATCTAAATAACTTCCCGCAGGACGCGCAGGATATTGGCCCGGTATTGCTCCAGGTTATGATCGCGGAGCGCTTTGGCTCTGGCCGCTTCGCCAGGCCGCCGGCTTTTTTCCTGATCGGTACAGGCCTCGATCATCTTGGCCGCCAGCTTTTGCCGATCGCCAGCCTGATATAAATAACCTGACTCACCATCGGTAATGACCTCCGCCTGACCGCCGTTGTCGGTCGTGATCACGACCTTGCCCGCCGCCATCGCTTCCAGGACGACCAGGGGCCCCGCTTCCGGTTCGATCGACGGCAGAACCAATGAGTCCAAGGCGGCATAGAAACGCGGCAGATCAGCAACAAAGCCCAGGAACTTGACCCTCCCGGTCAGCCCCAATTTTTCGATCAGCTTCTTTAAGGAATCAAAGTAAGCCTCTTCCGCCGCTCCGCCGAACATCACCCGCCCGACAATAAAAAAGACCGCGTCCGGAACGGCTTTCGCGACTTCGGCCGCCGCTTCAATATAGTCGGTCAGCCCCTTAAGCCGGGTGATCCGTCCAACGTAACCGAACATCGGCTGGCCGCTAGTCAACTGCCAATCGGCCTTGGCCAAAGCCTTGTCCTGGGGAACGGTATAGAGCGCCGTTTCGATCCCGTTATAAACGACCCGAACCTTGGGCTGCAAAGCTTTAAAAGGAGCGGCGGCGGCCAACGAATCGGCGATCAAACGAGCCGCGCCTAATTTTGCGGCCAGCAAAGCAGCTTTCAATTCCAAGCCACGAAAGATCGAATGCAATTGCCAAACGATCGGCCGGCGGCAAATTTTGGCGGCCAGGGTCCCCCAGAGAAAGGTCCGGGGAGCTTTGGCGTAAAGCAGGTCAATCTTTTCGCGCCGAATTATTTTAACGGCGGCAATCGCCAGAAAAATGGAATTATAAAAATAACTGATAAGATCAAAGATATTTTTCCGGCAAAGAGTCAGGGTCGCCATCGGCAAACAATAATATTTAACGCCGAGCTTGGTTAATTCTTTGGTTAATTCCCCTTCGGCCGGGATGATTACGGAGGGATTAAAGGTTGAACGGTCGAGACCTTTGAGCAGCTGCAAGAGCATCCTTTGGCCGCCGCCCAGGGAAGAGAATTGCTCGAGAAATAAAATATTTTTCATAAGAATAAGCCGACGGCCAGGATCGAACTGGCGACCTAGCGATTACAAATCGCTCGCTCTACCAACTGAGCTACGTCGGCAAAACGGACATTGTTTTCGTATTTTTCCGCCGGAATGACTCCTCGCTTCTGGTTGTTTTTTGAGCTTGAAAGCCTCAGGTTTATTGTGGCAGTATTTTCAAACAATTCAAGTGGAATAAAATACATCTTTTCGTTTTCCGGATTGTACGCCGCAATAAGATCAATTTCTTTCTTGCTGTATTTTACTGCTTTCCAATTATTCGCACTTCTTAAAGGAACAGTTAAGCAACCTCTTCTGGGTGAAACAAATTTTACTTGGATTCTAAGAAATGAATTGTCCTTTTCAGCGACTAAGTCATAACGATGGTTTTCACCCCATGGAACCAAAACATTAAAACCTCTTTCAACAAGAAAAGCGGCGACTTTAATCTCAGCCAAATTGCCTTTGTCCTTAGTTATTCCCATATGATGTTTAGCCGACGGCCAGGATCGAACTGGCGACCTGCGCATTACGAATGCGCCGCTCTACCAACTGAGCTACGTCGGCAGCATTTGAGCCAGGCTTGATCTACCAGCGACTCATTAAGAGCCTGGCGTTGTCATTGTGCGGGACGACCCGTTTGGTATCAACATCAACCATCCAGTCGAACGACTCGGCCCCGCCGCCTCCCTGCTCGCAGAGGTAACTGACCAAAAACTTTTCACCTTGCCGCTTGATCTTCCAGCCCCGTTCGGCGATCGGGGTTCCGATCGATTTGGTCAGGCTGATCACCGATTTGATGGCCGATTCGATCTTCGTTCCCTTGCTGGTCCGCTCACCCTTGACCAGACGGAGCGAATCTTCCGCGACCAGAGAAGAGACCGAGTTTTTCGCCTTAACGTCGTCATCGCTTCTTAAGACCGTCAGATCGACCCCCTTGATCTTCAAAGCGGCCAAGAGCTGGGAATTCTGCGGATCGTAACGCAGTCCTTCGCGCCAGGCATCTTTGGCTTCGCGATCCAAACCGAGTTTGAGCAGGCTCTCTCCCAGGTCGACCCAGGCTTTGGCCGAATTGGGATCGAGGGCCAGAGCGTCACGGTAAGCGGCGACCGCTTCGTGGTATTTCTTCTCGCGATAGCGGGTATTGGCCAGCGCCAAATAACGTTTCGCCAGGGCATTCGCGACGACCCGGCAATCGATATCGCGCGGACTAAGCTGCAGCGATTGCTTAACGGCATCGGATGCCGAAGCAAGGTCGCCAGACGCCATATAGCTCTTGGCCAGCCAGACATAGCCTTTGACCAGCTGCGGATTGATAGTGACCGCGTCGCGATAGTATTTCGCGGCGGAAGCGTACTTCCGCGCCTGATAGGCGCGGTACCCCATGTAGAAATAATCTTCGGTCGGCTCTTTTACGTACGTGGCCGAAACCCACCCTTCTCGTCCATCGTCAAACATGACCTTATACCAGGGAACTTTGGAGATCCCGATCAGGATCGAACCGGTCTGCAGCTGGCGGGTCGAGGTGCCGGAAAGCGCGGTGCAGGTTGCGGTCACGGTCAACGGCCAACCGGAAGTCTTCACTTTTTCGCCGGTGGTCACGAACGACACGTTGCGCGGCAGCCACCCCTGTTTCTCAATGAAAAATTCAACCGTTCTTTGGATCGCCCCGCCGTTTTTACCAATGACTTTATAGCGAACGACATGAACTCCGACGGTCGCGGTGTCCGGCAAGGCATAAGTGGTGCTCCAGGACATATTGTCGTTGGTCGAAAGCGGGATCGGGTTGGCTGAAAAATCAAAGCTGGCCGAAACTTCTTTGACGCGGGAGGCGGTCCGGATGCCAAGGGAGATGACTTTTTCGCCTTTAACTGTTTTAGGATAAACGATCGCTTCGATCCAAACCAGGGAAAGACCTTCGCCCGGCTCGGTCGGTCCGGCTTTAAGACTGATATTTTCCCGGTCGCCTGAAACTTCGCCAAAAGCGGCTCCGATCGCGAGAACGCAGATAAGAAGCACCAGCCAGGCTTTTTTCATTCAAGCACCCCCCTTATTAATCGAAGTTAATTTATTCATCTTTTTTAATAGGTCAGCAGAATGTTGTCGATCCGCGCCTCAATCTCCCCCTTGGGCTGATTGGTCAGCATGATCATCTGGATCTTCAGCAGTCCGCCCGACCCGTCCAACTGGTTTGGGTTCCAGAGGCCGTCGCCGGCGCCGGAATTATCCAAACGGAAAGCGGAGAAGGGGATCGAGACTCTCGTAAACCCTTTCCCCAGGACCGGAACTTCGGCGACCCATTTATCGTCTTTCATCGGAATCCAATCCTTGGCCGAATCCTGTTCCAGAACATAGTTGCCGTTATCATCATCAAACAATTCGATCTTGATCTTTCCTTCACCGGTCAGGCCGTAAACATCGACCTGCAGCCGGGTAAAAGTGGTCGCATCGACGTTAAGATCGATCCCGATGCCGCCGACGTAGTAATTGGTCGAATTACCCTTAAGGTCCAGCGAATAATCGCCGCACGATTCGGTGATGGTGTCCTTGACTTCCGAGGTCCCGTTTTCCACCACCCGGGTTGCCATGCCGCCAAATTTATACCACTTATCAAACTTACCTGTTTCAAAATTGTCGATCATGTAGAACGACAATTCCGCTTCCGCCACCGCCATTAATCCAATAAGAAAAAAAACGAGACCGATGAAACGAAAACCTTGTTTTATCATTGCCCTTTTTTTGAAACTCTTGGTTTTCGGTCCTCCTTTTTCGTGACTTTAAAACGCTTGCTGCTGGCGCTTATTAATTTAACCGATGCTCGGGAGCGCAGCTGAGCATTCTCATTCTTGTGTTTGTCGATCTCCCGCGACAGAAGATCATGGCTCCGGCGGAGCGTTTCCTCCGATCGTTTTATTTCTTCGGCCGCCTGAAGCTGGCATTGCAGCTCTTGATTCCGCCAGATCAAGCGTTCCTTGTCCCGTTTGAGCTCATTGACCAGAAAAATAAGTTTTTCGATCTCTTCATTGTTCTCGATCTCTTCAAGGGCCGGAGCGCAATCGATCAGCTGATTGGCGATCCGGCCGCGCCGATAAAGATGGAAACCTTTGACGGCCGAGAAAGTCGCCGCCGCGATCGCCGCTATTGAAGCTGCCAGGTACATCGAGTTCCAGAGCGAGTAGCTCGGACCAGCTGACAAAACTTCTGCTAGTGCCATTGCCATCAATATCGCCTCTCTTTCGGAGTTATGGAAAAATGCCGCAGGGCGGAATTGAACCGCCGACGCACGCCTTTTCAGGGCGTCGCTCTACCATCTGAGCTACCGCGGCGCAAATGACCGGCCTGGGACTCGAACCCAGCACCACTTGCTTAAAAGGCAAGTGCTCTACCTGATGAGCTAGCCGGTCAAACCTTATCCCAATTTTATCTTATCGCGTCACTATTGTAAAGATTTTTTTCGGCCCGCTCCCGCCCCGGTTCAGCTCTTTTTCTGATACCATTGCTGGTAGAACTTTTTAAACTCCAGCTGTTTGTCCCTGATCTTTTTCCACCATTTGCGGTTCTCGCGATACCAGTCGATAGTCTCTTTGAGGCCGGATTCAAACGGTTTGGCCGGCCGCCAGCCGAGCCGCCTGATCTTCCCGCAATCGACCGAATAGCGTCGATCATGGCCGGGACGATCCTTGACCGGCTCGACCCATTTTTTAGGGTCGAGATCGAGGGCTTCGAGGATCAGCCCGGTAATTTCCAGGTTTTGCCGTTCGTTCCCCCCGCCGATATTATAGATCTCGCCGCTCTTTCCTTTTTGGAGGACCAGAGCGATAGCCGCGCAATTATCTTCGACATGAAGCCAGTCGCGGACATTCTTGCCGTCGCCGTAAAGGGGGACCTTCTTTTTTTCCAGGAGGTTGGTGATAAAGAGCGGGATCAGTTTTTCCGGGTACTGGTAAGGCCCGTAATTATTCGACGACCGGGTGATCAGAGCCGGGATCTCGTAGGTCCGGCAATACGATCGGACCAAAAGATCCCCCCCCGCTTTGGAAGCGGCGTAAGGAGAATTCGGCTGCAGCGGCGACGCCTCATTGAAGGACCCGCGATCGCGGCTGCCGTAAACCTCATCGGTCGAGATATGAAGGTAGCGGGCGATTTTATGTTTGCGGACCGCTTCCAGCAGGACCATTGTGCCGTAAACGTCGGTCTGGATAAAAGCCCCGGGATCGACGATCGAGCGGTCAACGTGGGTCTCGGCGGCAAAATTGACGATCACGCCGCCAGGCCCAAGCTTCGCTACCGCCTTATCAACCGCAACCGGATCGCAAATATCCCCTTTCACGAAGGTATACCGCGGATCGCGGTCCAGATCGCATAAATTTTCAAGATTGCCGGCATAGGTCAGTTTATCGAAATTAACGACCTCGACCTCGGAATAGTTGGCCAAAATATAGCGGATAAAATTACTGCCGATAAAACCGGCTCCGCCGGTAACTAAGAGGCGCATCCTACCCCTTCTCCGCCAGCTGGGAGGCCCGCTCGAGCGATTCAAAGGTCCCGGCGTCGCTCCACCAGCCGCTAAGAAGATCGAAGGTCAGATTTTTCCGGGCGGCATAGGCCCGGTTAACGTCGCTAATCTCCAGTTCCCCCCGGCCGGAAGGTTTCAATCTTTTGATAATAGTAAAAACTTCATGATCGTAAAAATAGATCCCGGTCACGGCGTAATTGCTTTTCGGCCGCTTTGGTTTTTCTTCGATCGAAACGATTTTCCCGCCGCGCAGTTCGGCCACGCCGAAGCGGTGCGGATCGGTGACCTCTTTGATCAGGATCTTGGCCCCCCGTCTTTGCTTGGCGTAATTTTCGACGAACGGTTTGAGCTTATCCTGAAAAATATTGTCCCCCAGAATAACGACCATCCGTTCTTGGCCGACAAAAGATTCCGCCAGCCCCAACGCCTGGGCGATCCCCCCCGCCTCGTCCTGAACCTTGTAGGTAAAACGGCAGCCAAAATCTTTGCCGCTTCCCAGTAAATTGACGATATCACCCATGTGCTCAACCCCGGTCACAATTAAAATCTCATCAATTCCCGCTTCAACAAGATGCTTAATTGGATAATAAATCATCGGCCGGCGGCCGACCGGCAGGAGATGTTTATTGGTAACCTTGGTCAGCGGATAAAGACGCGAACCGGTCCCCCCCGCCAGGATCACCCCTTTGATCTTTGGCTTCATGCTTTCACCCCGAGGACTTTTTTTTGGACCGCGATCAGTTGATGGATCGCTTTACCGCCCTGGTCGACCAGTTTATCGAGGGTCGCTTTGGAGAACGGCTCTTTTTCCGCCGTCCCCTGGATCTCCACCAGGCGCCCCGATTCGGTCATGACCAGGTTCATGTCGAGCTCGGCTGCAGAATCCTCATCATAGGCCAGGTCGACCAGACAATCTTTCTCGATCACCCCGACGCTGACCGCCGCGACGAATTCTTTGATCGGATCGCCGTCGATCTTTTTATCATGGCGCAATTTGGCGATCGCTTCGCATAAGGCGACAAAACAGCCGGTGATCGCCGCGGTTCTGGTCCCGCCGTCGGCCTGAATAACGTCGGCGTCTATAAGAATTGTCCGTTCGCCGAGTTTTTTCAGGTCAACGACCGCCCGAAGGGCCCGGCCGATCAGGCGCTGGATCTCGTGGGTCCGGCCTTTGACCCGGCCGTTGCTTTCCCGCTGGTAGCGGTCGTTGGTCGCGCCGGGAAGCATTCCGTATTCGGCGGTGATCCAACCGGAACCGGTCCCCCGTTTATGTTCGGGAACTTTTTCCTGGATGGAAGCGGTGCAAATGACTTTGGTACTCCCCATTTCGATCAGGGCGGAGCCGGCAGGGTGTTTCAGATATTTCCTGGTGATCCTGACCGGGCGAAGCTGGTTATCGGTCCGGTTATCGGCTCGCTTCACTTTTCTTCCTTTACTTGAGTGGTTTTCGCCAGTTGTTCGCGGCCCGCTTTGATCGTCCGCAGAACTCGCACCGAAGTCGCTTCCAGGTTGGCCAGGACTTCGTCGGCATATTTATCGGCGCCGCCCCGGATCTCCTTGGCCAGCTGGTAGGCCTGTTCGATTATTTCCTGGGTCTTACCTTCAAAGGCCCCTTTTCTTTCCGGTTCGCTCGCGCCGGCGGGAGCGGCGGCCGCGGCTTCCGGCCCGGCGTCGTTGCGGACGAGCGCCTTTTTGGCGAAGTCATGACCGCCCTGGGTCACCAACCGAATCTTATCGATGATCGACAGGACCTTGGCTTCGTCAACAATGACCTTTTTGGAAAAAGGGATCTTGGTGCTGTCGAGAATGACCGATTCTAAAGTATCCAGTAACCCTAATATTTCCATGATTTTAACGCGCTCCTTTTTTTAGCTTTTGCAGGCGCTTCCCGACCGGGCCGGGGACCAAGCTGGAAACGTCGCCGCCTAAACGGGCGATCTGCTTCACGAAACTGGAACTTAAGTACGAATAGCGGTAATCCGTCATCAGAAAAACGGTCTCAATTTCCGGCGCCATCCGGCGGTTGGTCAGCGCCATCTGGAATTCATAATCGAAATCGGAAACGGCGCGCAGGCCACGCACGACCGCCCCGGCTTTTTTTCGCCGGACGTAATCGACCAGCAAGCCGTCAAAACTGTCGATCTCGACGTTATCGCAGTGAAAGGAAGAAGATTTGAGCATTTCGAAGCGATCTTTAAGGGAAAAAAAGGATTTTTTTTCCGGGTTCCGGATAATAGCGACAATGACCTTATCAAAGAGCTTGGCCGCCCTCTCGATAACATCCAGGTGGCCGTTGGTGATCGGGTCAAAGCTTCCCGGGTAGACTGCTATATTCATTTTTAATCCTGTAAAAGTTCAAAATTGTTTCGCCGTAACCGGCTTCTCGGTACAACTCGATTTTACCATAGACCGGATCCAATTGATGCTGTTTGCGGTGTTCCGCGATCAAGATCCCCGTCGGTTTCAGAAGTTCCGACTCGGCGATCTTTTCCATGACTTTGACCAGTAACGGACTGTCATATGGAGCGCCGATAAAGATCAGGTCGAATTTTTCGCCTTTTCCCGCCAGTAAGCCGATCGCCCGGAGAACGTCGGCCTGAAAAACTTCGGCTTGCTCGCTAAATCCGGTCAGGGCCAGGTTTTCCCGGATCAATTCGACCGCGTTCCGGTTGAGCTCAACGAACACCGCCCGATCAGCCCCGCGAGATAAAGCTTCGATGCCGACCGCACCGGTCCCGGCAAATAAGTCGAGAAATTCGCTCTCGACCGCTTTGACCGAGAGAATATTGAACAACGCCCCCCTGACCCGGTCAGTTAAAGGCCGAGTGTTCGATCCCTTTGGGGTCTTCAGCTGACGCCCCTTGGCTAGCCCAGCGATTACGCGCACTTTCAATGTCCTTTTCTATCAAGGCCTGGGCTCCGGCCCGGGCTTGCTGGATGATTTTTTCGTCCCTCATTATATCAGCAACCCTAAACGTTGGCAAACCGGACTGTCTGACGCCAAAAAAGTCGCCCGGCCCGCGCAATTGGAGGTCAGCTTCGGCAATTTTAAAGCCATCAGTCGTCTCCACCATCGCTTTGATCCGAGCTTTGGCTTCCGGCGTTTTGGGATCGCCGACCAGGAAGCAAAAAGACTGCTCGCTCCCCCGCCCAATCCGTCCCCGGAGCTGATGGAGCTGGGAAAGGCCGAAGCGCTGGGCGTGTTCGACGACCATGACCGTCGCGTTGGGGATATCGATCCCAACTTCGATCACCGTCGTCGAGACCAGGATATCAAGTTCCTTGTTCTTAAAACTCTCCATGATCTTGTCTTTCTCGGCACTTTTCATTTTACCGTGCAATAGCCCGACCCGAAGTTCGGGAAAGATCTCTTTCTGAAGATGTTCGGCTTCTAAAGTCGCCGCTTTCAGGTCAAGCGCCTCCGATTCCTCGACCAGCGGACAAACAAAAAAAACCTGCCGTTCTTCTTTGACTTTGGTCCTGATGAAGCCATAACAATCCTGCCGCCGTCCTTCGGTGACAAAAAATGTTTTGATCGGGACCCGGCCGGGGGGTAAAGCATCGATGATCGTCCGGTCCAAGTCGCCGTATAACGTTAAAGCCAGGGAGCGCGGGATCGGGGTCGCGGTCATCACCAGGATATGAGGGGCCTTACCTTTATTGATCAGGCTGGCCCGCTGGTGAACGCCGAAGCGGTGTTGTTCGTCGATGACTGCCAGCCCTAATTTATTGAAAGTGATCTTTCCTTCCAGCAAAGCATGGGTCCCGATCAACAGATCGGCGGTCAGTTTAGCCTCTTTTTTACGCCGTCCGGCGGTCGAACCGGTCACCAGGTCGAGCGTGATCTTAAACGGCTCGAAAAGCTGTTGGAGTTTGGTGAAATGCTGTTGGGCGAGGATCTCGGTCGGGGCTAAAATCACCGCCTGATAGCCGTTCTTGATCGCGGCATAGGCGGCAAACGCGGCAATGATCGTCTTACCGGAACCGACATCTCCCTGGAGCAAGCGGTTCATCGGCCGTCCGGTTTGAAAGTCCTGGAAAATATCGGCCATCGCCCCCTCTTGCGCGGCGGTCAGTTTGAAAGGGAGAGCGGCTAAAAACGCCTTCTTCATTTTCTCATCGATCGTTAAAAGATTACCGGCCAGCTCTTCCTTATATTTCTTCCGGTTAAGGAGCAAACCGAGCTGAAAAACAAAGAGTTCTTTGTAGGCCAGATAGTTGCGGGCTTTTTCCACTTCCAGCATTTCTTCCGGGGTATGGAGGATCGCCAGTGAGCGGCGTTCTTTCTCGTCCTCGATCAGAGGAAGATACGTTTCCAGCGCGGTTTTGACAACCGCCCTGACTTTCTTGGGGTATAAACCTTCCGTTAACGGATAAATGGAAACGATCTTGGTCGGATCGCCATCGTCGATCTCAAAATCTTTGGGGAGGATCTGCAGCCGCCCGTCGTAATCGGAATACTCGATCTTGCCGGAAATGATCAGTTGCATCCCCAGGCGGAACGATTTTAGTAAAAATGGCTGGTTAAACCAAACCGCCTGGATCCGTCCGGTCTGGTCGCCGATCGTTGCTTTCAAGATCGAAAAGCGATTCCGGGTAACCTGCGGCTCGACCCGGAGGAGTTCCCCCCTGATTACTTCGTTGTCGGCCGGATGAAGCTGGTTGATCGGCTTGATGGAGCGGCGGTCTTCGTAACTGCGTGGAATGAAGTATAAAAGGTCCAAAACCGTATAAACCCCGACTTTAGCGAAAATCTTGGCGAGCTTGGGCCCGACCCCTTTAACGTATTGGACCGGTGTTTGCAGGTTTGACATTTCTCGGCCTTTATTATATACTATTTAATCATGAGTCTTAAGTGTTATTCTTGCGGCAAAAAACCAGTTACCGGCATGACCGTGTCGCATTCCATGCGCCACAGCAAACGCCTTTTTAAACCCAACCTGCAAATGGTCAATATCCTGGTCAAGGGAAAGAAAAAGAAGGAATACGTTTGCACCAAGTGCCTAAAGGCCAACAAGGTCCTTAAGTCGTCTCGCGCTTCTTAAACCTCTGGGTCGCGATCTCGTCCATGAACTTCATATCTAAATCCCGCATTACCTTATTATAATCATCCAGCTTGTGTTCGCGGTGTGTCTCCATGATCTTCTTGTTTTTCATCGCTTCGACCAGGTGGGCCCGCTGTTCTTCCAGCTGTTTGCTGGAGTCTAAAACCTTCTCGATCTGCTGGTCCAGGTCCCCCTTGAGGACTTCAAGATGGGCTTTCCGCCGCAAGACCTTGTCAAAATCGGAGATCGGCCCCTTCTTGAAGACATTGCGCAGTTCCGCTTCTTTCCCCAGCTTTTCTTCTTTGATCTGCTCTTCTTTTTGTTTTTCGGTGAGGTATTCCTGCTGTTTTTCGGCGAATTTTTCCTGTTCCTTTTTTTCGCGGATCCCCCTGACCTTCAGGACCGAATCAAGATCATATTTAAATTTTTTGCCTGGTTTTGGCGCTGCCATTATTCTGCCCTTTCTATCGGAAAATACTAATTAATCGGTTAACCGTGTCTTCGTAGGAAATCTTTTCAAAGGTCCCCTGCTTCAGGAATTCATTGACCTGGTCGATCTTGCTTAACGCGAAATCGATCTTCGGGTTGCTCCCTTTAACGTAGGCCCCAATGTTGATCAGATCTTCCGCCTCGGAATAACGGGCCAGGACCTCGCGGAGCTTGGCCGCCGCTTTCTTTTGTTCGTCGCCAGTAATGCTGGTCATCAAACGGGAAATACTGTGCGGCACGTCGATCGCCGGATAGTGGTTCCTGGCCGCCAGGTCGCGCGATAAAATAATGTGGCCATCGAGGATCGAACGGGCATGGTCGGAGATCGGTTCGTTAAAGTCATCCCCTTCGACCAGGATGGTGTAAAAAGCGGTAATTGAGGCGACTTCTGAAGTCCCGGAGCGTTCCATCAACCGAGGCATTAAGGAAAAGACCGACGGGGTATAACCCTTGGTCGTCGGCGGCTCCCCCGCCGCTAACCCGATATCCCGCTGGGCCATGGCGAACCTGGTGACCGAATCCATCATCAAAATAACGTGTTTCCCTCTATCCCGGAAGTATTCGGCGATCGCGGTCGAGACAAAAGCCGATTTAAGACGAATGAGCGGCGGCTGGTCGGAGGTCGCCACGATCACCACCGATTTTTTCAACCCCTCTTCGCCCAACGATTCTTCAATAAAATCCCGGACTTCGCGGCCGCGCTCGCCAACCAGGGAAATAATGTTGATATCCGCCGCGGCGTTCCGGGCGATCATCCCCATGGTAGTCGATTTGCCGACCCCGGAACCGGCGAAGATCCCAATACGCTGGCCGCGGCCGACGGTCAACAAGCCATCGATCGCCCGAACCCCGAGGCGCATGACTTCGGTCACCCGGGGACGTTTTACCGGATCGGGAGGATCGGCATCAAGGGGACACTCTTTATCCCAATCGATCGGCCCTTTGCCGTCGATCGGTTCGCCCAGACCATTTAAGACGCGGCCCAGGATCGCGGGGCCGACCTTGACCATCAGCGGTTTACCGGCGGCGGTCACCTGCATTCCGGGAGCAATCCCGGCGGTCGAACCGAGCGGCATCAGCAAGACCCGCCCTTCACGGAAACCGACCACTTCGGCGTAGGCTTCGCGGTTCTCTTTTTCCATCCGAATAGTGCAGAGGTCGCCGACGGAAACACCGCCGACCTGCGCTTCGATGATCAAACCAACAAGTTGGACGACCTTGCCGATAACTTTGACCAGGTCGGCATGCTCGATGGCTTTATGGTACTTTTCGTAATCAATATCAGGCATAATTAAGCCTCTTCAGCGGCAACTTTATGGAGTGCTTCTTCGATTGATTTTATTTTGGTGGAGATGCGGGCATCAACGAAGCCCAGGTTGGTCTCAATGATGCAGCCGCCGGGTTCGATGTTGGAGTCTTCGATGATCGACAGGCTCTTCACGCCGTCCAACATCCCGGCCAGGCGGTCTTTGTAGCGCTTCAGGTATTCGGCATCGTCCCGGCTGACCCGAACAATGATCTGCTCCCGGTCCGAGACCCGGCCGATCGCTTCGGTCACGATGTTAAGGCAGACGTCCCGGTGCAGAGAAACTTCGGAACGGATGATCTGTTCCGCGACCCGCAGAGACAAGCGGAGGATCTCCCCTTCGGCGTCCTTAATAATCGTTTTGCGTTCTTTGACCGCTTCGTTGACCGTCGCTAACGCTTCCTGGATCTTTTCGGCCGCTTCCTCGTTCCCCTCCTGCTTCCCTTCTTCCACCGCCTGAGCCCGGATCCGGTCGGCTTCGGCTACCGCCTGGTCGACGATCTTTTGGGCTTCCGAACGGGCTTTGTCAAGATTATCGCTGGGGAAACGGACCACGGCGGAGGGAGACGGGACCGGCGGCGGAGACGGCGGCAGTTCGCGGCGCGGCGCTTGAACGACCGGCGCGATCCGCTCGATTACGACCGTCCCTTTTTCTTCCAGGCGATCACGCTTGATCAATCCCATGGTTTAAAAAACTTTTCCCGCGAAAACCTGCTGCAGCCGCTCTTCAACTTTGGCCCGGAGCGGCGTCGGTTTCAGGTTCCGCGCCAATTCCTCGATCATCAAACGTTCGCGGGGCAAGGCGGACAGGATCTGGCCTTTGTCCTCGTCCGGCAGCATCGACACGAGAAAAGAAAGCGTTTGCGGCCGTTCGTACATTAAGAAACTTAAATTTCTTTTTGTCATCGTTTGGTAGCTCGGCTGGGACATAGGACTAAGCTGGGCCCGCGGGGCCGGCGCTGCAGGGAGGGCCAAAAAACCCTGGTAATCGGCCAGAACTTCCTGGAGCGCTTCGGGTGATGGCGTCGGCAAATGGTTGATCCCGGCGGCGATCAGGTCGGCCAGTTCATCCGGCAAATAGCGGAGCACCCGGGAGGAAACATCCGCTCCCAGGATCGACAAAAAGATCGTCGCTTTTTCTCGACCGGTTAACGTCATATTATTCACTTAGCCACTTTTTTAATAGGTCGGCGACTTTTTCCGGGTTCTGCTCCACCGCGTTCCTGACCCGCTCCACTCCCGATTGGGCCGGCGGAGCGGTCGCGGTCGGTAGCGGCGCCGCGACGTTGGTTTCACGCGGCAACGGCTGGCGACTTTTCCGGCCGCTGACGAGCGACCAGAGCCAGAGCAGGGCCAACGACCCAACTACCCCGACTGTCCCCCACAAAACGTAGCGGCGGAAGGCCGCGGAATAGCCGGTCGTTTTCTTGGCGATCTTCTTGGCCTTTTCCGGCAAAGGAGTCGCCAGATGGAAGGGGACTTTCTGCAGGATAAGAATATCCCCCCGCTTCTTGTTATGGCCAACGGCGGCGGCAACGGTGGTAAAGGTCGCCTGTTTCAATTTCGCGGTCAGATCGATCCGGTTGTCGATCAGGATCACCGTGTTAAGTTTTTTAATCTTGATGTCTTTGAGCTTGATCTCGTCCTCTTTCATCGGCTTGATCGACACGCTGACCTTGACGATCGAACTATTGGGGGGATAAAAGCGGTTCAAGAGCTCCTGCGCTTTACCGGAAAGCTCCCGTTCAAGGTCCCTGACCGCCGTAGTTTTAAGGACGATCCGATCGGCGGTCGGTTCGGATTGAACCTCGGTCTTTTCAACTTTCAATGAAGTCGGTTGCGCGGCTTTGGTCGGCGCTACCGGGACCGCCGCTTTGGAAACTTCTTTGACCTTGGTTTCCGGCTTAACGGCGGCCGACGCGGCCGCTTCCTTGGTCAGGACGATTTCAGCCGGAGTTTCGACGATCTGGGGAAGCATTTTGGCGGGCGGCGGCGGCGGGATCTCCCCTTCATTGAGACCGGTAACCGGCAGGCCGGCCTGCTTAGAGAGGATCTTGCCGGAATCGTCGATCACGGTCACATTTTCCGGTTGAAGGTTTTCGACGCTGCTCGCCACCAGGTGGACTATCCCGTTGACTTTGGAGGGGGTCAGTTCAAAGCCCGGGCGCAAACGCAGTAAAACCGAAGCGGTGACCGGCGCCACCGAAACGGCAAAAAGCTTGGTTTCCGGGATCACGACCTGGACCCGGACATCGTCGATCCCTTCGATCCGGCGGATAGTGCGGGCCAGCTCCCCCGAGATCGCGCGGACCAATTGGATCCGGCGGTCAAAATCGGTCGCCCCCATCTTGGTCTCGTCAAATATTTCCCAGCCGACCGAACCGCCGATCGGCAGGTTCTTTTCGGCCAAGCCGAGCCTGGCTTCATCGACTTTTTCCTTGGGGACGGCGATCGCCTTCCCCTCTTCGCGGATGGTATAGGGGATCTTCAGCTCCTTAAGGCGGGCGATAACGTTGGCGGCATCTTTCAGATCAAGGTTGGAATAGATGACCGAATAGCTCGGGTTGCGGTTGAAATCACTGCTGGCACAGCCGCGAATGAACAGGAAGATGGCGGAAAAAATAACGACCAGGACCACTCCGCCGACCAAGAGCATCCTTCGCAAATCAAAACCAGCCGGTGCTTCTGCCATCTATTTATTCCTTTCTGCGATCTTTTAGATCTGCATTTGGGTGATTTCTTTGAACGTATTGACCGCGCCATTGATCGTTGTGACCGCCATCTGGACCATCACGCTCATTTTCGACTGGGCCACCATCACGTCGTGCAATTCAACTTCGCCGCGGGAGTAGCGCTCGATCATCTGGTTGGCGTGAAATTCGGACTTACTGACGCCGTTCAGCGCTTCGATCGTTTTATTGAGAACATCATCGAACATGTTCGACGAAAGGGGCTTGTCGCCGGTCAAAGCGGCCGCGGCGGAGCCGAGCGGCGCCGGCGAAGTCGTTGACGGGGCCTGCGCGATCAGGTCATCTCCCAGCAGTTGGGCTAAACGAAGATCGGCATTGACCGGATTAATGGCCATGGTTCCCCCTCCTTATTGGATCGTCAGCGCGTCCTGCATCATTTTTTTGGTCGCGTTGAAGGCGGTAATGTTCGCCTCGTAATATTTCGACGCTTCGATCATGTTGGCATACTCGGCCGACATTTTAACGTTCGGCATCAGGACATATCCTTGTTCGTCGGCGTCGGGATGGCCCGGATTGTAAACTTTATCGAACGGCGCTTTATCCTCAACAACTTCCACCTGAACGCCGCCGCCGATCGCCAGGCGGTTCTCCGCCTGACTAAGAGTTTGAGCAAACGACATCGGCTTTTCCGAATAAACGGCGACTTTCCGGCGGTACGGCTCGCCGAAAACCGTTCGAGTGGTGCTGGCGTTGGCCAGGTTCGAGGCGATCAGCTCCTGGGTCCGCCGCTGGGCGTCCAGCCCGTCAACGCTAATGGCCATCGCCTGATTAAGTCCCATCTATTACCTCCTGCCCTGCGAAGCAATCGTCTTCAGGATATTGAGTTTGGACGTCATCAGTTTCACGTAAGAAGAATATTCCACCGAATTTTTGGTCAGAGCGGCCAGTTCGTCTTCCAGCACGACCTCTTTTTTATCCTGCCGCTTCACCGCTTTCATCAGCTGTTCGTCAAACTCAAGCGCTTCAAAGCCCGGCGTCTTGGCGTTGGCGACGTTCTGGGTGATGACCGCCTGGCGTTTGGTCGCGATCGCCATCGAACGCTCCATCTGGCCGAAAGTCGGGTCAAATACTTCCATTATTTCAACCTCTTTTTCAGGGCGGCGATCGCTTTGCTCAACACCCGACAAACCTTCGGCCGGGAAAGGTCAAGCTTCTCGGCGATGGTTTTCTGGTTGATCCCTTTATGAAAGAACAATTCCAGGACCTGGCGCTGCTGCGCCGGCAAATTGCCGATCTCAAAACGGATCCGTTCCTTAAGCTCCGCGAAGTCCGCGTCGGAAGCCGGGGTCCCTTCGCTCGGCGCGAAGACTTCCGTCCCGGTTGTCTGCATGTCTTCAATCGACAAAAGATACATTAAAGCGGAGGCGGAAACGATCTTTTTGATCCGCTTGATCGCCTGCTTGAATTCATCTTCCGAAAGCTCTTTTTTTTCTAAAAGTTTTTCTTCCTCATCATCATTTTTTTTGTTCTTGCGGTCGACAACGGAGCTGACCCCTTTCTTGGCCAGGTCCCGGACCATCACCTGCACCCGGTACGGGACCGGATTGTAGTTTTTCAAACCGTCGAGGATCTCCCCCCGAATACGGTAGGAAGCGTAAGTTTCGAACTTGACCCCGCGCTTAACGTCGAAATTGTCCCAGGCCTTCATCAAACCAACCGTGCCGTCGGAGACCAGGTCGTCATATTCGATGTTGGGCGGCAGTCCCTTGGCGGAAACCATTGAGGCGATCGAGTGGACCAGCGGCATGTAGGCCTCAACGGAGAACGGAGCCGATTTTATCGCTGTTTTTTTCATTGGGCTCCCTCTTCCCTAACCCGCTCATCCAGCCAGGCCGGCCGGGCATTGGCGCTCTGCGCCATCTGCCGGGCCAATTGCTCGACCATTAGATCGGCGGTCAGGGTCGAATAGGCCGACTGGCCGGCGTTCTCATCGTCGACCGGACCAAGCTTGGGCGCCTTGAACGTCTGTTTCAGCATTTCCTTGTAAAACATCGTCATAAATTCTTCTTTGACCTGCTCGTCCCGGCTAACCGCAGCCGGCACCTGAAAAAGATCTTCAGATCCGCTGGCGGCGACCGGTGAAATTCCTTCTATCATTTAAATAATCTCCAATTCAGCTTTGATCGCGCCGCTTTTTTTCAGCGCCTGCAGGATAGCAATCATATCTTTGGGCGAAGCGTTGATCGCGTTGAGCGCCCTGACTAATCTGGCCAGGGTCGGCGACGCCGGAATAACTTTCAAATTGGCGCCGGTCTTGTTCAGCCGGGCGCGGGTCGTCGCCTGATATTGATCGCCGGCGCTCGCCCCGCCTTCAGAGTACAAAGCGACATCGCGGATCGTGACCTCGATCCCGCCGTAAGAAACGGCGACCGGCGCGATCACGACATTTTCACCGATGACGATCGTTCCTGTCCGTTCGTTGATGATGATTTTGGCAACGGTGTCGGGAGTGACCCGGACCGCTTCGATCTTGGAGATCAGGGCGACGTAATCTTCTCCCTTATCCGAAGAGACCACGATCGTCGCCGCGTCTTTCGCTTCCGCGTTCAGCCCCACCCGGCTCAAAGCCGCGACCACCCGATTGGCGGAAGTAAAATCAGGCTGGGTCAAGACCAGCGTCACGCTCCCGCTTTTCCCGGCGGTCACGGGAACTTCTTTTTCCACCAGCGCCCCGCCCGGGATCCGGCCGACGGTCGTCGTTTGCTGTTTAACATAAGGGAAAGATTCCGCCCCAACCACCACGTTCCCCTGGCCGACGGCGTAGATCTGATCGTCTACGCCCTGGAGCGGGGTCGTCAGGAGCGTCCCCCCCTGCAGTGAAGTCGCGTCACCGACGGACGAGACTGTAATGTCGATCTTGTCCCCCGGTTTAACAAAGGGAGGAAGAGCCGCCGTCACCATGACTGCGGCGGTGTTGCGGGTCTTAAAATCGACCGCTTGAGGAATGATCCCCATCCGGGAAAGAACATTGGCCATCGCTTGCTGGGTCACTTCGTTCTGCGAGCGATCGCCGGTATTCCTAAGGCCGACCACCAGGCCGAAACCCATCAGCTGGTTTTCGCGCGCTTCCAGGACCCGCGCGATATCTTTCAGCCTAACCGGCGGCGAAGCCGCGAAAACCGCCGTTCCGAAAGAAACGGCCAGCAAAACGGCAAATATTTTTTTCACTCGATTCATTTCAGGCAATAATATCATTTCTTTTTGCTTTAGAAAAGCCAATTAATTATTCTGGTAAACCAACCCGGCGTTTCCGAATCGGCGACCGACCCGGTCCCCTTCACCGAAACGCTGGCCTTGGCCACCTGATAGGAAAAAATTGAGTTGGCGTTGGAAATATCTTTCGTCCTGATCAACCCGGTAAAAGTGATCTCCTGAAGTTCATTATTGACCTCAACTTTATGATGCCCTTCAACGGAGAGGATCCCGTTCGGACGAACTTCCGTCACCCAGGCGGCAAAACGGGCCTGGACATTGCTTCCCCGGGTCGTCTGGCCGCCGCCGTCATACTTATTGCTTAAATTGACGGTCGCCGAATTATTGGTCCCGAGGATCGGCGCCAACCGGGCAAAAGTTTGGGTATATTTCGTGGAGAGGTCGTCTTTGACGTCGGTCTTGGTGTTGGCCAAATTTCTGGCGTTGGAATTTTCCAGGATTATAACGTTGATCAGATCCCCCACTTTGAACGGTTTCTGGGGCGAATAAGGCGAAGAAGACTTATCGTTCCAGAGCGAATCGGCAGTCGCTACTCCGGAAACCAGGAACCCAAGCAGAAAAGCGACATAGAGCTTTCTCATTTCAATTCCACCTCAACTTCATTATTGGAAAGAACTTTGCCGAACAGAATTTTGCCGGACTCTTTTTTCCTGACCTTGATCTGTTCGTTCAGATAACCGTTTTCCAGGGCCAGCCCGGCGACCCGCACGCTGATATCGGGGGCGGCCACAACAAGACCGACCTCGCTCCCCGCTCTAATGACCGGCGGCTCGCCGATCATCCATTCGAAGATCGTGCTGTTCGCCGGGATCGGGATCTTGGCTTCTTTACCGAGCAGCGGCTGGAAATCGGTGTAATATTTTTGCGGCAGCAAGGCAACATCTCTGGTCTCGTAAGTAAAATCGCCGGCTTGCAGCGGCTTATTGCGTCCCAAGCCGGCGGCTGCGACCACGATCTTTTTTAAGACCTCGACTTTCGCCCGGACAAAAATCTTACCGACCGCGCCGGTTTTTTTGACTTCGATCGGAAAAATAACATTGCCGATCGGTTTGAAATCGGGAAAAACTTCCATGACCCGGTAGGTTGAGGCGTCATCGGCCGTGAGGAGCGCGGCCTTCCCCTTTTCGTCTATTTTAATTTCGACCCGCAGTTCTTCCCGGACAACGTTCGGGTATTTGGCCAGGACCATTCCTTTGATCGTCTCGACGATCCGCTCGGCCGGCGTTGCGGCCAGAACAACGCCGCTTAAGGAACAGCACAATAGCAATACGCCGATAATTTTTTTCATCTTATTACGCTTTCATCTTATCGAGCGAAGCGAGCATCCCTTCGTAGCTCTGGACCGCTTTGGTCACCGTGTCAAAGACCCGCTGGGCCATGACCATCCGCATCATCTCGGAAATAACGTCGACGTTGCTCTGCTCGAGCGAATACTGATTGATCGAACCGTAACCTTCTTCATTGGCCAAGCCGATCACCGGCTCGCCTGAAGCTTCGCTTTTTTGGTAGAGGTTCTGGCCGATCGATTTCAAACCGGCTTTATTGGTAAAACGGGCCAAAGTGATCTGTCCCAGCTCCGTCAGATCGCTTTCATTATTACGGGCAACCAGGATCATCCCATCCTGGCGGACGGTAACGCTCGTCACGTCGGTGGGAATAATGAGCCCCGGTTCCAGGATCCGACCGTTGGGATCGACGATATTCCCGTCGTTATCGACCCGGAAATTTCCCGCCCGGGTGTAAGCCGGCGAGCCGTCCGGCAGTCTGACCGGAAAAAAGCCGTCCCCCTGGATCGCCAGATCGAGCGGATTGTTGGTAACTTCGATCGCCCCCTGGCTGTGGTCTTTGGGAGTCGAAGCGATCCGCACGCCGGTGCCGTATTCAACGTTAACCGGGGTTGCTTCCGTGCCGGCCATTTCTTCGTAGAGGATATCCTGGAAACTTTTTTCGACATAGAAAAGGCTTTCCATCTCGGCGCGCCCTTTTTTGAACCCGACGGTCTTGGCGTTGGCCAGATTGTTGGTAATATCGAGAATTTCGTCTTGGACCGCGTCCAAGCCGGTGGCGGCGACATAAAGCGGCTGAAACATAATTTTTTCCTCCTTTAAATTACTGGGTCGGGCGTCCGAGTTCCATCGCCCGGGACAAGTTCTGGTCGCGGTTCAAGATAACTTTGCTCATCACGTTGGTCATCCGTTCGACCTGGATCATTTCCATGTACTGGTCGACGATGTTGGCATTGGACGATTCGACATACCCCTGGATCAGGCGGGGGGTTTCGACATCGGTCATAACCGACAGGGCCTCTTTTTTCTTGAACAGACTGCCGTTGAGCGACTCCAGAGTCTCTTTGGTTTCCGGCTTGACCACTTTCAACTGGTCGACGACCGCGCCGTCGACTTTGATCGCCCCTTCCTGCGTAAATTCAACATCGGAGCCGGGAGTAACAACGATCGGCCCCATTTTCCCTAAAATCGGCAGGTTTCCAGCGACCGTGATCAGCCGCCCATCCTTATCGAGACGAAAGCGCCCATCTCTTGTGTAGCCTTCGCCCCAGGGACCGGTTACGACAAAAAAACCTTCGCTGCCAAGCGCGACATCGAGTTTATTATTGGTCTTGACCAGCGCGCCGCTCTCGGTCGAGTAATGAGTTCCTTCAACTTGCGGTTTAACGGGGGAAATTTTATTGGTCGCTTCTTCCAATTCGAGGGGGAAACCTCTGACCACCGCTTCGGACTTCCTGTAGCCCGGCACTTGAGATCCGACCATATTGTCCATCATCTTTCTGACTCTTTGGTCGGCGGTATCCAGGCCGGCGCTTCCGATCTCTAGGATGCGGTCTGTCATGGTGGGGAAATTATAGACTGGCGACCATTAAAAGTCAACAAAATCAAATTTCACAAAGCTTTGGAAGTCAGGGCAAAAAAGTTGCGGTACAACCGGTCGGCGGCCGACCGGTAAACGTTTTCCAGCAAATGATAACGGACCAAATATTCAGACGCACCGGTCTTGAACCAATCACGAATGAGCGGCTCATTTATTTCAACGTGGAATTGAAAACCGTAGGCCGAGCCGACCTTAAAAGCCTGGTTGGCAACGATCTCCCCGCCGGCCAAAAGTATTCCGCCCGGCGGCAGATCAAAAGTGTCGCCGTGCCACTGAAAAACATCGAGGAGCGGCAGCGAGCCGGCAAAAACCTGGTCCAAGGCGGCCGCGTCGGTCAAGCTTACTCTTCCCCAGCCGAGCTCTTTTTGCGGCGCGGGATAGACCCGGCCTCCGGCCGCTTTGGCGAGCAATTGAGCACCGAGACAAACGCCGAGGAACGGAATTCTTCCGGCCAGGGCTTTCTTGATCAGTTTGTCCTCGTCCGCCAGAAAAGGATACTTCGTTTCCTCATAAACATTCATCGGTCCGCCGAGAGAGAGGACCGCGCTCACCCCGGCCAGGCCTGTCGGCAGCGGCTCGCCGTTCCACGCTTCAATGGTCCGGCTAGGGATCTTGTTCGCGCGCAAAAAATCACCGATCGTCCCTGGCCCCTCGGTCGATTCATGTTTAATAATTAAAACCGTCATCGTTTGCTCCTAAAATAATGAGTTCTTTTATTGTGGAAGCCTGAGACCTGCCTACCGGCAGGCAGGCAATATCGTCTCGGCTTCCACAATACATCTTTAAGACGGAAACCGCGGCGATATTGCCGCTGGTTTCCGTCTTTATAAATTAAACATTTTCAATAGTCATAATTTTATGAAACTGCCACTCTCTGCCGATCCACCAGCTCCCCCTTCTTCCCCTTGTTCCAACCGGAAACTTTCGAGAAATAGCCGGTGATCCTGGTAATATGGTCGACATTTCTGCCGCCGACCAGGACCTGCTCCAATTTCTGCGGGGTCAGTTCCGCCAAGGCGCGCGGTTCGATCCGGAGTTTATCGTTTTGGCCGTCAAAGTGACTGTGGCGGAGATAAATAATCCCCTCATCGTCATAGGCCCATTCGATCTGCGGATTGTTTTCCAAAAAAGTACTTAATTCATCGATGGTCATTCTTCTCACCCCCTTTCAATCATCATATCGTGGATTGTTCGTTCGGCCAGCATCGCCTTCATCTGTTTTTGGACGGCACAGAGGGTCTTGCGAACCTTGCACTTGGCGCTGAAACGGCAGTTCTGCCGCTGGAAGAGACAGTTACTAAGGACGATCGGTCCCTCGACCGCTTCGATGACCTCCATCAGGCTGATGCTCTTGGGGTCGCGCGCCAGCCGCAGGCCGCCCCCTTTCCCTTTGCGGGTGGCAATGAAACCGCGGCGGGAAAGGAGCTGGGTCAGCTTATTCAGGTGGTTGAAAGGGACCTCGATCTCCTCGGAGAGGACCCGGCTCTGGCTTTCTTCGCCCAGCATGGCGAGTTTAACCAGGAGACGCATCGCGTAATCGGCCGCTCGTGTAATCTTCATATTGTGCGCATATTATACTTATTATAAGAACCTGTCAAGCGGGTTTTCGCTTGACGGTAATAGCGTCTAGAACTTGTAGCCGAGTTGCAGCTGGAGCCGGGCCGGATCGACGATATCAACCCCCGCCTCGATGAACATCGGCTGGCGGCCAAAAACATTGTCGAAAATAAAGGAAAGCGACAGGCCCGCTTTGGTATCCGAATTGCCGAAATAACCGACAATCCCTAAACCCAGCGACAACGGCATCCGGCCAACGCTCGAAAGGCCGAACTTGCCGCCGGCAAAAGCGATCATCGGATTTTTTCCGGTATTCGCTTCCATGCCAAAGCGGAGCGCCGCTCCAGACCCCAAATACTCCTGCAGGATCAGCCCGAGGGCCGCGCCGTCGCGGATCCCGCCGACCAAGGCCGGCTGCAGAGCAAAAGAACCGGAAGCCAGAACCAGAACGGAAGCCAAAACCAAGATAACTTTTTTCATTTCTTTTCCTCCTAACAATTATTTTGTTTCGTAACCGAGCGACAGCATCAACCAATCGGCCCGGGCCAGGTCCTCGATCGCCGACAAGAGCTGGCTAAGAACGAGCCGAGAAATGGACTGGTCGCAAGCCTTAACGTCGCTTATCTGCGTGATGTTGGTGAGGTAGAGATCGGCCCGTTCCTGGGCGTTGACGATCTCGGACAACAGATCGCCCAGCGCTTTATATTCGGCGTTAAGCTGGGTCCGCCAATTGGTCGGCAGAACGTCCTGCGCCGAATAAGCCAGCACGGAAAACTCGATTGCTTCGTCGCGCATCGCTTGAGCAACCGCCTCAAGCCGGTCGGCCAGATTTTTTCGGTCGGTGAAACTGCTCGCCTTAGCGGCATTGACCAAATGAGCGTTGACCGAATTTTTGCGGAGGATATCCCTAACCTCCATCAGGAGCGACTTGACCTGGTTCTCTTTATCAAAAGCTTTAAAAACTTTCCCGCCCAGGCCGATCATCTGGGGATCGGCGCTCAAGTTAACGTATGTCGGCGAAAAATAGATCGAGAGAGCCGGATAGCCGCCATCTTCGACGTAACGTTTAATCTCGGCGGAATTGCGCGCCAGCCCGCCGGAAGCGATCGCTTGATCAAGTTCGCCGATGATCCGCTCGTCGTAGGTCGAGGTCAGGATATCCCGCCAGAGCAACCCCAGCCATTTATATAAAAGCGCTTTTTCGTAACGGCCGGCGATCCAAAGCGGCGCGTTCTCGGCAAAGACCGGGAACTTGCTTTGTTTCGGCGGGATCATCGAAATGTAAAATTCCCTGGCGGCCTCGGTTGAAGAACCGGCCAAAACGGTGATCCGATATTTGGTCAGAGCGTAACCCCGCAAGCCGTCGAACTTCCAACCGCCGATCAGATCGGTCTCGTTGACCCGATCGTAATTAAGGGTCAGGTTGGCCAGCTTGTCGATTGAACTATCGACCCAATGCCACTGGGAAAAATCGAAAAGCTCAAGCCTCGGTTTAGGCGGGATCGAGGCGGACAAGGAATTGCGGATCTCCCATTTAATGGTGAGGAAGGGCGCATTGTCGATCAGGGCGATCGCCGGCGGCAAGACGAGATCTTCCCCCCAGCGGACCTCAACGGTCCCGTAAGGAGCCGGGGAAAGATCGAGGAAGACCTTTCCCAGGTTCAGCTCGACCGCGTGAGCGGAACCCATCAGAAGCAGCAGCAGCAACGGAACAAATATTTTTTTCATGGTTTCAGGTACCGGTCGAAGAATTTAACGGTCCGCGCCATAACGATCGGCCAGGCGCCGGCAAACTCGTGCGGTTCTCCGGGATACTGAAAGAATGATACCTCTTTTCCCGCTTTTTTCAAGGCAAGATCCAGCCGCCGCGACCAGGCCAGCGGGACCGAACGATCGGCGGTCCCGTGTTGGATCAGGACCGGCGCCTGAATTTTATCGAGATAATTGATCGCCGAAAGCCGGGACCAAAATTCCGGGTTGGCCTCGGGCGACCCGTAAAGAGCGATCACCCTTTCGGCCACGCCGGGATTCCCTTTCCGCCGCCAGAGCCAGCGGGTAAAGTTATCGCGATAGTCGGCGCTGACCGGCGCGAACAGGACCGCCGCTTTGACCAGTTCGGGCCGGGTCACCAGCACGTTGAGCACGACCCCGCCCCCCATAGAATGCCCCAGCATGCCGACCGCTTCTTTATTGAAAAAAGTCAGCGGGCTCGCCTTGACCGCCAGGACCGCGGCGATCGCGTCTTCGACAAAGCCGAGCCGGAAGCCAGCCTCGGTATCATTGTCGCGATCGGAATCGGCGTGGTCGCGGTAATCGGGATGGATGACAACGTAACCGCGGCGGGCCAGATAATCTTGCTCCCGTTTTAAGCCGCGGCCGTTAGTATAAATCTTGGGGTTAATGTAACCATGATTAAGGACCAGGACCGGAAAAGGCCCCCGCCCTTTGGGGACATTAATGATCCCGGAGATCTTCAGGGAACCGCTGTAGTATGTAATGTAATAACGGGTGTACTTTCCGTTCGCGGCCAAGACCCGGCCAAGTTTAAGATCGCGGCCAGTAATGTTCTTTTGCGCCAGACCCGGCAGCGAAGGTTCAGCGGCCGCCAGCGCGAAGACCGGCAAAAGCAATAATCCCAGAATAGCTATCCAGTATTTCACCCGGATATTGTTACACTAAAAGATCGTTTTGCCAACCGCTTTATTGATTTTTGCCTTGGCCAGCTCCAGGTCATAACGGGCGCTCCACACGGCGGTCTCCGCCCGGGTCGCCGCGGTCCGGGCGTCAAGAAGCGAAAGAAAGGTCGTGATATGCTGTTCGTAATTGACTTCGTTGAGCTGAAGGGTCTTCTGGGCCAGCTCGGCCGCCGCCTGCGCCGCGGTCACTTTTTCGACCGCCGCCTGATATTCAAGATAAGCGGAGCGGACCTCCAGCTCCAGGCCGTCGCTCAATTGATTTTTTTGGGCCGCCACTGAATTATAGTTCGCCTGCGCTTCGGCAACTTTATTGGGGGTCTCAAAACTGTCAAAAATGTTCCAGGAACCGCTGATCAAAACCCGCCACGAATCGAGATCGATCGTCTTGCCGCTGGAGCCGATCAGCATGAACGCCGGCCAGTAATTAGCCGCCGCCAAGCCGATATTCTCTTTGACGATCTTTTCTCCTTCCAGAAAAGAACGATAATCGGGACGATTGGCCAACGCCGACGTCATGAGCTCGGACAACGGAGGAAGGTTAGCGCCATTGGCCGAAATGGAATCATCCAGCACGGTGGTTTCCTGAACGTCGTTTTCGCTCAATAGGCTATTCAAGGAAGCGATCGCCAGCTGAAGGCCGGACTGCGCCTGGATCCTGGCGACTTTGGTATTCAGCAGTTCGGTCTCGACCCGCATCACGTCGGCCCGCCCGATGATCCCGGAATCGTAGTAGATCTTGGAGAGCCTAACGTATTTTTCGAGCGACTGGACCGTCTTATCAATGACCTGAAACCCTTTTTGCGCTTTCAGCACACTGTAATAGGCATTGGTCGTGTTATAGAGCACATCGCTCTGCGCTTTGCGCAGGTCTTCCTTCGCCCCGTTAAAGGTAGCGTCGGCCATCGTCAAAAGCCTCGGCAGGCTGATGACAAAGAGCGGCTGGGAAAGAGAAAGGGTGTAAGTCGTCAGGTCGGCCGCCTCGTTCGGCGGGACCGGCGATTCCTGATAATTGCGGCCGAAAGCCCCCTCGAGTTTCAACCGCGGAAAAAGGGCCGACTTCGCCTGGCCAAGCTTGCTGCCGGCCGCGTTGAGTTTTTCCTGCGCGGCGACAACCTGCGGGTTCTTATCAAGCGCGATCTTGATCGAATCGTTTAAGGTCAACGCATCGGCAAAACTTGCCAACAACAGCAGAGAAACAAAACCTGCGACTAATCTCTTCATATTTCTTCCTCCACCGGGAGAACGAACGCTTTGATCCCCTCCGCGGAAAATTCTTTCTTTAATTTAGCGATCTCGGCCATTAATTTTGTTTTGGTCGCGTCGTCGGTCACAACCAGCAGGGCTTCATTGGTCCCCGGCCAGACCTGCGTATCGAGGTGCGGCTCGGAATGCCCTCCCACTCCGTGCAAGAGCGGGAACTTGGTGTACTTCGCCGCACCAACTGCCGCTAAGGCGGCCAGGACGTTATCTTCCAGCGCCGGAGCGTAAATGATCATTATCCCTTTCATCTTACTTTCCATCCTTTTTGGCTAACCGTTTTTCGATCGTGTAGTAAAGGGTCGGCACAAAGATCAGGGTGATGGTCACCGAAACAAGTAACCCGCCGATGACGGTGATCGCCATCGGTTTCCAGAAGCCGGACCCTTCGCCGCCGCTCATGACGATCGGCATCAGGCCAAGGATCGCGGTCGACGAGGTCATCAGGATCGGCCGGAGCCGGGTCTTCCCCGCTTCCTGAATCGCCGCTTTGAGCTCCAGGCCGCGGGCCCGGAGAATGTTAATGTAATCGACCAGGACGATCGAATTTTTAACCGAGACCCCGGTAACCAGGATCAGGCCGATGAAAGCCATGACGCTGAAGGCGGTCCCAGTCAGAAAGAGCGACCAGACGACGCCGACCAGCGCGAAAGGAATCGCAAACATAATAATGAACGGCATCAGGAACGACTCAAACTGCGCCACCATCACCAGATAGATCAGGGCGATCGCCAGCATCAGGGCGGCAAAGAGCGAGCGGAAGCTTTCGGCGATCTGTTCCGAATTACCGGCGACTTTTACGGTTATGCCGTCGGGCAAAATCGTCGAAGCCAGCGTTTTATTGACATCCCCGGTAATGTCGCCGAGGGAACGGCCGAAATAGTCGGCTTCAACTTTAACGATCCGCTGTTGGTTCTGGCGCGAAATAACCTGCGGCCCGTTGCGCAACTCGACGCTGACAATATTCCCCAGGGCGATATTCTTGCCGGCCCGGTTGGTAATGAACACATTTTTCACGTCTTCGATCGAACGGCGGTTTCCTTCCTTGAGCTGGACGAAAATATCGTACTGGTCCCCACCCACCCGGTATTTGGAAACGGTCGTGCCGTAAAGGTAGGCGCGGGCGGTCATCGCCACGTCGTACATCGAAAGGCCAAGGTCGGACGCTTTCTGGCGGTCGACTTTCAGGGCGTATTCCGGGATCGCTTTTTCGCGGGAGAGAGTCGGGTCAACGACTCCCGGGATCTTCTCGATCTTGTTCTTCAACTGATCGGCAACCTGATCGATCTTGTCGAAATCGGAGCCGTAGATCTCGAGGGTAATCGGCTTCCCCCCACCCGCCATCTGGTTGGCGCCGCTGGAAGCGAAATCGATCCCTTTCAGGCCCGGGATGGAATAGGCCAGTTTGGCGATCGCCCGTTCCAGCTGTTTGAGATCGCGTTTTCGCTGGTCAAGAGGAACGACTTTAAGATAGAGCTTGCCGTAATTGGCGCCGTTCTTGGCGCTTAAACTCATTCGGCCGGAAGTTGAGCCGGCAGTGACCATGACAAACTCGGTCTCCGGCACTTCCCGGCGGATCAGCTTCTCCAGCTTTTGCATCACCCCGCCGGTCTGGTCCCAGCGGGTCCCGGCCGGCATTTCGACCGTTGCCGTGATCAGGCCGTCGTCCTGTTCGGGGAAAAATTCACTGCCGGTAAACATGAAAAGCGCCATGCTTAAAAAGAAAAGCAATGATAACGAGAGCAAAACCTTGCGCCGGTTCTCTAAGCCCCAGCCAAGGATCTGTTTGTAAGCGGCTTCGATATTTTCAAAGAGCCCTTCACTCCGATCATGCAGGTTCTGCCAGAACCCGCCGCGCTCTTCCGTCTTTTTGATCGTCAGGAGCTTGGAACAAAGCATCGGGGTCAGGGAGATCGCAGTCACCAGCGACATCGCCATGACGACGATCGAGATGGCGGACAGCTGGTTAAAGAAAATCCCGATAAAGCCGGAGACCAGCAGCAGCGGAATAAAGATCACCAGGTTGGTGGTCGTGGAGGCAATGACCGCCCCGGAAACTTCCCCCGCGCCGAAGATCGCCGCTTCCCTGGGCGGCTCGTTCTTTTTGTCCAGGTGACGATAAACATTTTCCAGCACCACGATGGCGTCGTCAACAACGACCCCGATCGAAATAATAATTGAAGCCAAAGAAATGATGTTAATGGTCGCCCCCGAAGCGAACATGTAAACAAAAGCGGCCAGGATCGAGAACGGGATCGCCAGCGAGACGATCAACGACCCGCGAACGTTGCGCAGGAAAAAAAGGACGGTCAGGACAACGAAGAAGAACGACCAGTAGAGGGTCCTGGTCAGCTCGTCAATCTGACGGACGATCGACTCGGATGTGTCCTGAACGTAAGTAATTTTGATGTCGGACGGAAGGTCCGGCAGGACCTTGGCCAATTCGGCCCGGATCGATTTGACCACGGCGACGGTGTTCGCCCCAGACTGCTTCTGGACCTGGATCATCACCCCCGCTTTACCGTCAACCTCGGTCAGGTTGTCCGGTTCTTGGAAGGAATCGGCGACCTCGGCGAGATCGGAGAGATAAATGTCCTTACCGCTAAAGCTCCCGACAATGGTCCGGCCGATCTCGGCGACATTGTTAAATTCGCCGGGGACCCGGATAGAATATTCCAGGGCGCCGGATTTAAGACTGCCGGCCGGCACCGAAAGGTTCGCTGTTTGCAAGGCCAGATTGACCTGACTGATCGATAAATGGTAAGCCTCGAGCCGCGCGCGGTCGACATTAATGTTGATCTGGCGGATCCGACCGCCGAGGATATTGACCGTCCCCACCCCGCCGATCCGTTTCAGCGCCGGAGAGAGCTGTTTATCGGCGATCTGATAGAGGTTGGAATATGATTCATCGGCCGAGAGCCCAAAAACCAGGACCGGGATCTGCGACAGATCGAACTTAAAGATCGTCGATGACGAAACATCGTCCGGCAATTTGCTCCGGATCAGGTCCATCTTGTCGCGGACGTCGGCCGAAGCGGGATCGAGATCGGTCCCCCACTTGAAAGCAATGGTGACGGTCGAGACGTTTTCCGAGCTGTCGGACGTTATTTTATCGATGTTCGGGACGGTCGCGACCGCGTCTTCAATGACCTTGGAAACGGTCGTTTCGATATCTTCAGGGCTGGCGCCGGGATATGGCGTAATAATGGTCAGCGACGGAATGGATATGTTGGGCAAAAAGTCGAGCGGCAGACGGGAAAAGCTGAAATAACCGATCAGCAAAAAGATCAGGTAAAGGGAGATCGTGAATAACGGGCGGGTAACGAATCTTTTGATCATTTCGCCGCCTCGATCTTCGAACCATCTTTCACGACCCGCTGGCCGAGGACGACAACTTTATCGAGCGGCGACAGGCCGATGGTCACCTGGACATTGTTCCCTTCTTCCAGGCCAAGCTCAACCTTCTGTTTTTTGGCGATCCCGTCTTTAGCGACATAAACGTACTTCTCGGTTTCGCCAAGGACCGCGTCGAACGGAATAATGGTCGCGTTCCCCACCCGTTTTAGGACCAGGTCGACCCGAGCAAACATCCCCGGCTTGATCTTGTGGCTGTAGTTGGGCAACAGGATCTCGACCTGGGTGGTCCGGCTCAAGGGATCGATCACCGGGCGGACGTTGCTGATTACGCCGCGGAACTTATCTTTGGGAAAAGCGTCCAGCATAATATCGGCCGGGGTTCCTTTGGCAATGAAAGCGTAGTATTTCTCCGGCACGTCAGCGTAAATTTTCATCCGATCGATGCCGTAAACGACAAAAACCGGGTTGGCGCCGCCGCCGACCGCCGCCGTAACCTGATCGCCAACCTTGACCAATTGCATCCCGACAACTCCGTAGATCGGCGATTTAACGACCATATCTTCATAAAGATCGTCGGTTGGTTTGATCCCGAAGACATAAGAGAGCATTTTGCTCCCCTTATTAACGAAATCCCCTTCCTTCACGTAGATCTCTTCGACCCGGCCGGTCGTGCGTGGCCGCACGTTGACTTCGGTCTCCGCTTTAATGTCGCCGGTCAGGGTCAGGCGTTGTTCCATCGGCCCGATCTTCGGGGTAACGACGATCACCGGAATGACCCGGTCTTCTTTAATTTCTTTTGCGCCATTGAGTCGGTTGACTAAACGATAGGAAAAAAGCAGGATCACAACCGCAACTACGACCCAGATAACTCGCTTGGTATTCATATTTATTTAACTCCTTCTTGTTCATTTTTTAATTCTTGCGCGACTTTTTGCATAATTTCCAATAACTGGTTCCGTTCTTTAACGGAAATCTTGCTGAAAATCATCATAAAATGGCGGCGTTTGCCTTCCCGGACCGCTTCGTAGGTCTTCCGCCCTTCCTTGGTCAGGGAAATCCTGACAATCCGACGGTCAGCCGGATCTTCGTGCCGTTCAACGTAACCATCGCGGATCAACCGGTCAACCATGCTGGTCACATTAGCCATGGTCACGCCAAGGGCGTTGCTGATATCGGACATTTTACAACTATCGTTAAGGTAAGCGACCCGCATCACCAAGCATTGCGGCATGGTAATATCGCAATTTTCCGGCAGGAGTCCGAACTGCATGCTCTTAGCAAAGATGGGGGCCAGCTCTTCCATCCGGTCCAGAAACTCTTTCAAACCTGCTTCGGCCATGGTTATGCTCCTTAATCCAACACGTCAGAATAGTTAACCTGATAAATAGTTTATCATACTAACTATTATCTGTCAAGGATTTTTAAAAACGGGTTTTTAGAACTTGATGTTTTCGGGGAGTTTAAACTTGCCGGACGAGCTAAGCGGCGAAGAAACGGCGATACCAAAGGAGCTGGCGGAGATGGAGCCGTCGATCTGGTAATCGACGTCGCGGTTGCCGGCGGCAACCCGCTGGATAACCGATAGCAGGGAACCGAAAACGGCGTCGTAGCGGACCAGAACCGGGATGGCGAGCTCTTTTTTCTGGTTAGCGGTCATCGTAAAGCCGGGTCGGTTCTCATCGAGCAAGGCTTTACCGTTGATCGTGACTTTGTAGGCATACTGATTTACCGTCAGGTCGATCGGGTTAGGATTGGTGACATCGAAGAGGAAATTGACCTCTATCCCATCGGCGGTGATCCGGCTGATGGCGTAATCGCGGTAGACCGCTTTCGGCCCTTCGAAATTGACGCACCCAGCCACGAGGAAGAGCCCGGTCACTAATAATAGTAAGGAAAGAACTCTTTTAGTCATGGGGGATATGATAGCAGAGAATTGTGCCAGTGTAAATTTATTTTGGAAGCCTGAGACAATATCGTCTCGGCTTCCAAAATGACCTTGGTTGAGTGGTTGATGGAAACCGCGGCGATATTGCCGCAGGTTTCCATCGTTTGCCTTTATAATCTCGTTTTATGTATACTGTTCTCATGGACAAAGAAATCCTGGCACTGGGGATCGAACGTCAATTCGCCAAAGATGAAACTTTTTTCGAAGCGGGCGATGAAGCCCGGGGATTTTACTATCTCCTCTCCGGTGAAGCGCGAATCTACAAGATGGATGACGATGGGCAGGAAGTAGAGATCGCCCGGGTCGGCCCGGACGGTTTTATCGGGGAAGCGATCATTTTCACCCAGCCCGCCTATCCCGTTTTTGCCCAGGCGGTCAAAGAGAGCGCCGCTCTTTATTTTTCCAAAGAGAAGATCCTGAAAGCGATCGAAAGCTCTCCCAAGGTCGCCCTCTTTTTCCTCCGGGTATTGGCGCAAAAATGCGTTGTTCTCAATCAGCGGTTGGAAACTATCGGCCTCAAGAGCATTCGCCAGCGGCTGTTGCACTATTTAGCCGGTCAATGTCCCCGGGACGGGCGCTGCCGGATCAACTTAACGACCAGCAAGACCGATTTGGCCAAGCAACTCGGCACGATCAGCGAAACCTTATCGCGCAACTTTAAAGCTTTGGAAGATGAGGGGCTGATCGAGGTCCAGGGGAAAGAGATCGTGATCAAAAACTGCGCCAAGATGAAAGAAGAGATCGTTTAGATGAAAAAGAACAAACAAAAAGTCGCCATTGAGGCCGTTGATCAACCGAATCGTCCGCGACATCCACTCGGAACCTGAGAATTCTCGGTTCCTCGTATCTCGTAGTAGCCACACACTAAAGCGTGAGGCACCCTCTCCCTCCTACCAGGAAACCTGCGGCAATATCGCCGCGGTTTCCTGTTTCATACAAATTCCTATATGGGCACGCTTTTCGCTGGCTAAATCCCTAAATGGACCAAAAGCAACCCTATCCCAAGAATAAGAGTAACGGTAATAGGAATTAACGACCAGCCGAGCGCCATCTTTTTAGACACCGCGGCAGAAATCGAGCTCCAGGTAAAAACGCAACTAACGATCAATACACACAAAAGAATTAATTTTCCGATCATTTTGGCCTCCTAGGCATTTAGGCGGGCGGCATAATTAAAGGCTAAAAAATATTTCTGCCAGCTCTCGTCCGAAGAACAATAAACATTATCAAAAACAAAATAATCGGCCAGGGCTTCTCTGGCACGCGCTAGCTCCTTGAGGCGCGAGGCATTCTTAATATCGGCAATGGTCAAATCTAACAGCTCCAAGGCCCGTTCAAAAGCTGACCGGGCGGATTCAAGCTTATTTCTCTTTCGCCAGCTGATGGTCCTTTCAACTTCACTCCCCACATTGGCCATTTGCTCCACAAAAGAGAGTTCGTTCCAGCGTCCGGCCGCTAATTCTTTGTGTTTGGTCATAGCTCGATCAGCTCCCTGACAATTTGGGCGAGCTGCTCTCTGATAACCGGGTCAGCAATACTTCGAGTCCGATTACCAAGGGAAGGTTTTAAATTTATCATTGAATCAAACTCGATCAAATCCTCTTTATTGCTAATGCCGCTACTTCCTGGTTGCTTCATCTGCAGATCAATTATACCGGCGTATTAAAAAACTCGACCGCGGGATTATTTTCCGCGAAATAAGCGTAAGACCATTCGGTTAAAAACAAAAGGACCCGGCGATTTTGATCGTCAATCGCCAACGCCGCCCCCCGCGGTAAAAGCTTTACTATCTCCTCTGACCCCAGGGCTGACTTGATCCACTTTAAAAGGGTCCACGGCATCATTTCCAACCTCGGCTCGGCTTTATACTCGTCTTTAAGCCGATACTGCAAAACTTCGAATTGCAGCGGGCCGACCGCTCCCAGAAGCGGCGTGTTCTCCAGCGAGCCATGAACGTTGAATGATTGGACAATATCTTCCGCCAGCAAATGGTCCAACCCTTTGCGAAAGCGCTTATAGTCCGAAGAAACGGAGTTGTGGAAATAGGCAAAGCATTCCGGCGCGAACCGGGGGATCTCGTCATAAATTATTTTGGGGTCGACGCTGATCGTGTCCCCGATGCGAAACTCCAATTTGGTGACAAAACCGATGATATCGCCAGGATAAGCGACGTCGACGACCTCCCGGTCACGGCCAAAAAGGTTGTACGAATCAGAGAGGACGATCTCTTTGCCTGACCGCCCGTGGTAAGCCTTCATGTCGCGGGTGAACTCCCCCGAACAGACCCGGGCAAAGACCACGCGATCGCGGTGCTGGGGATTCATGTTCGTCTGGACCTTAAAGACAAAAGCGGAAAAAGAGGGATCGTCCAGGGGGACAACTCCCTGCCGGGCTTTTCTGGGGGTCGGTTCGGCGGAATACCGCAAAAAACCACGCAGCAGCAGCTCCACCCCGAAATTATTGGCGGCGCTGCCGAAGAAGACGGGGGTCGTTTCTCCCCGGAGGACCGCCTCAAGGTCCAAGCCCCCTTGAGCGACGTCGAGCATCTCCAGCTCTTCAACAATTTCCCGATACGTTTGTTCGGGCAAAATATTTTTTACCAGGGGATCGGCGAGGTCATGGATGGAGACCGGCGCCCGATAGGTTCCACCCGGCAGGCGTTCGAAGAGACAGACTTCTTTTTTCAGCCGGTCATAAACCCCTTTGAAATCAACGCCGTTCCCCAACGGCCAATTGACCGGAAAAGCGTGGAGTTTAAGGACTTTTTCCAATTGATCGATCAGTTCCAGCGGCGACTTGGCCGGCCGGTCCAGTTTGTTCATAAAAGTAAAAATAGGGATACCGCGCTTGCGGCAGATCTCAAAGAGCTTGCGGGTCTGGCTTTCGATCCCTTTCCCGGCATCAATCACCATGATGACCGCGTCAACCGCCATTAAAACGCGGTAAGTATCTTCCGAAAAGTCCTTATGGCCGGGGGTGTCGAGCAAATTTAAGCGGAAGTTTTCATAATCAAACTGCAAAACGGTCGAAGAGATGGAAATGCCCCGTTTCTTTTCCAGCTCCATCCAGTCGGAAGAGGTCTCCCGCTGTTTCTTTTTGGCCGTCACCGAGCCGGCAAGATTGATCGCGCCGCCGTAGAACAAAAGCTTTTCGGTCAAAGTAGTTTTGCCGGCATCCGGATGCGAAATTATCGCGAAAGTGCGCCGACGCGCGGCTTCTTTTTTTACGCGGTCATTCATCTGGAGATCCTTCGTTAAAAGATGAGATAAGGAAAGTTGGTAGCCCCAGGGGGAATCGAACCCCCGCCTCGGCCTTGAGAGGGCCGCGTCCTAACCGTTAGACAATGGGGCCACAACACTTATTAATTATACGATATTCTAGAGGATTCTGGAAGCAAATGTTTAAGCAAGTCTTTGGTCTTTTTATAGCTTTTAAAGTGTTTCTCTTTACGAATCGCTTCGATTTTAGTCGCGCATTCTTCTGAATAAATTAGTTCAAATGGAATTCTATTTCGCGTCGAAAACACTTTTCCGCGATTGTGTTCAAATATCCGCCTGTTTAAATCGGAGGTCTGCCCTATATAATATTTTTGATCTTTTTGACTTTGGAGGATATAAACAAAGTATTTCATTGATCGAACCCCAGCCTCCCCGGCTGTGCCGGGGCGTCCTAACCGTTAGACAATGGGGCCACAACAAATTCATTATACGACATTTCCATTTGATCGGGAAGCGGCTTATTCGGCCAACTCCAGCAAAAACTCTCCCAGCTCCTGGCGAATCACCATCTGCCTAAAAAACCGATCTTTGTCCGCAAAAGGGTGCTCCTGCTGCAGTTGTTTATCAATCAGAAAATAAGTACCAAGCCATTCCAGCGCTTCCCGGCGACCTGCCTTGGCCCCATATTTGGCAACCAGCGCTTTGACCACCCCTTCGCAAACTTCGCTGGGGTTAAAAGTGTAAATGGAATATTTCATAAGATCGGCTAAATCAAGCCGGCTCTGGTGATGAACACTGTTCTCGCGGTGACGGAACAGCTCTTCCAGCAGGGGGAAAGCCCGAACAGCCGTCGGCGCGCTCGGAAAATCATCATGCCGCAAAATATCCCGGCAAGTTACCAGCTTGAGCGAAAAACTCCCGTCCGATTCCAGCCGACAAACAAAATCACCGGAATTAATGCCGTAATCAACGATCATTTCCATCGTTTCCGGCTTGAAATAAGCGGTCAAGATCCTGACCATTTCCACCGCGATCGCCTCTTCCAAAAAATGGTCTTTGATCACGCCATCGTAATGGCCCGACCGGGAAGGCTGGTTAAAGCGTAGCTGCCTCATTCCAACCGCTTCCAGTCCGTCAAGCGCCACTCCGCCGTCGATCGATTCCGCCAGGTTAAACATGTTGACTTCGGTATAGCCGGTCAGCCATTCGGTTGAAAAAACCGCCACCTTAATTTCACGCTCCCCATCCCTGGCGGTCGCCAGATCGAGGCAGAATGGTTCAACAACATAAGCGGGATCGATCTTTCGCAGACGCTGTAAATTACGGAATATTTCCGCGTGCAGATCGTTCAATTCGGGATTCCTAGCGACATTGAGGCAGAAAGCGACGGTCTTCTCCCCCTGGCCGGGAAGAACGATCTTGGCTTCGAGCTTGAAGATCCCGGAATCCCCACCCTCCTGAAAAAAAGAAGCGGAAAGTTCGCCGATTCTCTCTGGGGTAACTTGTAAACCGGAAGCTTTAGTCAGCGAGGGGAGCAGAAAAGCCCGGCCACCGTCGCGGTTTACAATCTCGGTCAGGGCCGAGGTAATAACGCGCAATGGCAAATCCCGCGGGTCAACAAAAATATTCCAACGGTCAACGTTCCCTCGCCATTTCAGACGGAAGGAATTAAACTCTCGTCCCCCACCGCCGGGAGGGACCCGCGATATTTGACCGGCTTTCATGGTCAATTATCAGCGGGCCCGGCGGAAAATTTCAGCTATTTACCTAATAATTGGGAAAGCTCCGCGACATGCTCCTGTTCATCGACGATCACGTGGCGGATTTCATGTTCCAGGGTTTCGTATTCATACTGAAGATCTTTTTTGTTATCGGTTACTTTTTGGTAGATCTGTTTATAAAAATCTATCGCCTCTTTCTCGCCTTTAAGATTCACCTCAAAAATCGCCTTATTCCCCTCCGCCCGATGGGTCGGGGCCAAGCTCATGACCGGCTCGCCGTTCAGGTAATTGCCGATCAAATTCCGGAATTTCCCTTCATGTTTTTCTTCGTCGCCGGCAATCTCTTTGAGCCGTTCAATGATCTTTTCGCTCGTTTCACCCTTGATCGTTTCGGCGTGGGCCAGGTACTGGATCCTCGCGGCATGTTCCAACTCAAGCGCCTTATTCAACATCTGGACCAATTCTTCTTTAATACCCATTCTTATTCAGCCTCCTTTGATCGATCAAGGATATTCTACCCAGCTTCCGGTTAAAAGTAAATCACCTATTAATAGTGTATTTACACCAACGCATAAGCCATGCTACAATTTGCGCAAAGAGGTGTTTTTCATGGCAAATAAGCTAAAATTGGGATTACCAAAAGGGAGCCTTCAAGAATCAACTTTCGAACTTTTTAAAAAGGCCGGTTGGCAGATCAAAGGAACTTCCCGTTCTTACTACCCTGCCGTTGATGATGACGAACTCGAAATAATGCTGATCCGGGCGCAGGAAATGGCCCGTTATGTTGAAGACCAGGTCCTTGATGCCGGATTAACAGGAATTGATTGGGTCATGGAATCCGGCGCTAAGGTCAAAAAAGTCGCCGATCTGGTCTACGCCAAACAAGGCCTGCGTAAGGTCCGCTGGGTCCTGGCGGTGCCGGAAAACAGCAAGATCAAAACCGTGAAAGATCTCAAGGGAAAACGGATCGCGACCGAACTGGTCAATGTCACCAAAAAATATCTTAAAGACAACAAAGTCACCGCCGACGTTGAATTCTCCTGGGGAGCGACCGAAGCCAAGCCGCCGGTCCTGGCCGACGCCATCATTGAATTGACCGAGACCGGTTCATCGCTGAAAGCGAACCACCTCAAGATCATCGACACCGTTTTGGAATCAAACACGGTCGTGATCGCCAACCAGCCGAGCATGGACGATCCCTGGAAGAAAGAAAAGCTGGAGAATATCATTATGCTCCTCAAAGGAGCGTTGACCGCGGACAGCAAGGTCGGCCTGAAGATGAACGTGATCAAGAGCCGGCTCCGCACGATCTTAGCGATCCTCCCGGCCCTGCAGACTCCGACGGTTTCCGAGCTTTCCGATCCCGACTGGGTCGATCTCGACACCATTTTGGACGAAAGCGTGATGCGGGATTTGATACCGAAGCTGAAAAAAGCCGGGGCCAAAGGGATCGTCGAGTATCCGCTGAATAAAGTCATCTATTAAAACTTTAATCCAGATTATTTAACCGCGCAATTAATTGCGCGGTTAAATTTAAACTAGCGTTTCGCGGTCAACTCTTCGACCAGCTTAACAATATCCCGGACTGTCGCGACATTCTCCAAGCGGCTTTCGGGGATATCAAGGTTGTATTTTTTATCGAGCGCGGCAAAGATCTCCACCCCCAGCAGTGAATCGACTCCCAACTCGGAAAAAATATCCGCGTCCAGTCCGACCTTTTCTGCCGGCAGTTTGATCACTTTGGCGACCAGGCTTCTGATCTCGGCGGTCAGTTGATCATTCATCGGCCAACTCCTTTTTGATTTCCAGGCGTTTGATCTTCATAAGCCTGGTCTTGGGCAGTTCCCGGCGGCGGATAATAAGACGCGCGATCCGCTTGAACTCGGCCAGCTGTTTGTTGAGTTCGTTCACCTGGCGGCGGATCTCGTCATCTGAAATCTCTTCCTTGGGGACAACGACACCGACGACCAGCTCGGTCTCTTTCCTGATCCCTTCTCTGATCTTCTGGCCGATCACGCAGCTTTCCAGTACTCCGGGAAGTTTATTTAGGCGGTTTTCCAACTCTTCCGGATAAACGTTGATCCCGGAACCGGTCACGATGATCTCTTTGACCCGACCGGTAATAAAAAGAAACCCGTCCTGATCGTAATAACCAACGTCGCCGGTCTTCAGCCAGTTCCCAGCCAAGACCTCACGAGTCAGGTCGGGACGGTTGTAATACCCCTTCATCACATTAGGCCCGGAGATCAGGATCTCCCCCGGGCCCTCTTTACCGTCGATCCTGACCTGAACACCGGGGATCGGTTTGCCGACCGAGCCGAGCCGGTTGGCGGCAAAAGTATTGACGGTCGCGATCGGCGCGGTCTCGGTTAAGCCGTAACCCTGCAAAATGGTAAAACCCATTAAGGAAAAGTTCCGGACCAGTTCGGGACTGATCGCCGCGCCGCCGGAAGCGAAGAAGCGGACCTTGCCGCCGAATTTTCGGTGGACCATCCCAAAAATAATCCGGCCGAGATTAATACCGATCGAGTCGTTAAAAAAGGCGGAAAGCTTAAATAAGAGTTCAAATAACCGCCGCTTCCCGCTCTCTTCCGCTTGCCGCAGGATCCCTTCGTAAAAGATCTGGTAAAGGAGCGGCACGCCGCACATGATGGTAATCCCGGTCTCCTGCATGATCTTAAGAAGAATATTGGATTTCAGGCTGTCGGCGTAAGTCACGCAGCAGCCGCGGCTGAACGGGGCCAAAAAGCCGGCGGTCATTTCAAAAGTATGCGACAGCGGCAAAACCGAGAGCATATTGTCGCTGGTCGTAATTTTAAAAAGGGAGGCGACGGAATCGGCATTGGAGCAAAAGTTTCGATGGGTCAGGACGATCCCTTTCGGGCTCCCGGTCGTGCCGGAAGTGTAGACGATCGAAGCAGGGTCGTCGCCGGAAAGAACGGGACGTTCCGGAGCGGCCGCGGCCGGCAGATCGAAGATCCTTTCCATTAATATTAGATGGAGACCGGCAAAGGTCCCCTGATGGGCGGCTGAAATCTTTTGGGAGACGAGCGCGAATTTCGGCCGGCAATCGGCCAGTAAAGCGGCAACTTCTTCCGGTTTTAAGACCGCGTCGATCGGGACCACGATCCCGCCAAGCGTCGTCACCGCCAGGTAAGCGATCGGCCATTCAGGGCGGTTTTCCGCCATGATCACCACCCTGTCTCCCCGAACCAATCCTAACGACAGAAGATGTGACTGGACCCGGCCAAGCAAGGCAGGGAGTTCGGAAAAAGTTATAACCCGGTAGCCGTTCTCGAGTCGGCCCCGGAATGCCGGGACGGCGGCAAAGCTGACGGTCGAGTGATCGACAATCTCCTTAAGAGTTTCCACCTTCAGTTAAAAGCTCATCATCCTCATCATGATCGGACCGTAAACCGCGCCCCCAATGATAAACGAGAACAGGAAGGTCAGGATCAGGGAAGAGATCAGGATCGCCAGAAAATACCAAAAGACCTTATCTTCCGGCGTCTCAAGGAGAACCGGCAAGCCTTTGTATAAAAGATAAAGCCCGTATAAACCAAAGAGCTGTAAGATCCCGATCCCGGGGAGAATGGCGACGATGCCGACCAGCCAGACCGGGGTCATGGCGTAGACGACCAATTTAAAAGAAAGTTCAAAATCGCTCTTGGAATTAAAGTAGGCGGCCAGATAACTGACTACCCAGGCGCCGGCCAGCAAGGTCCCCAGGTTCAAGAAATAACCGACGGTCCCGGCAATCAAGGCTTCGATAAAAGGGATCCGGATAACAAAACCGGTCGGGACCCGGATACCGATGATCGCCAGGCCAATCAGGGTCGCTAAGGCCGGAATAAGGGCCAAGGGAGCGGCATAATTGACCAACAGATCGCGAACCGAGATCGTTTCCCCTTTAACTATCCCCCAGGTTTCCAAGGGTTTTACGATCATCGCTTTCGCCCGTTCAAATATTTCTTTCACTTAAGATACCTCCGTTAATTTTTGCCATTCTACCATTCGAGTTTTAGTTGTCAAGACGGGATAACTTTGCTATTATTCTGCCAGCCTACTAATGGAGGAACCCAATGCGATTGAAATTTGCCATAACAATTCTTCTCCTGATCTTTACCTGCCAAAGTGCCTTTGCCTTATACGGCACCAGACCGATGGGAATGGGGGGAGCGTTTACGGCGGTCGCGGACGATGCCAACGCCCCCTACTGGAACCCGGCCGGGCTCGCCCTTAACCCGGAAGTTTCGATCACCGGGACCACTAAGTTGAACAATCGTAATACCTGGGTCGGTGATAACCTCTTTAGTTTAAAGATGTGCTATGAAACCGAACTGAACCCTTTCCAGTGGCTCCTGGGGATCGGGATCGCTTCACTGGTCGCTTACGAAGGGGCCTCTTATCTTGGAGACAAAGGGATCCTGAAAACCGGCTGGGGCCGGAACGTGAAAAAAACCGAGCGGGGGGAATCGATGGCCGAACAGGTGACCGAATCCGGTTCAGAACAAGCGGTCAGCTTACGTCAGCTGGGAATGGGAGCGATCAAAGACGCTCTGGGGATCTCATCAGGTGTGGCAAAAGGAACGCCCGCTCCTCAACCACCAGTCCGTCCAATAATAGTCAGACCGCGTTATTACGTCTATCCCGCGTATTCCTGGTATCATCCCCGTCCTTATCACCGCGATTACTGGGAACCGGTCCAATACGAAGAAGTTCCGGAGAACACGCCGACTAAAGCGCAGTTTGCCCTCGGCCTTGGCTGGATCAACGACTATAACGTTCCGCTGGACGAGAAGTCGAACCAATTCACGATCGGGGTCGCCTCCGGCTTTGAACAGCGCGTGGCGATCGGCGCCAACGTCAATCTTTATGACAAGACGATCATTTCCTCCAACATCCGTGGTTTTGGCGGCGACATCGACCTCGGCTTTATCGGCAAACCGGTCGAATATATTTCTTTTGGCCTTGCCACTAAAGGGATCTTAACTTCCGATATCTATTGGCAAAACGGGGCCAGGACCCGCTACGAAATGCTGGTCAATGCCGGTCTGGCGGTCAAACCGCTCCCCTTCTTAACGATCGCCGGCGATGCCCACAACATCTTCAACCAGAACAGCAGACAAGCGACTCTGCACTACGGCGCGGAAGTTTCGCTCATTCCCGGTCTGCTCGCCAGAGCCGGACTAGATGACGGGAACAAAACGGCCGGCGTCACTCTGGCGCTGGGGAACCTCCTGATCGATTACGCGATCCTGGGCGGGACCTACAACCGGACCCAGATGATCGGCGGAAGCTGGCGGTTCTGATGCCGGAGGTGCTGGACCCCGCGAGGCCAGCAACTTGGCAGCAGCTCAAGAAGCTCGCGCCGATCTCGCAAAAAGCCTGGCTGCAGAAGCATTTCCAGGAGATCAAACAGGCGCTCACTTCCCTTGAACCCCCCTTCCTGACCTTCATCGGCAATCTCTGCGTTAATTCCAACCTCTACAAGGAAGCGGAGTTCATCTTTGACGAGCTCTTTAAAAAAGGGCAGAAAAACCACGAACAAGCGAGTTCCGCCGCTTATTACCGGGGAATCACCCGCTTTCTCCAGGGACGCTTCCAGGAAGCGTACGGCGACTTTAAGCTCGCCCATCAGCACGACCTGCAAAAACGGGATTTCAGCGCGCCGTCAGGCCAGGCAATCGCCTACATGGAAGATACTCTTTTCCCGACCCGCGAAACAATTAAAAAGAACCAGTTCAAATTACTCCAGGACCTGAACGCGCCGCGGGCGATCAACCACATCATGGGACCGAACATCCTCCGGATCATGCGGAAATGGAACTCATCTTCTCCCCTTTTCTCCCATGGCGTTTCCCAAGGCGGAGGGTATTTCCTGACCACTAAGAACCACCACGGCGAGACCAAAGGGATCGTCATCGATCCCGGCTACGCTTTCTTCGACATCTTCCGGGACATCGGGCTCGGCATCGCCGATATCGACGCGATCGTCATCACCCATGACCACGACGACCACACCGATTCGGTCGAAGGGATCCTCTCCCTCCTGGCCAAATATAACGACCACAACGAAAAATCCAAAGTGATCGATATTTTCGGCTCCGCCGGAACCATGCTTAAATTTAACGGGCTCCTGCCGGCGACCGATCCCAAGGGGAACCGGGAAATCAACTTCAAACTGCTCGTCCCGGGGAGCCACGTGACCGAGATCGAAGGCGGTTCTCTCCTGGAAAAATACGGCTTTACCGTCAGCGTGAAACCGGCCCATCACGTTGAACGCTGGACCAATCAGGAATCATCGGTCGGCATGGTCCTGAACACCAACTTAACTTTCGGCCTTGACGCGCTGAAGATCGGGATCACCGGCGACACCCGCTACGAAGTCGGCCTTGGCCTGGAATATCAGGAGGCCCAGATCATCCTGCTCAATATCGGTTCGGTCGAGAAGGAAGAAGGGAAAATGCTCAAACAGCACCTCGGCATGCTCGGCTGTATCAATCTCCTGAAAGAAGCCCGGCTCGGCAAACCGGCGATCGCCATCTTAACCGAATTCGGTGAAGAATTTTCCGGCCGCCGCCAGATCATCAGCCACATCATTGAAAACTGGGCCCAGGCGATCGATGGAGCAACCAGGCACGATCTCCGGGTCATCCCCTCCGACGTCCACCTCGAACTCCGGCTGGCCGATCTCCACATTCGGGAAAGCGATTCCGGGATCTTTTTCCCCTATCATCTAATGCGGGTTGACGAAAGCGACCCGGAAGTCCTAAAATACAAATTCAATGGTTAGTTCACTTGCCATCTTAAGAGAATCAAAAACCGATACCCAGGGGCGCGAAATCGAGAACCGGGTCGCCATGCTGCCGGCCCAGGTCGCGCAGTTGATCGAACGGGCGCCGCAAGTCGAGATCTTCGTAGAGAGCGGAGCGGGAGAAAAGATCGGCTATCGCGACGAACAGTACGCCGAGGCCGGCGCCAAGCTTTGCTCTCACACCGAAGCGTTGGACAAGGATATCGTCGTCGGGGTCAAAGAGACTAAAACGGCCGACTTTCCCCGCCTGCGGAATAATCTGTTCATCTCCTACCAGCATTTCGCCCAAAGCTTTGACCGGACGACTTTGGCCCTGCAGGCCAGCCGGGAAAAAGGAACCGCCTTCCTCGCCCTAGAAACCATGGAAACGATCAAGGATGGTTGTCCGTTCTTCCCCTGTCTCGCTCCGATGAGCGAGGCGGCGGCCAAAGTCATTGCCCGGCATGCCGATGAATTTGCCTTACTTAGTAAAAAGATCATTTCCAGCGGCTTGCCGGAAACCGGCCTCAAGGGATTAAAAACCGTGGTCCTGGGGGGCGGCAGAGTCGGTCAGACCGCGGCCGAAGAGTTTTCCGAACGGGGGTGCCGGGTCATTCTCCTGGAAAAGAATCCGCTCCGGGTCAAAGCCCTGGCCGATTATTTTAAGTCTCACGATCTTCGTTTCCCTAACGTCACCGTTCTGGAAATGAGCCCAAGCAACCTCCGGAACACGATTAAAGAAGCTTTCTTCCTGGTTTCCGCTATTTATAATGCCGGCAAGAAGCCGGAAAAGCTGGTGACCCTGGACCTCTTGCGGACAATGCGGGCCGGCGGCTGCCTTTATCCGGTCGACATCGATCAGGGGGGCGGGATCGAAGGGGTTTTGGAAACCAGTCTTCTGGAGCCTTTTAATTTGCCGACGGTCCCCGGGAGCGAAGTCTTTTTCTTCGCCCCGCCAAACCTCCCCTCCATGGGCGCCTTGACGGCGTCGGAAGCCTTGGGAATTGTGCTTCTCCCCTACGTGATCGAGATCGCCCAGAAGTGGCTCTATAAAGCAAAGGATGATAATCCGATCATCAATTCAGGGGTTAATATCGAGGGCGGGAAGATCGTCCACCCGGGGCTGGCAAGTGTTTTCCCTGGGTTAAAATAACCGCGCAATTAATTGCGCGGTTAAATAAGCCTAATACTTTTCATCAACTCTTTAACCACTTCTTTGTCGTCAAACGGAATCTTTTTGCCGTTAAAATCCTGGAACTTTTCGTGGCCACGCCCGGCGATCAGAACTGTATCGCCCTTTTTCGCCATTTTTAAAGCTTTTTCAATCGCTGTTTTTCTGTCAACAATCTTCTCCCAACATTTGACATTTGTCATTTGACATTTGTCATTCGAAAAACCTGATACAATTTCATCAATGATGCTTTCAGGTTTTTCGCTATAAGGATCGTCGGTGGTAACGATCACTTCGTCGGCCAAGCGAGCGGCAATCTCCCCCATGATCGGACGTTTGGCCCGGTCGCGATCGCCTGGACAGCCAAAGACCGCGATCACCCGGCCTTGAGCAACTTGTTTATAGGTTTCCAGCAGTTTTTGCAGACTATCCGGCGAATGGGCAAAATCAACGATCACCGTAAACGGCTGGCTGACGATCTTTTCCTGGCGGCCGGGAATGACCTTCACCTTTTCGATCCCCTCTTTGATCACCGCCTGGCGCAGTCCGAGCGCCAGCCCGCACTGGAAAGCGGCGGTCAGATTGTAAGCGTTGTGAATCCCGATCAGCGGGGTCCTAACTTCGACCCCATTGATCACGACCGCCATTTCGTTCTCCCGGATCTCGACCGCCACGACGGCGGCATCGGCGTCGTTGAATTTGGTATTGCGCAGTTCATGCCGGGCTTCTTCCAGCCCGTAAGAGAAAACCTCCCCTTTCACGGCGCCGATCAGGGCGGTACTCGCTTTATCGTCAATATTGATGATCGCGATCGCGTCGTGGTCGAGCATCTCGAAAAGTTTTCTTTTGGCCGCCAGGTATTCCGCGGTCGTCTTGTGGTAATCAAGATGGTCGTGGCTTAAATTGGTGAAGATCGCCACGGCAAAATAACAGCCGTGGACCCGATCCTGGGCCAGGGCATGGGAAGAAACCTCCAGGACGCAGTGGGTATAGCCTTCTTTTACCTGGCGGGCAAGTTCCGCCTGCAGGTCGGAAGATTCCGGGGTCGTCATCGGAAAGTTGACCGTGCCGATCAAGCCGGCCTTAAATCCGGCGGTGTTGAGGATCGACTGGACCAGAAAAGAGGTCGTCGTCTTCCCCTTGGTCCCGGTAATGCCGATCAATTTTAATTTCTTCGAAGGGTGGCCGTAGAATTCGGCCGACATTTCGGCTAGAGCCCGCCGGGCGGAAGGAACAATTTTTAATTCAACGCCAGCCGGGACCCGGACCTCTTTTTCCGCGACGATCAGGGTCGCCCCCGCTTTAATCGCTTGCGGAATAAATTCCGCCCCGTCATGTTTTAAGCCGGGAATAGCAACGAAAATGTAGCCTGGTTTAACTTGACGGGAATCATAGGTAATGCCGTTCATCTATTCACCCAGGGAATCGGAAAACTTCCCTTTGGTCATCAGACTGCGGAGATTCTGCCACCAGACCACGCCGTGTTCGAAAGCGTGGAAAAAGAGGGGGCTGTAAGGAAAATCGTAAGCGCCAATATATTTTTTCAATTCGCCGTTGAACCCCTTTTTGAAGCGATAGACGCCGAAGAGCGGGTGTCCCTCTTCCGGCTTGACCGGGATCCCCCAAAGGTCATACTCTTTGAGGCCGCGCGCTTTCGCCCATTTGATGATCTTCCAGTGGAGGATGTGGTTGGGCATAACGTTCCGGTATTCAGACGAGGAAGCGCCGTACATATACCAAAGGCGGCTGCCGAAATTAAAAGTAATGACCGCGGAGACCGGTTTTCCCTCGTAAAAAGCGATAAAACAGCTCCCCAGGCCGGCCCGGAAAATTATCTCTCTGATCTTCCGGTAATACGACAGCGGATGGATCAAAAATTTGTCCCGCTTGGCAGTCTCGGCGTAAAGGGCGTAAAACATTTCGATCCCCTTTTCACTGTTGTCCTCTTTGACGTAAACCCCTTTTTTTTCGGCCAGGCGGATGTTGTAGCGGGTTTTTTCGGCGAAACTCCCCATCAGGTCGTCAAGTTCCGGCTCGATGTTCAGAAGAAAGGTCGCCCGGGGCTGGATCTGTTTGAGCGCTTTATCAAAACCGAGCGAGCGGAGATTGTCGATCGCCAGCAAGTCGTTCTCTTCTAGATCGGGATCGATCTTCAGCGAGATCGCGTGGTGGCGGTCGGATTGTTCTTCCAGGACATCGAGCAGGGCATGGAGCAAATCCCGGTTACCGTAATCGATGATCGGCCCGCGCGGCGCGTAAAAGAGTGAATGCTTGATGAGAGGGATTTCCCGTTTAAGAATGGAGACCCCGGCCACGATCTTGCCGTTATCTTCCAGCGCCACCCGGATCGGCTGCCAACCGAACTTGGCCTTGAGCTCTCCCCATTCGTACGATTGGAGGATCGAGTTGTGAGCGGAATAAGCGACGAAGTTGTTCCAGTTCTCCCGGTCGAGGTAAGTAATGATTTTAGCTTTCATCGTGTTATAATTATAACATGATTCTCGTAGTGGATAATTACGATTCGTTCACTTATAATCTCGTGCAGTACCTCGGCGAAATGGGAGAAAAACCGGCCGTCTACCGGAACGACGAGATCACGATCCCCGAAATAAAGAAGCTCCGGCCCGACCGGATCCTGATCTCCCCGGGACCAAAATCACCCAAAGAAGCCGGGATCAGCCGCGAAGTGATCAGGACTTTCGCCGGATCGGTCCCGATCCTCGGCGTTTGTCTCGGCCACCAGGCGATCGGCGAGGTTTTCGGCGGCCGGGTCGTCCGCGCCGGTCGGATCATGCACGGCAAGACCTCCGCCATCTATCACGACGGCAAAACGATCTTCAAAGGCCTGCCCAACCCTTTTCAGGCGACCCGCTACCACTCCCTGATCGTTGAAAAGAAAAGTCTGCCGGCTGTTTTAGAAATTTCGGCCTGGACCAAAGAAGGCGAGATCATGGGATTGCGCCACAAAAAGTTCAGCGTCGAGGGGGTCCAATTCCATCCGGAGTCGATCCTGACCGATTACGGGAAGAAATTGCTGGAAAACTTCCTCGCTCTTTAGGTCTTTTCCGCCAGCTTTTGCAGCGCCGTTTTGATCTGTTTCAATTCGGTGATATCCCGGGCGGTCGTAAGCAGAACAACCTGACCGTCCAGCTCGATCAAATCAACGTTCACCAGACACCAATAAACAGCTCCATCTTTACGTTTGAGCTTAACTTCAAAGTCATGGGCGCTTGAGGCCGATTCGAGGGTTTGCAGTAAGCGGGCCCGATCTCCGGGATCGACGTACGTATCCTCGACTTTGATCTTTTGATATTCCTCCAGATTATAGCCGGTCAACTCCTCCATGGCGCGATTAACGGCAAAAACGTTTCCCGTCCTGTCGGCAATGCCGATCGCTACCGGGGCGGCATTGAACAGGGTCTGAAACTTTTTCTCCGCTCCCTCCAGCTTCCTTTGGCAATCAACCAACCCGGCGTTTAACTGCGCCAGCAAGGTCCCCATCTCTTTAATTTTATTTTCCAACTCCGCCATTTTCAGCTCCCGGCCGACCGCAAGCTCCTGAAAAAAGTGAAGATCTTGGATTTCATCGTTATTTTTTTCTTCCAGTGTTTTTCGCTCGGAAATATCGCGGGAGATACCGAGGACCGAAGTAACCTTCCCCATTTCATCGGCCAGCGGAACCAAACGGCTGTCAAGCCACGCCTCCTTGTTATAGAAAGGGAGTTTACGTTCGAAATTCAACGGCTTGTTGGAGTCGAAAACAATCTGGATATTTTTCTTTTGCCCCTCGGCGATCGGCGGCGGAAAAATATCGCTAAGAGCTTTACCAATGATCTGCTCCGGGGTGGAGTTCAAATACTTTGCCCCGTATTCATTGACGTAAATAATTTTACCGTTCCGGTCAACAATATAGATAAAATCACAAGCGGAATCGATCAGGTTTTTCATAACGCTTGAAGTCTACTATTTTTATTGAGAAAGTCAAGCAAATTCGGAAATATCGGCCGAATTAAAAGAAAGAAGATTTTGGGGGTTCGGCGAGAAAATAACCCCGTTATCGCCGGGAAGTTTTGTGCCGACAAGTTTGCCGGTTTCTTTGGCAAAAGTTTGCTTTAAGGCGTCCAAAAAGTCCGGCGCGCCGGCCGCCGGCTTTCCTTTAAACGGTATACTAGAAATTCTCGAAACGCTTTCAACCATACTAATATATCGTATTAAACCGGGGAAATCTTGCTTAGACCGCCTAAATACGGCTGGAGCGCTTCGGGGATAATAATGGACCCGTCGGCCTGCTGGTAGTTTTCCAGGAGCGCGGCAAAGGTCCGGCCAACCGCCAATCCGGAGCCGTTGAGGGTGTGAACGAATTCCGGTTTGGCCTCTTTTTCCGGCCGGTAGCGGATCGCCGCCCGGCGAGCCTGAAAACCTTCAAAATTGGAGCAGGAAGAGATCTCCCGGTACTGATTTTCCGAAGGAAACCAGACTTCGAGATCGTAAGTTTTGGCCGAAGCAAATCCCAGGTCTCCAGTGCAAAGTTCGACCACCCGATACGCCAGATTTAACTTTTGCAGGATTTTTTCGGCATCGGCCGTCAATTGTTCGTGCTCGGCGGGGGACGATTGCGGCGTCGTAAATTTAACCAATTCAACTTTATTGAACTGGTGCTGGCGGATGATCCCTTTGACATCCTTGCCGTAAGAGCCGGCTTCCCGGCGAAAACAAGGAGTGTAAGCGACATATTTGAGCGGCAGGTCGGCCGCGTTCAGGATTTCGTCGCGATGGAGATTGGTGACCGGAACTTCGGCGGTCGGGATCAGATAAAGATCGTCCTCGCGGCAGCGGAAAAGGTCGTCGGCAAATTTGGGGAGCTGGCCGGTCCCGCGTAAACTGGCTTCGTTGACCAAAAGCGGAGTTAAAACTTCGGTGTAACCGTTTTCCTTAATGTGCGTGTCGAGCATCAGGCTGATGATCGCCCGCTCGAGCGCCGCCCCGAGCCCGCGATAAACGACAAAGCGGGACCGGGCGATCTTGGCCGCCCGCTCGAAGTCGAGGATCTTAAGGTTTGTTCCAAGCTCATCATGGGCTTTTGGTTTAAAAGCAAAGGCTGGTTTCTCGCCCCAGGAACGGAGCGCTTTGTTGTCTTCGCTCGAGCGGCCAACCGGGACCGACAGGTTCGGCAAATTCGGGATATTCAGGCTAATAACGGAGAGTTCTTCTTCGAACCCCTTTTGTTCTCCCTCGAGCGACTTAATTTCTTCGGCTAAGGCCTTCATTTCCGCCATTAACGCGGAAGCATCTTCCTTTTTTCGCTTGAGCTCGCCGATCTTTTCGGAGTCGGCGTTGCGCCGGGCTTTTTTCTCCTCGATCCGGACGGTCAGTTTCCGCCATCTATCGTCAACCGCCGTAAATTGGTCGAGCAAAGAGAGGTCGGCCCCCCGATTTTTCAGGCCGACTTTAACTTTTTCCGGTTCAGCGCGCAGTATTTTTGGATCGAGCATGATTTTATTTTATCACTTTCCTGACACTAAGCAAAGCCAGAAAAGAAACGACGATCGAAAACCCCATTACCCCGGGAAAACCCCAGAAGTGGAGAAAAACCCCGGACAACAAAGGCCCGATCACCGCCGCCAAATTGATCAAGGCGGTCAGGATCCCGATAATGCTCGCTTTTTCCGCGTTCTGGTCGAGTAAAGCCTGGTTCGCTCCGACCTCAAAAGCGGAAAAAGAATAGGCGATAATGACCTGCAACGGCAAGACCAGCCAAAAATTCGGGAGCAACGCGTAGAGAATAAAAGTGATCAAAGTGTAAAGGATCCCCCGCCGGAAAAGGTCCAGGCTTTTGTATCGCTCGTCATACTGCATCATCACAAATTGAGAAAGGGTGTTGACCAAATAAGCCACCCCGATCCAGAAGCGGTCCCCGCCCAGGTGCATCAGGTAAAGAGGAAAAATGACCCACAAGTTTTGGGCGCTGACCGACCGGAGAAAATAGGGCAAAAGGACCCGCCAGTTTCGCCGGAACAGGGCCCAGGAAAAAGGATCGCGCGACGGCCGCTTTACCCCCGGCAAGACCGGCAAGCGGAGTGAAAAAAGAAAAGCCGCGCCGAAAAGCAGGGCGCTGATCGCGAAAATCGAGTTATTGCGCGACAAAAGACCGGCCAGCATCGCCCCCAACGCCCAGCCAAGCGCGCCGTAAGCTTTAAATTTACCGATCTTTCCCCGATCGGTAAAAGCGTAAACGGTCAGCGCGGCCGGGAACATCCCGGCCGACAACCCCGCCCCCACCCTGACCGCCAGCAGCGAGAGCGGCCCCTGGGCCAGCATTTGCAGGGCGAAAAAAACGGTCGAAAGAAAAAGGCCCAACCGGAGAAAAAAGACCGGACCAAACCGATCGGCCAGTTTGCCGAAAACATACGAAGAAACGAAAAAAGCGGCAAAATAAGCGCTCACGGTCAAGCCAATCAAGAAATTGCTCCCGCCCCACTCCTTGACCATCAGGGAAATGAAGATTTGCGAAGCAAAAAGCGAGGCGCTGGTCAAAAATGAGATCAGGGTCGAAATTTCCATGGCGTTCTAAGGGCGGCTCCACTTGGTCCCGTAGGCGGTATCTTCCAGGACGATCCCTTGGGCTTTCAACTGGTCGCGGATCTCATCGGATCGTTTAAAATCCTTACTTTTACGGGCCGCTTCCCGCTCGGCGATCAAGCGCTCGACCGACCCTGAAGCCTCGCCAGCGGCGGCATCAAAGGTTATCCCTAAAATGCCGAAATAACCGATCACCGTTTCCCGCATATACTCCAGGCACTCTTTTTCGTCTTCCCCTTCATCCAGGCTCTTGCGGCAGTATTTGATCATTTCAAATAAAGCGGCGATCGCGCTCGCCGTATTGAAATCATCGCTCATCGCCGCTTCAAACTTCAAAAGGTACGGCCGGAGCTCTTCCTTTAGATCGAGCAGTTCAACCTCCGGCGCCTGACCGGGCGTTTTACTTAAAATAAAATCGAGGTCGGAAAGGAACTGCCGGACCCGCCCGTAAGCTTCCCCCGCGCTCCGCATCTCGGAATCGCTGTAGTTGATCGGGCTCCGGTAATGGGTCAAAAGAAGGAAGAAGCGGACGACCAGCGGATCAAACTTGGTAAAAACGTCCTTGAGCGAAAAGAAATTTCCCAGAGACTTGCTCATCTTCTCTTTATTGACCGTCACAAAGCCGTTATGAAGCCAGTATTTGACCCACTGTTTACCGGTGAGAGCTTCGGTCTGGGCAAGCTCATTCTCATGGTGCGGGAATTCCAGGTCGAGCCCGCCGCCGTGGATATCGAATTGCTCGCCCAAATACTTGGTCGACATGACCGAACATTCAATATGCCAGCCGGGGCGCCCTTCGCCCCAGGGACTCGGCCAGGAGGGCTCCCCCGCTTTGGCCTTTTTCCACAAGACGAAATCAAAAGGGTTCTTTTTCCGGTTATCGATATCGACGCGGGCCCCGGCCTGCATCTCGTCCAGTTTCCGGCCCGAAAGTTTACCGTAACCGGGAAAAGTTTCCACCGAAAAATAAACACCGTCAGCTATTTCATAAGCCGCCCCTTTAGCCTGCAATCCCTTGATCCACTCGATCATTTCCGGGATATGCTCGGTCGCCTTGGGGTACATATCAGCCCGCAAGACATTCAACCGGTCCATGACCTCAAGGAACGAAGCGGTATATTTTTCGGTAATCTCTTGGCATCGTTGTTTAACATCGGCGGCCCCTGGTTCCTTTATCGCCTTCTGAATAATCTTGTCGTCGATATCAGTGATGTTCTGAACATGTTTAACTTTGTAGCCGGCATGGGCCAGGTAACGCTTGATGACATCAAAAGTCACGTAAGCCCGGGCATGCCCGAGGTGAGACTCGTCGTATGGGGTAATGCCGCAGACGTACATTTTGATCTCCGGAGGCGCGAGCGGAACCAGCTCTTCTTTGCGGCGTGAAGCGGTATTAGATAAAAATATTGACATATGATCAAAAACTCAATGAGAAATGGCCTAATGCAAAATTAAAAATGATTGTTTGGCAATCATTAAAATGATTCTTTTCTTCATTTTTCATTAAGTCATTTTCCATTTTTCATTTCTGCCTTTCCAGTCTTTCCAGCCGCTGATTGATCTCATCCAGCGCTTTAGCAACCGGATCGGGAAGTTCATTATGAGCCAGGGGCTCGATCCGCTGCCCCTTCTGCATGACGATCCGGGCGGGATTACCAACAACAGTTGAATGCGACGGCACCGGCTTGGTCACGACTGCGGCGGCGCCAACCCGGGCAAATTCGCCAACGGTTATATTCCCCAGAACAATCGCTTCCGCTCCGATCACCACATTATCACCGATCGTCGGGTGGCGTTTCCCCTTCCCTTTACCGGTCCCGCCAAGGGTCACCCCCTGATAAATGGTAACGTTGTCACCGATGACAGTCGTTTCGCCGATCACCACGCCGCAACCATGGTCGATAAAGACCTTTTTACCGATCTGCGCTCCGGGATGGATCTCGATCATCGTCAGGAAACGCATGATCTGGGAGATCAGCCGGGGGAGGATCGGAATACGCCAGCGATAAAGCAAATGCGCGAAACGGTGGATCCAGATCGCCCATAATCCCTGGTAAAGCAAAACCTCAAATATATTGGTCGCCGCCGGGTCGCGTTCAAAAATCGCCTGAATATCGCCTATCATAAAGTTTTGCTCCTCTTACCGATCAAAGAAAGGATTCTTGCCGGAGACTGAAAGCGGAATGCCCAAAGCGACAACGACTTCGCTCCCCAGCAGTCCGGTTTCAACCGCCGTTTTACCGACTGAATACATGATCCGATTGTCGAGCCGATGGTTTGCCGCCACCGCAACCGCTGAACCGACGGCAACCCCAAGATCGTTGGTGTTATAAGCGCAAATCGCTCCCGCCTGCTCCGCCGCCTGACAGTTCTTGAAACCGCAAAAGGAACAATATTTTAAGCCGATCGTTTTCTTTTTCGTCCCGATCAAAAGCATTGCCTGCGCTTTTTTAATGTTTTCCGAATCGCGCAAGAAGCCCGGCAGGGCTTCCCGTTCGCCGATCTTTTTCATCGCTTCAGACAGCTTCACTATATCCTCGCCGGTCAAGACCAGGATCTCCAGCAGGTCGATCCCCTTGGCTTTGGGGGCGGTCCGGGCGGCTAAGGCCAGCTCTTTGGCCAGAGCCTCGACCGTTTCCGTTCGAAAGCGCTCTTCGTTTTTCAACACTTAATTAATCCGCCGCGCCGAGCGCGACCTTGGTCGCCAGCGCCGCCATTTGCTTGCCGGCAATTAAATACGGGGAGATCACCCGATCCGCTCCCGCCTTTTTTAGCTTTTCTTCCGCTTCGACCGTTCCGGTCCGGGCGATAATGAACAATTTTGGGTTCAAGACCCTGGCGGAAAGGGTGACAAACACGTTGTCGGTATCGGAGTCGGCCGCCGCGACCAACCCTTTGGCATTTTTGATCCCGGCGTCAAGCAGAATCTGATCGGTCGTCATATTGCCGACCAAAAAAGGGATCTTCGTCCCTTCCAACTCCCGGGTCGTTTCTTCTTTGTTGTCGATCAACACATAGGGGATTTTGTTGGCGGCAAATTCCCTGGCGATTTGGTGGCCGACCCGGCCGTACCCGCAAATGACAAAATGATTTTTTAGGCTCACGATCTTTTTCTCCATCTTTTTCCTCCTTCGATACCCGCCAATCTCTCCTTCAACAATAATTTCGATGATCTGGCCGACAGTGTAAGCGACGGTCCCGATCCCAAAAACAATTACTCCAATGGTAAGGACCCGGCCGGCCAAATTCAGCTCATGGACTTCGCGAAAACCAACGGTCGACAGGGTAATGATCACCATGTAAACCGCGTCGGCAATCCCCCAGCCCTCCAATCGGACATAGCCCCAAGTGCCGATCGTTATGATCAAAAGGATGAGCAACCCCGGGAAGATCAATCTGGTCAGCGGGTTTATTTGCAGGTTGCCGTTATTTTTTTTCATTTCAATAAAAAGACCGTAAAGTCCCCCTCGTGATAATCATGCCTGACAATATACTTATTGCAGGCATACCGGACGAAGTTTAAGATCCGCTCCGGATCGAAATAGTAATACCGGGTCGAATTAAGCCCCGGCAGATCGGCGATCGGCAACGACCCCTGGCTCAAAAAATTAAGGGCCACGCCGAATCCGGCCAGCTCATACATACGGTAAATCATCTCACGGATAAAATCAAGGTGTTCTTCTTCGGAGCCGGTCCTGATGTTAAAGATCCCGCAAGCCATAATGTAATCAAAGCGCGGCAGGTATTTTGCTTCTAATAGATCTTTGACCTCAAAATCGGCTTCCGGAAAGCGTTGTTGGGCCGCTTCGATCAATTTGGGGGCAATATCATAACCGGTATATTGCAGACGGTGTTTTTGGAGAAGTTTCTCGCTCTTCAGGAAACCGTAGAGATCCCCCAGGCCGCACCCCAAGTCAAGAAGAGAAACCCCGGTCGATTTCCGGCCATAGACCAAGATCTCGTTAAAAATCCGAAAGCGGAGACGCTGGCTCTCCGGCGAATTCCAGTCGAGCGCCTTGTAATTGGGGCCGTGCTGGGCCAGCAGGTTCTCGAAATATTCAATTTGCTGCTGCTTATCGATCACGTTCCCCCCGCTTTATTAAAGCAAGCCGTCCTTGATCATCCGTTCCGCGATCAGCACGGCATTCAGGGCCGCCCCGCGCCGCAGATTGTCAGCCACGATCCACATTTCGAGACCCCGTTCCTGGGAAATATCCTCGCGGACCCGGCCGACCAGGGTCTCATTCTTGCCAACGCAGTCGAGAACGGTCGGATAGAGCCCTTTCGCCGGATCGTCCATGATCTTAACGTCGGCAAAGCCGCCCATCAGCTTCCTGGCCTCGGCCGCGGAGATCTTTTTCTTAGTGGTAATGTTGACCGACTCGGAGTGTCCGATCACGACCGGGACCCGGACGGTGGTCGCGGTCACCCGGATCGAATCGTCTTCAAAGATCTTCTTGGTCTCGTTGACCATCTTTAATTCTTCTTTGGTGTAGCCGTTATCAGTAAACTGGTCGATTTGCGGCACGACGTTGAAAGCGATCCGCTTGAAGATGCATTTAACTTCGACTTCGGCGTTCGGATCGGCAAGCAGTGCTTTGCTCTGGGTCATCAGCTCCTCGACCGCCTCTTTCCCCCAACCGGAAACCGACTGGTAAGTCGAGACGACGATCCGCTCGATCCCGACCGCGTCGTAGATCGGCTTAAGCGCCAGGACCATCTGGGCGGTCGAGCAGTTCGGGTTGGCGACAATCCCTTTGTGTTTTTTCAAGGCGTAACCATTAACTTCGGGGACAACCAAGGGGACATCCGGGTCCATCCGGAAATGGGAAGTATTGTCGATCACAACGCATTTACGCTTGGCCGCTTCCGGAGCCAGCGCGGCGGAGACATTGCCGCCGGCGGAAAAGAGGCCGAGCTCGATCCCCTCAAACGACTCCGGCTTGGCTTCTTCAACGGTATATTCTTTACCCTGGAAGGTCACTTTGCTCCCAGCGGTCCGGCCGGACGCGAGCGGCAAAAATTTATTGATCGGGAAATTCCGCTCCTCCAGGACCTTCATCATCTCTTTCCCGACCATCCCGGTCGCCCCTAACACGCAAACATTATATTTTTTCATGGCCATTCTCCTTTCAATTACTATGACACGACCCGCCCGCCGAAAAATTCGGCGACGCTGGAAGCGGTGATCGCGGCGTTGGCCTGAGCCACTTCCGAAATGATCAGTTCGAGCGGCAGTTTCTCGCCGCTGTATTCCCGGACCGCTTCCATCAGCGACTCCCGGTTCTTGGCGTCGTCCATCCTTTCCTTATGGAAAGAAAAACCTTTGCGGAAACCGATCACCAGCTTACCGGAGCTGATCTCGATCGGCTCGGCTTCAGAAAGGGAAACATAGCCGGAGAGGCTCTTTTGCTTCATGCTCTCCAGAATATCGGCCCAATGGTGTTTGATCCGGTCGATCGCCGCCCCGTTCTTTGTAAGCACTACTGGCGGCGGCACAGGTTTGGCTGGTTCCGGCGAGGCAACCGGCACGGCCGGCATGGCGGCAGCCATAGGCCGATGGGTATCCGTTTTTTGCGGGATGGCCGCAACCGTTGGCCTGGGAGCAGCAACCGGTTTCTCCGCCGCGATCGCGGCCGGGACTGGCTGTTGCATCAGTTCAATAATCGCCACTTCCAGGACCAGCCGACCATGGGGATGCCATTTCATGTCAAGTTCCGCCCGGGAAAGGGCCCGAATCGCTTCTTTGATCCGGGTCAGGCTGAACTTGGTCGCCTGATCTTTGAGCCGCTGCAAATAATCGCTGGTCAGTTCCAGCGCTTCGCCGGAGCCGACCTTGAGATGGAGAAGATTGCGGAAATGCATCACGAAATCCCGGGCAACCTGGGCCATCGACCGCCCCTCTTCCACCCCCGCTTTGATCAGTTCCAGGACTTTCGAATCATTCCCTTCGGCAATCGCTTCGGCAAAACCGAACAAAAGCTCTTCGTCGGCGGTCCCAAGGAGGGTCACAACGTTATCGTAAGAGATCTCTTTCCCGGAAAAGGAGATCGCCTGGTCAAGGAGCGAGATCGCGTCCCGCATCCCCCCTTCGGCGGAGCGGGCAATTAGGGCGAGCGCTTTCGGCTCGGCGTGATAACCTTCGGTCTTAGCGATCTCTTGCAAATGTTCGGTGATCTCGGCGAGTTTGATCCGGCTGAAATCAAGCCGCTGGCAGCGGGAAGCGATCGTCGCCGGAACTTTCTGGATCTCGGTCGTCGCCAGAATGAAAATCGCGTGCGACGGCGGCTCTTCCAGGGTCTTGAGCAGGGCGTTGAACGCTTCCGAGGTCAGCATGTGGACTTCGTCGATAATGTAAACTTTGTAGCGCCCTTCCAGCGGCGTGAAGCGGACCCGCTCGCGCAGCTCGCGGATCTCGTCGATGCCGCGATTGCTGGCGGCGTCGATCTCGATCACGTCGACTGAATGGCCGTTCTTGATCTTGTCGCAGCTCTCGCATTTGCCGCAGGGGGACGGGGTCGGCCCTTCCTTGCAGTTGAGCGATTTAGCCAGGATCCGGGCGGTCGAGGTCTTCCCCGTGCCGCGCGGCCCGGTAAAAAGATAGGCGTGGGAGATCCGGTTCCCCAGGATCGCGTTCTTTAACGTCTGAACGATGACCGGCTGGCCGACGATCTCCGCGAAATTCTGCGAACGCCATTTTCGGTAGAGCGATACGTAACTCATTTGTAGACCCTCGGGACCCGTTTGCCGATGCTGCAAACGACTTCATATGAAATAGTTTCTTCAAGGTTGGCAATCTCATCGGCAGAAATCCCCTGCCCCCCCTGCTGGCCGATCAGGACCACTTCATCCCCCAGTTCAACGTTGGCGCCGCCGACATTGACCAGCGCCATGTCCATACTCACTTTGCCGACGATCGGGAAACGTTTTCCCCGGATCAGGACCTGTCCCCGGTTGGAAAGCCGGCGACTGTAGCCGTCGGCGTAACCGACCGGAATGGTCGCGATCGACGATTCTGTTTCGGTCACGTAGGTCGACCCATAAGAAAGCGGCGTTCCCGCCGGGACTTTTTTCAAGTGAACAACCCTGGTCTTAAAAGCCAGGGCCGGTTCCAAAGTGATGAGCCGCCGGGAATTTCCCAGCGGATAGAGCCCGTACATCATCAAACCGATCCGGACCAGGTCGAGGTGGGTCACTTTGTGAAAAAGCGCGGCGGCCGAATTGGCCGAATGCTTTAGGGGAATATTTGGCAAACGGTCGGCAATCTGTTTGAATTTGCTAAACTGCTCCTGAGTAAAAGTGTCCTCCGGCTCTTCCGCTTTGGCAAAATGGGTGAAGAGCCCTTCGATCCCCAATCCGGGGAGAGAAGTAACCTTGGCGATAAAAGCCATCGCTTCCGACGGCACGACCCCGACCCGCCCCATCCCGGTATCGATCTTAACGTGGACCCTGACCTGGCGCTTTCGCTTCTGCGCCTCTTCGGATAACGCCCGCGCTTCGGCAAACGAATAGATCGTCTGGGTCAGGTTATGCTGGATGATCTCGTCGGCGACCGAGGTCGGCGATTCGGTCAGGATCAGGACCGGCGAGAGGATCCCCGCTTCGCGGAGCTCCAGCGCCTCTTTTAAATTGGCAACACCAAGATAATCGGCGCCGGCTTCCCCGGCCGCCCGGGCGACCGCCACCGCGCCGTGACCGTAGGCGTTCGCTTTAACGACCGCCATGAACTTCACCCCCGGAGTAACGGTCTTTTTTATCTCCGCGATGTTCTTCTTAATCGCCTCTAAATTAATTTCCGCGTAAGTGTTCATCTCTTAATTTATCCACCAGTTCGTCGGGGATGGAAAAATCCCCCAGTTTCGACTCGCGTCCCGAATCTTCACCGTGAAAATCAGAGCCGCCAGTCATTAGAAGCCCCTCTTTGCGGGCCAGCTTCACGTAATAATCGACCTGGTCGGCGTAATGGCTGATGTAATAGGCCTCGATCCCGCGCAAACCGTCGGCGATCATTCCCGGGATCAGCTCGTCCGCGTTGGAAATGGCCGGATGGGCAAAAACCGCGATCCCGCCGACCGATCTGATCAGCTTGATCGCTTCGCCCGGCGCCAGTTTAAAATGCGGCAGGTAGGCCGGCGCCCGGAAATCAAGGAATCGTTTAAATGCTTCCCTGAAATTACCGACGACCCCTTTTTTGATCAAGACCCGGGCGACGTGCGGCCGACCGGGAGACTTTTCTCCGGAGAGAGCGAAGACCTCGTCAGCCTCGATCGCGACGCCGAGAGCCTGAAGTTTGGCGACGATCCCATGGATCCGCTCAACCCGGCTCTTTTGAATTTTCTCCAGAACTTCAAGCAAACGCGGCGCTCGATGGTCGAGATAGTAACCAAGGATATGCACTTCGGCATGAGCTGTTTCAGTCGTCAACTCAATACCGGGAATGACCTCGATCCCCGCCTCCGCCCCAACCTGAACCGCCTTTTCAATCCCATCAACGTTATCGTGATCGGTTAAAGAAATGGTCTTTAGCCCGCCCTGGGCCGCCAATTTTACCGTTTCTTCTGGAGAAAATGTGCCGTCTGACTGGTTCGTATGTATATGTAAATCGGCTGGCATTTTCCCTGAAATTATAGCAGAATCAGCTCTTTTTCGCCAGGAAAGAGGCCTGAATAAAGCCACCAGGAAGCCTGCGACAATATCGTCGCGGCTTCCTGGTAACACTAACTCCATTCTCCCACTCCAAAGTCAGACCCTCAATTAATTCGGAATTTCAAATAATGACTTAATCTTATCGATATCATTTTGACCAATAGGTACCCCTCTACCGTCAAAACATCTATCTAGCCCAAATTCAACCCCATTAAATTTAAATATAAATACATGGCTCACTTTATTCAAATCGCCACTGTCACGTAGGTTGTTTAATGCCCATTCTATCGGGCGGCCCAATGGGAATATATCCGACAAGCAAATAAATAACATATTGTGTTTATCCGATTCCAGCTGTTCAAGTTTTTCAAGAACTTTACTTTCAATCCTTATCTTATCGTGATAAGGATCCCTGCTGTGCACCCCGCCTCCCTGCCTAATATCATCATCTTGATTTGTATTATCAGTGTTTGTTTGGCCCATCGTGGACACTTCAATAAACAATTGATCTTTTCCAGCTTTTATTGCACAATCTGGCCGACCAGCTTTTGTTTTTGGAAAAAACTCACATTGATCTAAATATGTATTTTTCATTCTTCCTATAACATACAGCTCAAATATAGCTCCCATTGACTCCTGCTTTTTCCGTGATTTAAGTCGTCCAATAACTTCCTTATATTCAGAGATATCCTTCTTTATTTCAAACAATACGCTATCTATTAGCCCCAAATACATGATGCTTGTACGTAATAAAAAAAGGTAGTAAACAGGAAAATGATATGCTGGATTACTAATGCTTTCTAAGTGGGCATCGTCGACTAAAAAAAGGTAATCGGGATCAATAGAGTCAACAATATTCAGAAAAGGTTTGATCTTCTCCTTAACTGTATCCAAATCTTTTATATATTCTTCTAACAATTGGTTTTCCATGAGTTTTATTACGAGGAAACCGCGGCGATATTGCCGCTGGTTTCCGATCCTAGAATAAAAGCGCTATCAGCTCTTTTTCGCCAGGAAAGAGGCCATCAGCATGTAGTCAAAGACTTCTGGGGTCAATTCGATCCCGAGGAGGGTCTGGGTAAAGGCCTGGGCGGCGACTTCACTCAACCCCTTGATCTGTTTGTGGGAAGCAAAGGGGCCAACTTCCCAGGATTTGAAACGGAACTTCTTGTAGACTTCGCCGAAGCGTTCCAATTCAAAATAATGAAAGAGCTCATGAGAAACGACGATCTTGAGGAGGCGTTCCGACAGTTCGGGAACATGGACC